>Ga0302319_10020031_pt1 | contig 12118 bp, 12 predicted proteins | sample Bog_T0_2_FD_203319 | JGI IMG/M metagenome (GOLD analysis project Ga0302319, IMG submission 203319) | Peat permafrost microbial communities from Stordalen Mire near Abisko, Sweden - Bog_T0_2 | ecosystem: Environmental > Terrestrial > Soil > Wetlands > Peat | place: Sweden: Abisko, Stordalen Mire... | reverse complement strand
CCCTCACTCAAATGCAAGGGCCAAGCCCCCAAGAGGTTCAACGCAGACAGGATATGCTTCAGAAAGAGGAGGATCGCCTCATGGACCTCGTTATGAAGCCTATCGAACAAACCGAATCCGTAGAGGACATGCAGGAAGGCAAGCCTGCAAAACCCAAGAAACCAGAGCGAAGTGGTTTGGATATGGGGTTAAAACCCGGTCAAAAAGTTCGCTCACGCCCAGGAGTAATTTGATGAAACATGCGGCCCTTCCAGATACCAGTAAACTCCCCAAACAACCAATGTCTAAGGAGTTCGATGCGGTTCGCCGCACCTACCAGACTATGGTGGATGAAAATATTCAAGCGATGAGTTGGAAAGAGTTCCAGCAGAAGTTCCAGCAGGCTGTGAAACAGTTTCCCCAGTTGTTCACAGAGATTCGCCATAACAGGCCAGCCATTCAACAATCTGATTTAAAGAGTTGGATTGATAAACAGGAAAGTAGGGAAAACTACAATATCACATATGATAAGTATCATAGCCCTGAGCACTCCTATCGAGATGTAGAGCAGTTGGTCGTGCAGTTGAATCGGGGCGCGGAGGCTAGCAAAATTCTTGAAGAAGACTCACCATTGGGTCAGTTTGTAGATATGGTTGGGTCTGCCTCCTCCCCATCTGGGCACCCTGCCCGAAGAGATACGGTGGGTTGGCTCCGAGTTGATTTTGTGGATGAGGATTATCTGTTTGTTGACGAGATTCAGTCCGATTTGGTCAATGGAGTATCTCAGGCTCAGGCATTCCTTAAGCACCCCAACTACCAATCCTGGTACAACGCTCAGAACGAGGGAGTCAGGGTCCAAATTGATGCTATTCCGGATGCGAAACAGCGTTTCAGAGGGGCGAAGGGCCAGTTTGAGATGATGGGGTATACGGTGGAAACCTTAGAGGAAATCAAGGGCAAACTGATCAAATTGTTCGAGGATTGGAGTGAGTACGCCCTCGCCACCATCCTGGAAATCGCACGATCTCATGAGATTAAATATGTGGCGATTAATAGCTCAGATAGTATTGCTACTAGAGACCCATCAGTTGACCCGCAAAAAGTCAAGATGTATTATGACAATTTGGCCAAGTCGTTTGGATTCAAAAAGCAACAGATTGACCTACCTCAGATATCAGGGGCTTTTTGGGTCCGGAAGGCATCGATTCGCTCTTATTTGACAGCGCGATAGGTTCCCTTACTCCATTTCTTCGCTTGCATTTCGTTTAGTTTCATCACATCCATAGCATACCGGTAGGCCCACCCAGGAGCAGTCCGAATAATCGGCTCCGCCTCCGGCCATCTTTGTTTCATCACATCCCGAGCATACCGGTAGGCCCGCTCCGGATCAGTCCGAATAATCGGCTCCGCCTCCGGCCATCTTTGTTTCATCACATCCCGAGCATACCAGTAGGCCCATGCCGGATCAGTCAGAATCATCGGCTCCGCCTCCGGCCATCTTTGTTTCATCACATCCATAGCATACCAGTAGGCCCACTCCGGATCAGTCCGAATCATCGGCTCCGCCTCCGGCCATCTTTGTTTCATCACACTCCGAGCATACCCGTAGGCATACTTTGGATCAGTCCGAATCGTTGGCTCCGCCTCTGGCCATCTTTGTTTCAGCACATCCATAGCATACCGGTAGGCCCACTGTGGGTCCGTCATCACCTTTGATTCTATAGCCTGCCGGAGCGGCTTAGAATAAAGTTTTGTGCTGGATAAACTTTTAATGATATTGTATGCTAACACTGGATGCCCTTAGCGACCTCTACTAGTGAATCGAGAAGTCCACAGCACAAATGGACTTCCTACTTCTTAGGATGTAGACTTTCTATTAGGAGCCCCTATGACTACAAAAATTGCTGCCGTTGACGCTGAGGCGATGAACAACCTTTTCGCTGAGGAACTCACCAAGACAGGTTCTAAGGTCGCTGCCGGAGAGAAGCTCCAGTGCTTTGATGACCATAAGGATTATGTGTCTACCCTCGAATCCGTCTTGAGTGACGACAAGAACGATGCGTGGGAACCTAACGACATGATTCTCGACTAATCGGGATAGAATAATGAAGCTCTCGGCCAGCCTAGTTCTCTTAGGTTTGAGAACACAAGAACAAGGACGGATAAAAACATCCGCCCTTGACCGTTCTGTGTTTTCGAGTTTGGTGAGAATTATGAGTTTCAACGAGGATTTCAACATTTACATTCATGAGGCCCTCAAGGCCCATAACCTTCCTGTCGATCCAAAAATGAATTGGGCCAAATGGCTCAATGCGGTGTATCGGACCCGAGTCGCCCCCAATAACGAGGAAATGCGTGACGAGGCTATTCATGAAGTTCTGGTCCACCATCTGTTTGAAGAGAAGTCAGATGTGCTGAATCGGTTTGACCCCGCTCGACTCCCTGAGAAAATTCAGCAGCGGCCCCTAGAAGAGCAGGTCAGTTCTTATCTGAAAACCTGCTTTATTTACATGATGGGGGATGCGATTAAATATCTTCGAAAGATGTATCCGGAGCAGGAGACTGCCATGGGGCTCACAACCGAAGACCCAGACGCTCCGAGTATTCTCAATAAAATCCAGCATGGAGTAGTTGACCAGGAAGAGGAAGAACTCGTTCAGAATGTTGAAATGCGTAAACTCCGTCATGCCTTTGACGAATGGTGTACGCGAAAGCTTCGTCCCGCCACGGCAAAACAAATAGTTCAGTTTTTTGACTTGATTATCATCTTTGATGGTGGCCAGGGAGAAATGCTGGATGAGTTTGCCTCTCGTTCTGGGGTAAGTCGTGCGAGAGCCAATCAACTTCTTTACCACGAACTACCCCGATACCTACGTCAATTTTCTAGTTCTCCGGAAGGGAAAGGTTTCAGTCTTGCCAAGCGTATCCGCACCAAGATTGAGAATGAAAGGCATGAAGCCGAACTACCTGCGAGAGAGCCAGAACCAGAGCTTGCCCAATCAACCCCTTAATCCTTTGGAGGAAACCTCATGCGTGAGAAAAGAGAACTAGAAACCCCAGTAGTGGCTGCCAAACAGCCTGTTAAGTTTGCCCGATTCAAACAGATTGCCAATGAAGATCCGGCAGCCCTGTCGGATGCGCTTTGCGAATTGTCAGAAGCATTTTCCAGTATGGCTGAGGCTTCGGAAGCATTGATTGAAAACCTTGATCTGACCCCAGCACCGAAGGAAGCATCCATTCGTGAAAAGGTCGCGGCTCGTAAGAAGTTCGCCACCATGCTGAAGAAGCTGGCCAACGAAGCTCCTGAAAAGGTCGAAGAGGCCCTGAATGAGATTTATAATGCCGTTGATGAGGTGGCCCTTGCGATTGAGAACCTTTCTAGCAATTTGGGCTTTACCCTGGGTGAAGTTTCGGAAGAGCCGGTTGGAGATGAAGAAGTGGTGGAAGTTACCGAGGAAGTCCCAGAGGCTGAGCCCTCTGAGGAAGAATTCCCAGCCTAACTAGCTAAAAAGTGAAATTAGAATGCGTGTAGGTAAAAAATGCCTTCACGCATTTTAATTTTAGAGTATTATATGGTAAGGATACGTGGAGAGAGCAGTTGGCACCGAAGAGAAAGTATGAAAAGCAACCCTACGAGGTCGGAGTTTACGGGATACTAAATACCATTACAAACAAGTGGTACATTGGGTCTTCTATTGAGTTGTCAAGGAGATTCGGGCATCACCTGAGAGAACTGAGGAATGGGAAGCACCATTCTCTTAAGCTTCAACGTTCATTTGACAAATATGGCGAAGGGGCGTTTCAGTTCAAGATACTCTTGGTATGTGAAGCCAAAGATGTGGAAATGTTCGAAAACAGAGCCATCATAGCTTATGATTCTTACAAGAATGGGTATAATGTGGCTGCGGAAGCTAAGGGTGGGTTTATGCGCGGAAGAAAATGGCCAGAGGCTACGAAAGCCGCAAGGGTTGTTAGCATGTGTGGGCGACCCATGTCAGATAGTAATAAAGCAAGTCAATTCGTGAGAAAGCTGGCAGAGTGGGCAGATCCTGCTACACATGAGGCCAGATCAATTAGTATGCGAAAGCCCAAGAGTCCGGAGGGTCGTGAAGCCATAATTCAGGGTTTAAAGAAACGTTATGAGTCTCCGGAAGCTCACAAAGCAACAGCCGAGGCGACAAGAAAAACGTGGGCTGAAAGACGCGAAAAATACGGTTCAACTGGTAGAAAACCAAAAAATAAAAACAGTCTAACTACTTCTGAGGAGGTGACTTACGGCGGAAAATAGTCCTTATTTCGAGTCAATTGTAGCATCGAGAGCGATGCTGTTAGACCCTGATGACTATCAAGGAGACCATACCTTGTCATTAGAAACTCAGGCAGATATGGTCTCCCAATCAACCATATCCTACATCCAGGATAATTTTGGGAAGTTTATGGAGTATCTGAAGTTTCTCAGCTTTGAGGACCAAGAGCTACTCCTCTCCTATTATCTCCTGAGTAAAACTCAGTGGTCAATTGCCCGTCTGCATGGTTCAACTCAGACTATTTGCAGCTTCAAGCTGCGATTGGCTATGAAACGACTAGGCACTTATATCCTCATGGGGATTCCTTCCAAGGAAAAGATCAATCAGACCTTAGCAACAATTGGGATGGTCGATTTTCATTCAGGAGACTCATCATCCCCCATCCCCTACTCAGATATGATAGACCTTTATGCCAAGACTCGTTCATTCAAAACGGTGGCATTGGCTTATGGGGTGAAACGTCCAGATGTGCGGAGGGCGCTTTCATCACTCTCCAAAACATTACTAGCTACCAAGGAGTCCCCCACACTCGCATTAGGGGCCTATGTGTTTGGGCTGATAGATAAAGCGTCCGCACAGGGTCGGGGTCTGAGTCAACGAGAACGTGCCAAAATATGCCCAATTTACCGTAGAGACCCAGACATGCTGGGGAAGTTCGAAATCAACGTAGCGGCCCCCGAGTTCGACCACTTCCTCCTGTCTCGTGCGAACAATTAATGCCACGGCTAAAAAAGACTATCCATCTCATTAATGAAATGGAGTCGCACACCCATGCAAGCGGATATTCACCAACAAGTTTACTATCTATCTGGCAAGACTCAAAAACTGGCGTCTTCGAAACAGGCGTCAGATAAGGGATTGAAGAAGGCTGCGTCGATGGGCCTTATTAGGGTTGCGGGGAACTTTTTTGAGTGCCCCAGCAGCAAGGATTTATGGAAAGTGGACGGGGATAAAGTGAAACGTGTTTCTTCAGTAGAAGTGGACTTCAACGAAAAACTTTCCGCAGCCGATCCAGAAGATCCCAATGGGTATCTGAAAGATATCCTGGCCCAACTCGACTTTTAAAAAGGTAGACCCTAATGGACGACAACAAGCAATTCTCACTTATCGATTCTTTTCTTCAGGATCTTACCCCTGATTATGGAAATATCGGCCTGAAAAAGCCGCAGAAGATGGATGAGCAGTTCACCGATGCCTCTTCTCAGGTGGATAACGCCTTCCTCGATCAAATTGGCGGTCGCTCTGAGCACACTGTCGTTCCGAGTGGACGAACGGCTGCTGGTGGTCGTGAGACTAAACCCATCAGGGATGCAACAACAGGTGACTCTGCTTTGGCTGATGCGTTTAGAACGCTTGAAGCCGTTGACCAGCATAACGAACTTGACGTAATTACTGATGCAGAGATAGCAAATCGAGTCAATTATCTACTCAGTCTTGGGCATAGTCCCAGTCGTGTTGCCAGCTACGCCAAGAAATTGGCAGTTGAGGTGCAGCGTGATGCGCTCAAAGTTCCAGCCGCTCAGTCCAATACGGATGAGACGGAAGCGATAGCCAAAACCATGGGCACCAATGCGGATTACTGGGAACCAAACAAGTTTGAGATGCTGGGCTCCGCCTACATCGAGCCTAATTTCTTCAGGAATAGCTGCAAAGCCTCCTTCGATAAAATCAAGAAAGAGGGACATCTTCATACCCTATCAGTAAAAAAGATCGCCGCCTGCCCTGGATGCCAGTATAACAATTGTGGTAACTGTGGCCTTTACAGCCGTCCCATCGTCGCTTCGGCCAGTGAGTTGAAAACTGTTGTCAAAACAGCTTTAGACAAGAAAGGCATCAAAGTTACTTCCACGTTGAAGGCTGCGTTGGCCCAATTACGTAGTGGGGGTGAGAAGGAACCCCAGCAGCTTCCCTACAGCCGCAACACTGAAAAGTATGTGGTTAGGACGGCTGGAGACAAGCAAGCCACGGTCCATAAGGAAGCCAGTGTCGAAGAGATTGGCACTATGGTTGGCTCTGGCATCCCCCTCAAGGATGTGTACAAGACCGCCACTGCTCAGTATGGCAAGACTTCAGCGATGACTGCGATCAAGCGTTACATTCTGGGTCTTAAACAGAGCGGGGCAAAAATCATTTTGGCTGCGATTGACTGCACTCTGCTGAAGAACAAGCTGGCAACTGGCAACGCCATTGTTGGGGAGAAAAAGTGTGCCTCATGCTCGTATCGTAACGGAATGCATTGCGGTTTGACGGGTGGGACGCTTCTTACTTTCCCTGGAATGGACCATGTGTCTTCCAAGCATATTGTTCATGCAGGCGTGAAAGACGGGCATGAAGTTCTATTCGAGTTTGACCTCCTGGATACCGGAGAGGACAGCCCCATCGAATACAAGGAAGTGCCCGAGCAGGCTGACACTGATGTGATACTGACCCGCTCGTCAGAGATTAACATCGAGGATTAAATGGAAAAAGACGGAACGATCACTTTCACGGTTCAGACCACTGGCTCAGCCTCTGATAGGGCTTTGGATGGAGAACTGTCAAAGCGTATGGTGGAAATCTTGGGCATGATCAACGATCCAAATAAGCCCGTGTCTGAAATTAACCGGCTGATTGCTGGAGAGATTGCGGTGGTTTCGGGAGAGATGAGTATGCTCACCCAGGCCAACATGTACAAGCAGAAGCTGTATACTGAACAGATCAGATCGCTGCGTGACCTATCCAAGACCCTGAGTGAGTCTGAACTCCTTTCTAAAAAGGATTTCTTGAACTTTGACGGCCCCAAGTTTCAGTTTGTGTTCCAGGAGCTTGCCGGTGCGGTTAGAAAGTCAGCCAAGGACTCTGGACTTGGCGAGGATCAAATTAATACTCTGCTTCGTAACTTCCGAGATACGGTAACTCAGATGGAGCCAGAGCTTCGCAAACAAACCGAAAAAATAGACTCCAGTTTTCTTCAGAGGTAACAATGGCACGAGTAGAAAAATCATTCACCACGTTAGGCTTGGAGGGCATCCTTCAGGGTGTTGTTGCTTGCCTTGTTGATGCCGAGAAGAAAGCTAAATCCTCTCGTGAAATCCAGTCTATTGATGTGAGTCGCCGTGGTCTCAGACAAGACCTTTATGTTGGTAAGCTGATGGTCATTCCAGCCTCCGTGATGGATGAGATGGATAAGATTCCCGACCCCCTGCTGAAGGGAGCGGTGATTAGCCTCTTTGATGGCGAGGACGCCTCTTATTTGGAAATGCACCGACTCAGCACTAGCGAGTTTGATAATTTGACTCCAAAGGACATTAGCGAGTATAAGGATAAGGTGTTCAAGGACTCTGAGGGTAAGTTAGGTTGTATCGTCATCTTCCAGCCAGCCTGGGGCAATGCTCGTGACCTCCATGCTTTCCACTTCACTACAGATGTCCCCAAACTGACCCTCCTGGTTCGTCACCTCGTGTTCTCAGCTTATTACAACCCCAGCCTTTCTGCTTTGTTTGACACCCTCTCTGAAGAAGCTATCAAGTTGGATGCGGTAAACATCACTCACGATCATATTGGACCCGCATATGAGTTCCAGTCCAAGGAGAATGTTTACCCACAGTTGGACAAGATGGCTAAGATTGCATCTATCATGAAGATGAGTCCTGATGAGTTCACCACAGCCTATCTGGAAGCCGCCGTTTGGACCGGAACGGATGAAACGGGTGAGTCCCTGGATCGAGAAGGAAAATTCTCTATCGAGGACTTCTCTACTGAAGCCCTCCGAAAAGCCGAAGAAGATTGCACCGCTTTCATGGAAATGGCTGGCCCTGAATTGGACGCTCTGAGTTCCGATCAAGCTGGACACCTGTTCTGGTTGAACCGTAACGGTCACGGAACCGGATTCTGGGATGAGGATAAACTTTCTCCTGAAGCCCAGCAGTCTTTGGACAAGCTAGCTCATTCATTCGGTGAGTGTGATATGTATGTCAGCGAGGACGGGGAATTGGAACTCTCTGGGGGTCAGATTCCCGCACCCACTCCCCAGCCTGGGAGTGGTCACATTCTTCCCAAGGAATCAAAGTGGATTCGTCTTAACGCCTCAGCCCTTCCTCTCATCCTCGCTGACAAAATCACACCTGAAGAAACAAGTGTATTTGACGAACTGACCATACAGTTAAAAAAAAAGACCGCTAATCGCAAAATCGCTGAAGGGACAGATCCTTTTGACGGTTACTGCCCCATCTGTGGAAGTCCCGGATGCCAAGGTGAATGCTCTTCATCAACAGGCGGCAAAGAAAATTTTGAGGAGCGAACCGCCACTGGGGATGCCGGTTCGGTAAGGATCCCCACCTCCCCTAACACTGGAACCCGAGCCGAAGAAGACTTTGAACAACCAGGGTCCCAGCCGACTGAAGAGGAGCCGGTCCATTTTGGATCACTTCGAATGGCTGCTTTCTTAGAGAAAATAGCGAGTGGTGAAGTCCTCAATGGCTACACGCAGATGCGTGAGACTTTCAAGTCTGATTTTGCCTCTAAGGACGAAGCTACCAAGGAAACTGACCATGAGGGTACGATAGAGAAGCAGGCCGCTCTCCCCCCTCCCCCTCCAGCAATCATCGCTCCCGCACCCGCTCAGGCTGCTCCGGTAACGGGGATTGGGGCCAAGCCTCACTCAGCCGTTCTGAATGCCATTCAAAAAGCTCTCCAAGGAGCGGGGGTGGGTAAGGGCTCCTCTGAAGAATCCTCTCAGGCTACCGAACTTCTTCTAGCCAGAATGATGGCTAATAAGAGCATCACAAGTAACATCAAGAAGACCAACGAAGGGCAATTTTCCATCACTCTTACCCCTGAAGTGGTAAACCAACTCGTCAATGTTTATAAATTAACTCCTGGTCAGAACTCCACCGCTCAAAAAGATAAGCCAGAGTTACAAACTGAAGTGAGTGATGTGACGATAGATAGCAGACCTCAGTGGTATAAGGACAAGATGAACGTCCAATCCGCCGATCAGGAGATTAGCTCCGCCGCCAATCAACTTGTGGAGCAGCACCATGGTGAGTATCTCTCCAAAGAGAACCTCACACGCCTCCTCTCTCATATGACCAATAATGTCAAGGCAGTGTTTTCTTTTCTGACACAACAAGGGCTGCTCCAAGCATACGGTAAGGATAGCTTCAAAGTTATGACTCGAACCGAGCAGGAAGATAACTCGGATAGTGGGGTCTTCTGCCCCAACTGCGCTGGTCCTGGGGTTCCGATGGGGAATCTTGGTGGGCGTGAACATTTCCGTTGCCGGAACTGCGGGTCTGATTTTAGCCAAAAAATGGCTAGTGATACCAAAGTCGCCTCTACCCATAAGATGGCACTCACCTATATGCACCCTGGTGAGGCATTGGAACAATTCTATCCCGAGATTTTGAAAGATACCTCTGACTACCCAATTGGCTACCCGGAGCGTAACTCTACTCCCCCTCCCCTTCCTCTGGAGCTTCAAAACGAGCCTGGGGGTGAATCTCAAGTCACTGATAAAGACTACAGTGATGGTGGGATGAAGCACTCACTGGGAGAACCGGGGCTGGTTCCCTCGCAGGATAGCAATTCCGTTCCACTCAAGCCTAATGAGCGTTCAATTCGTGGCCCCTTTTTCTCCGATCAGTTCTATCGGATTCACACCGACATTGAGCCAGCCTTGCTGACTATGAAGTCCTCCCTGGAGAACAAGACTGCTGCCTCACCTTCCAAAGCAGCCATCATTGCTGAGTTCCTCCGCAAGCTGTCGGGTGAGATTGCTTCTTCCTTGCTAGCCGCTTTCGTAGTGACTGACCGCCCCCTTTTCACCAACAGCCCCTCTTATTCGGTCATCAACCTTTCGAATGAGTCTACGATATGCCCTATGAACCCCCTGCTCACCAGTGGTGGGATGAGCCCATACGTGGCTCAGTTCAAATCTCTACTCTCCTCAATCAATAGCGGGGAGTTGACCGAAGCGATCAACAATGCTTGGGCTCAGGGTGGGGTGTGGCATGATGGTCCGGATGGCCGCTTCCTCTACGAAATTTTTGTTAGAATTGAAAAAGTTGATATCGAAACGCTGGATATCACGTATAAGTATATTACGGGTACCAAGGAGTAGGGATGTCTGACACCAATATCGTCATCGCTCAGTTGAAGAATTTGATGAGTGAGGTTTTGGAGCTTCGTGACCAGAAACCCGAGGCCCAGACCAAAGCCCTCGAATTCCTTAAGAACGTAATCAACGCTCTTCATCTGGGACGCAAGACAGGGGCAAAGAGGGCCGCAGTCGGACCCACGCGCTTCGATACTCCCGCCACCGAGTACTTGTTTGGTCTGAAGCCAGACCTCGAATCTGGAGAGCCTAATCATGGTAACGGATGGTGGGGGCTGTATCTTGGTATGCTCTCTGAGGGGAACCAGGAAATGACATCACTTCCCCAGCCTGATATGAACTTGCTAAAACAGAATCATGGAGCCATCCTTCATGAATCTGCTGATGACGACTCTGACTCCGTTACGGGTCAGTTCTTTCCCCTTGAAGAAGACGCTGTGGACCAATGGGAAGAGTCTATCAGTGGCGATGAACCAGAACTTTCCAACATTTAATAGAGGTAGCAAATGAAACTCTCACTCACCGCAAGACTTTTCCTGGCCGATGTCTCTGGGTCCACCAAGGCCACTATCATGCAGATGTACAAAGCCAAACCAACCTTCCCCAAGGATGAGGCCCAGATCGATGCCGTCCTTGCGGCTCTGGACTCCACGCTACCTCCAGGGCTTCCTTCAAATCGTCAGAAAGTATATCTGAAATATTTGGCCAAACAGCTATGGGGCATCACACCTCCAGGATTTGTTCTGAAAATGGCTCCTGATGGACAGATTGATTTTGAGGACAAGCCTCGTGTCAGTTCTACACTGGCTAATTTTGAGCAGGCCATCAAGGACCAGACGCTAACTGGAGAAGCAACAAACGTCGAAGCCTATGCTACCCTGTCAGATATGCAGGAAGCTGCGGCCACAGAGAAAGGCCAGAAAGTAAAGGCCAAGTTCACTATTGATAATCTCCCCGAAGAGGCTGAATCCTCCAAGGGTGGACAGCCGGGTAACCCCCGTCAGGCTGTGGCTGAGGGTAGCAAGGTTATCGCTCAGGATGGAAGTTGGAAGTGCTATAAGATCAAAGCCGGGGACCCCAAGGGCAAGGAAGCCGGAAGCTGGCTAGGAATGAATGGCTGGTGGGGCGTGAGTTGGTGTGTGGGCCGCGATTATAGTAGTGAAGCTTGGAAGAGCCGTCCTTACATGAACGAAGGAGACTTCTACTTCCTGGTTCGTGATGGAATCAGCCGCTACGCTATTGCTACGGATGGTTCTAAGGCTGATGTCTACAATCCTGCGGATGATGTGATTTGGCAGACCGGTGGAGCCAGTGGTGGGAATTTCCCATCCCTAGAAGCCACAGCCAAGCAGTTGGGAGCGGAGTTTAATGCTAGCTCTGTCTCTAGTCTTCCCCAAGAAGCATTAGGTATCCTCCGTGCCGCGACCGCTGCGGACCCCTATTTGGCTGGTCTGATTCCCCCTGATCAGTTGAATGAGACCGATACGGCCTCGTTGGACAAGATTATTGCCTCCTGCCCTGCTGAAGGATTGGTCAAAGACTTGAACTCCAATTCAGGTTACCGTGGTAAGGGTGTGACGGCGGGTATCGTCAATCGCTGCGTGGCCAAGAACAACAAGAACGGTGCGAAAGACTTCAGTGCCGTGTGGGACCAGTTTGGCGAACAGGCTATGATCATGTATATCGAAGCCCTTGCCACTAACGGCTATAAAGAGCTACCCCCCTCAGTGGAGGCTTA
>Ga0302319_10020030_pt1 | contig 12118 bp, 14 predicted proteins | sample Bog_T0_2_FD_203319 | JGI IMG/M metagenome (GOLD analysis project Ga0302319, IMG submission 203319) | Peat permafrost microbial communities from Stordalen Mire near Abisko, Sweden - Bog_T0_2 | ecosystem: Environmental > Terrestrial > Soil > Wetlands > Peat | place: Sweden: Abisko, Stordalen Mire... | reverse complement strand
CGCACCCCCCTCATCATCGCTATTTTCCTGGGGCTGGTGGCCTCGCTGCTCGGTCTGAAATTGCCGGGGCCGATCGTCAAATCGGTCGACATGCTCGCGGCGGCCTCCGGCGCGGCGGCGCTGTTCGCCGTCGGCGGCGGGCTCGTCGGCTTGCGGGTTTCCGGCGTCGGCGGCGACGTCGCGCGCATCGTGCCGTTCAAACTGTTCGCGCATCCAATAGTCGTGTTGTTCGCGCTGCGATGGACGCCGCATCTGGACCCCATGCTCGCCAAGGCGATGCTGGTGTTCGCAAGCGCGCCGATGCTCGGCGTCTACCCGTTGCTCGCGCGCCAGTACGGACAGGAGCGCGTCGGCTCGGCGGCGCTGCTGGTCGCCACCGCCGGCGCCTTCGTCACCATGTCGCTGCTATTGGCGGCGCTGTAACGGTTGGCGGATTTGCGTGAAACCCGCTCACGTCTTCAGCACGATCTTGCCGATGTGTTGCGAACTCTCCATCCGCGCGTGGGCCTCGGCGACGTCCTGCAAAGCAAACGTCGAGTCGATGACGGGTTTGCAGCGCCCCGCCTCGATCAGCGGCCACACTTTTTCGAGCAGCGCATCGGCAATCCCGGCTTTTTCCGCAACCGAGCGCGGGCGCAGCGTCGAGCCGGTATGGACGAGGCGCTTCATCATCAGCGGCCGCAAGTCGAGTTCGACCTTGGGTCCATGCAGAAACGCAATCTGCACGATGCGGCCGTCGATGCGCGCGGCCGCGTAGTTGCGCGGCGTATAGTCGCCGCCGACCATGTCGAGGATCACATCGGCGCCCTGTCCGTCCGTCGCCGCCTTGGTCGCGGCGACGAAATCCGCGTTGCGATAGTTGATCGCCACATCCGCGCCGAAGCCGAGACAGGCTTTGGCCTTGTCGTCGGAGCCGACAGTGACCAGCACCCTCGAGCCGAACGCCGTGGCCAGGATAATCGCGGTGACGCCGATGCCGGAGGTTCCGCCATGGACGAGCAGCGTTTCTCCCGGCTTCAACTGGCCGCGCTCGAAAACGTTGGTCCAGACGGTGAAATAGGTCTCGGGGATGGCGGCGGCTTCCACGAGGCTGAGGACGGCGGGGACCGGCAACGCGAGACTCTCGTGAGCGAGGCAATAGTCGGCGTAGCCGCCGCCCGGAACCAGCGCCGTCACCTTCGCGCCCAGCGCGTGCCGAGTCGCCCCCTCGCCGCGGGCGACCACTTCGCCGGCGACTTCCAGCCCGAGCACGTCGCTCGCGCCGGGCGGCGGGGCATATTGGCCCAGCCGCTGCAACACGTCGGGACGGTTGACGCCGGCCGCGGCGACGCGGATCAGCACCTCGCCGGGGCCCGGTTGAGGTACGGGGCGTTCGACGACAGTCAACGCTTCCGGGCCGCCCGGGGTCGGCACGACGACGGCGCGCATGGTCGCTGGGGACATTTCAAACCTCCGTGAGATCTTTCAGCCGACGGGCGCGGCGACGCCGTCGATCGGCGGCGCCGCGCGGAACGCCCGCAAGTCTTCCGCGCGGGCGCAGAATTCGGAAATACGCGGATAACGCCTGGGGTCGGCGAGCTCCACGAGATCGGCGAGCACCGTCTGAGTGAAGCCCCAGGCGCAGGCGGCCGTGATGTCGGCAAGACCGATGCGGGCGCCGCCGATCCAGCCGTGCTCCGGCAGCTCCGCCTCCAGCGCCGCGAGGCCGACGCCGAGTTGTCCGCCGATTCGGCTCCACCACACGTCGGAGCGCTGCTCAGGCGTGCGCAGCGCCCGCTCGTAATGCACTTGCACCGCCTTTTCGCAGACCGTGAGGGCGACGCCGGTCGCGCGCGCCGCTTTCAACGGCGATTCGGCCTTGCCGATCCCCAGCGCGTCGAGGGCCGGATGGAGCGCGGCGAGATATTCGAGGATCACACTGGAGTCGACGAGCGCCGCGCCATCGTCGAGCACGAGGCTCGGCGCCTTCAGCAGCGGGCTCAGTTCGGAAAACTCGGGGATATGGCGGAACAGCGAGATCGGCCGGTGATCGAAGGGAACCTCCGCGATCAGCAGCGCCACCGCGACGCGGCGCACATAGGGAGAATCCAGCATGCCGACGAGTTGAATCATTACGCGCCTCCGGCGATACGAGAGCCTAACACATTTCGCCGCGCAAGAAGACGGGACCGAATGCCCAAGCTCACGATTGAAACCCTGACGCAAAACTTTCCGAATTTCCGCGCCGCGCTCATCGTCGGCGAGGGGCTGACGATTGCGCCGGCGCGTTCGCCGACGCTCAGCGACGAAATCGCCGAGACCGAACGTCGCTGTCGCGAAACCTGGGGGGCGACGGATCTGTCGGCGATTCCGGGCGTCGCCGTCTGGCGCGTCGCCTATCGCGCCTTCGGCATCAAGCGCACCAGCTATCGCTCCTCGGTCGAGCGGCTCATCAAGCGCGTGCTCGCGGGCGACGCGCTTCCGGAAGTGAACGCGCTCGTCGACCTCTACAACGCGTCTTCCGTCGACAGCGTGCTGTGCCTGGGCTGCGACGATCTCGACGCCACGCAAGGCGACCTGGAATTCCGCTATTCGCGCCCGGGCGATTCGTTTCTCGACATGGGCGTCGAGGCGGGCGAAGATCCCAACGATCCCCCCAAGGACGGCGAGGTCGTCTACGCCGACGCCCGCCACGTGCTGTGCCGGCGTTGGACCTGGCGGCAGGACGCGCGCAGCAAAGTGACGCTCGCCTCCCAGCGCATCGTGCTGACGCTCCAATCGAACGGCGTGGGCGACGTGGAAGCGGCCGGGCGGACGCTCGCGGCGCGCATCGAGCGCGAGTGCGGGGGCGCGTGCCGGATGTATCTCGTGGACCGGGAGCGGCCGACGGCGGAGTTTTGAGGTTGCGGCGTCAGTCGCCCCATTTTTCCAGATAGAGCCGGTAGCCTCTGCGCCATTCCTCGCTCTTGAAAGAGCCCCGGCTCGCGTGGATGACGCTGAGCGGAATCGCGGCCATTGAGACATGGTTCGCCTCGAATTGGCGGCAGATGTCCATGTCGTAGAAATGAAACGCGAAGCGCTCGTCGAAACGCACTCCGCTGCGGGTGAATGTGCGCTTCCTCACCGCCAGCAGCATGCCGTCGAGCAATTTCAGCGGCTCCAGGAACTGGCCGCAGTAGCTGAATGCGAAGGGAAATCCATCCCCGCCGCCGTAAGCGCCGCAGAGGTTGGCGGGATGATCCCAGGTCAACTTCTCGTCGATGAATCCCCAGGACACCTGGCCTGGCCAACGGCTCTTGTTGCCGACGACGCCCAGCGCCTGGAAACGTCGCGCCCCCTTCAACAACGTGTCGAACCAGTGGAAGTCGAGGATGTAGACGTCGTCATGGACGAACACCAGCAACTCGTTCTCGTCGGCCTGCTCCTCGATGGCCTGATTGTAACAGGCGCTCAGCCCGCGCCGGTTTTCAAAGAAAATCCGATATTTGGGCTCGAGGAGGGCGTAACTCGTCAAGCTGCGGCCGAGCGGGGAAATCTCGAAGAACTCGGATTCGGTATAGCGGGTCGCGCATACGAACGTGATGGGAAGCACTGCGCCCTCGCGGAGCAGAAGAATTCGGCGAAAGCCCTATATGCCGTCTTCCGGCGTTCGGACAAGGCGGGGCGCCACGGCGTGGGCGCACACAAACTCAGCGATCGCGTCGACGTCGTCGAGATCGAGCACGGGGACGCCGACGTCGGGAAGCGTTTCGTCGCTGGCGACGGCGACGATGTCCGAGCCCGGCTTCCACATGAGATCACGGCCCTCGCTCGGGCGATGCACTTCCAGCGCCGGGTGGCGATGGGTGTGGAAGCCCTCGATGATCACCAGATCGACCGCCGCCATGCGCGCTATAAGCGTTTCCAGCGACGGCTCCGGTTCGTCGCGCAACTCGTGCATCAGCGCCCAGCGCGTATCGGACACCAGCATCACTTCGCCCGCGCCCGCCTCGCGGTGGCGAAACGAATCCTTGCCGGGCTTGTCGAGGTCGAAGCCGTGATGGGCGTGTTTGATCGTGGACACCGTGAGGCCCCGGGCGCGCAGCGCCGGGATCAACGCGACCATCAGCGTCGTCTTGCCCGATCCGCTGCGTCCGACAAGGCCAAAGATCTTCATAGCTCCCAAAACCTTCATTTCCTGTTGGCGCGCTCATCGGCGAAATCGCGTCGCGGCGCAAGCGCGCGGGAAAGAGTTTTACTGGGCCGACACGTTTCAAAAGCCAGGAATTTCCGCTAAGCAGGGTCGCTCGAATCCGCCAACGATTGGAGCGGCGGCGTCCACGCCGCCGGACTTGTGCCCGGTTCTCGTCGCGACCATCGGCGGCGAGGACGCCGCCGCTCCGGTCTGGTGGCCGGAGCGAAGGGGAAGGGAATGTCATGAAGCTGTTTCGCCATGGAAATCCGGGTTTTGAACGCGCCGGCGCACTCGACGCCGCCGGCGTGAAGCGCGATCTTTCGCTGCTGGTCCCCGACATCACCCCGGATTGGCTGTCCCCGGCCAAACTCGCCGCCATCGCCGCCATCGATCTGAGCAAGTTGCCCGCGGTCCCCGAGGGGACGCGCATCGGCGCGCCCGTGGGCGGCGCGCGGCAGTTCGTCGCCATCGGCCTCAACTACCGCCAGCACGCCGCCGAGGCCGGGATGCAAATCCCCAAAGACCCCGTCGTCTTCAACAAGGCGATCACCTGCATGCAGGGCCCGAATGACGACGTCGTGTGGCCGGAAGGCTCGGTCGCCATGGACTGGGAAGTCGAACTCGGCGTCATCATCGGGACCAAAGCGCAACGCGTTTCGGTCGAAGCCGCGTTGTCGCATGTCGCCGGCTATTGCCTCGCCAACGACGTTTCCGAGCGCGACTGGCAGGCCAAGCGTTCGGGCCAATGGGTCAAGGGCAAGAGTTTCGACACCTTTGGCCCGCTCGGGCCGTGGCTCGTCACCTCCGATGAAATCCCCGACCCGCAGACGATTCCGCTGTCTCTCAAAGTCAACGGCGTGCAGCGGCAGAACAACAGCACCTCCGACATGATCTTCACCGTCGCCGAGATCGTCTCGCATTTGAGCCAGTTCCAGACCCTGCTGCCCGGCGACGTGATCGTGACGGGAACGCCCGAAGGCGTGGGACTGGGCATGAAACCGCAGCTGTTCCTGAAGCGCGGCGACGTGATGGAGCTGGAGGCGGGCGTGCTGGGCAAGCAGCGGCAGACGGTGGTGTAGACGCCGTGCGGCGGCGACCTTAGGGCTTGGCCGTCATGCGCGCGTCCGTGCTGCGCATCACAGTGTGGGTATCGCCGTGGCGCGCCAACATATCTCTTTCCAACTCCCGTTCAGTCACACGTCCCCGCGCTCAGCCATAGACCGCGTTTCAAACGGCGGATGGCGCTTCGAGCGGGGCATGGCGGCGCGGCTGAACGCTCACGGTCACTTCGACGTCCTGATCGAGCCTGTCGAGCATCGACATCAGCCGATCGATCGTGAAGCGCGAAAGCCTGGCTCGACGCACACGCGAAAAGTCGGCCGCGGCAAAGCCGGTGAGTTCGTGGGCGCGGCGCACCGTGAGCTTTTGGTCGTCCAATATGCCGATGATTTTGGTCGCAAGGATCGCTTTGAGTTGCTCGACTTCGGGGTTGGCGAGGCGCAGGTCGCGGAACACGTTGCCGCTGCCGTGGATCAATTCCATGTCGTCGTCATTGGTCATCTCAGCGCTTCCTTCAATCGTTTCAGCCTCTCGCGGATAAGGTCGACCTCCGGTCGCGGCGTTTTGATCCCGGTCTTCGATTTCTTCTTGAACGCATGTATGACCCAGAGCGTCGCGCCGATCTGCACGGCATAGATGACACGGAAGGCGTCGCCCCTGTGGCGCTACGCAATCTCGAAGACGCCGGCGTCCACGCCCTTGAAGGGCTTCGCCGTGTCGGCTTTTCCGCCGCGAGCGGCAATCGAAAGCGCCTGTGCGGCGTCCGTTTGAACCTCGACGGGGAAATCCTCAAAATCGCGCAACGCGGCTTTGAGCCACGAAATTTTTCGAATAAGGATCATCCAAGCAATGTTGTCACAAATGACAACGATTTACAAGGGGATTTCGGCTGCCGCAAAATCAGCGCCGTCCTCACGCCCCCGGGTAATCCTCGATCCTTCCCAGCGCGGGCTTGCGCGTCTTGCGCAGCGCCTTGGCGACCGACTCGACCTTGCGCATCGCGCGCAGCGCGTTGCGCGCCGAGATCTTCTCCAGATCGCGGTCGGAAAAGCCGCGGCGCGCGAGTTCGGCGAACAGCGCGGGGAAACACCCGACGTGTTCGAGCCCTAGCGGCTGCGGGCCGCCGAAAAAGTCGGAGCCGATCCCGACGTGGTCGATCCCCGCCGTCTCGACCATATACACGATGTGGTCGACGACCTCCGCCAGCGTCGCCCGCGGCGCCCGTCCCTCGCGCTTCTCGAATTCGGCCATCTGCGCTTTCGGGTCGGGCGCCAGCGCCTGTTTGCCATAGGCGTCGCGGGTGCGCTTGAGCCAGTTGCGCATCGGCTGCGAGACGAAGCCGGGGACGAACGTCGCCATGACGACGCCGCCGTTGTCCTTCAAGCGCCGCAGCACGTCGTCGGGGGCGTTGCGCGGATGGTCGCATAGCGCGAAAGCGTTGTCGTGCGAGAGCCAGATCGGCGCCTCGCTGACGTCGAGCAACTTCCGCAAACCTTCGTGGCTCACATGGGCGCCGTCGACGATCATGCCGAGCCGATTGCATTCGCCAATCACCGCGCGGCCAAAGGCGTTGAAGCCGCCGTTGCGCGGCGCGTCGGTCGCCGAATCCACCCAATCCAGCGTCTCGTTGTGGCAGGGGATGAGCATGCGCGCGCCGGCCGCGTACCAGATGCGCAACGGGGCCAGCGCATTCTCCAGTCCGACGCCGCCCTCGACGACGATGAACGAGGCGATCTTGCCGTGTCTACGCGCGCGCTCGTAGTCGGCCGCCTTGCGCGCCGGCAGGAATACGTCGGGATGCGCTTGTTCGATGCGCAGGATGACGTCGATCAGTTCCAATGTCGTGCGCGCCGGATGCGGCGCGCTGGTCGGTTGGAACGCCGACCAGAATTGCGCGCCCACCAATCCTTCGCGCAGGCGGGGAATGTCGGTGTCGGCTTCCTGATGCGGGCGGGCGAGATCGTAGGCGAGCACGTCGCCGCGCGCATGCCGATCCTGGCGGATCGTCCAGGGGAGATCGTTGTGGGCGTCGAACACAGGGACGCGCGTCAACACGGCGCGCGCGCGGGCGAGGGAAGCGGGATCAACCATCAGGCAACCCCCCTCCCCCCTTGTGGGGACCCACAGTATGCAGGCGTCTGGTCGCGTCGCCAACCAACCTCGTCCTGATCCTTCGACAAGCTCAGGAGTCGAAGGATCACGACGAGGGGATGGCTTGCACGGCGGTCCTGCAACAGATGCCTGCATACTGTGGTTGTCGGGGCGGAAGAGACCGCCGCAACCCTCATTTCGTCGCCGCCGGTTCCGCCGCGAGTTGGTCGTAATATTTGGTCACCAGATCGATATTGGTGTTGAACTTGACGGGAATGATCGCCTTCAGCTCCTCATTGAGCTCGTCGAGTTCCTGCTTCTTGTCTTCGGCGGCGATTTTCGTGTCCGCCTTCAACTCGGCAATCTGCTGCTTCAGCGCGGCGGCGGAGCCGATGTATTTCTTGGTCTTGGGGTCCATACCCTGCAACACCAGCATGATATTGCCGGCCACGACGTCGAGTTGGCTGAGGTTGGCGAACTTATGCTTCTTGGCGATCTCGTCGAGCTTGGCCATCACCTTCGGATCGGGCGTGTCGCCGGTCGGCGCGGCGGCCTGGCTCATGAACGCGTCGATGTCCGGCTGCGCCTCCAGATATTGTTTGATCAGCGGTTCCGTGAGCTCCATTTGCGCGAGCGCGTCGGGCTGCGCCGCCGGCTGAGCCGATTGAGCGGCGGCAGGCGTGGCCGCGACGAACCCGACGCAGACCAAGCCGGCGGAAAGCGCCAACATCATGACGAACTTGCGCATTCGTTTCTCCCTTTCGTTCCTGGGCTCGACGCCGTCTCAGGCCTTCTCAACGCGCAACTCGGCGCCGCCGTTGGCAGCCGCCACGCGCACTTTCTCTCCCGCCGGCAGATCCGGCCCGGCGACGCGCCATACGCTATCGCCGACGCGGATGCGCCCGAACCCCTTGTCGATCGCCGAATCGAGGTAGAACTCGCGCCCGACCAGCGCCGCCGCCCGCCCCTCGGGCCCCCGCGACTTGACGCCGATAGAGCCGTAGAACCGTTTGCCGACCAACGCCAGCGCCGCCGCAAGAACGGCGAAAACCAGCGTCTGGATCTCGAACGGCATCGGAAACAGATAATCGACGGCGCCGAGAACCAGGCCCGCGGCGCCAATCCAGATCAGAAAGGCGCCGGGCGCGATCGTCTCCAGCGCGCACAGCGCGAGGCCGCCGACCATCCAGACCCAGAATGGATAGCCCTCGCTCATGCGGCCCCCGGCGGCGGCGGCGGAACGCTGGGAACGGCGGAGCGGCGCGAGGGTTCGCGTCCCGCATCCTCCGCGCGACTTTCCTTGATGGCGCTCGCGGCGATGGCGCCGATGCCGCCGAGCGTGCCCGCGAGCGAAGCGAGTTCCATGGGAATGATGAACGTCTTCTGGTTGGGCGACTGGGCGAAAGCGGTGAGCGCGCGCACGTATTTCTCGGCGATCGAATAGTTCAACGCCGCGATGTCGCCCGACGCGATCGCTTCCGACAACACGCGCGTCGCCGCGGCTTCCGCCTGCGCGGAGCGCTCGCGCGCTTCGGCGTCGCGGAACGCAGCCTCCTTGCGCCCTTCCGCTTCCAGCACCACCGCCGCCTTCCTGCCCTCGGCGCGGGTAATGTCCGACTGCCGCTGGCCCTCGGCTTCGAGGATCACCGCGCGCTTCTCGCGCTCGGCCTTCATCTGCCGGCCCATGGCTTCGATCAGATCCTTGGGCGGCACGATGTCCTTGATCTCGATGCGCGTGACCTTGACGCCCCAGGGCTCGGAGGCCGCGTCGATCACATTGAGCAGCCGCACGTTGATATCGTCGCGATGCGACAGCAATTGGTCGAGGTCCATCGACCCCATCACCGTGCGCACGTTGGTCATGACGAGATTGAGCAGCGCCTGCTGCAGATTGGAGACTTCGTAGGACGCCGCCCGCGCGTCGAGCACCTGATAGAACGCAACGCCGTCGACGCTGACGGTCGCGTTGTCCTTGGTGATGATCTCCTGCTGGGGAACGTCGATCACCTGCTCCATCACGTTGAGCTTGCGCCCGACCGTATCGATATAGGGCACGATCAGCGCGAGGCCGGGCTCCAGCGTGTGGCTATATTTGCCGAAGCGCTCGACCGTATAATTCCAGCCCTGTGGCACCTGCCGCACGCCCATCAGAACCGTGAGTAGAATGAAGGCCGCGATGACGAGCGCAACCACACTGAACCCTGCGAACATCGGTTCCGGCTCCTTGCCCAATCCGCGCGCCGCGAATCTGCGCTTGGCGCACAGTTCTAGCGCAAACGGAGCGAGGGAACACCCTCCCCGAGAGAGGAATTACGGGACGAAAGCGATCTGCCCCGTTAAGGGAACTGTTGAAATACCCACGCTCTGCCGAAAAGGAGCTTCCCGTCACTGGAACAATATGGGAACATGCGCGAGTCGCGACGGCGCGAGCCGAATGAGGAAAGGTCGGAAGAAGCTGACATGAAAGTGGCAGGCCTGTTTGCCGGAATCGGCGGTTTCGAACTCGGCCTGTCTGAGTCCGGGCATCGCACAGAGATGCTTTGCGAGATATGGACGCCGGCGCGCGCAGTTCTCGCGGCGCGTTTTCCCGGGGCGCCGGTCGAACGCGACATCGCCGAACTCGAGTCGCTGCCTGGGGATGTGGACCTCGTCGTCGGCGGCTTTCCTTGTCAGGACCTCAGCCAAGCCGGGATGACCGCGGGCATAGGGGGCGAACGCTCCGGGTTGGTCGCACATGTTTTCCGACTGCTCGACCAAAGACGGGTTCCCTGGGTGGTTCTGGAAAACGTCTCATTCATGCTCCAATTGGACTCCGGGCGCGCGATGCGTACGCTCGTCGAGGCGTTTGAGGAGCGCGGCTATCGCTGGGCCTATCGCGTGGTCAACTCGCTCGCATTCCTGCCGCAGCGGCGGGAGCGCGTGCTGTTTGTCGCCACCACAACCGAAACGGACCCGGCAACGGTCCTGTTGGCGGACGAGGCCGAACCTCCGACCCAGACGACAGAATTGTCGACGCACGCGCACGGGTTCTATTGGACCGAGGGCATCCGCGGTCTCGGTTGGGCGCCGAACGCCATTCCGACCCTGAAGAACGGCTCGACGGTGGGAATCGCTTCACCCCCGGCGATATTGTTGCCGAGTGGCGACGTCGTGACCCCGGACCTGCGCGACGCCGAACGACTGCAGGGCTTCGACGCCGACTGGACCGCGCCGGCGTCTAGTGTCGGGCGGGCTTCGCTGCGCTGGTCGTTGATCGGCAACGCGGTTACGGTTCCCGTTGCGAAATGGTTGGGCGGTCGCTTGGCTCGACCGGGCGCCTACGACGCCGCCCGAGATCGGCCGATCGCCAAGGCCGCGCGCTGGCCGAAGGCGGCGCGATTTGACGGCGAGCGCAGGTGGGAAGTCGTCATCGGACCCTTTCCCGTTTGGCGTGAGCGGCCGCCGCTCGCCGAGTTCCTGAAATATCCAGGCAAACCCCTTTCCTTGCGAGCAACGAATGGGTTTCTGTCTCGCACCGAGAGAAGTTCGCTGCGGTTCACTCCCGGATTTCTCGACCGATTGCGGCGGCATGCGATCAGCGTTGAAGCGGCCCTATTAGCTGCGGAATGAAGCCGCGCAAACCTGATCCCGCGCGCTCCGCGCTGATGGCGCGCGTGCGGCAGAGGGGAACGAAACCCGAGCAGATCGTCGCCTCCGCCCTCGTTGGTCTCGGAATTGCCTTTCGCCGCAACCATCGCATCCTTGCCGGCGCCCCGGACTTTTCCAACCGAACCAAACGCTGGGCGATCTATGTTCACGGTTGTTTCTGGCATCACCACACCGCCTGCAAGAAGGCGACGACGCCCAATGCGAACCACGAATTCTGGCAAGAGAAATTCCGCGCCAGCCGGCGCCGCGACGCCGCAGCGATTCGGGCGCTCCGCGGCCTGGGGTTGCGGGTCACGATTGTCTGGGAGTGCGAAACGCGCAACTTTCCAGCGCTGACCCGGAGGCTCTCAAAGATCTTTGAATCTCGTGGAATAGATGTGCGACAGCCTGTCGATCATTGAGGCCGTCTATAGAACCTCCACCCCCGCCTCCCCGGCCTTCAACCCCCGCCCGCCCGCTCGCGCCTCTTCGACGCGGTCGAGTCTGAGCAGCGCCAGCGCTTGCAAACCGACCGCGGCGCCGAGCGTCCCGACCGGCAATTCGCCGTCGGTGACCGGGGTTCCCGGCGGTGGGGCGGCGGCGTCGAGTTCGACGCGCAGCACACGTTTGCGCGCCCCGCCGCGGTGCTGCACGCGCGACACGACTTCCTGGCCGACGTAGCAACCCTTGTGGAAGTCGACGCCGCCGAGCGTATCCATGTTGACGTCGTGCGGGAAGGCGTCGCCATAGGTGAAGTCCACGCCGCCCTTGGGCACGGCGAGCGCAATGCGCAGCGCCTCATACTCAGGCAGCCCGGCCTCCCCGATCGACTCCGCCCGCGCGCGCGGCAGGATTTCGCGAAAGCCCAGCCCGGCCGCGCGGGGGTCGGCGTAGCGCAACGCGGCCGGCGCGATTTCCGGCGGCTCGCCCGAATAGGCGACGACGCCGTGGTCGGCGCTCTCGTCGGCAATCGTCGCCTTGGCGCGCAGCTTGTAGAAGCCGAGCCGTTTGGCGAGAGCGGCGGCTTGGGCGGCGTCGCAGTCGAGGGCGAAATCGGCGCCCTCCTTGACGGCCAAGCGGACGACGAGGAAATCGAACAGGATCTTGCCCTGCGGCGTCAGCAGCGCGGCGTAGCGCGCCTCATGAAGCTCGAGTTTTTCGACGTCGTTGGTGACCACGCCCTGCAGC
>Ga0302319_10020027_pt1 | contig 12119 bp, 10 predicted proteins | sample Bog_T0_2_FD_203319 | JGI IMG/M metagenome (GOLD analysis project Ga0302319, IMG submission 203319) | Peat permafrost microbial communities from Stordalen Mire near Abisko, Sweden - Bog_T0_2 | ecosystem: Environmental > Terrestrial > Soil > Wetlands > Peat | place: Sweden: Abisko, Stordalen Mire... | reverse complement strand
CTCTAGGAGCGATCCGCAAGGGGCGGTTGATGGTTTAATATCCCCCAATTTTCGACCGTTCGACATACTTTCGGAGTTTTTCCGCAGCCTGTTCAGCCCGTAGTTATTTTCCATCCATTTGCGGCACGACTCAAGTCGTGCCCTGTTACAAAACTATGCAGATTATGCATTTGAATTGCCGCAAACGGTATCAGAAGAGAGGAATTTGTGACGCAGATAAATGACACCGACACATCGAGAGCACTCGGCAAGGTCCGCCCGCATCCCTCACAGAACGAGGCGCTCCTCTTCGAGAAGTCGTCTCCCGGCAAGCGCGGCTACAAACTGCCGCCGCTCGACGTGCCTCCAGTTGATCCCAAAGCGCTGCTTGGTCCCGCCGCACGCGAAGTGCCGCCGCAACTGCCCGAGCTGAGCGAAATTGAAATCGTCCGCCATTTCACACGGCTCTCCACCTGGAACTATGCCATCGATCTAGGCATGTATCCGCTCGGCTCCTGCACCATGAAGTACAACCCGCGCGTCAACGAGCTCGTCGCGCGCATTGAAGGCCTGGCCGAGGCGCACCCCTACCGCCCCGACGCGCTCGCCCAGGGCATCCTTGAAGTCATCGATCTGCTCCAGCACTGCCTCATCGAAATTACCGGCATGGACACCATCACGCTGCAGCCCGCCGCCGGCGCGCACGGCGAGTTCACCGGCATCCTGCTGGTTCGCGCCTGGCACGAGTCGCAGGGCAATCCCCGCCGCAGGATTCTTATCCCCGACTCGGCTCACGGCACCAATCCGGCCTCCGCCGCCATCTGCGGATACGAAGTTGAAAACCTGAAGTCAAACGCCGACGGCGGCATCGACCTTGACGCGCTCGCCAGCCAGGTGGACAACGAGACAGCCGCGCTCATGCTCACCAACCCCTCCACGCTCGGCGTCTTCGAGAGCCAGATCCACAAGATCGCCGACATCCTCCACGCCAAAGGCGCTCTGCTTTACATGGACGGCGCAAATATGAACGCGCTGGTGGGCAAGGTCCGCCCCGGCGACTTCGGCGTGGACGTGATGCACCTGAACCTGCACAAGACCTTCTCCACTCCACATGGCGGCGGCGGTCCCGGCTCCGGCCCGGTAGCCTGCAAAGCCTTCCTCGAGCCGTTTCTGCCGACCCCGGTTCTCGTCCGCAGGCCTTTGCCGGCAGTTCCACAAAGCGCGGGTGCCCCATCCTTTCCGCGGCCTTATGCGGAAAGGGTGGGAGAGCACGAATCTAAGCCGGGCGCCCCAGGTCCCTCGCCTTTGGGGACCTGGGAAACCAACTCCGCCGGCCCACTCTCCTGGGACTACGACCGTCCCCACTCCGTCGGCCGCGTCCGTGCCTTCTACGGCAACACCGGCATGTTCATTCGCGCTCTGGCGTACATCCTGGCCAACGGCCCAGACGGCCTGCGCCAGACCACTGAAGACGCCGTGCTCAACGCCAACTACATCCGCAAAAAGCTTGAAGACCTGTACGAGCTGCCCTATCAGACGCCCTCCATGCACGAGGTGGTCTTCAGCGACAAGCGCCAGGCAGCGCTCGGCGTCAAAACCGGCGACATCGCCAAGCGCCTCATCGACTACGGCTTTCACCCCTACACGGTCAGCTTCCCGATGATCGTGCACGGCGCGCTCATGATCGAGCCAACAGAGAGCGAATCGCTTGAAGAGCTCGATCTTTTCATCGCCGCCATGCGCTCGATTGCGAAAGAGGTAGAGGAGTCGCCGGAGATCGTCAAGACCGCGCCGCACTCCACCCGCGTCTCGCGTTTAGATGAAGTGCAGGCCGCGCGCAGGCCGATCCTCCGCTGGAAGCCGACGGAATAAGTAATTCTCTAACTCAGCGGCTGGAGGCAGGATCGGATTCGCGTCCCGGCTTGTTGTCGATCTCTTGTTCCGGCCGAAGATTCACACTTCCAGTGCTTTCGGAGAGCAGCGTAATCGCCCGCAGGATCAACCGCGTATTCTTATAGGAGACGCCCATGATTGCTACGGCAAGACCCTCCGTCCACAGGACCAGTCCCACAAATGTCGCTATGTAGAGCAGCCGCATCTCTTGCAGGTAGATAAGGGCGAGCGCGACAGTGCCGCCGCCCAGCACGATGAAGGCCACTGCGATGATCTTCATCCACCGCTGCCTGCGATCAACTGAGTCCAGTGATTTGCGGAGAATATCTTCACGAGGTTCTGTCATGGTAGTCACTCCTTTTTCCAGTTGCATTGCGTAAGCATTTCAAACCGTATGCCAAGCGCGACTTAACAGTGCCCACACTTAGCTGCATGATTGCGGCGATTTCCTGAATTGTCTGGTCTTCCAGATAGTGCAGCGCGATGACGGCTCGACTCGCGGGCGAGACAGTGTCCAGCAGGCGATTCATATCGCGCGAAAGCAGTTCGGTCGCAATTTCCCGGTGATTATCGGGAAGGTCGTCCATTTCAAATTCATCTTCGTGTCTGCTTTGCCACAGTCGTCTATGGCGGAGCAGCCGGAATGAGGCACGCGTGCAGATTCGGTAGGCCCAGGCGCGAAAATACAGCGGTTCCTGAAGTGCGCGGAGGTGGCGGCAGATCTCGATGAAAACGTCTTGTAACACGTCCTCTGCCGAGTCCGGTCCTACGATGCGGCGAATGTACCTGAAGAGAATTGCCTCGATTCCCTTCAGTAATTCTTCGAGCGCCTCACGATCCCCTGCCTGGGAAAGGAGAACGAGTTGCGCTTCATGCAAACGATCATCCAATTGATCTCTCCACTAGCTGAGAGGCCGTGAGTGTCTTTAATGTTCGAATCTATTTTGAAAAAGTCGTGGAATAAGCCACTATCGATCCGGTTCTCAAATCGAGTCGCGCAGACTCGCTGACTTGCCGACTTGCCGACTTGCTAACTCGCCCGCTTGTGGAACACGGCCTTCAGCTCTCTGCGCCAGTTCTCGCCCACGGCCACCAGCTCCCACTCCACTTGTGGCGATAAGTAGCGCAGCACCGTCTCGTTGGCCGGGTGAATGCGCAGCGCCGGAGCCACCAGCAGCAACTTCGGCTCTGCGGCGGCAACCTCCGCACCGGCAAAGTAACCCTGCCGTTCAAAAGCACACAGCGGCCTGCCGCCTGCGCCCGGCTCGCGATCCGCATTCAGCGCGCGCACGCGAATCCAATAGTCCAGCGCCTGCAGCGGCAGATGCAAATCCTCGTTCGCCTTCAGCTCAATCACCGTGAGCCGCCCGTTGCGGTCAAGCGCCAGCAGGTCAAGCATGCCGCGGTCGCCCGCCGCCAGCGCCGGCACCTGCGTGTACATCCGGTCTCCGCGCAGTCCCGGCAGCAGTTCCGCAACTTCGCCCCGCAGGCGCGACTCAAGCCATCGCTCCGGCTGCAGGCGGAACAGCGCGTCGGTGTGGGTTCCATCGGGATGCCGGCTCAGAAACAGTTGCCGCAAAAGTTCGCGGCAGAGCGCCTCGGTCTCCACAGTCAGCGGAGTTTCATGCGCACCCGCGCCAAACGTCACCTCATCTTCAAAACCAAAAGAGTGCGCCGATGCGCCGCGACGCGCACGCGCAAACTCCAGCCCATGCAGCAGCAAGCCGACTTCAGTTGGCGACGAGGCGTGAATCTCCATCCGCGCCCGCGCCGCCTCGGGAACCAGCGCGATCAACCGATCCAGCCCGCCCCTGCAGCGCTCAATTGCCGCCTCGGCGTTGAACGCATTCATCAGCCGCAAATCCAGATTCCCGGTGTCGCGAAAATCCACCGGCGCCAGTTCTTCGCTGCGTTCGTCCAGCGTGAACAGTTCAAACCGCGCCGCCCCGTGATTCAGCCAGGCCATGCGTTCGGCAACCGTCCGCCAGCTTCCCGCCGGCACAATCACCTTCAATCCGCCAAAGTGCCTGCGCCCGTCGCCATGCTGCCGGCAATAATCCAGCCACAGAATGCCCAGCGTCAGAACCCCATCCACCACCGCGGCGGACTCGGCTGCGCCTACGCCGATCACCGCTTCGGCAGCCGTGCCCTTCAGCATCCGGCCACGCACATACGCTGGGCCAAAGCTATGCTCCAGGTCCATCGCAGAGCGGAATCCATCCGTCTTCATGTCGGGGAATCGCCGCGTCAGCACACGCTCCAGAAGCTTTTGATACATCCGCCTGCCGGCGTCGCGCGTGGTCGGTGTTCGGCGGTCGCTGGTGGCCACCAGTTCCAGCGCCTGCGGACGTGTTTGCCCCATACGCCGCGTCATCAGCCGCAAGCTCTGCGCGCGCTCCTGCACCTCAACCACGGTGCGCACCATGTTGCGTTCTTCGCTCCAAAGCTGCAGCACGCAGCGCCCATGCTGCTCGCTCACCGCGTAGTGAGCAAAGCGCATGTCGAACGCAACACGGCCATCCTCAAGCAGCGCCGCTGCCGGATGATCTGCCAGATAGTTTTCAATGCTTTGGGTCAGCCGCAGGGCTGTGGCTTGAGCTTCTTCCGTGCTCACGTGCGGCCTCTACCAGCCGTTGCGCGCGCGTAGCCCGGTAATATGCGCAACGTGGTGCCGGCTGTGCCATGCGTAGATCGCCAGCGCGCGGTCAAGGTTCTGGCGGCTGTTGTTTTCGGGATGAAGAAAGCCGCGTTCGAAATCCGCTTCGCTCATGGCCTTCAACAGAAACACCCAGCGCGCGTGCAGCTCTTCGATAAACCTCAGTGAGCCTTCAACCGCCAGCGTTTTTCCATCCGGCAGCTCCGCCCAGGCCTTCTCGTTGTAGGGCTTGATGGTGGGCCAGTCCTCGGTAAGCGCCAGCTTGAAGCGAATGAAAGCATTGGCGTGGCTGTCGGCAAAATGGTGCACGACCTGACGCACCGTCCATCCGCCTTCGCGGTAGGGCGTGTCAAGCTGCGCATCGCTCAGGCCTTTCACGGCAGCGCGCAAAAGCTCCGGCATCTCTGCCAGTTCCTTGATCCACCCGGCGCGCAAAGCAGGAGTTCCGGCCACAGCGGGACCGGGCCTGCCAACTGGATAGCGCAGACTATCGTCGATATTCACCGTTCAATCCTCACTCTGCTTCGAAACCGGCGCTTGCGCACCGGCCCTGAAGCGTGCCACGCATTCCTGCAAGGCCTTGCGTGCAAACCGGCTTACTTCTGCGCGGCGGGGTGATGGTGATGATGGTGGTGGTGGTGATGATGACCCTCGGCAAACGCCGGGCTTGCAATCACCATCATCAGAATCGCGAGACCAATTATTTTCTTCATGCCTGAAATCTAGCACGAATCCCTTCTCTCCTGCATCCACCCCGTCTCTCCGTGCCGTCGTGGGAATCGAGAGCGGAACTGCTCCGCGCCGCCGTTCCAAAAACAGCCGTCAGCGTACACTAAAAGGGACTATGACGAATCCGGCTGCTTCCCCAAACCCAGGCCACAAGCGTTATTTCTTTGAGAAGTTCGGCATCACCGAAAGTCTGCTGGAGCGCTGCCTGGGCCAAGCTCTCTCCGCGGGCGGCGACTACGCCGATCTCTACTTCGAGTCGGTCACTGCCACCTCGCTCGGCGTCGACGAACAGATCGTCAAGTCCGCCAGCCAGGGCGTCAGCGCCGGCTGCGGCATCCGCGTACTCTCCGGCGAACGCACCGGCTACGCCTACACTGACAACCTGAGCCCCGAACGGTTGCTCCACGCCGCGCGCACCGCCGCTCTCATCGCCTCCGGTCCTGCAAAGCAGCCCATTCAGGGATTTACCGAGGCTCCATCGGCGAACCTCTATCCCGTTCCGACTGGCGGTTACGATCTCGACCTGGCTGCGCGGCTTGAGCTCATCCTGCGCGCCGACCGTGCCGCCCGCGCCTTTGACAACCGCATCGTGCAGGTGCGGGCCAGCTACGCCGAGTCGCTGCGCCGCATTCTCATCGCTGCCAGCGACGGCGCATTCGCCAGCGATACCCAGCCCCTTTGCCGGCTCAACGTCTTCGTCATCGCAAAAGAGGAAAGCCTCACCACCAAGGGCTCGGCAGGCGGTGGAGGCCGAGCCGGTCTCGACCAGTTCATCGGCTCCAAGAGTCCTGAGTTCCTTGCCCGCGAGGCAGCCCGCGGAGCCATCCTGCAACTAAGCGCCGTTCCTGCCCCTGCCGGAGAAATGCAAGTCGTTCTCGGCCCCGGATGGCCTGGAATCCTGCTGCATGAAGCCGTCGGCCACGGCCTTGAAGCCGACTTCAACCGCAAGGGAACCTCGGCCTTCGCCGGCCTTATCGGCCAGTCTGTCGCCAGCTCCAAAGTCACCGTCGTCGATAACGGAACCATCGCCGGCCGCCGCGGTTCGCTCAACGTGGACGACGAAGGCTCCGCCACGCAGGAGACCGTGCTCATCGAGGGCTGTATCCTCAAGGGATATTTGTCTGACAAGCTCTCCGCGCGGCTCATGGGCATGGCCAACACCGGCTCCGGCCGCCGCGAAAACTACCAGTCCATCCCCATGCCGCGCATGACCAACACCTACATGCTGGCCGGCGACGACGCACCTGAAGACATTCTGCGCTCGGTCAAACACGGCCTCTACGCGGTCAACTTCGGCGGCGGCCAGGTGGACATCACCAACGGCAAATTCGTCTTCTCTGCATCCGAGGCCTACCTCATCGAAGACGGCAAGATCACCGCGCCGGTCCGCGACGCAACCCTCATCGGCAACGGCCCCGAGGCGCTGAAGTATGTGTCCATGGTGGGCAACGACCTCAAGCTCGACGAAGGCATCGGCACCTGCGGCAAAGACGGCCAGAGCGTCCCCGTTGGCGTAGGCATGCCCACCATCAAGCTCGACAAAATGACCGTCGGCGGAACCGGGCGCTGAAACGATAGCCGCCCGGCTTGTTACTGTTGAACCATGCCTGAAACCGTTCCCCAAACCGCTGAAACCGTACCAGCCGACGATCTCGATCTCGAATCCCTGGCCGCCGATGTTGTGGCGCAGGCCGTTAAAGCCGGCGCAAGCGATGCCGAAGCGGTAGCCCGCGAAGGCGACGAGTTCAGCGTGAACGTGCGCATGGGCCAGGTGGAAACGCTCAAGGAATCCGGTTCGCGCGGCCTGGGTCTGCGCGTCTTTCTGGGCAAGCGCTCCGCCTCCGCCTCCACCAGCGACCTCACCGCCGACGGCATTCGTCAGCTTGTCTCCGGCGCGCTCGCTCTGGCCAGGGTCACCGAAGAAGATCCCTTCAACGGCCTGCCCGAACCGGGCGAATTTGGCTCGCTCGCCGTCGACCAGCACCTCTACTACGACGACGTCTACTCGCTCTCAGGGCCGGAGCGCATTGAGCGCGCCCGCCGCACCGAGGCCGCCGCACTCGCCGCCGACCCGCGCATCTCGAACTCCGACGGCGGCAGCTTTGACGCTTCCACCGGCCGCATGGCGCTTGCCAACTCGCGCGGCTTCGTGGGCGGCTATCGCTCCAGCTATGCCGGCATCGCCGCCGCGCCACTCGCCAAAGACGCCGACGGCAAAATGCAGCGCGATGGCTGGTGGTCGGGAGCGCGTTCGCTTGCCGAGCTAGATTCGCCTGAGGCCGTCGGCAAGGAAGCAGCGCGCCGCGCACTCCGCCGCCTGGGCGCACGCCGCGTGCCCACCCAGCGCGTCCCCATCGTCTTCTCCGCCGAGGTGGCCCGTTCGCTGCTCGGCTCCATCTTTGAGGCCGCCTCTGGAGACGCCATCTGGCGCAGCGCCTCCTTCCTGGCCGGTAAACTGGGCGAAACCATCGCCGCCGCAAACATCACCATCGTCGACGACCACACCATGTTCCTGCCCTCCGGCGCAGGAGGCTTCGGCACCGCTCCCTTTGACGGCGAAGGCCTGCCCTCGCAGCGCAACGTTGTCGTCGAAAACGGTGTGCTGCAAAGCTATCTGCTCAACACCTACAGCGCACGCAAGCTCGGCATGAAGTCAACTCACAACGCCTCGCGCGGCCTGGCCGGAGCGCCCGGCATCGGCTGCGGCAATCTTTTTCTTGCTCCCGGCGCGCTCACTGAAGAGCAGATTATTGCCCAGATTCCCGCCGGGCTTTACGTCACCGGCTTGATGGGCTTTGGCACGAATGTCGTTACTGGCGACTATTCGCGCGGCGCAACCGGCCTGTGGATTGAAAACGGCCAGCTCACCCACGCCGTTGAAGAGGTCACTGTAGCCGGCAACCTGACCGAGATGTTCAAAAACATTACCGCCATCGGCAGCGATCTGGTCTTCCGCGGCTCCATCGCCTCGCCCACGCTGCGCATTGACGGCATGACGGTAGCGGGCGAGTGAGAATCGATTGCCGACTCGTGTCGGTTGACTAAGAATCTCCGAGTGACCGCTTGTCCTTGACTCTTTGCTTGTACGGGTTAGCAGCATGAACCAAATTCCTTTCGATCCCGCCAGCCCCCAGGCCGCCCTGGCCGCGCTGCCGCAACGCTCGGCGGTTTTTGCCCTCTATGGAGCGGAGGCGCACGCCGAGCCTTACATTGGCCGCACGCCCAATCTTCGTGCGCGTCTGGCGCGGCTGCTGCAACCCTCCCCAAAGCACCCCCGCCGTCTGCAACTGGCTGGCCGCGTGCGCCGCATTGTCTGGCACTCCACCGGCTCTGAGTTTGAGTCGTTGCTCGTTCAGTTCCAGCTCCTCCAAAACCAGTACGGACCCAAGGCTCTCGAACGAATGCATCTGCGGGCGCCTGCATTTGTGCGCTTCCTCGGCGGCAACCCCTATCCGCGCATCGCCGTCACCAACCGACCCAGCCAGCGCGAAGCCGATTGGGCCTACGGTCCGTTTCCCTCGCGCGCTGCCGCCGAGCGGTACACAGAGGAGGCGCTCAAGCTGTTTCTGCTGCGCCGCTGCACTGACGATCTCGATCCCAATCCCGCTCATCCCGGCTGCGTCTACTCTGAGATGAAGATGTGCCTGGCCCCCTGCTACAAGGGCTGCACCGATGAGCGTTACGGCGAAGAGGCAACCGCCGTTGAAAGCTTTCTTGCCTCGCGCGGAGAAAGCCGTCTGGTCACGCTCCGCGCCCAGCGCGACCAGGCCTCTGCCGATCTCGAATTCGAATCCGCCGCCGCCCTCCATGCGCAGGTGCAGAAAGTTGAAGCGGTACACGCCCTTGCCGCCGAGCTGGTGCGCCCCATGAGTCAATTGCGTGCCGTAATTCTCCAGCCCGCGGCCACTCCCGATGAGGTCGCCATATTTCTTTTTGAAAATGGCCAACTGCGCGGTCCGGCCATGTTCTCAACCATCGGCATGAGGATTCAAAACGAGCAGTCCGGCTCGACCTCGCTGTTCGCGCAGCCGCTGGTGATTGAACCGGTGCTCGAAGAACCGGCGATTGCAAAAACACCCGCAGAGATGCCAGAACCGGAGATCGGCGAAGATCCCGCCCCACAGCCCACACCAGCCGCCAACGAATCCGAAGAACCATCCCCTCAGCCCGCCGCTCCGGCAAGAATCGCGAGAAGCGCTCTTGAAGCCCGCCTGGAGTCGTTGCTCACCGAGCTGGCGTCGGCCTCTGCGCAACCATCGGCCACCGTCAGGCAAGCCCATCTGGCCCTGCTCAAGCGCTGGTACTACCGTCCTGAGGCCCGCCGAACCGGAGAAATCTTCTTTCCCGGCACGGATGGCCGCTGGCCGGCAAAAGCCATCCTGCGCGGCGTTGGCCGCGTGGCGGCAAAGGCGCTAGGCGCATAAACAGCTCCACACCAGCAAGCGCGCCCCACCGCCCGGCTGATAAACTGTCGCCCAGGGGACAAAGAAAACATTCCAATGGTTGAGTTGCTGCCATCCATACTTTCTGCGGATTTTGCGCATCTGGCGGAGCAGGTTGCCGCCGCTGAGCGCGGAGGCGGCACAGTCATCCACGTCGATGTGATGGATGGCCATTTCGTGCCCAACATCACCGTGGGACCGCCGGTCGTCAAAAGCCTGCGCAAGTTCACCGCGCTGCCGCTCGATTGCCACCTGATGATCGACAATCCCAACCAGTACATCGCGGACTTTGCCGATGCCGGCGCAGACTGGGTCAGCGTGCACTACGAGGCTTGCCCGCACCTGCACCGCACCCTTGAGCTCATCCTCCATCACGGCATGAAGCCCGGCGTGGTGCTTAATCCGGCCACGCGTGTTGACCTGATTATCGATATCCTGCCCATGGTGCACCATGTGCTGATCATGAGCGTCAATCCCGGCTTCGGCGGGCAAAAATTTATCCCCTTTTCTCTCGATAAAATCCAGCGGCTGGCGGAATTGCGCCGCGAGTTGGGCCTCGCATTTAAAATCGAGGTGGACGGCGGAATAGCTCACGACACGGTGGCCCAGGTCGTCAAAGCAGGAGCGGAGCTGTTGGTCGCCGGCAATGCCGTCTTCGGTTCGGGAGCGGTGGAGCGCGATGCGCGCGCCCTGCTGGCTGCCGCCCGCGCTGCAGCCGATGGAAAATTGGGCTGTACAAGTTAGGTTTTTTCTTCAGATTTGAGCTGTGACTGGCCGCTGGCCCGCAACCGGGCCGCAGCCGCAATGAGGTGGTATGAAGTTGCTGTCGAGAAACATGGTCGCGTTGTCGCTGGTGGTTTTCACCCTGTTCGCCCTTCAGGCCCAGGCCAAGGAAAAACAACCCAAACACAAAAAGTCAGAGGACCTGAGCGCCAACCCGCTGGCCAACGTCGCCTCAAAGCAGCCTGACAAGGAACTGTACGACAAAGCCATGCTGGCCTTGAAAAAGGGCCGCTACGACGTCGCCCGGCTCGATCTGCAGACCCTGCTCAACACCTATCCCGAATCGGAATACCGCATGAGGGCCAAGCTGAGCGTGGGCGATACCTGGTTCAAGGAAGGTGGCTCCGCCGCTCTCACCCAGGCCGAGGCCGAGTACAACGACTTCATCACCTTCTTTCCCGACGCGCCTGAAGCCGCTGAGGCCAAGATGAGGGTCGGCGACATCTACTACGAGCAGATGGAGAAGCCCGACCGCGACTACACCAACGCACAGGAAGCCGAAAAAGCTTACCGGGAGATGATCAACATGTTCCCGGACTCGACGCTGATTCCCCGCGCCAAGCAGAAACTGCGCGATGTGCAGGAGGTACTGGCAGAGCGCGAATCGCAGATCGGCTTCTACTACGGGAGCCGCGATAACTACATCGCCGCCCTCGCCCGCCTTGAGACCGTGGCGGATACCTACCCCCTCTACTCCAAGAGCGACCAGACGCTGCTGGCCATCGGCGACGCCTATGCCGGCATTGCCCGCACCATTCAGAACAACCCCAAATTGCCCGGCGCTCTCCGCGAACGCATGGTTGCCATTTACCAGGATCGCGCGGCCGCAGCCTACGCCAAAGTGATTACCCGCTACCCCATGGCGCCCCACGTTGAAGATGCGCGCGACCGTCTGGTGGCCATGAACCGGCCAGTCCCAGAGCCCACCCTTGCGGCCGTTGCCGAGAACGACGCGGAGGAGCGCAGCCGGCAGCCGCTGCACTTTACCGACAAGACTCTCGGCCTCATCAAACGCGGTCCCACTGTGGTTGAGGCCGTCCACGTTGGCGAGCCCACCATCGACGATCCAAAGCGCACGTTCGCCCCCGACGTTAACCATGAATACAATGCCCTCTTTCGTGAGGCGGCGAATGCAGGCAAGCCGGCAGCGCCTGCAGCCACGCCCACCGGCGTCAATGAGGCCCCGCGCAGCGATCGGCCTTCCAGCAGCGCTCCGCTCGAACTCACTGCTCCGGCAAGCGGTACCAGCGTAGGCGCTGAGATTGTCAGCGCGCCCAGCAAGCCCGCCGCCGATCCAAACGCTCTCGTCCAGCCTGTCGGACCCACAAATTCGGTGCTGCCCGCAGTGGACAAACCGGCCCCCGCGCCCGATCAGCAGAACGATATCAAGCCGGGAACCACCCCAACCGCCCCTGCTGAAGCCGACGGCGCCAAGCACAAGAAGCCCAAGACCGACCTCAGCGAGGATTCCTCAAGCAAGAAGAAAAAGAAGAAGGGCCTGGCAAAACTCAACCCGTTCTAGTGTCATGAGTCATTAATTCAGTAAACAAATAATAGCGAGAGGCGTCTAACATGACAGGAGCGAGGTCATGAGACGAGGACGCCGATTGCCGGAGTTAAGACTGAGCGAGGAGGCG
>Ga0302319_10020026_pt1 | contig 12119 bp, 12 predicted proteins | sample Bog_T0_2_FD_203319 | JGI IMG/M metagenome (GOLD analysis project Ga0302319, IMG submission 203319) | Peat permafrost microbial communities from Stordalen Mire near Abisko, Sweden - Bog_T0_2 | ecosystem: Environmental > Terrestrial > Soil > Wetlands > Peat | place: Sweden: Abisko, Stordalen Mire... | reverse complement strand
GCGGCTACATTCCCTCGCTCGCGCCTTGGCCCACGCCTCTGCGCCTCCTCGCGCCAACCCGCCATTTTAGTGTTAACAGGCCCTAGCCCTTTAACTGCATTTCCAGAGTGGTGATCTCATCGCGCAGGGATGCGGCCTGCTCGTAATTCTCCGACTGCACTGCGGTCTGCAAACTGGCGTGAAGGGCCTTGAGCCGGTTTTGGTACTCCTGCGCGCGAATGGCGCGGAGCGGGATTTTCCCCTTGTGGTTAATGCCCTTGTGCATGTCCTTGAGGATCACGCCGAGGCCCTCGGAGAAGGTGACATAGCATTGCGGGCAGCCGAGGCGGCCGGTCTTCTTGAAATCGGGCTGCGTAAAACCGCATTGCGGGCAGACCAACTCTTCACTGCCGCTCGACTTGATTTCATCGGCAGCCCCCAGGCCGAGGAGCATGTCGGCCAGAGAAAAACCGGCCGGATCGGCGACGCCCTTTTCCTTGGCGCACTTTTCGCACAGGTCGATCTTTTGCATTTTGCCGCTGATGATCTGGGTCAGATGCACCGTGGCGTTCTCCGTCTTGCAAACTTCGCAAATCATAATTTTAGGGGACGCCCTTTCCGGCGCCTGCAGCAATATAATACAAAATCAATAAATGGAAACGCCTGTATTTTGCGTCCGAATCTTGAAATGGCGGATGAATTCCCCCGTGACCGGCCCGACGCGCCCGGGCCCGATCTTGCGGCCATCCACCTCGCTGATGGGCACAACCTCCGCGCCGGTGCCCGTCGCAAAGATTTCGTCGGCCACAAAAAGATCATAGCGAGTCAGATTGGCCTCCTTGATCTCGCGGCCCATTTCCCGGGCCAGGTCGAACATCAAGCGGCGCGTGATGCCGCCAAGAGCACCGTCCGAGATATGCGGGGTGAAGATTTTGTCCTGCTTGATGACGAAGACGTTGTCCGCAGTGCATTCGGCGATGAAGCCCTGCTGGTTGAGCATGATTGACTCCTGGGCGCCGTAAAGGTTGCCCTCGATCTTGGCCAGGATGTTGTTGAGGTAATTGAGCGACTTGATCGCCGGGCTGAGGGCCGCAGGGGAAACGCGCTGGGTCGGCACCGTATTCACGCGCAGGCCTTCGGTGTAATATTTTTCGGGATAAAGCTCGATGGTTGCGGCGATGATGAAGACGGTGGGCTGCTTGCATTTGTTCGGGTTCAGACCGAGGTCGCCCTTGCCGCGGGTCACCACCAGGCGGATGTAGCCATCGCGCAGATTGTTCCGGCGACAGGTCTCCAACACCGCTTCGCGCAGCGCATCCCGTTCCAGGGGCAGAGTCAGAAGGATGGCCTTGGCCGAGTCATAAAGCCGGTCGAGATGCTCCTCGAGGAGGAAGACGCGCCCGTTGTAAAAGCGGATGCCTTCGAACACGCCGTCGCCGTAGAGCAGGCCGTGATCGAACACGGAAACCTTGGCGTCCGGTTCATCCACAAACTGGCCATCGAGATAGATTTTCAGGTGCTGCATGGGTAGCAAATTACTCTGCCAGAGGAATCGCGCTCGGCAAGCCGGGATCTACTTTAGAAACCTTTGCGCGAGGAGAGACTGCGGCGATCCCGTAATGAAGGCGCCGGTCTGATCGCACTTCCAGACGATGCTTCCATCCCCGTTAATCCTTGAAATGGTGCCGCTCAATGTTTTTTTGAGCGTCGTGACCCTGTCTCCAGCGGAGAGGTCCTCGATTCGACTGAGTTCCTCCAAGCCCGTCTGAAGGGCTTTCTTATCGACCTCAGGGACACCGGCGATGAAATGCGCGACCAGTGAGGCTAGTTGCTTTTTTCGGATGGCCATAACATCGGCGAAAAGGGCATGGCTAAGACCGCGTCCCAGTTCGGCGAAGGTGTTTCCGTTAAAAAATAGGAAGGGAGCCCGGCGATGGAACTTTTGCAGGTGCTCAATGACCTCAAGAAAGGTCAGTGACTTTTTTGGAGCTCTTGCCATTCCTTTTGACTCGCCGTGTAATTTTCCGGATTAGGGCCGTGCTGAGCGCGCCGTCCCTCGCAGAGTCTTCGGTTGAGGTCGGTGATAGCTTGCCAGTCCCAGTTTTCGAGAAAACGGGCTCGGCACAGTAGCGGTTGCTGTTCGCTTCCGCCAGTTTCAGCACGTCCCCGGGCCGAAGCGCTTTTGCGAGATCCAGGCGTAATTTCATGACTCATCCATTTAAGCTTCGAATCAAGTTATCATTTTATGCGACGTTCTCAAGGCGGAATCCAAGTCGATGGTCGTTACGATTTGGCGTTAGAGGAGAGGAGTTGGCCCTGCTCCAACCGATAAGTCCTCTCGCCCAGGGCGGCGATCCGGTCATCATGGGTCACGATGATCATGCAGTTGCCGCGTTCCTGATGCAGGCGCAGCAGCAGGTCGATAATTCCGCTCCCGGTGACTGTGTCGAGATTGCCGGTCGGTTCGTCGGCCAACAGAAGCGCGGGATTATTGCGCAAGGCGCGCGCGATGGCGACCCGCTGTTGCTCGCCGCCGGAAAGTTCCGAGGAGCGGTGATGCAAGCGCGAGCCGAGTCCCACCTGATCGAGCAGATGCGCGGCGTGCGCGGGATCGCTCTTCCGCGCCAGCCGGGCCGGGAAGTCGACATTTTCCAGCGCGGAGAGTTCCGGGAAAAGATGATAGGCTTGAAAAACAAAACCGACGGAGAGATTGCGCCAGGCCGCCAGCTTGCCCCGCGACCAGCCGTAAATCGATTCGCCCTGCCAGCGGACTTCGCCGGCGTCGGGGCGCTCCAGACCGCCGAGGATTTGCAGCAGCGTGCTTTTGCCCGAGCCGGACGCGCCCTGGATCGTATTCAGGCCACCCTTGGGAAACGCCGCTTCCAGTCCCTGCAGGATTTCCAGGTCGGTATGCCCAAGGCGAAAGGTCTTGTGCAGCGCCGAGCAGGTAAGCGGGAAAGAGGAGTCCATGATTTGGTTGGGACGGAAATCCCTGCCGTCCCATTTTCATCAATTATCAGGGACGCGAAGGGACTCGCATCCCTTCCCGACTAAGGCTTCGGCACGATCACGCCGATTTCGACGCGGCGGTTTTTTGCGTAGGCCTCTTCGGTGTCGCCATCGACGGCGGGGCGGTCCGAGCCGTAACTGTTGGTGTAGAGGCTCGCGGCGGGAAGTCCCAGGCCGACGAGGTATTCGCGGACGGCCAGCGCGCGGCGTTCACCGAGGGCGCGGTTATATTCCGGTGTGCCGCGTTTATCGGCATGACCTGCGAGGAAGAGGGAATCGTTGGGGTTCGCCTTGAACCAATCGCTGACGGCCTGCAGCTTTTCGCGTTGGTCGCCGGAGATGGTCGATTTATCGAAATCGAAGTAAATCGTATCCGAAGCGAGGGTCTGGTAGTCGGCGTCGTTGGGATTAAAGCTTCCGCGCGGAGAGGGGGGGATGCCGCTGCTGGCGTCGCCGGGAGTGAGCGTGTCGCTGCCGCCATTGGGTAGAGCGCCGTTGTCGCCACCCATGCCGGTGTAATTGGCATTCTTTTCATCCCCGCAAGCGGCAAGGACGAAGGTAAGGGCGAGGAGGACGGGGAGGCGGCATTTGTTATTCATGAGGGGGAGTCGGGTTGGGGGGATCAAGCGGGGAGTTATACGATGTGGAGGGGAATAGGGCAATGGTTTCTAGCGGGTGACGGTCGGCTCGCCGCACCCGCTGACGCTGGTGTCAATGGGCAGCGATTGCCGGGAAACGGTATCGAGAAGATGGAGGCGGCCATTGTTGGAGTAGACCAGATGGCGGGAATCACGCGTCCACGCCGGGTCTTCTCCGCCGCTGGAGGTGATCAGGTGGGCGGTGCGACTGGCGACATCGTAGACGCCAATCTGGAACTGCCCGCCGAGGCGGGTGGTGAAGGCAATCGATTTGCCGTCCGGCGACCAGTCGGGCTTCGTGCAATACGAATTGCCCGTGACGAGGTGGTCCCAGTCGGAGCCGTCGGTCGTGCCGGACGAGCTGCTGACGAAAAGCTGCGGGCTGCCGCGATCGTCCGACGAATAAACGAGCCGGTCTCCCGTCGGTGACCACGAAGGTGAGGTCTCGGCGCCACGTGTGCGGGTGGTGCGCGTCAGGGAACCGCCGTCAGGCGACATCGTATAGATCTCGGGATTGCCGTCCTTGCTCAGCGTCAGTGCGATGCGCGAACCGTCCGGCGAGAACGAAGGGCCGGTATTGATTCCCGGAAAAAAAGCGATCCGGGTTCGGGTGCCTGAACCCAGTTGGATCAGGTAGACATCGGGATAGCCGCTCTTGTAGGACGTATAGGCGAGTTGCGTGCCGTCATGATTGAGGGCCGGGCTGGCGCTGATCGTGCCGTCGTGCGTGATTGCCCGCGCGTTGTAGCCATCGATGTCGGCCAGGTAGAGTTCCTGCGTGCGGACGCTTCCGGCGACAAAAGCCAGCTTGCTCGAGGCAAAACCGGGCAGGCCCGTCACTGCCTGCGTGATGGCATCGGCGAATTGATGCGCCGCGAGACGGCCCTTGCCGCTGAAGGTCTGGTTGAAAACATTCTCGCCGGTCTTCCTGTTCACCAGCCGGCCCGACACACCCGCCTCGCTCGCATCGCCCGTCGCCAGATAATCGCCCGAGCCGCTGCCCACCGGCGAGATCATCCCGGTCCGTTTAAGATCGTTGCTGACGATCTCGGTCGCGCCTCCGCCGAGCGGTCCGCTGATCGAGACGCCCACGCGGGGGAGGGTCGAGACCTCAACCGTCACGCCTTGTCCGTGAAGCTGAAGTTGAAGAAGTCCGGCGAAGCAGATGAGGGTGACGACGCGAAGGCAGATGGAAAATAATTTCACAAGAGGAGGTTGTTTAGCGATTAAGCTTAAAGGTGATGGGAATATCAGGAGGGCAGCCATCCGGCAAGGGTTCATGCAGGTAGCCAAGATTTTTTGCCGCGGTGACCGCCGAATCATCATAGGTCGCGTTACCGGAGGACTGGATCAGATGCACGCTGTCGGGAGGCACGCGCCCATCCTTTTCGACATGGATCTCGACGATGGGATTGACCGCCGTATCGTCGGACAAATTAGGGCTCTGCCACTGGCTCATCACCTGGTCGCGGATCATCGCGTAAAAGTCTGCGAACTCGTTCGGGTGGGCGTTCACCGAGCCACTCGTGCCCGTTTTCTGGGCATCCTTGATTCCGGCCGCGTCAAGCTTCTCGCCCAGCTTCGCGGCGATTTGCTCCTTGCTCAAACCCGTGCTGTCCGGGTTCGAGGCGCTGTCGCTTTTGTCCGGTTTATCCTCAGGCGTTTTTTCCACCGGCTTCTTAAGGTGATGCTTCGGCTTGGTGACCGGTTTGTCGGTTACCGGAGCGTCGGCCAGGGTGAGATCGACTTTGACTTTCGGCGTTGGCGGCTTGGGAACCGGCTTATCGAGAGCGACGGCGGGTGCGTCTGGTTTGATGATTGGTTTCGGTGGTGGTGGCTTGGGCGTGGGCGGCTTGAGGGCAACGGGCGGCGGAGGCTTCGCCGAGGAATGATGTTCGGTGGGGGCTGCCGTGGTTGGCCCCACCTTATGCGCTTCCTGTGTGCCTGCAGTGCCCTTGACCACGTCGCCTTCCGGTAGAAGCGAAATAAATTGCTCCGGCGGTTTCGCAGCGGGCATCGATTCAAAGATGAAATAAAAGATGCCGATTGCGAGCAGATGGAGCAGTCCGACCAGCATGACCCATTTCCAAAACGAACTCTTATTCCGGGCCTCGACTTCGTCTTCCGGCTCCGGCGCGGGACGGCGCTGCAAATTGAGGCGCACTTTCTTCCGGGGTACGGTTCTGGGCGCAGCCATTCGGCGGGGCTTGGCATAACCGGCAGTGTGCTTCATGACTTGAACGTACTATATATAGTGGTTTGGGCCTAATGACCAGCCCTCAAATGACATTTTACGCTTTTGACGTGTGAAGTGGGAACTCTCTTCAAATAATAGCAGGTCTTAAAAGATACATCGCACCTGCGCGAAAAACCCGTCAAAATTCTTTTAAAGATAAGCTTGAGTTATGCCATACCGGTCGCCATAGTTGAACTTTTCCGCTTGACGGAAAATGGCCCCATACATTTGGTGATTTGATATTATGAAACAGACGCTCGTTCAAGATGCCCTCAAAGTCGTGCAAAGCCCCCAGGTCCTCGTCAACATTGTCTCCAAGCGCGTTCGGCAGCTTGGTCAGGGCTTTCGTCCGCTGGTCGCATTTGATCCGAAGCTGACGTTCATGGATGTCGCGCTGAAGGAAGTAGCCGAGGGCAAGCTGGGCTACGAGATGATTGAAGTTCCTTCGGCTGCCGGGACGTCGACCGCCCCTGTCGTCACCAAGAAGAGCCGCAAAGCCGCTGCCGCCGCTTAAGCCTGAGCCGCGCTCGTGAGAGCAAGGCCTGCTTACCACTCGCTGCCATCCAGGACAAGCGTTGCGATTTCCTTCGCGCCGGGCGCAAGCCAGCGCAGACCTTCGCCGTGATGAATCGCGTTGGGTAGTCCCAGCCAAGGTTCGATACAATAGAAGTTGGAATCGGCGCTCTCGGTCCAGGTTGTGATGGCATACCAGGCGATTGCGCCGGGATGCTCCAATTCAAAGACAAGTCGCTGATGGGTTTGTGCATTTTCCAGCCTGATTATGGAATTTTTCGGTCCGATCTGGAAACGGTCAATGGGCGCCGGATCATTAAGATGCAACATTTCCTGCTTCGCTTCTTCACGAATGATCGCTCCATCCGCTGACTGCCTTCCCCAGGCTGCGCAGGGCAGATGGAGCGTCCAGTTGCCGCGCTCCTGATGCGGCAGCGCGAAATAAAAATGATGGCCTGCGTAATAGGGCAGGGGATCGGCGCCCGGATTTGAAGTTTCAAACCGGACTTCAAGGCGTGATCCGGCGAGCAGGCTCACCACCACGTCGAATTGAAAGGCGAACGGATAAAACTCGCGGGTAAGATCCGAGTCACCGAGTCGCATCCGCAGGGAGTCAGTGGGGCCGCCTTCCACCACGGAGAACTTTGCGTCGCGGGCAAAACCATGCTGCGGCATCGGACGGATCGTGCCCCGGACATCGCGCCACAGTTCGTTTTTGCCATCGACGAAATGCCGGGCAATGAACGGAAAGAGAATCGGATTTCCCCCGCGGACCTTGAGGATTTTGCTCCAGTCCGCATTCTCCGGCCAGGTGATGATTTCTCGTCCCTTCCTCTCCCAGCGCAGGATGCGCGCGCCATGCTCCGGCGAAACCAGGACCTTATTTTCGTCATCCGCCAATTGGATCGCAGGTTGGTTCTGGAAAAGGAGGGGGCTTTTCATGTTAGGCCATGTCTTCAAAATGGAGGAATGAGATAGAAGTTACTCTGAGCCTATTCAACCGGCGACCCCGTTTCCGTTCGATTCTTTCGTTTTTCCAAATTCAAGCGGGTTTGTAATCGTGAGCTAATGAAAGCGAGGCAAAGTCCCGCGAATGCAAAACACGCCGCAACTCCTCGGAAAAAAGATGAATGCATGAATTCTCCAACAGCGCTTCCTAAAAACGCCATCAAAAAAAGAATTGAGCATGTGATATTGGTAAGGCGCAATTTTAGCTTTGTGGTCACGTTTTTTGGTTGTGGATAAACGGTACCAAGACATCTTTGCGTACCCGTAATGAAATCGCAGTCGCTTTTGGGCCTTCCCGTTTTTAGGATTATATTCTATGTAATTGCCCAAATTACGACAAGGCCGCGTAGCGATTTGATTTTAGGCTACAACGAGGCAAGAGGAATGAGATGCCCTAAGGGCCAAGACTGACATCGCCCGCTCGTCTCCAAGTTTCGACAATGCTTCGCGCTCGACATCTTGTCCGGAATGCAAAGTCCTCCCCTCGCGGCCTTGCCCTATTTTGAAGACAAGCCCTAAGATCAGGTATGCCTGTGCTAACCCCCAAGGACGAGACGAAAAGCATTGCCGATGCCTACGAGGCCTGCACGAAGTTGGCCCGTGCCCATTATGAAAATTTTCCCGTGGGCCGTCTGGTGCCGCGTGAGATGCAACGGCATGTCCACGCCGTCTACGCCTTCGCCCGCTACGCCGATGACCTGGCCGACGAGGGCTACGCGGGCAGCGCGAAGGCCCGGGGCGCGCGCGACCTGATGACGCCGGAACAGCGCCTGACGGCGCTCGACGACTGGGAGCGTCAACTGTGCTCGCCTCCCGGAACGCCGGGCCTCCATTTCATTTTCATCGCCTTGCACGAGACAATCCGCGAACTCGATTTGCCGCTCACTCTTTTCACTGATCTGCTCTCCGCTTTCAAACAGGATGTCGTCAAACGCCGCTACGCGAATTTTGCCGAGGTGCTCGATTATTGCCGCCGCAGCGCGAACCCGGTGGGCCGTCTTGTCCTGCTCCTGCACGGCCAGCGGGAAGAGCAATTGCATCTCCTGGCCGATCACATTTGCACCGGGTTGCAACTGGCCAATTTCTGGCAGGATGTCGGGGTCGATCTGGAAAAAGACCGCATCTACCTGCCCGAGGATGACCGCAAGCAATTTGGCGTGATCGAGGACGTACTTCAGGCCCGGCTTGTGACGGAACATTATCGCAAGCTCCTCGCCTTCCAGGTCAGGCGTACGCAGGAGATTTTTGATAAGGGCGCGCCGCTCACGAAAAAACTTCGTGGTCTGTTGCGGGTGGAGATCAGGCTCACCTGGCTCGGAGGCACGACCATCCTGCGCAAGATCGAGGCGCTCAACTTCGACACCCTGAAAAACCGTCCGACCCTGGGCAAAGCCGAAATGGCGAAGCTCTTCCTTAAGGCGCTGATTTCATGAGCCAAACCATGCCCGACCTTCCGGGGAGCGAAGCCATCACCAAGTCGGCCAAGTCGAACCTCGCGCTCTCGTTTGCCGCGCTGCCCAAGGCGGAACGCGACGCGATGTCGGTTTTCTATGCCTTCTGCCGCGTGGTGGATGACGTAGCCGATTCGACCGAGCTGCCGATCGAGGAAAAGAAACGGCAACTCGGTGAGTGGCGCAAGGAAATCCGCCGCGCCTACATGGAGGAGCCGTTGACGCCGCTCGGGCGCGAGATGGCGCAGATCATCCGCACCTACCTGATCGCGCCCACGCCGCTGGAGGAAATCCTCAACGGCATGGAGATGGACATGTCGATCCTGCGCTATCCCGATTTCGCCCTGCTCGACCAGTATTGCTATCGGGTCGCCAGCGCCGTGGGCTTGGTCAGCATCGATATTTTCGGCTGCCGTCATCCGCAGACGCGCGATTACGCCGTGGCGCTCGGCATGGCGTTTCAGCTCACGAACATTTTGCGCGACGTGAAAAAGGACGCCTCCTTCGGACGGATTTATCTTCCGCTGGACGAACTTGCCGCCTTTGGTGTGACGGAGCCGGACATCATGGAGGGCCGCTTCAACGAAAAGATGCGGCAGCTCTTCCGCTTTCAGCATCATCGCGCGCGACACTTTTTCGCCAAGGCCCACCGATTGATGGTGCCCGGTGATCGGCCAAAACTCCTTGCCGCCGAGATCATGCGCGAGGTCTACGAAGAGCTGCTCAATGAAATCGAGCGCCGCAACTTCAACGTCATGGGTTCACCGGTGAAGCTGGGGCGGTTTCGCAAGGCATATCTGATTTTTCGCGCGAAAGCCCGCGAGAAGCGCGCCCCGGCCCGTCCGCCCGCGCCCAGGAAAGTCGTCGTGCTCGGGGCTGGTTATGCCGGACTCGCCGCGGCCAACGAACTGATTTTGCGCGGACATGACGTGACGCTCATCGAGGGACGCGCCTTACTGGGCGGGCGGGCCCACAGTTTTGTGGATGCCAAGAGCGGCCTCGTGCTCGACAACGGCCAGCATATCCTCATGGGCTGTTACCACGAAACGCTCACGCTCCTGCGGCAGTTGGGAGTGATGGATCGTCTCTACTCGCCGCCGCGCCTCGAGGTGCCTTTCGTGAGCGAAAAAGGCCGCAGCCTGATGGCCGCGACCGCGCCCGACCCGCTCCACTTGCTCTCCGCGCTCCTGGGATTCGGCGAGCTTTCCACTTCGGACAAAATCGCCGCGATCGCCCTCGCGCTCCGGCTTCGTTTTGGCCAAAAGCCGCACGCCCATGAAACGGTTGAGACGTGGATGCGCCGCTGGAAACAGACGCCCAATGTCATTCGCGCGTTGTGGGAGCCGCTCTGCATCGCCGCGCTCAATGAACCGGTCGCGACCGGCTCGGCGCACCTTTTTGCCACCGTCATCCGCCGCTCGTTTTTGGCCGGAGCCGCTGACTCGACCATCCTCCTCAGCCGCGTCGGGCTGAGCGAGCTTTTCGCGCCCGAAGTTCGTCGATTGCTCGAGATGTGCCGCGGGACGCTTCGCTTGCAAACGCCCGTCACAGGTCTCCATTTTGCCGGGACAAAACTCCAGGAAATCAAACTGGGCGACGGCTCCGTCCTCCAACCCGAAGCCGTCGTCAGCGCGCTGCCATGGCACGTGCTGCGCGGACTTTTGCCTGAGGAAAGCAAGCTGGCCCGGGCGTGTGGACAGATTCAGGATGCGCCCATTGTCAGCCTGCATCTCTGGCTGGACCGCCCCATCCTGCGCGAACCATTCGTCGGTCTGCTCGACTCGCCCGTCCATTGGGTCTTCAGTCGCGACCACATTCACGGCGCCAATCCCGCCGGTCAGGAGGGCCACATCGTCACCGCCGTGGTCAGCGGCGCGCGCGATCTGGTCGACAAAACCGGCCCCGAGCTGGAAGAACTGACGCTCCGGGAACTCGCCCGTCTCCTGCCCGAAGCGCAGGGCGTGAAAGTCCTCCATCGTATGGTTTACAAGGCCCGCAGCGCGACTTTTGCCGCCACGCCCGAGACCGAGCCGCTGCGGCCCGAGGCGACGACCGAGTGGTCGAATTTCTGGCTGGCGGGCGATTGGACCGATACCGGCCTGCCCGCCACGATCGAAGGGGCGATCGTCAGCGGCACCCGCGCCGCCTGCGCCGTGGACGAGGCGGCATGGTAATGCGTGGTGAACGGAGAAAATGTGAAGATTTGCGAGGTAGTCGGCGTCTAAAATGCTGGATGACCAAGTTCCCCTTAACCGCGCCTATGCTCATCCCCTTCTCATGGAAAACCGGTCTGATGATGGCGGGGTGTGCGTTGGCGGTGTTGGCGACGCCATTGCCTGCCCAGGACGATAGTGGCGGACCGCCCCCGCCCCCAGTCAACGCTCCTCCCGATCAATACGATGCCGGGCAGGCTCCGGTCCCGGACGACGGCAGCGGGGCACCGGATGACAGCAGCACCTCCTTCCAGACCTTTTACGACAATCTGGGAAGCCAGGGCACATGGATCCAAAGCAGCGACTATGGATATGTCTGGCAGCCGACGATTACGGACGCCGACTGGGCGCCCTACACGGAAGGACATTGGGTCTACACCGATTATGGTTGGACATGGGTTTCCGAAGAACCGTGGGGTTGGGCGACTTACCATTATGGGCGCTGGGCGAACATTGAGGGAACCGGCTGGGTCTGGGTTCCGGGTTACACCTGGGCGCCGGCATGGGTAAGTTGGCGCTACGGTGGCGGCTATTGTGGTTGGGCTCCTTTGCCGCCGGATAGTTTCCTGGGCGTCGATTACGATGGGGGCGGTTTTTCCATCGGCATCGGCTTTCATATTGGCGGCGACTGCGACGGCTTTTATGGCATTGGGGCGGGCTGGTACAATTTTGTGCCGGTGAATGCCCTGGGATACAGGAGTTATCACGGCTATTACCGCAACCGGAACGACAATTTTGCGCTCATCAATCGCACGACGAATGTGACCAATATCAACGTGACGAGGAACCGGTCGGTTTCAAACGCCGGTTTTGGCCGCGTCACGACGGGAGGTCCCTCGCTGGCGATGGTCAACGCGGTTTCACAAACGCCGATCCAGAGGTTGAACGTGGTCGGGACGAGTCATACCAGCGGCGGAACCTTGAATGGCAATTCGGTCGCATTCTTCGCCCCGCGCGTTCACCCGGCCACATCCGCCGTGCTGCCCAGCCGGGTAGGGGGATCGATCGGTGCGGCGAGAATCAATCGCGGAATCGACATCACGCATCCTCTGACGGTGAATTCGCGGCTCTC
>Ga0302319_10020025_pt1 | contig 12120 bp, 5 predicted proteins | sample Bog_T0_2_FD_203319 | JGI IMG/M metagenome (GOLD analysis project Ga0302319, IMG submission 203319) | Peat permafrost microbial communities from Stordalen Mire near Abisko, Sweden - Bog_T0_2 | ecosystem: Environmental > Terrestrial > Soil > Wetlands > Peat | place: Sweden: Abisko, Stordalen Mire... | reverse complement strand
GGCCCCAGCGCCCATTCTGGCGTGCGCTGCCGCTGAACCCGGGGTTCAGCATGGGCTCCACGGTGGACACCGCCGGGTTGGTCTGCCCCGCCGACGCCGTAACCGCCAGCGGCGAGCCCGAGTACATCTGCAGGATCTGGGAGAACTTGAAGCCGCCGAAGATGGCCCGCGTGATGGCATTGCCGCCGCCCAGCTTGCCGCTGCCGAAGGGCAGGTTCTCCACGCCGGTAAACACAAAGTGGTGCGGCTGGTTGGAGGTGGAGACGCCGCGCTCAATCGCGTCCGCCTTCCACGACCTGCCGTTGTTGGAGTACGCCGCCGGAATGGCATAGCCCGAGCGGAACGTACCGCCGTCGTCGATCACCCGCGACCAGGTGTAGTTCACCATGAAGGTGGTGCCGTGGGCAGCCCGCTTCATCGCGGTCAACTGGAGCGCATTGTAGTTGCTGTTGGCCACGTTGCCGTAGCTGTCGCTCACCGCGTAGTTCGGAAAGGGCTTCAGCAACTGGCTCAGCGCGGTGGTCGGGGCGAAGTAGGCCGGCGTTGCCACCGGCGTGATGGTGGCGCAGTTCTGACCGTTGTACGTCGTCGTGGTCAGCTTGTTTACCGCCGCACTCAGACAGGCTCCGAGCGACAGATACGCCGGGTCCAACTGGTCGGAGTAGAACCCGCGTGCGTTGCCGCCATCCGTTATCAGGAAGTGACCCTGCGAGCCCACATAGGACATCGTCGTCGTGAAGTTGTCCGTCCACTGGTGCTGGATGCCGAAGGTGTAGTTGATGTACTGTGGTGCGCGCCCGCCCAGGTAGGGGTCGCCGTAGCCGATCGACGAAGGCGATCCGGTGTAACCGGCGGTCGTGGTGTAGCCGGTTCCGTAGCCGTTGCCGCTGGCCACGCCCGTGGCCGCAATGAACGCAGGGAACGCAGGGAACGGTGCCGTGGAGAGGAACGTCGATGTGTTGGAGGAGAACGACGGCCCCGCCGAGAAGCCCAGCGTGCCCGTGCCCGTGCGCGAGATCGCTGATCCGCCCACGCCATTGCCGTGCGTGTACATCACGCCGTAGCTGGCGCGAATCACGGTCTTGGGGTCTACCTGATAGGCCAGCCCCAGCCGCGGTCCAATGTTCTTGTAGTAGTTATTGACAGGTGTGGAGCAGTTGCAGGTATTCGCTCCCGAGCCCGCGTACTGGATTGCGCCCGGCGCTCCTGTGATGGGGTTGGTCAACGTGGGGTTGAAGAAGCTCAGCACGTTGTTCTTCTCGGTGTAGGTCGGGTAGTAGTCCCAGCGCACGCCCAGGTCCAGTGTCAGCTTGCTGCTCACCTTCCAGTTGTCCTGGATATAGGGTGAGATGGGACGGAAGCGACCGCCGGTCTCCTGCACGGTGTTCTGCGTCAGGCTGGCCTTGTCAATCTGCCCAACCAGGAAGCTGGCGTAGGAAACGCCGGTGCTGGGCGCAAGCGTCGTCGCATTGGTAAATCCGGCCGTCTCCGTCACCGCACTCGCCAGCGTGACGGGAGTGGTGCCCGAGAGCGCCGTGTTGAAGTTGTACTGAATCCACCCCATCTCAATACCCGCCGTGATGGTGTGCTTGCCCTTCTCATACTGCACGTTGTCCAGCAGCGTAAAGGAGTTCGAGATGCCGAAGCCTGCGGTGGTTCCCGCCCAGTTGGTCGGCGCATCGATACCCGAAAACGTTGTAATGGGGAAGGCCTGCTGCGCCTGCCCGACGGGCAGACCGGTAATGCCCTCCGCGCTGGCTGCATAAGCCGGCGTCTGGTCCGCGTTGATGGTCGGGCTGTTGTAACGCGCAAAGCCGTACTTGAACTGGTTCACCAGGTGCGGCGTAAAGATGTGCGTGTCCTCGATGATGCCCACTGCGGTCTTGGGCGCATAGGCCTGTCCGTAGCTGTAGGGAATGGGGCCGGTGTTGCGGCCCGCGGTCGTCTGTCCTACCGGCACCGAGCTCGCCTGGCGTCCCAGCGCCGCCACAAACGTCAGCGTGTTCTTGCTGCTCACGATGTAGTCGATGCGGTCCGTCGTCGACCAGTTCGACAGCGCCGAGTAGTTCTGCGCCACATAGTTGTTGGTCGGGTTCTGGTTGATCAGCGCCGGTATGCCCTTCTGCATCGCCGCCGCCACCGCGGAGATCTCGTTCGCGGGGATCACGTCTACCCCGGCCGCGCCGCCGGGGCCCAGCACGGGATTGCCCGCTGCCCCGTTGCCCGCGCCATGCACATAGCCAAACCGGTAGCGGCATTGGCCGGTGGTGCTGGCCGCCGTACACGCCGTCTGTGTGTTGGGGTCGTAGATCGGCTGGATGCCCTGGAAGTTGCCCGCCTGCTCCGCTGCGTTGGGGAACGTAATCAACTGCGGCGCGGAGTGCGAGTACCGGAAGCCATTGTAGTTGCCGAAGAAGAACACCTTGTCCTTCCACTTGCCGACCGGCACCAGCGGCCCGCTCAGCAGGATGCCGTACTCATTCTGGTGCTCCACCGGCTTCTGAAGCGCGCCGGTCAGCGGGTTGGTCGCCTTGTAAAAGCCCCAGCTGTCCAGTGCCGTGTTGCGGAAGAACTCATACAGCGCTCCGTGGAACTGGTTGCCGCCCTGCTTCACGGTGAAGTTCTCCACGCCCTGGCCCTCATACAGCGCCGAGTACCCGGAGGTCTCCACCTGGAACTGGTTCACCGCGTCCACCGAGATCGCCGTCCACACAAAGCGAGGGTCGCCTTCGCCCGCCGCGTTGGTAAACGGAACGCCGTCCACGTACACTGCGCTGGCCGCACCGCGGCTACCGGAGCCGTTCACGACTCCTGTGTTGGTGGTCGCATTGCCGTTGGTCTCATTCACCTGCACGCCGGGCAGCAACGCCGCAAAGTCTGTTGCGCGCCGCTGGTCGGGTTGCCCGTAGGCACCCATCTCAATCGGCAGCGCAGAGTACATATCGCTCTCCATCGTCGCGCCCAGTTGCGCATTGCTGGTCTCCAGTTGCGGCGGCGCAGAGGTCACCGTGACTGTCTGGTCGGTCGCACCGACCGACAGCTTTGGATTGAAGGTCTGTGTCTCCAGAGCGTTTACGTGGATCTGCTGCTGGGTGAGGCCCTCAAAGCCGCTGGCGGTGACCTTCACCGTATACACGCCCGGGTCGAGCGTGCTGAAGCCGTAGTCGCCCGCCGAGGTGGAGGTGGTGGTCACGCTGATCGACGTGGCGGTGTTGGTCGCCGTTACCGTCGCTCCCGGAATCGCTGCGCCGGTCGTATCAAACACAGTGCCGCTGATGGCTCCCTTGCCGGCGAGCTGCGCCCGTGCGCCGGTGCTGACCAGCAGCACAGAGCCCAGCAGCAGGAAGAACGTGGTGCGCACGCGCGAACGCAGCGTGCAGAAAAATAGGGGGGTGCAAAGCGTATTCATGGGACTCCTCAGAAAGATGCGGCAACGCCGCAAATCATGCAGACTTCAGCACCGTCCTGAGACTGGTCGCCGGATTCTCTGCGTTTTTACAGCGCTCACTAGAGTCCGCTATCGAAGACACGCCTGTCAAGCCGGGAAGTTGTCCTGTCATACATCTGCGTCGCCGCGCGACCTTTCTTCGCGTCGTCCGCTGGTCAAGCCGCCCCATAGGTGTGTCATCTCAACCGGAGCAGGACGGCTTATCGTCCTGCGTAGCGGAGAGACCCGCAGTCAGAACCACCTCTCTATTAGCGGGAAGCGTGCTCTGCATCTGGAGACCAGCCGGCACCTCTCACGGAACCCGCACCGGCCCCAGCAGTGGTGTCTTTACCGGCGCGGCCAGGCCCACATACTCCGTCAACAGACTGCTGCCGAAGCTGGTCACCCACACGTTGCCGCTGGCGTCGATGGCCAGGGCATAGGCCTCCACCAGGCCCGCCTCGGGTGCCCATCCCGTCGCTGGGCTCAGGGTGGTTCCCGCCGCGCTGCTGGAGGTTGTGCCCGCCAGCTCGGACAGCCCCGGCGCCCGATAGCTCGCCACCCACACATTGCCCACGCCGTCCACCGCGATGCCCTGCGGATGCACGATGCCCCCGCCCTTGAAGCCCGCCGAGAGCAGCGTGCCCTGCGCCGACAGCAGGCTCACGCTGTCGGCAAAGTAGTTGGACACCCACACATTGCCTTGCCCGTCGATGGCCAGACCGTCCGGCGCATCGCAGCACACGTAGGCGGTCGCGCTCTTGCCGTCGGCAGAGATCTTCGTCACCGTGTTGCTCGCGAAGTTCGCAAGCCACCCGTTGCGGCTGCTGTCAATCGCGATGGCCAGCGGAAAGAACAGCGTGGCCGTTCCGCTGACATCGCCATCATAGCCGGTGGTCCCCGAGAGGGACGCGCCGGAGTTCGACAGCAGCGTCACATGCGAGTTGCCGTAGTCCACAATCCAAGACACGTTCGTGCTGTCCACCGCGATGGCATACGGATAGTAGATGCCGCCGCCGGAATACGGCGAGCCGGTCACCGCGGAGCCCTGCGAGTTCAACACCGTCACGGCGCCATATCCTGTGTTGATGTTGTAGGGAGTCTCTTCGTCCGTCTCCCAGAAGTTGTCGTTCGCGTCCACAGCGCCGCCGTAGGCCTCATTCAGCGTGTTGCCTGTCACGCCGCCCGGCAGCAGCGGCGCTCCCGTATTGCTGAACAGGCTGGCCACCGAGAAGTAGCTCGCCACCCACACCCGCCCCTGCGAATCCAGCGCCAACGCCGAGGGTGCATTCATCCCGCCGCCGCTGTAGGTGGCATACATCACCCAGTCGTTGGGCGCAGCCGTCAACGCCGGTGTGAAGGCGTTGGACGCTGTGCTCAAAGTGTAGATCGCGCCCACGCTGATGCCCGGATGAGTGGCCAGGGACAGCATGGCGTCCAGCGTGTTGCCCGCGGCGGGCACCAGGCCGTTGAGCGTAAACAGCGCGTACAGTCCCGTACACGCTGAGCTGCTACTCCCGCTGGAGACGATGCACGCGTGCAGCACGTTCGCCAGCGAGTTGATCTTCGCCGTGGGCGCAACGCCGGTACCCGGAAACGCCGCCCCCGGCGCAACGCCGGTGGTCAGGTTCACCAGGTTGGCCAGCGTGGCCGCGGCCAGCGTGATCCCGCTACTGTTGGTAGCGGTGGCTCCCAACTGCGCACCCAGCTTGAGAAACTGCGCAAAGGCATACGCACTGGCGACGGTGGTCGCCTCGTCCAGCACATAGCTCGCATTGCCGGCAATGGCGTTGCAGGCACCCGGCACCGTCATCAGGACCGTCCCTGCGTTGGTCGCGCCTGTGGCTCCGGCCTTGCCTCCGCTCGCAACCACATACAGAATGGAGCTCGCCAGCGGGCAGTTGTAGGCGGTGCTCACGCTGAACGCGCCGTTGCTGTCCGTGGTCAGCGCAGTCTGCAACAACTGCGTCGGTGCTGAGCCGTTCCCGGTGGTGCCGGCCGCCCACAGTTGCACACTCGCGCCGATCACCGGAAGGGTCCCCGCCAGCACCTTGCCGCTGAACAGCGTACCGGCGTACGTGCCGGCAGCCACGGAGATCGCTGCCGTCGTCGTCGCCGGCGCAGAACTCACATTCGACGTATCCGTCACCGTCAGTGAGACCGTGTAGGTGCCGGCGGTCGTATACGTGTGCGTCGGGTTGGAGCCGGAACCGGTGCTGCCATCGCCAAACGTCCACGCATAGCTCAGCGTAAGTCCCTTCGGGTCAGAAGACCCGGAGCCGTTGAAGCTCACCGCCACGCCTGCCGTGCCCGTATACGGGCCGCCAACGCTCGCCGTCGGCAACGCCGTATACACCGTCGCAGACGTGCCGCAGCCCGCCAGAAGCAAGGCGAAGGCGAGAGACGAGACCCTGGCCCTGGCCCTGGACCTGGACCTGGACATAGACATGAGTTTCACGCCTCTGAAGGTATCAAATTTCACCCTCAACGATACGGCCTCGTAAACTCCGCCACGTCCGCGCCACCCAAAAAACTTCGCAGATTCTCCGTCAGTTCGGCCCGCGCCGCGTCCGCAGCCATGGAGGTATCCAGCGTCTCCGTTCGCAGCAACACCGGGATCGACCGCGCAGGGTTGCCGCTCAGCAGCGTCGCTGTGTCCGGCCGGCTGTAGACAAATCCAAAGTGTGTCCGCGCCGAAGTTGACTGGCCACAGCTCCCGCCATTGCACAAAGTCGTGGCCTCCATGTACTGCGTGGCTCCATCGTTGAAGAAGGACCCGCTGAAGCTGACCGGCCCGCCGCTGGTGGGCAGCTCCAACGGTCCATGCCACAGCCAGTCCTCTCCGCGCGCGGCGTGGCACAGCAGCGTATCGTGCGCTCCCAGCACCGGCGAGATGCCCACCGAAACCACAGCTGGGCCTTCCTGCTGCCCGTCCGTGGAGGCCGTGCCCGGGCCGTCATACACATAGTCCGCCCAGTTGAAGATCAGCGGCCCGGTGACCAGGTACTCATTCCACTCGCGCTGTAGCTTGAAGTGCCCCACCCGCTGCGGAAACCGGCCCAGCGCGTTGGGGGCCGCGGCCACCGTTGGGCGTCGGCGCGCCTCCACAATGGCCCGCGCATAGCTCACGCTGCCCAGCACCACCAGCAGCGCCAGCGCCGCCCAGCGCAGAGCGAACGACCGCGGTGCGAAGTCGCCCGCCGCCACCTGCGGCAGCCGCGGCGGACGCAGATCGCCCGCCGGGCTGAGCCGCTGGATCAGCGTAAACAGCAGCACCGTCGCAACGAAGAACAGGCAGGCCCCGATGACGTAGTCGCCCATCTCCGCGCGCGTCTGCAGCCACGGCAGGTGCAGCGCCGCAATGTAGTACAGCACCAGCAGGCACAGCCGCACCAGGTTGAAGACATACCCCAGCAGCACCGCTCCGGCCACCACCAGCACCCACACCCGCAGCCGGAACTTGTACAGATATCCCGCGATCAGCGCGATAAAGCCCATCGTGATGGCGCCGCGGATGCCGTTGCAGCCCGGCGCAATGAACATCCCGAACTCCGGGGTGAACATCAGCCGCAGTTGGTCCGGCGTCAGCTTCTGCCCCAGCCCCTGCGCGAATGCGCGCGCGATCAGGGACGACGCATGTTGCAGCGGCAGATCGATATGCAGCGTAAAGAAGTTCGGTACGGGGTTGACGAACCACGTCAGCGCCACCGGAAACAGCGCAGCGCGAAACAGCCGCGTCCCGCCAAACAGCAACACCGCGCCCGCAGCGTAGGCAAACGCCACCAGCGAGTGCGGCGGCAGAAAGGTAGACCACGACGGCGAGACCACGAGCTCCAGGATGGCGTGGTCGCGCAGATGCACGGACGCCACCGTGACCACCAGCAGCACCAGCCCCCACCATGTGCCGTCCATCTCCCAACCCAGCGAACGCCATACCCGCAGAATCAGCACCAGACTGACAATCGGGATGAGCCCGCCAATGGACTTCAACGGGTCCGTCACCCACACCGACCACAGATACAGGACCGTCGTCAGGATGGTGAACACACCCGCCACGCTCAGCAGAGTCGCCGCCGCCGCGGCCTGCGTCGCTCGCAGGCGCAAGACCGTCACATCCACCTGCCTGTAGTTCCGGGGGACGGATGGCGGTGGAGAGCGGCCAGAAGATTCATAGACATCTTTGTGTTGCGCGCGGGCAGACTACTTCCGGCGAAGGCGCGAACGCAACGCCACAAGAACGCCGCCCGCCGAGCCCACCAGGGCCAGAATCGCCGTCGGGTTCTCCGGCGAGTTCACACAGCCAGTCTGAGCAAACGCAGGCGTTGTTGCGACGAGGACGAGCGCTACGACAGCAAAAAAGGACAGTTTCATATCTTCGCTCACCTCAGGAATTGGTTATGGTGCAAAATATCGCAGGCTAAATCTGTTGTCAACGGCTGAATTCGAAAGAGACAGTGTGGCCCTGCGGATCTTGCGCTCCAGCCGGATCAGCGTAACAGGGATGCTCATGGAATCCGCAGATTCGGATTTACCTGACACAGATATTACCCCATTCCGGCTACAGGAACAGGTCAAAAGGAATCCTGTTTCAAACCAATCTCGTCAGATACACCATCTGGAAAATGGAACGTCCCAACTCTGTCGCAGCGCAACGGCACCTCCCAGGGTGCCTGTCCCTCGCCGCAAAAGTGTGTCGCGAAAAGCAGCTCAAACGTCGTTTTGCGCACTTAAAAGCACCTCAAGACGCACAAAAACCGCATCAGGAAGCGGCCCGTTCCGACCTTCCGGACAGCTCTGCAGCGCGTGCCTCGGCATACGCCGCCGCCCCCAGCAACGCGCAGGTCTCATCCAGAATAATGCGCACAGGTGCCGCCTCCAGTAGCGGCGAGAGCCGTCCCTTGTCTAGAAACGCCTTCATAAACTCCCCATTTTGCATAACTTGCAGGTTCTTGGGCGCCACCCCTCCGCCCAGGTAGATGCCGCCGGTCGCCAGCACCTTCAACGCCACGTTGCCGGCCTCCGCTCCATACGCGGACGCAAACATCCGCATGGTTTCTACGCAGATATCGCTCGAACCGTCCGCAGCGCACTCGCCGATCACGGCGTTCGGGTCCTCAGCCTTCATGCGCTCCCGCAACCACTGTGGTTCCAGCAACTTACGGTCGTCCCGCAGGAACGCATAGATGTTCTGGATGCCCAGCCCGGAGATCACGCGCTCCAGACTTACCCGACCTTTCAGCGTGCGCAGCAGGTACTCCAACAGGCTGATTTCAAACGGGTTGCGCGCGGCAAAATCCCCATGCCCGCCCTCCGACGGAAACGGCTGATGGCGTCGCAACTTCGCATCCCATATCAGCAACGCCTCACCCAGCCCCGTGCCCGCTGATACCAGTCCGCGATGCCCCACCGACTGCGGGTCGCCCTCATGCAGCGTGAATACACTATCCGCCTCTAGCTCGGGAATGCCGTAGCCATTGGCCTCCAGATCATTGATAAGGAAGATGTTTTCGATGCCCAGCGACCTGGTCAAATCGCGTTCATCCAGCGTCCAGGGCAGGTTGGTGAGCTTCAGCCGGCCATTGCGCACCGGTCCAGGGCAGCCAAAGCAGGCTGCCACCACCTGCTGCTGCTCGCCGTCCGAAAGGAACGCCTTCACCACCTCGTCCAGGCCTGCATGATCCTGGGCCGGGAACTTGTGGTCGCGCACCGGCACCAGCCTCCCGCCGGCAAACTCATACAGCGCCAGATGAATCTTGGTCCCGCCTACATCGCCCGCCAGAATCATCGCCGCCCCGCTCTTTCTAAATCTCGAGTTTGCCCACTCGATAGCCGGCGCCGGAATCGGCCGCCGCAGGCAGCCCCGCCGACGCTGCTTCATCGAGCAGGAACAGAAGCTTACCACTGGCCGGACGTATCAGTTGCGAGGGCAATCGTTCCGGGTCGCGCGGCCCGGTCAGCACCTCCGCCAGAACTTCGGTCTTGCTTTCACCCTCCACCTCAAACACCACTTCGCGGGCCTGGTTGATCACCGGCCAGGTCAGCGTGATGCGCCAGGTCTCCTTCTGCGCCACGTGGTTGGCCACCACCAACCGGCCCATCTCGTCGAGCGCGGGCGTGTGCGGAAACAGCGACGCCGTATGCCCATCCGGGCCCATGCCCAGCGTCAGCAGGTCGAAGGCCGGCGACTCCGCGCCCTCCAGCTTCATGCTGTTGCGCAGCACACTCTCATAGCGCGAGGCGGCTTCGTCCGGATCCAGCTCACCCTCCATCCGGAAGACGTTGTCCGGCAGAATCGGCACCTTGCTCAGCAACAGGTCGCGCGTCATGCCATAGTTGGAATCCGGGTCGTCCGGCCCCACGCAGCGCTCGTCCACCCAGTAGAGCTGGAGCTTGTTCCATGGCACCGCGTGCAGAAACGGCTGCGTCGGATCGGCGAGAATCTTGAACGTCGCCTTAGGAGTGGAGCCGCCGGAGATCGCGATGCGCGCAATCCCGCGCGTTGCCGCTGCCTGCTGCACACGCTCCGCAAACAGCTGGGCAGAAGCCAGCGCCATCTCTTCGGAGCTTGGATATACCTGGTAGGTGACTGTCACTGGACGCGGCATCGTTCAAAGTTCTCCAAATCAAACAGTGATAAGGAGGAAGGAGGAAAGAAAACGAGTTCTGCTCTACTCCTTACTCACTCTTCTACAGCTTCCGCCACTTCCGGCCATCCGACTCCATCATGGCATCGGCGGCCAGGGGACCCCAGGTGCCGGCGGAGTAGTTGGGGAAGTCCTTGACCGGCGTCCTGGCCCACGCCTCCAGCAGCGGTGTCATCAGCGCCCAGGTCGTCTCCACGCCATCGCGATGCGCGAACAACGTGCCGTCGCCCAGCATGGCGTCCAGCAGTAACCGCTCATACCCGTTGGCCGAGCTGGCGCCAAACGCCTCCGCATAGCTGAAGTTCATGTTGACCGAGCTCATGCTCATGTTCGGCCCCGGCACCTTGGCCGCAAACCGCAGCGCAATACCCTCATCTGGCTGGATGCGCATGGAGATCACATTGGGCTTGATGCCCTCGGCACCCTTGCCCTCATGGCCTTTAAACAACAGCAGCGGCGGCTGCTTGAATTGAATGGTAATCTCTGTCACCCGCTTGGCCATGCGCTTGCCCGCGCGAATGTAGAACGGAACCCCGGCCCAGCGCCAGTTCTCAATCTCCAGCCGCAGAGCCGCATAGGTCTCCGTTTGCGAACGCGGCGAGACGCGGTCCTCCTGCCGGTAGCCGATGGCCGGCTTGCCGTCCACCGTGCCTGGCCCATACTGCCCCCGCACCGTGTCTCCCGGGAAGATGGGCTGGATCGCGCGCCATACCTTCACCTTTTCCCCGCGCACCGCGTCAGCGTCAAAGCTGACGGGGGGCTCCATCGCAACAAAGCTCAGCAGCTCCATCACATGGTTCTGCACCACATCACGCAGCGCCCCGGCCTGCTCATAGAACGGCCCGCGGCCCTCAATGCCAATCGACTCCGCCGCGGTGATCTCCACATGGTCAATGTAGTTGCGGTTCCACACATGCTCAAAGATGCCGTTGGCGAAGCGGAAGACGAGGATGTTCTGCACCGTCTCCTTGCCCAGGTAGTGGTCGATGCGAAAGATCTGGTCCTCGGCGAAGACCTTGTTCACCTCATCATTCAGCGCCCGCGCTGACGCCAGGTCATGCCCGAAGGGCTTCTCAATGACCGTGCGCACCCACTGCTCCCCCTCGGTGGGCTTGTTCATTCCCTGCATGCCGAGAAACTTCACAATGTCCGAAAAGTACTCCGGCGCCACGGCCAGATAGAAGAGCCGGTTGGCCTTCGCGCCGAGACTGTTGTCCATGTCCTCAAGCTTGGCCTTCAGGCCTGCATAGCCGGCCTCCTCATCGAAGTTCATGGCGTAGTAGTGGACGCGGTCAATGAACGGCCCCAGCTTCGGCTCGTCTTCCTTCACACCGCCGCCCTTCAGGATGCCGTCCTTCATGTCCCCGGCAAAGCTGTCCTCCAGCGGACGCCTTGCCACGCCCAGTACAGCGAACTTCTCGGGCAGAAACCCGGACTGCTCCAGGTGATACAGCGCAGGCAGCAGCTTGCGCTTGGTCAGATCACCGGACGCGCCGAAGATGACGACGATACACGGATCGGGTTGCCGCTCCAGATGCTGGCTCGCCTCCATCGCCTCGCGTGAAATATTTACCTGCGTTGTTGACATGCAATCTCCTCGTATAAAAATCCAGCAAGAACTGAAAAAACGAACAGCTCTTAGCTCTTCTTTACCGCATGACCGCCGAACTCATTGCGCATGACGCTCAGCATCCGGTCGGTGAAGTTGTTCTCCTCGCGCGAGCGCACACGGCGGATCAGGGCCTCAGTAATCACCGGTGCCGAAACGTTCAGGTCGATCGCCTCAAACACCGTCCATCGGCCCTCGCCGGAGTCTGGAACAAAGGCCTCCAGTCCCTCCAATTCGGGATTCTTCTTCAGCGCGTCGGCGGTCAGGTCCAGCAGCCAGGAACGCACCACCGAACCGTAGCGCCAGATCTCGGCGATCTGCGTCATGTCCAGGCCGAGCACCTGCTTGGCCTTCATGATGGAGAAGCCCTCCGCATAGGCCTCCATCATTCCGTATTCGATGCCATTGTGAATCATCTTCACAAAGTGGCCCGAGCCGGA
>Ga0302319_10020021_pt1 | contig 12121 bp, 7 predicted proteins | sample Bog_T0_2_FD_203319 | JGI IMG/M metagenome (GOLD analysis project Ga0302319, IMG submission 203319) | Peat permafrost microbial communities from Stordalen Mire near Abisko, Sweden - Bog_T0_2 | ecosystem: Environmental > Terrestrial > Soil > Wetlands > Peat | place: Sweden: Abisko, Stordalen Mire... | reverse complement strand
ACGGGAATGCGGTTAATGGAGTGTCTGCGGTTGCGAATTCAGGACATTGATTTTGCGCGGAATCAAATCGTGGTGCGCGGGGGTAAAGGCGATAAAGACCGGATGACGGTGTTGCCGGAGTCGTTGCGGACGGCGTTGATGGAGCATTTGAAAAGGGTGCGTTTGCTGTGGGAGGCGGATGTGCGGGAGGGTTTTGGGGAGGTGTATCTGCCGGAAGCCTTGGCGCGGAAGTATCCCAAGGCGGCGCGGGAGTGGGGCTGGCAGTGGGTGTTTCCCTCGCGTTCGCGTTCGCGGGACCCGCGTTCGGGCAGGGAGCGGCGGCATCATGTGCAAGAAACGGGCTTGCAAAAGGCGGTGAAGGCGGGCTTGCAATTGAGCGGCATCACGAAGCGGGCGAGCTGCCATACGCTGCGGCATTCGTTCGCGACGCATTTGCTGGAGAATGGTTATGACATCCGCACCGTCCAAGACCTGCTCGGCCACAAGGATGTTTCCACGACGCAGATTTATACGCATGTGATGCAGAAGCCGGGGATTGGGGTAAGAAGTCCGCTGGATAACTGACCCTTACCTCACCTCCGCCTACATCGGATTTCGGCGCGACCGGCCATCCCTCTCCCTGCCCTCGGTGGAAACGGTGAGGGCGAAGAAAAGGCCGGCCCTCTCCGCTCCGGTCGGGAGCGGAGGGCGTTGAGGGGGCAAAATGCCTCCTTTTGGCCAAAATGATGGGTTTTGCCCGTTTTTACCCTGTTCCATGCCCGTGGACATCAAGCTCCCAACCGGTGGACATCAAGCTCCCAACCGGTGGACATCAAGCTCCCAACCGGTGGACATCAAGCTCCTAACCGGTGGACATCAAGCTCCTAACCGGTGGACATCAAGCTCCTAACCGGTGGACATCAAGCTCCCAACCGGTGGACATCAAGCTCCCAACCGGTGGACATCAAGCTCTTGTCCGGTGGACATCAAGCTCCTAACCGGTGGTCATCAAGCTCCTAACCGGTGGACATCAAGCTCTCAACCGGTGGACATCAAGCTCCCAACCGGTGGACATCAAGCTCCCAACCGGTGGACATCAAGCTCTTGTCCGGTGGACATCAAGCTCTTGTCCGGTGGACATCAAGGTCCTGTCCGGTGGACATTAAGGTTGTAACCCGTTGCCATTAAGGTTATTTTCGGTGGTTTCCAAGGCTGCAACCCACGGTCAAGCTGCTGCCCGGCCACGCTTCCCCGGCTGGCTGCCCCATGGGAAGGCTGATTTTGCCGTTAATACCCTGTCTCTCCCCGTTTTTTGGCATTGGGTCAATCTGGTGGTGGCAGGCATCCTGCCGGCCGTAGAGCCGGACTTCCCAGCCCGGCGAAAAACCCCCCGCGCACCTACAGGCTTTGGATAAAATCGCCACCCGCAAATTGCGCGGCGGTTCCAGGCGGCAGGGATGCCGCCCGCTACGTCAGGCAGGGATGCCTGACGCTACCTGTTTTGTGGTGGCGGGCTGCCCAGCGCGGCGGGAATTGTCTTTCCTTCGCGGCGGTGGCGGGTATTTTTCGGCGAGATGATTTTTGAGAAGATTCACGTTCCTTGTGTCCAAGGGTGTCGAGAGCCGAAGGTCGAGGGACGAGGGCAGGGGACGGGGCGGTTTGAACGGCCTGGTTTATTCACCCGATTATTGGTGCGCGGTGTCCGAGAAATTTTATGATTCGCTGGCTGTTTTCCAGAACGATCCGTGAGGTGTGCGCGGCGCGCAAGCATTATGCGCGGCTGCTGGCGGCGCAGCGAGACATCCTCGCGCCGGCGGCGGTGGCGGGGGTGCAGGTGAAGCTGGATGAGTTGAGCGCGGCGCTGGCGTCGGGCGCAAACAAGGGCAAGCTGCGGTTGCAGGCGGAGGAGTTGCAGTTCGCGGCGGAGAAATGGCTGAAGCGTTATCCGCACGCGGTGTGGCGCGAGAACGTGGAGGTGCTGCTGGTGGCGCTGGCGGTGGCGATGGGCATCCGCACTTTTTTCCTGCAACCGTTCAAGATACCGACGGGCTCGATGCAGCCGACGTTGTTTGGGGTGACGGCCAAGCCAAATTACACCCAGTTGTGGGAAGCGATTCGAATGGGTCAGGAAGACCGCGCAAAAAGTGAATTTGAGAAAGATTCTCAAATCCAAAAAGACCTGGTCATTCCCACGGGCTGGCAGCGGGTCATGGAATGGTTTCAAGGAAATTCTTATATCCATTTTGTCGCGCCGACGGATGGCGCGGTTGAATCGGTGGGTCCGGTGACGCGGTTTCTGATTTTCAACATCAAGCAGTCGTTTGTATTCGCGGGCGAGGAGCATACGCTTTGGTTTCCACCGGATTTTGGAGAAGCGCCGGGGAATCTGACGCCGCTGGTGTATCGCGCGGGACTTTTGCACGGGCGTGTTTTTCACAAAGGCGACGATGTCATCAAATTGCGGATGACTACGGGCGATCATTTGTTCGTTGACCGGTTGACTTACAATTTCCGCAAACCGAACCGCGGCGACACGATTGTTTTTGAGACCGCCGGAATTCCCCAGGAAATGCGCGAACGCTGGGGCATTCCTGAAGATGAATTTTACATCAAACGGCTGGTGGGTTTGCCGGGCGAGCGCGTGCAGATCGGCGATGACCGGCATCTGCGCATCAACGGCCAGCGTCTGGACGCGGGGACGCCGCATTTTGAAAACGTCTATGGCTTCGACCCGAAACTGCCGCCGCGCGAAAGCGAATGGTCAGGCCACGTCAACGGCACGGTCGCGCAGGAATATAAAATGAACAACCTCGGCGGCGTGCCGTTTTTCCCCGACGAAAACACCACTTACGATGTGCCGTCAGACTCCTGCCTGCCGATGGGCGACAACACCTGCAACAGCCTTGATTCACGCTTTTGGGGGGCCATCCCGGAAAAATATGTCATCGGCAAATCTTTCTTCGTGTATTGGCCGATCACCACGCGGTTCGGCTGGGGCAACCAGTGAGCATGAACGAAGAAACGGTTTTGATCACCGGCGCGTCTTCAGGCATCGGGCTGGAACTGGCGCGATGCTTCGCCGCCGAGCCGGCCGCCGACAAACGCAGGCGAATCATTCTGACGGCGCGAAACACGGCGGCGCTGGAATCGCTGGCCACCGAGCTGCGTCGGGATTGGAAAGTTGAAGTCATGGTTTTGACCGGCGATCTTTCCTTTCCCAAAACGCCGGGGGAAATTTACGCGGAACTGGCCGCGCAAAAGATTTCCGTGGACGTGCTGGTGAACAACGCCGGTTTCGGCTTGCACGGCGCGTTCGCGGAATTGCCGCTGGCCAGACAGCTCGAAATCATCCAAGTCAACATCACCGCCTTGACCGGGCTGACGGGATTGTTTCTGCCGGGAATGATCGGACGCCGGCGCGGCGGCGTCCTGAACGTCGGCTCAGTGGCCGGATTTTTGCCGGGACCGAACATGGCGGTCTATTTTGCGTCCAAGGCATTTGTCCAGTCGTTCACCGAGGCGCTCGCCGAGGAATTGCGCGCAACCGGCCTGACCGTGACGGCGCTGTGTCCGGGTTCGACGGAAAGCAACTTCGGCAAAATCGCGCGCGGCGGAAAGGAACGAAAAATCAAAACGGCTAAAATGTCCGCCGCCGTGGTCGCGCGGCACGGCCACCGCGCCTTTCGGAATGGCAAAGTAATCGCCGTTCCGGGCTTGCAGAATAAATTTGTGATTCAGTTGGAACGAATTTTTCCAAAACAAGCAATGCGGAAAATAATGGGAATCTTCAACCGAACGATGGATTAGGCGAAAACTGTGAAATCACCATTTACTTCAGCTTGATAATTATAATTATATATATACAATGTTAGTTATATTTAATCGCTCATGCAGTGAACCCTATTTGTCTTTAATGCTGAAGCGCGCTGGCTAGTTCGTAAATTTTCAAGTATTCCTCGACGGTTTGCTCCCAGGAAAAATCCGCCTTCATCGCGTTTCGCCGGAAACGAAGCAGGAGTTGCGGTTGTCCGTAAAGAGCCAGTGACTTGCGCATCGCCTTGGCCAGCGCGCGGGCCGAGTATTCTTGAAATTTGATGCCGTTGGCGCGTTTCGGATCTTGCGTGTAGTCAATCACGCTGTCGTCGAGTCCGCCGGTTGCGCGCACGACGGGGATGGTGCCGTAACGCAAACTATACATCTGGTTCAAGCCGCTTGGCTCAAACCGCGACGGCATGAGGAAAAAATCACAGCCCGCCTCGATGCGGTGCGCGAGCTTTTCGTTGTAACCGACGACCACGGAAACCTTGTCGGGAAACCGCCGCGCCAAATCTTCGTAGCCGCGCTCAAAGGCCGGCGAGCCGCTGCCGAGCAGGACGAACTGCAGGTTGGCGCGCAGCATTTCCTCCAATGCGCCGAGTTGGATGTCCACACCTTTTTGTTCCGCGAGCCGGGAAATGGTGCCGAATAACGGGATGTCTTTGGCGACGGGCAGGCCGAGTTCCGTTTGCAACGCCAGTTTGTTGGCCGTCTTGCCGGCGAGACGGCTGACGGAAAACGGTTTTGGCAAATGGGGATTGCTCGTGGTGTTCCATTCCTCGTAATCCACGCCGTTGAGGATGCCGAACAGCCGGTCGCGCCGTTTGCGCAACAAGTCGTCGAGGCCGCAGCCATATTCTTCGGTGGTGATTTCGCGCGCGTAACGCGGGCTGACCGTCGTGATCTCATCGGCAAAGGCGATGCCGGCCTTGAGGCAGTTCAAATGTTTGTAAAATTCCGCGCCCTGCGGCGTGAAAAAATCCGGCGACAAGTTTGTCAGCGCGAACGCTTCCGCCGGAAACAAACCTTGATACGCCAGATTGTGAATGGTCAGGCAGGTCGGCGGCGGATTCCCCCACCCTTCGGCGCGGCGCTGACGCAGAACCAGCGCCGGCACGAGCGCCGTCTGCCAGTCATGAACGTGAATGATGTCCGGCCGCCACGGCAGATACCGCGCGAGATGCGCGACGCACTTGGAAAAAAAAATGTAGCGCTCGGCGTTGTCGGCGTAGCTGATGTTGTTCTCAAAATAAATTCCGGCGCGGTCAAAAAAAGCGGGCTGATGAATGAAGTAGGCCAGCAAATTCTTTTCGATTTCCAGCGACCAGAGTTCCGCCTGAAACCATTTGTTGCCGAGCGGCAGATTGAATTCCCAGTCCACGCGCTGGATTTTGGGAAATTTTTCGCGCAAGCCCCGATACAACGGCGTGACGATGCGCGCCTCCTGGCCATCGCGTGCCAGCGCCTTGGCGAGCGCGGCGACCATGTCGGCCAGGCCGCCGGTCTTGGAGAACGGATGCACTTCGCTGCTGGCGAGCAAGATTTTCATGCCGTCAGATGTTTGAATTGCTGGATTGTTGGATTGTGCACAAACGCATGAACCGGTTCAACGACTCAACAGTTTAACACTTCAACCAATCTTTTCCGCCTTCAAATACGGTTGCAGCGGCTTTGGAATCAAAACGCTGCCGTCCGGCTGCTGATGCGTTTCGATGAGCGCGACGAACAAGCGCGCCAGCGCCGTGCCGCTGCCGTTGAGGATGTGTGGAAATTTATTTTCACCCGCTTCCGTTTTGAAACGCAAGCTCATCCGGCGCGCTTGAAAATCCTCGCAGTTCGAGCAGCTCGAAACTTCGAGATACGTCCCCTGCCCCGGCGCCCAGACTTCGATGTCATAAGTCTTCGCGCTCGTGAAACCCATGTCGCCGGTGCAGAGCAGGATGACGCGGTAATGCAGGCCGAGCAGTTGCAAAACTTTTTCCGCATTGCTGACGAGTTTTTCCACTTCGTCGTAGCCATTTTCCGGCTTCACGATTTTGATCAGTTCCACCTTGTCGAATTGATGCACGCGGATCATGCCGCGCGTGCCGACACCCGCCGCGCCCGCTTCCGCGCGAAAACACGGGCTGTAAGCGCAATAAAAAACCGGCAGTTGTTTCTCCGCCAGAATTTCCTCGCGATGGATGTTTGCCACGGGCGATTCCGCCGTCGGCACCAGATATAATTTACCGAGCGTGGCGTCGTCCAGGCCTTCGCGCACGGCGTAGGCTTGATCCAGCGATTTGGGAAACTGGCCGACGCCGAACATGCAGTCGGAATTTACCATGAACGGCGGCGACACTTCCGTGTAGCCGTGTTCGTGAATGTGCAGGTCGAGCAAAAACTGGATCAACGCGCGTTCAAGCCGCGCGCCCCAGTTCGTGTAGAGCAAAAATCCACTGCCAGAAATTTTCGCCGCGCGCGCGAAGTCCACGAGCTTGAGCGATTCGCAGAGTTCAATGTGCGATTTCGGCTTGAAGGCGAAATTTATTTTCTCGCCGTGGACGCGCACGACCGGATTTTCCTCGGCGGTTTTCCCGATGGCGACGGATGCGTGCGGCAGGTTCGGCACGCGCAGCATCAATTCGTCGCGCGTTGACTCGGCTTTGGAAACCTCAAGATCAGCCGCTTCAATTTGTGCGCCCAAATTTTTAGTTTCAATTTTCTTTGCCTCGGCTTCGGCGATTTTTTTCTGGCACATCAGCGCGCCGATTTCCTTCGATACACGGTTGCGCTGGGATTTCAATGCTTCAACTTCCACCAGAAATTTCCGCCGCTGTTCGTCGGCCTGAAGAATTCCATCAATGAGTTTTTCGTCCCCTGCCCCGCGCGTGGCGAGGCGTTCGCGGACAAAGTCCGGCTTTTCGCGAATCAGTTTGATGTCGAGCACGCGGCAATTATAGAAACCCCGCCGCCGGCGGCAAGTTGGATTGCCGGACAAATTAAATCCGGTCGCAAGGCTGTCGCAAAATCGTCGGGCGACAATGATTTGACACGGTGCCGACATTATCGTAGAAGGCTTGTTAGCACGTTATTTTTTGAAACGACTTGAAGTCATGATGGCACGATTCATTTTCGTGAAATCGCCCCGGCGACGGCGAATGAAGCGCCAAGGTTTCACCTTGGTGGAGTTGTTGGTCGTGATTGCGGTGATCGCCATTCTGGCGAGCCTGCTCCTGCCGGCGCTGGCCAAGGCCAAAACCCGCGCGCAAGCCATTATTTGCATGAACAACACCAAGCAACTTGTGCTGGGCTGGCTGATGTATGCCCACGAACACGATGATTGGCTGACCTACAACCTCGGCAGCCCGGCTTCCGGCACCAATCTGGAAAACTGGGCCGCCGGCAAAATGGATTGGAATTTGACGCCGGACAACACGAACACCGCGCTGCTCACCGAGGCCGCGCTGGGTTCTTATGTCAGCAAATCGGCCGCCGCCTACCACTGTCCCGCCGACAACGTTTTGAGCGCGGTTCAAAAAAACGCCGGCTGGCAATACCGCGTGCGAAGTTATTCGATGAATTCATCGGTGGGCGACGCCGGCGTATTTTCCACGAACGGCTACAACGTCAACAATCCCAGCTACGTCCAGTTTTTCAAACTCACTTCGATTCCAAGGCCGTCCGACATTTTTGTGTTCCTCGATGAACATCCTGACAGCATCGGCGACGGCTCTTTTTTGAGCACCGTCACCGGGACGGCCTCGCCCTCGTATCCGTCGTATAACAACCTGGTCGCCGACAATGAATGGACGCACTTGCCCGCGTCGTATCACAATGGCGCGGCCAGCTTCGCCTTCGCCGACGGGCATTCGCAAATTCATCGCTGGCAATTTTCCAGCACCACGCCGCCAGCCCAGCCCAACGCAGCCCGGCTGCCGATTGAAGTTTCGCACAATCAATCTGCCGATTTCAACTGGGTCATCGAGCGGATGAGCTTTGGCAGGAATTAAATTTTTCACGCCATGAGTTTTCGCTGATTCGACCGGATGGTTCCCTTGTGTCCGGCAGATTGAAGGTTGAAATTATCTTCACCGCCCTTTTCTCTCCGCGCCCAACCCGCTACGCTGCGCGCGTCCATGACCAGCCGCCTGCCCATTTACGAAATTGAAAGCGACATCATCGCGCGCCTGCAATGCGACAAGCGGCTCATCTTGTCCGCGCCCACCGGCTCCGGCAAATCCACGCAGGTGCCGCAGATGTTGTTGAAGCACGGCTTGCTCGGCGGCGGCCAGGTGGTCGTCTTGCAACCGCGCCGGCTCGCCGCGCGTCTGCTCGCCGCGCGCGTCGCGCAGGAACTGGGTGTGAAACTCGGCGAGGAGGTCGGTTATCAAATCCGTTTTGAAAATGTCACGTCGGCCAAAACAAAAATTCGTTTTGTGACCGAAGGCGTTTTGCTGCGGCAAATGATCAACGATCCGAAATTGTCCGGTGTGTCGGCAATCTTGTTCGACGAATTTCACGAGCGGCATCTTTACGGCGACATCACGCTGGCGCAAACGCTCGACCAGCAGGAAAAATTTCGCCCCGACCTCATGCTCGCGGTGATGTCCGCGACGCTGAACGCGGGTGATTTGGAAAAGTATTTGTCGCCCTGCGCGATACTTTCATCCGAAGGCCGGATGTTTCCGGTGGAGCACGAATACTTGGATCTGCCCTCTTATACCGACAAGCGGCCCGTGTGGGAACAGGCGGCGGACGCGTTCAGCCAATATGTCCATCGCGGCGGCGAGGGCGACGTACTCGTCTTCATGCCCGGCGGATTTGAAATCGCGCAGGCCATTGAGGCCATCCGCCACACGAGCGAGGCGAAGGGATTTATTTTGTTGCCGCTGCACGGAGAATTGCCGCCGCGCGACCAGGACGCTGCCGTGGCGCGTTACGAAAAACGCAAAGTCGTTGTCGCCACGAACGTCGCGGAAACTTCGCTCACGATTGACGGCGTGCGGCTGGTGATTGATTCCGGCCTTGCGCGCGTGGCGCGTTACGATGCGAACCGCGGCATCAACACCTTGTTGATTGACAAAATTTCGCAGTCATCCGCCGACCAGCGCGCGGGCCGCGCGGGCCGCACGGCGCCGGGCGTGTGCATGAGATTATGGTCGCGCGACGAACACGCGCACCGCGCGGTGCAGGAGTTGCCAGAAATTAAACGGCTCGATTTGTCCGAAGTCGTGCTGACTTTGAAAGCGTCGGGCGTGGAAGACCTGCGCAAGTTTCGCTGGCTGGAAAAACCGGATGAAATTTCACTCGCCCACGCGGAAGAGTTGCTGGCTGATCTCGGCGCGCTCGATAAAAAAAACTCCATCACACCAATTGGCCGCAAGATGTTGGCATTTCCGCTGCACCCGCGTTACGCGCGGATGCTTCTGGCGGCGCAGGAATACGGCTGCGTGCATCAAGCGTGCCTCGTCGCGGCATTGACGCAGGGACGCGATTTGCTTTTAAGAAATTGCGGCAAGGAAGTGGATTCCGCGCGCGAAGATTTGCTCGGCGAAAAAGCGACTTCGGATTTTTGGATTCTGATGCGCGCGTGGAGCTTTGCTTTCAATAACCAGTTCCGCGTGGACGCGTGCCGCAAGCTGGGCATTCACGCCGTCACCGCGAAACAAGTCGGGCCGCTGTTTGATCAATTTCTCCGCATCGCCAAGGACGAAGGCCTCGACACGAAGCCGCGCGAGGTGAAGGATGAGAATTTGCAGAAGTGCATTTTGATCGGCTTCAGCGACCGCGTGGCGCGGCGAATGGATCAAGGCACGTTGCGCTGCGAACTGGTTCATGGACGACGCGGCGTGCTGGCGCGCGAGAGCGTGGTGCAGCACAGTCCGCTGTTTGTGGCGGCAGAAATTCGCGAGATTGAAGGCCGCGACAAAGAGGTGAACACGATTCTTTCCCTCGGCACGGCGACCGAAGTCGAGTGGTTGCGCGAATTGTTTCCCGACGACATCAAGAGCGATGTGCGCGTTCAGTTCGACGCGCAGCAGAAACGTGTTTTGGCCGCCGAGCTGTTGCGCTTCCGCGATCTCGCGCTCGCGGTGAAACGCATTGACCCGCCGCCCGCCGACGCGGCGGCGCGGTTGCTCGCGGATGAAATTCTTGCCGGACGTTTGTTGCTGCCGAACTGGGATCACCACGTCGAACAATGGCTCGCGCGGCTGAATTTGTTATGCAAGGAGTGTGCCGATTTGCAACTGCCCGCGATCACGGACGACGACAAAAAATCCATCATCGAGCAGTTATGTCACGGCGCGGTGAGTTACAAGGACATCAAGGAGCGCGAAGTCAAACCGGTCGTCATGTCGTGGCTCTCGCACGTGCAGCGCGAGTTGCTGGACAAGCATGCGCCGGAACGGCTCACGCTGGCGAACGGCCGCACGCCGAAGGTGAATTACGAAAACGGCAAATCGCCGTTCATCGCGCTGCGCATCCAGGAACTTTACGACGTGAACCAGACGCCGAAAATCGCGCTGGGCCGCGTGCCGGTGACGGTGCATATTTTGACGCCGGGAATGAAACCAATTCAGGTGACGCAGGACTTGGCGAGCTTCTGGCGCGAGCATTATCCAAAAATAAAATCCGAACTCGCGCGGAAGTATCCGAAACATTTCTGGCGATGAAACGCGATCAACCAGATTTTGTCGCGAAGCTTTGTCCGAACTGCGGTTTGTGCTGCGACGGCACACTGTTCGCGGATGTGGAGTTGCGCGCGGGCGACAACGCGAAGCGGCTGGCAAAGCTGGGCCTGCCCCCGAGGAAAAATGCGGGCGGCCGGCTGGCGTTCGCGCAGCCGTGCGCCTGCTTTGACGGAACACTTTGCGGGATTTATGGCGAACGGCCGGTTCGCTGCCGGTCGTTTGAATGCGGCTTGTTGAAGCGCGTTCAAGCCGGCGAAATGCCGCCGGAAATGGCCTTGAAAAAAATCTCCGCCGCCAAACGACGCATCGCGAAAGTCCGGCGACTCCTGCCCGCGCCCGGCCAGCTGGAAGAAAAACTCGCGCTGGTGCAACGTTACACGCAGGCGATGAGCACGCCCATCAATCTGGCCGAGGGACTAACCAGCGGCAGCTTGCGCGGGAAATTGCTGCTGGCTTACGACGATTTGATGCAGACGCTCCGGCGCGATTTTCTGGAATAATAACGTTTGCAGAAGTCCTGCTTGAGGTTTCGCCCGGACAAGTCTATAACGAGCCATCCCACTTATGAAAAAAATCGGTTTCGCAATCCTTTCCATTTGCTTATGCACGCTGGCGCAACTCCTGGCTGGCTGCAAAGCGTGTCACCCAATGGCGTGCGCGACACCGCCCACGGCAGCGAGTCAAAATGTTTTCAACGTCCGCAATTTCGGCGCGGCGGGCGACGGCACGAACCTCGACAGCCCGGCGATTGACCGCGCGATTGCGGCGGCGGCGCAGGCGGGCGGCGGCACGGTGCTGGTTCCCGCCGGAACTTATTTGAGCGGCTCGATTCATTTGCAGAGCAACATCCATCTGCTCATTGACGCGGGCGCGACCATTCTCGGTGCGCCGCAAAAACTGAACGCCTACGATTTCACCGAGCCGTGGACGAACAACCCGTATCAGGACGGCGGCCACTGTTATTTTCACAACAGCCTCATCTGGGGCGAAAATCTGACCAACGTTTTCATCACCGGCCACGGCACCATCAATGGCGGCGGCCTCGTGCGCGGCGACGGGCTGCTGAACACGATGTGCGGGTTCACCGGCGAACACGCCAACCAGTCAACTTACGGCGCGGAGCAGGCCAACGGCGCGATCCGCCTGGGTAACAAGGCCATCGCGCTTAAGCTTTGCAAAAACGTGCTCATTCGCGACCTCACCATCGCGCACGGCGGACACTTTGCGATTCTCGTCACCGGCGACGACAACCTGACCGTGGACAATGTCACGATGGACACCGACCGCGACGGCATTGACATTGACTGCTGCCGCAACACGATGGTGAACAACAGCCGCATCAATTCGCCGAACGACGACGGCCTTTGCCCCAAGAGCACCTACGCCCTCGGCGAAATCCGCCCGACCGAAAACCTCACCATCGTCAACTGCCAGGTCTCCGGCTTTGAGGAAGGCACGTTGATTGACGGCACGATGAAGCCCGCGAAGAACGGCTTTGGCCGCATCAAGTTCGGTACCGAATCCAGCGGCGGCTTCCGCAACTGCACCGTCGCCAACTGCACCTTCCGCAGTTGCCACGGCCTCGCGCTCGAGGAAGTGGACGGCGCGCTCATGGAAAACATCACCATCAACAACCTCACCATGATGGATCT
>Ga0302319_10020017_pt1 | contig 12122 bp, 3 predicted proteins | sample Bog_T0_2_FD_203319 | JGI IMG/M metagenome (GOLD analysis project Ga0302319, IMG submission 203319) | Peat permafrost microbial communities from Stordalen Mire near Abisko, Sweden - Bog_T0_2 | ecosystem: Environmental > Terrestrial > Soil > Wetlands > Peat | place: Sweden: Abisko, Stordalen Mire... | reverse complement strand
GACGCTCTTCACCCAGCTTCTTGCGCCAGTATTCGAGATGCGGCTCGAGGCGCTCCGCAGTCGCTTGTTGCCGCTGCCAGGCGGAGAAATCCCCGTATTGGATCGGCAAATCGGGGAGGGGACTCGGACGATTCCCGGAGAACGCCGGGTAGAGCGCTTCGAGTTCCCGGTTAAATATGGCGTCCGACCAGGCGTCGCAGATCAAATGATGCCAGATCATCAGGAGCGCATGGTCCTCTTCCCCGAAGTTCAGAAGGATGGCTTTCCAAAGAGGGCCGCGTTCCAGATCGAATGGCCGGGCGGATTCCGCCGCCGCAAGCGGTTCCATTTCCGCCGCCGTGGCCGATATCAAGGGCAGCCCTCGCGGTCGATACGGACGCACTACTTGAAGCGGCTTTCCGTCCTTCCCCGTTGGGAACGCGGTGCGCAGGATTTCATGGCGGCGGGCGATTTCGTCCAGGCTCCTCTCAAGCGCTTCGCGATGCAGCGGCCCTCGGATTCGCCAGCAGTGCGGAACGTGGTAGGCGGCCACGTCCGGGTCCATCTGCGAGAGGACCCAGAGCCGTTCCTGGGAGAATGAGAGAGGAACGCCCGCGCCCCGTTCGTCCGGGGAGAGCGGCGCGATGGCATCGGCGCCGTCCAACTGCGCCAGGAGCTCCGTCTTGTAAGTGGAAAGCTCCGCGCGCAGGTCCGGTGTAAGGGCGCCTTTTGGTCCGCTAAAGCGGAGATTTTCGCCCTCGCGCCACACCTTGATGTTGCGCTTGCGCAGTTCTGTAAGCAACTCGGTCACACCACGCCCTCCTCGATTTCTTCGAGATCATTCGGCGCCGATGACGCCTGGTCGATGGCCTCCGCCAGACTCGCGATGGTCGGGCGCTCAAACATCTGGAGCACATTGAGCGGTGGGGAAAAGGCGCCGCGCAATCGGCTGACCACCTGCATCGCGGCCAGCGAGTGGCCTCCGAGATCGAAGAAATCGTCATGCACGCCGATCCGCTCCACTTTCAGGATCTTCCGCCATGCCGAGGCGATCTTTTCCTCGGTGTCATTGCGCGGCGCCACGAATTCCGAGTTCGTGCGATTCTGCTCCCAATCCGGGGCGGGAAGCGCGCGGCGATCGAGCTTTCCATTGGCGGAAAGTGGCAGGAGATCGAGGAACACAAACGTCGCCGGCGTCATGTAGTCGGGCAGCGTGGCGCGCAGCGCCGCCGTCACGTCCGCGATGGTTTGGCGGGTCGCGTCGGGAGTTTCGACCGCCGCCGCGGATCGCGGCACGCAGTAGGCCGCGAGCCGTTTCTCTCCGGCGTCTTCGCGCAGAATGACCGCGGCATCCCGGATCGCGGGATGCTGCCGTAAAGCGTCTTCGATTTCCCCGAGCTCGATGCGAAAGCCGCGGAGCTTCACCTGGTGGTCGAGTCTTCCGAGGTATTCGATGACGCCGTCGGCGCGATAACGGGCAAGGTCGCCCGTCCGGTAAAGGCGGCCTTCGCCGTAAGGATTCGCTATAAACTTCTCCGCGGTCAGATCCGTGCGGCCGAGGTAGCCGCGCGCCACTTGCACTCCGCCGATCATCAGTTCGCCGGCGGCGCCGATGGGCACGGGCTGCAGCGCCTCGTCGAGAATGTGGATGGCGGTGTTCGCGACGGGCCGGCCAATGGGCACGATCCGATCCGCGGCGCCCGGCTGGCATTGCCAGAAAGTGACGTCCACGGCGGCTTCGGTGGGGCCGTAGAGATTGTGCAATTCGACTCCGGGCAGCTTCGCAAAGAAGCGTTCCTGCACATCGAACGGCAGCGCTTCGCCGCTGCAAATGACGCGCCGCAGGGATGCGCAGCGACCGGCATCCGGGTCATCGAGGAACACGGCGAGCATGGATGGGACGAAGTGCAGCGTGGTGATCGCGTTCGCCTGGATCGCTTCCACAAGATACGTGGTGTCTCCCTGTCCGTGCGGGCGGGCCATCACGAGACGCGCGCCGGTGAGGAGCGGCCAGAAGAATTCCCATACGGAAACATCGAAAGCGCAGGTCGTCTTTTGCAGGACGCGATCCTGCGCCGTCAGACTGTAGGTTTCCTGCATCCACAGCAGCCGGTTCACGATTCCCCGGTGCGTGTTCATCACGCCTTTCGGACGCCCCGTGGAGCCGGAGGTGTAAATCACGTAGGCGAGATCGTCGGACTTGGTCGTTGGCGCCGGATTGGCATCACTCTCCGCGGCGAAGCTGTCCTCGAGAAAAATTCGGGGAATATCGCCGGAGGGCAGACTTGCCGCCACCGCGCGCTGAACGAGGAGCGCACGGGGCTTGGCGTCGGAAAGCATGAAGGCGAGGCGATCGGCTGGATAGCTGACGTCGAGCGGCAGATACGCGCCACCCGCTTTGAGGACTGCGAGCAGGCCGATCACCATTTCGAGAGAACGCTCGGCGGCCACCGCGACGACCACATCCGGACCCACTCCGAGCGAGCGCAGCCGATGCGCCATCTGGTTTGCCCGGCGATTCAAATCCCCGTAGTTGAGTGTCTGGCGCTGAAACGCGACCGCCACGGCATTGGGCGTGCGCGCCGCCTGCGCTTCGATCAGCGCATGGAGGCTGGGGCCGGCGTTTGGATAATCGCGCTTCGTGTCGTTCCAGCCGAAGAGCGTTTGCCGGCGTTCTGTCTCGCTCAGCATCGGGAGGCGATTGAGGGGCGTTTCGGGCGACGCGGCGATGCCTTCCAACAGCGTATGATAGTGGCCGAGCCAGCGGTCGATCGTCGCTGCTTCGAAGAGGTCCGCATTGAAATCGCATTCCACGAGGAGCGCGCCGTCTTTCTCCGCGACGTTCATCACGAGGTCGAACGGCGAGACGTCGCGCGCGTTGCGATAAGGGACATCCTCGGTGATCAGCTCGAAATGGAGTCCACCGGCGTCTTTGGCAAACTTGCCGGTCTCATAGTTGAACGTGACGCCGAAAAGCGTGGGCCGTCCCGGTTCGGCGCGCGAGACCAGCTTTGGCAGGAGATCGCCGAAGAAACATTCCTGATGGTCCGCGGCTTCGAGCACCTGACTTTTCGTGGCCGCCAGAAGATCGGCGAAACGCATGCCGCCATCCAATCGCGTGCGAAGGGGCAGCATATTGGTCGTGTTGGCGAAGAGCCGATTGCCGCCCGGCAAATCGCGCGCGCCGCTTTCGTAAGGCACGCCGACGATCAGGTCATTCTGTCCGGAGAGGCGGCCCAGCCACGTTTTAAAGGCCGCAAAGAGCAGCATGAACAGCGAGCCGCGGTGGCGCGCGCCCGCCTCCCGCAGTCGGCGGGTGAGCGATTCATCCACGCTCCGCATGCAACGCCCGCCGCGGAAAGTGCGGCGCGCGGGCCGTGCGCGATCCGTGGGCAGATCCAGTACGGGCAATTCGCCGGAAAGCTGGCCGAGCCAGAATTCCTGATCCGCTTTGTCTTCCTCGCCACCCGCGCGTTCCGCGCGCCAGCGAAGATAGTCGCCGAAAGGCATGGGCTCCTCGCGGCCGCTGCCCTTCGTAGAGCGCGGCGAGTTCCTCGAAGAAAATCCAGTAGGAGGGTCCGTTTCCGAAGAGGTGATGAAACAGGAGCACAAGCTGATGGCGCTCGGGTTCCAATTTTACCACGACTGCTTTCAGCAGCGGGCCGGTTTCGAAATCAAAAACGGTCTTTTCCAGCGATTCGAAAAATGCGCCCGACCTACCTTTGCGTGCCGCTGGCGCCAAAGCGGAGAAGTCCTGAAACTCGATGGGAAGCTCGAGCTTCGCCTGGATGATCTGGGATTCGCCGTCCGGGCTGACCGTGCTTCGGAGCGCTTCGTGGCGTGCGATCACTTGATTCAGCGCCGCTTGCAGCGCCGGCAGATCGAGCGCGCCGCGCAAATCCAGCGTGGTAGCTTCGTTATACGCGCGGGCGGCTTCTCCTCCCAAATGGCTGATCGCCCAAAGACCTTTCTGCGCCTGCGTGAGCGGCTTCAGGATGGGCGCACTCATTCGTTTCTCCGCGGCCTCATTGCAGCGCCGCTGCAGTTCCGCCAGATGCGGGAGGTGCGCCAGGGCCGTATCGGTCGAAACGCCGAAATCGATAAAACATCCCACCTCATCCACGCCGATGGCCTGGAGCCGTTCGATCACCTGCGCGCAGCTCTCCGGCGAGCCGATGAGCGCCTTGCCGCTCGCGTAGTCTTCAAACGCGCGATCCAGCAGATAATCCACATCCTCCGCGTCCATCTCCACATCGCCATCCTTGCCCTGCACGCTCTTCTGGCTGTTATCCAAAAATGTGCGCAGATATTCCCGCAAAGGCCCGCGCGCCATGGCCCGCGCGCTCTCCGGATCGGCCCCAACAAAAGTGTGCAGGAGGATCGTGACGTGGCCGCGCTCGGGGTCGTGCCCGTTTCGCTCAAGCGCCTCGCGATACAGCGCAACTTTTTCCGCCACATCCTCGATGGTTTGATTCATCAGGTAACCCAGCACACCCGCCCCGAGTTCACCGGCTTTGATGAACGACTCCTTGTGAATGCAAGTGAGCCAGACCGGCAACTCACGCTGCCGCGGCATCGGATGCAGCCTGACATCGAGCTGCTTCTCGCCGCCAGTGGGAAAGCTCATCGTCTCGCCGCGCCACAACCGCTGCACCGTCGCCAAATGCTGGAGCGCAAGCTCCCTGCGATTCTCGAAAGCATCGGGAGCAAAAACGAAATCGTTGGGATGCCACCCGGAAGCGATGGAGATGCCGACCCGTCCACCGGAAAGATTGTCCACGAGCGACCATTCCTCAGCCACGCGCACCGGATGATGCAATGGCAGCACCACGCTTCCTCCGCGAATCTGAAGCTGGGTCGTTTCCCGCGCGAGCGCCGCCGCGATGACCGAGGGATTTGGCGAGAACCCGCCGTGCGCATGGAAGTGGCGCTCGGGAAGCCAGAGCGCGGTGAACCCATTGGCGTCGGCGAACCGCGCGCTTTCGATGATCAGCCGGTATTTGTCCTCATGATATTCCGCCGGGTAGTGGCCAAAAAAGTAGAGGCTAAACTGCATCGGATGGCGCGCCGCCACTGGTCTGACCGGTCTGACTTGTCCGACCTGTCCGACCTGTCCGACCTGTCCGACCGGCGCGCTGATCTCCACCGGGCGCGCGACCGCCGGCTTTTCCGCCTCCGCGATTTCGCCACCCGCGCGTGGAAAGAAATCCCCGCGCTGCATTTCCAGCACGCATTCCTTGAAAATCCGTATGATCTCTTCCACATCCGCGTCCGTGTGGGCCGTGGAAAGAAAGCACGGGCGGCCTTCCCAGATGTGCAGGCCTTTCTCCCGCAGATGGAAATAAAACAAGCTCGCGTATTTCACTTCGGCTTCGAAGTGCGGATAAAACAGCGACGAGAAATGCTCGAGTTGCAAAGGCGCGCCTTGCTCACGGAAAAACGCATTCAGCCGCGTGACGAACTGCGTGGTGCGCTCATTCAGCCGCTGCTGGAGGGATGGCCCCTGCTCCTTGAGATAACGGAGCATGGCCCGGGAGGCTGCCATCGCCAGCGGATGCCGCACATAAGTGCCCGCGAAGAATGTCACGCCGACTTCCGGAAACGAGGCGTCGCCGAACTGCCAGTTCCCGCCGTCCAGCGCGTCCATGTACTGGGCCGAGCCCGTGACCGCGCCGATCGGCATGCCGCCTCCAATGATCTTGCCCCACGTGCCGATGTCCGATTTCACGCCAAAATGGGCCTGCGCGCCATGGAGATGGCAGCGGAAGCCGTTGATCACTTCGTCAAAGATCAGCGCCGTTTCGTTTTCGGCGGTGATGCGCCGCGCTTCCTGGATGAAAGCGCGGGGCTGGAGATCGGGGTGGCGGCTCTGCACCGGCTCGATGAGCACCGCGGCCAACTCGCCGGCATGCTGCCGCATCAGTTCAAGCGATTCCTCGGTCCCGTAATCGAGCACCAGGACATCGCGCACGATGTGCTCCGGGATGCCGGGCGCCGCGGGGACGGAATGCCGCACGCCATTCAGGACATTCGCCTTCACGAGCACTTCGTCATTGATGCCGTGGAATCCGCTCGTCGTGGCGATTCGGCTGCGGCCCGTGACCGTGCGCGCGATGCGCACGGCGGCCAGGACAGCCTCTGACCCCGTATTGCAAAACGCCGCCCGCTCGTGGCCCGTAAGCTCGCAGAGCAGCTCCGCGACTTCCCCCGCCAGAGGCGATTGCGGGCCGACTTCGATGCCCTTCTGAAGCTGCTCAGCGATGGCTTCGGCGATGAATGCGGGGTTGTGTCCGAGCAAATTGGTGCCGAAGCCCATTGTGATGTCGATGTATTCGTTCCCATCGACATCCCAGAAACGCGCGCCCGCCGAGCGCACCGTGATGATCGGATAGACCATCTCTTTCCAGAAGGTGCGGAATCCGGAGACGGATCGAGGGTCGGAGAAATGCCGGCGATTCTGCTGCGTGCGGCGTTTGGATTCCGGCGTCTTTCGCGCGTAACGCTCGATCAGGGCATCGAGATGCTGCTGCTGGCGTTCCGTGAACCCGGTCCCCGCGCTCTTCTCGATCGGCCGGTAGGGCCCGAAGGGCTTCGCCTCCACCTTCGCGGGCGCTGGCTGCATGGCCGCGCCATTGCCCGAAGATACGGGAGGCTCCAAAGCCGCCGGCGTGGCCGAGGGCGCGCCGCGGAGAAGGGCGATCTGCTGTTCGAGAATGTGATGCTGCGCGAGGAGGATGCGCTCCAGGATGGAAGAGCCTGCTGCTGGAATGCTGGGGCTTGGAGTGGGAGCGCGCATCGCCGCCACGGGCGCGGCTGGGGCAGGAGCGGAGACCGGTGGAGCAGCCGGCGCGGGAATCTTATCCGCGAGAAAGGCCGCCATGGCGTCGAGCGAATTGAGGTCTTCGAGCAGTTGCCGAAAGGTGATTTTGACTCCGAAACGTTTACGCAAAGCCTGGCTGGCCTGCGTGAGAAAGAGCGAATCGAATCCGAGATCGAAGAAGGTGGCATCGCCGGGCGCGCCGGTCAGGTCCTGGCCGGCGAGATCGCCGAAGAGTTTTTTGAGGTCGTCGAGAAGCATGCCGTTTCGCCCTTTACGGTTGGGATTGGAGCGCGCCGGCGCCAGCGCGCAAAGTTTCAAGTTGATGGGCCATGACCTGTAATTGGTGGAGGATGAGTTCTTCGGCGCTGCCCGCGGGTCCGGGCATGGCCCCGCCATTGAGCCCATGTTGCGCGGCGGAAGCGGGCGCCTCTTTCTTCGCGGGGCGCGGCTCGATCCAAAAACGCTGGCGTTCAAATGGGTATCCAGGCAGCGAAACGCGCCGCGGCGCGCGGCCTGGGTGAAGCGCGGTCCAATCGACGGGCGCGCCCGCCAGCCAAAGCCGTCCCAGCGCCGTCAGCGCCGAGCGGTGTTCGCCGTCTTCCTCCAGGGATGCCATCGCCGAGACCGGTCCGTGTTGCCGCGCAAGCTGGCTCAGCCCATTGCCGGGACCGACTTCGAGAAAGGTCCTGCCGGGCTCCTTCAACAGCTCCATGATCCCCGCGGAGAATCGGACCGTCTGCCGGAGGTGCGCCGCCCAGTAATGGGGATCGGTCGCCTCCGAATCGGTAATCCAGCGCCCCGTGACGTTTGAGACAAATGGAATCTTCGGAGCCTGAAGCCGCACGGCGCTGACGAGGGCGGTAAAGGGCGCGACGGCAGGTTCCATCATCCCGGAATGGAAAGCATGCGACGTGCACAATCTGCGCGCGGCGATGCCGCGGTCATCGAGACTGCGTTCCGCCTCGGCCAACGCTGCCTCCGGACCGGATACTACGGTGAGCTTTGGCCCGTTGGCCGCGGCCACGGAGAGGCGGCCATTGGCCAGCGCAGCCGCTTCCGTCTCCGGCAGGCGGACCGCAAGCATGCCGCCCGGCGGGAGCTTCTGGACGATTTTTGCCCGGCCCGCCACGAGCCGGACCGCGTCTTCGAGCGTCATGACTTCGGCCAGCACCGCGGCGACGTATTCGCCCACGCTATGGCCGATCATCGCCGCGGGCTGAATGCCCCACGATTTCCAGAGCTGGGCGAGGGCATATCCGACGGCGAACAATGCAGGCTGGGCGAACTCCGTTTGCGTGAGACGCGTGGCATCCCGCATCGCCGCCGCCAGGTCTTCTCCAGTGTGCGCCCGGAAAATCTCCGCGCATTGATCGAGAGCCTCACGGAACACCGGTTCCGCGCGCGATAACTCCCCGCCCATCCCGGCGTATTGCGCGCCCTGCCCCGGAAACATGAAGACGATCGCGGGCCGGGCGCTGCGTTCGCTCTGCGTGAAAACACGCCGCGTATCGCGCCGCTCCAGCAAGTCCGCGGCTTCCACCGTGCTCGTTGCGGCGACGATCCTGCGATGGTCAAATGCGCGGCGTCCGAGCTGCAATGTCGCGGCCGCGCTTGCAGCGCTGACCTCCGGGTGCTCGCGGAAATGCGCCGCCAGTTGCGCGGCGCTGGTTTCGAGCGCCGCGACGTTCCGGGCGGAGAGTGGGAAGAGTTGCAGGGATGGGGCAGTGGACGTGGTTTCCGGAAGCGGAGCTTCTTCCAGAACGACGTGCGCATTCGTCCCACCAACGCCAAAAGAACTGACCCCCGCTCGCCGTGGCGCCGCGCCCGCGGGCCAGGGAGTCAATTCCGTCACTACGGAAAAAGGGCTGTTGGCGAAATCGATGCGCGGATTGGGAGTCTTGAAGTGAAGCGTGGGAGGGATCTGGCCGTGATGAAGCGCCAGCGCGGTTTTGATCAAGCCAGTGACGCCAGCCGCCGCTTCCAGATGCCCCAGATTGCTTTTGACCGAACCCAGCTTGCAGAAGCCATTGAGCTCCGTGGTCGCGCGGAAGGCCTGCGTGAGAGCGGCCACCTCGATGGGATCTCCGAGCGGCGTAGCCGTGCCGTGCGCCTCCACGTAGCCGATGGTATCCGCGGTGACGCCTGCCAGCGCGTGGGCGAGCGCGATCGCTTCGGCCTGGCCGTCCACTCCCGGCGCCGTATAGCTCACCTTGCCGGCGCCATCGTTGTTGATCGCTGCCCCTTTGATGACCGCGTAAATCCGGTCGCCTTCCTCAAGGGCGTCGCTGAGCCGCTTGAGCACCACCAGCGCGCACCCGCTCCCGAACACCGTGCCGGTGGCCTCGGCGTCGAACGGGCGGCAGTGGCCGTCTCCCGAGGCGATCGCGCCCTCCTGGTAGAGATGCCCGCGCGCTTGTGGAAACGTGATGGATACAGCGCCGGCGAGCGCCGCGTCGCATTGGTAGGTAAGAAGAGCGGAGACCGCCTGGCACACTGCCACGAGCGACGTGGAGCACGCGGTCTGGAGCGTGATGCTCGGGCCGCGGAGATCGAGTTTGTAGCTGAGCTTGGTCGCCAGATAGTCCTTGTCGTTCCCCGTGAGCAGGGCATAGCCGTCCGCCTGGAATTCCCGGACGAACCGCGCCAGCGTCTCGGGATCGGAGCCGATATTCGCGAGGAGATAAGTAGGCATGCTCGCCCCGGCAAAGACGCCGACGCTGCCCCGAAAACGGGACGGATCGAGTCCCGCGTCCTCAAAGGCGTGCCACGCGCATTCGAGAAAAACCCGGTGCTGTGGATCGGTGAGCTCCGCGTCGCGCGGAGTGACGCCGAAAAAACCGGCATCGAACATTTCCGGGTTATCGAGGACGGAGCGGGCGCGCACGTAAGCCGGATCGGCGATGAGCGCCGGATCGATCCCGGAGCCGAGCAATTCCTCGTCGGTGAAAGTGCGAATCGATTCCACACCGGCGCACAGATTGCGCCATAGTTCCGCGGGATTGCGGGCGCCGGGGAATCGTCCTCCCAATCCCACGATCGCGATACTTTCCAGTGGTTGGATCGCGCTCATGAGCGGGGGCGGGAGGCGAATTCCACCCGCCGCCGGGCGAGGGCTTCGCGTTGTTTGGCGGCGCGGTCGAGAATTCCGGCCTGGGGTTTTTCCGAAGGGCGCTCTCCATTTTGGCCGAGAAATTGCGCCAGCGTATCGATCGTGGGGTATTGAAAGAGCGCGATCAGAGGGAAATCGCGCCCCAAATGCTGCTTCAACCGATGATGGATGCGGACGATCATCACGGAGTTTCCGCCGAGATCGAAAAAATTGTCCCGGATGCCCACTTTGTCCAGGTGCAACACCTCGCGCCACAGCGCGGCGATTACTTTTTCCGTGCCGCTTTCGGGCGCCAGATAGGCGGCATTGAGTTCGGGCCGCGTCGCTTCGGGCAGGGGAAGCGCCTTCCGGTCCACCTTGCCATTGGCATTGAGCGGGAGCGTTTCAAGCGCCACGAAGCTCGAGGGAATCATGTATTCCGGCAGTTTCGCGGCCAGAAACGCCCGGATTTCGCTGATGCCCGGCGCCTGCGCCTGGCCGGCGGCGAGATAGGCCACGAGGCGTTTGTCCGCAGGCCCGAACTCGTGCGCGATCACGCAGGCCTCCTTGATGAGCGGATGCTTTTCCAGCGCGGCTTCGATGTCGCCGGGCTCGATGCGGTAACCGCGGATTTTGATCTGATGATCGAGGCGCCCGATGAATTCGATGGTCCCGTCAGACAGCCAGCGCGCCTGGTCGCCGGTCCGGTAAAGCCGCGCATCCCGCTTCCCGCTGAACGGATCCGCGATGAACTTTTCCGCGGTCAACTCTTCGCGGCCGAGGTAGCCGCGCGCCAGGCCCGCGCCCCCGATGTGGAGTTCGCCGGGAACGCCGATGGGCGCCGGGCTTCCCGCGCGATCGAGAATATAAATCTGCGTATTGGAAATCGGGCGCCCGACCGATGGACGTTTCACCCAGTTTTCGGGATTCGCATCCAAGGCGAGCTCGGTGACGACGTGCGTTTCCGATGGGCCATATTCGTTGTGCAGCCGGCACTCGGGCAGGTTCTTGAACATTTGCCGGACGGCGTCGGTGATCATCAACTGCTCCGAGCCCGAGATCACCTTTCGCAGTTCCCGGCAGTCGAAGCCGCCGGCGCAGAAGCCCTCCGCGAGCTGCTGGAGAGCCACCGCCGGAAGAAAGATGCGATGCACGCCGTGCCGATCCAAAAGGCGGGGCAATCCCGCCAGATCCTGTCGCTCCGCTTCGGTGATGAGCACCAGAGTTCCTCCGCTGAGCCAGGTGGAAAAGATGTCCTGGAACGAGACGTCGAACGAAAGCGAAGCGAATTGCAGTGTGCACGCCTGCGGCGGCAGGTCAGTGGTCCGCAGCATCCAGCCCAGCAGATTCAGCAGGGGCCGTTGCGTCATCAGGATTCCTTTCGGCTGGCCGGTCGAGCCTGAGGTGTAGGTGATGTAAACCAGCGCATCCGAAAATGGCGCGGATGGCGGATTTCCCTCTTCGCCCGCGAACCACTGCTCCCGCGGGCCATCGAGGGCCAGCGTCTTCACGCCATGGGAAGCGAGCGTTTCAACGAATCGCTCCTGCGTGAGGATGAATGCGAGCCGCGCGTCGGAGATCATGTAACCGAGCCGTTCCGACGGCATCACCGGATCGAGCGGCACGTAGCCGGCGCCGGCTTTGAGGATCCCCAGAATCGCCGCGAGCATCTCAAACGAACGATGCATGCTGATCCCCACCCGCATATCGGGTTCGACTCCGAGCTCGCGCAAGCGATGCGCCAATTGATTGGCCTGCCGGTTCAATTCCGCGTAAGTGAGCGTCTTTTCGCCGAAGATCACCGCAATGGCGTCTGGCGTCTGGGCGGCCTGTTGTTCGAAGCGATGATGAAGCAGCGTGTCCGCGTCTTCGTCCGCCGCCATGGCATTCCATTCCACGACCAACTCCTGCCGCTCGCGGCTCGTGAGGATCGGAATGCGATCAACGGCCTGCTTGGGACCATCCGCGATGCTTTCGAGCAGCGTCCGATAGTGCGCGAGCAAGCGCTCCATCGTGGCTGCGTCGAATAGATCGCGATTGTATTGGAGCGTGACGCGGAGTTGCCCCTCCGCGTCCTCGACCCCCATGGCGAGATCGAAAGGCGTGGCATGATCCAAAGCGAACGCGACGCCGGGGGCGAGGCCATCAAGCGCCAGCGTGGACGGGCTTCCGACAAGCATTGCAAATACGGTCTGAAACAGCGGGTGATAGCTGAGATTCCGCTCTGGCTTCAGT
>Ga0302319_10020016_pt1 | contig 12122 bp, 10 predicted proteins | sample Bog_T0_2_FD_203319 | JGI IMG/M metagenome (GOLD analysis project Ga0302319, IMG submission 203319) | Peat permafrost microbial communities from Stordalen Mire near Abisko, Sweden - Bog_T0_2 | ecosystem: Environmental > Terrestrial > Soil > Wetlands > Peat | place: Sweden: Abisko, Stordalen Mire... | reverse complement strand
GGGGAGCGGATGCGCTGGCTGTCGAGGCGGTCTTTGCGAATGGAGCAGAGCGGCGGCCATGATGAGCAATGTGGAGACGTTCAAACAGGCGTTTCGGGAAGAGGCGCGTGAGATTCTTGTGGAGCTGGAGGCGACCCTGCTGGAGCTGGCTGTCGACCGGGACCAGCCCGAACTGGTGGGAGCGGCCTTTCGCGGCCTGCACACGATCAAGGGCTCCGGCGCCATGTTCGGATTCGACGAACTGGCGGGGTTTACGCACAATCTGGAGAACGCCTTCGATGAGGTGCGGAACGGGCGCCTCGCGGTGACGGCGGAGCTGGTCGATTTGTCGCTCGCCGCGCTTGACCAGATCAAGGGATTTCTTGAGGAAGAGCCTGGCGGGGATGCAGGGGCGGAGGCGCGGGAGCGGATCCTGGCCGGACTGCGTGAACTGGGCGGGGTGGATAGCCGGAGCCGGGCGGGAGAGTCCGCTCCGGCCGACGCCGAGCCGGGTGGAGAGGCTGGCGTCAAGTCGGGCGTCAAGTCGGGCGTTGAGCCGGGTGGAGAGGCAGAAGGCGAAGAAGCCGTGTGGCGGATCGCTTTCGCGCCCGGGCCGGATTTGATGCGCGACGGCACCAACCCCATTCTGCTCTTGAACGAGCTGCGCGGGTTGGGGGAGATGGCGCTCACTGCCTCCGTGGCGGCGGTGCCTCCGCTGCGGGAGCTCGACCCGGAGCGGTGCTATATCAGTTGGGAGGCCGAGTTGAGGAGCGGCCGCGGCGAGGATGCGATTCGCGATGTCTTCATCTTTGTGGAGGATCAGTGCGAGTTGCTGATCGAGCGTCTGGGGGGAGCAAAGAAGCTCGTCTCCGATCTGGAATCCGGTGGACCGGGGGCAGATCCTGTGGCCGGGGCCGTCCATGCGGCGCGGGCGCTGGAAGAGCCGCGGGCGGCAAGCGGCGGCAGGCGCGCCTACGACAGGCCCGACACGGCGTCGAGCCTTCGGGTGCCGGCGGCGAAGCTGGACCAGTTTGTGGATCTGGTGGGGGAGTTGGTGACGGTGCAGGCGCGGCTGGGCGAGCTGGCGACGCGGCACGGCGATCCGGAGATGGTCGCGGTGGCCGAGGAGATCGAGCGGCTGACGTCGTCGCTGCGCGAGAACTCGATGAATATCCGGATGATGCCCATCCGCGCGACATTTGAGCGCTTCCGGCGCCTGGTGCACGATCTGGCGCGGGACCTGGGCAAGAGCGTGGAGCTGACGATTGAGGGGGCGGAGACGGAGCTGGACAAGACGGTGATCGACCAGTTGGCCGACCCGCTGATGCATCTGATTCGCAACAGCATGGACCACGGGATTGAGCCGCCGGACGCGCGCCTGGCGGCGGGGAAACGGGCCACGGCGAGCATTCGGCTTTCGGCGCGGCACTCGGGAGCCAGCGTGCTGATCGGGGTCGCCGACGACGGCGGGGGCATCGATATGGACGCGGTGCGCAGCCGCGGGGTGGAGCGGGGTTTAGTGGCCGCGGACGCGCAACTGAGCGAGCAGGAGATCTACGCGCTGATCTTTCAGCCGGGTTTCTCGACCGCCAAGCAGATCACAGATGTCTCCGGGCGCGGGGTAGGGATGGACGTGGTGCGGCAGCGTGTGGAGGCGCTGCGTGGCAGCATCGAGGTGGCGAGCCGGCCCGGGCAGGGAACGAGCGTGACGCTGCGCCTGCCGCTGACCATGGCCATCATCGACGGCCTGCTGGTGACGGTCGGGGGCGCGCACTTTGTGCTGCCGCTGGCCAATACGCTGGAATGCATCGAGCTGACGGGGGAGGACATTGTCCGGGCCAACGGCAAGCATGTGGCCAATGTGCGCGGCGAGATCCTGCCCTATATCCGGCTTCAGGAGCACTTCGGCATTCGCTCCGAGCGGCGCGAACTGGAGCAGATCATGCTGGTGGAGACCGAGGAGGGCCGTTTCGGCTTTGTGGTGGACCAGGTGCTGGGAGATTGCCAGACGGTGATCAAGAATCTGGGGCGGCTGTACCGCCATGTGCAGGTGGTCTCAGGGGCGACGATTCTGGGCGACGGCACGGTGGCGCTGATCCTCGATCCGCACCGGCTGGTGCAGGAGGCGATCCGCGAAAGCCGGCACCGGCCGCGCGGACATCCCGCCGAGGGGGTTGGAAACGGCCGGAAGCTGAATGGTTTCCGGCCCTGGGCTCAGTAACGATTCGCCGGCGCAAGAAACAGCCAGCGGCGCGGCCCCGCGGCCGGCCCGCGTAACCCAAACAAGAGCGTGATTGGAACTGAAACTTGGAGAGAACGGATATGGCTACCAGAACGAGCGAGAAGTCGAGTGTGGTTGCGAATGCGCGCCCAGGCGCGAGGAATGGGTCGGGTGAGGAGGGTGAGCGGGTGCGGGAGTCCTCGTCCGCCCGGCGGGCGCCATCGGCGCATGTGAGCTGGCCGGCGGCGGGCGCCGCCGACGCCATCTCCCGGCGGTTCGGCATGGACGACCAGAATATGGCGATGCGCCGGGAGTTTGTGCGGCTCGATGAGGACGACCGGGAGTTGCTCGCGGAGATGACTCCCTGGGCTCAGGAGGTCGCGCCCGACATTGCGCGGGAGTTCTACGATTGGCAATTCGACTTTGGGCCGACGCGCCAGTTCTTTGAAGCCATCGCGGCGGCCAAGAACACCTCCCTCTCCGCGTTGCGGAAGAATCTGGAGGCGGCTCAAACCGGCTACATCACCGAGGTCTTCGCCGGGGCCGCGATCAACTGGGATATCCGGTACTTCGAGAAGCGGCTGCAGGTGGGCGCGGTGCATGACCGCATCAACCTGCCGTTCAAGTGGTACGTGGGGTCGTACTCGGAGTTTCAGCGGCTGGTGGGTCAGTATTTGCGCCGGGACATTGAAGACGCGGAGAAGGTGGTGCGGGTCGAGGCGGCGGTGGGGCGGGTCTTCAACCTGGACCTGCAGGCGATCGGCGACTCCTTTGTGCTGAACACGCTGGAGAGGATGCTGAGCGCGGCCGGGATTCGGCTGGACGACGTCTGTTCGGGCGGGGACCGGGCCGAACAGGTGGGCCAGATTCGGGAGGTGATCAGTACCCAGATGGACGGGTTCGTTCGCGAGATGAAGCACATGGCCGAAGAGCACGATAAGGGCGACATCGACGTCGCCATTCCTCCGGAGAAGTTCCTGGGCGCGTTTGCGGGCATGGCCAGGGGGGTCAACGAGATGGTGGCCGGTCATATCTCGATTAAGAAGAAGGCGATGGCTTGCGTGGCGGAGTTCGGGAGGGGCAACTTCGATGCGCCGCTGGAGCGATTCCCCGGCAAGAAGGTCTTTATCAACGAGACCATCGAGCAGGTGCGTTCGAACCTGAAGGGATTGATCGTGGACGTCGATGCGTTGATCAAGGCCTCTTCCGACGGCAATCTTTCCACGCGCGCGGACGCCTCCAAGCAGGAGGGCGATTTCCGCAGGATTGTGGGCGGCATCAACCAGATGCTGGATGCGATTCTGCTGCCGATCGGGGAGGGTAATCGGATCTTGGCGCAAATATCGAGCGGCAAGATCGACGAGCTGATCGCGCAGAATTACAAGGGCGACCACGAAAAGATGAAGCAGGCGGTGAACAACGTGGCCGTCGTGGTGCAAAGTCTGCAAAAGGAACTGGGACGGCTGACCGAGGCTTCACGGGACGGTCAGTTGTCGGACCGTGGGAAGCCGGAGCAATTCCAGGGGGCGTATGCGGAGATTGTGCGCGGCGTCAACGCCATGCTGGACGCGATTCTGTTGCCGATCGGGGAGGGGAACCGGATATTGGCGCAGATTTCAAATGGCAAGATCGACGAATTGATTGCCGCCACCTATAAGGGCGACCACGAAAAGATGAAGGTCGCCGTGAACAACGTGGCGATTGTGATTCAAAGCCTGCAGAAGGAGCTGGCGCGTCTGATCGAATGCTCACGGGACGGACTGCTTTCCGAGCGCGGCAAACCGGAACAGTTCCAGGGCGCGTATGGGGAGATTGTGCGCGGCGTGAACACCATGCTGGACGCGATTCTGCTGCCGATCGGGGAGGGGAACCGGATTCTGGCGCAGATCTCGAGCGGCAAGATCGATGAACTGATCGTGGCCACGTACCGGGGAGACCACGAAAAGATGAAAGTGGCCGTGAACAACGTGGCACAGGTGCTGCAGACGTTGCAGAAGATGCTGATTCGGCTGACGGACGCGGCGCGGGAGGGAAAACTATCCGAGCGCGGCCAGCCGGACCAGGTGCAGGGGGCGTATGCGGAGATTGTGCGCGGGGTGAACGGGATACTGGACGCGGTGATCAATCCGCTCAACGTGTCGGCTCATTATGTGGAGCAAATCTCGAAAGGCGACATTCCGGCGCCGATTACCGACACGTATCACGGTGAATTCAATACCATCAAGAACAACCTGAACACGCTGATCGCGGCGATGAGCGAGATTACGACGGCTGCGGAGCAGATTGCGAATGGCGATCTGACGGTGGAGCTGCGGGAGCGGTCTCCGCAGGACAAGCTGATGCAGGCGCTGGCGGCGATGGTGGCCGGGCTGACGCGGACGGTGACCGACATCCGCACCATCGCGGGCGAGGTTTCCTCGGCCAGCCAGTCGATTTCGACGGCATCGATTCAGGTTTCCAAGGGGGCGAGCGCGCAGGCCGCGGCGGCCGAGCAGGCGTCTTCTTCGATGGAACAGATGGTCTCGAACATCAAGCAGAATGCCGACAACGCGCAGCAGACCGACAAGATTGCGAACAAGTCGGCACGGGACGCGCAGGAGAGCGGGAAATCGGTGCTGGAGGCGGTTGGGGCGATGAAGGAGATTGCGAGCAAGATCTCGATCATTGAGGAGATCGCGCGGCAGACGAACCTGTTGGCCTTGAACGCGGCGATTGAAGCGGCGCGGGCCGGGGAGCATGGCAAGGGGTTCGCGGTGGTGGCGGCGGAGGTGCGCAAGCTGGCCGAGCGGAGCCAGAAGGCCGCCGGGGAGATCAATCAGCTTTCGGCCACAACGCTGAAGGTCTCGGAGAAGTCGGGCGAGATGCTGGACAAGCTGGTGCCGGACATTCAGCGCACGGCGGAGCTGGTGCAGGAGATTACGGCGGCCAGCAAGGAGCAGGACACAGGCGCCGAGCAGATCAACAAGGCGCTGCAGCAACTGGAGCAGGTGATCCAGCAGAATGCCTCCGCCTCCGAGGAGATGGCTTCGACGACCGAGGAGCTGACCGGACAATCGGACCAGCTGATGAGCGCGCTCAGCTTCTTTGAGACCGGGGAGGAGGAGCGCCGGGCGGTCAGGCGGCCGGTGGCGAGCGTGAAGCCGGCGCGTCCGGCGGCGGCCAGTGAGCGGGCTTTTGCCGCGGTCGGCCGGGGCAATGGACACTCGGTGGGCCGGCCGAATGGGCACGGCGGCCCAGTGGGAGGTGGGCGGGCTGCCGCGAAGGGCGGAGTCAGCCTGCGGCTCAACGACAAGAACGATGAGCTTGACGCGGAATTTGAGCGGTACTGATAAGAAACACGGGGTCAGGGATCAGGGGTCAGGGGTCAGTTTCATGTCCTGTGGGTCGGCAAGGCCGGTGATGGGCTAGAGCAAATCAAATTAGGAAATGCTGTGGTCCATGAAGTGAGGTGACGCGTGGCTTTTCCTTGACGGAGTGCCCATGCGATCATCCGCCATCCGGACCGCACCTATTCCCAGAATGCGCCAAGCCGGCGGCGGAGCCGGTTCCGGTGGATGTTCAAGGAGCGAACGATGAGTGTAGCGGAGATTACCGAGACGCGGCAGTATCTTACTTTCAAGCTGGGCGACGAGGTGTTTGCCACCGACGTTGCCAAGGTGCGGGAGGTGCTTGACTTCACGACGATCACCAAGATTCCCCGGACGCCGGACTTCATGAGCGGGGTGATCAATTTGCGCGGCAGCGTAGTGCCAGTGGTGGATTTCCGGCTTTGTTTTGAGATGTCGAAGACCGAGAAGACCAGGAACACGTGCATTGTGGTCGTGGAGGTGGTGCTGGACAACGAAGTGACCGTGATTGGCGCACTGGCCGATTCGGTGGAGGAGGTGATCGATCTGGAGCCGGAGCAGATTCAGCCGGCGCCGCGGATTGGTACCCATATCCGGACCGACTTTATCAAGGGGATGGGCCGGCGGGAGACGCAGTTCATCATGATTCTGGATATCGACAAGGTATTTTCGGCGGACGAATTGACATCCGTACGCGCCGGGGAGCCAGCCAAGCATTTCGTTGAGGCCGCGGCGTGACTCTTGGGCGGATGTTGTTTGCCAACATGGACGCTGGTTACGCCGCGCGACCGTTGGCGGCGCGTGCGCGTGAGGAGGTGCTTTCGCAAAGAGACTATGACCGGTTGTGCGCGCTGATCTACGAGGAGGCGGGGATTCATCTCGGCAAAGAGCGCAAACACATGCTGGAGGCGCGGATCTACAGACGCCTGAAGGCGTTGCAGATCGGCAGCTATGGCGATTACTGCACTCATCTCTTCCGCCTGCACGAGAAGCACCAGGGCGCTGAGCATGAGGAGATCGTTCAGCTGATCGACGTGGTGACGACCAACAAGACGGATTTCTTTCGCGAGCCGCGTCACTTCGAATTTCTGTTGCAGACCGGGCTTCCGGAGTTGATGGAGGGCCGGGAGGCAGTCCGCCCCCTGGTTCTGTGGAGCGCGGGCTGCTCGACCGGCGAGGAGCCCTATACGCTGGCGATGCTGCTGACCGATTACGCGGAGAGGCACCCCGGGTTTCAGTTCCGGATATTGGCGACGGATATTTCGACGACGGTACTGTCCAAGGCCAGGTTGGGTGTCTTTACCATTGCGGATGTTGAGCCTGTGCCCGCCCCCATGCGGCGCAAGTATCTAATGCGGAGCAGGAAGCCAGGTTCGAATGAGGTTCGCATTGTGCCCGAGTTGCGCCGCGCGGTCGAGTTTCGGCGGTTGAACTTCATGGACGAAGACTACGGATTGCGGGAGAAGGTTGACGCGATTTTTTGCCGCAACGTGATCATTTACTTTGATCGGCAGACGCAGCAGAGGATGCTGTTGAAGCTCTCGAGCCACCTTGTCTCTGGCGGCTTCCTCTTTGTGGGCCACGCGGAATCGCTTCATGACATGAGATTGCCGTTGAAGCCGGTTGCTCCCGCGACGTATCGGAGAATCGATGGCGAAATGCGGTCCCAATTCAGATGAGGCGATTGAACAGGTGTATGTGCAGCCGGGAGAATCGCACTTGCTTCAACGTCCCGCCGTGATTCGAACCGTGCTCGGCTCGTGTGTGGGTGTCACTTTTAGGAGCGAACGGCTGGGTGTATCGGCGCTTTGCCATCCCATGCTGCCGCGTGCTCCAGGGCATGTGCGCAATGCGGTCTCCGGTGGGCGGCGGTATGTGGACTTCGCGATTGAGGAGATGATCTGGCGGCTCGACAAGCTCGGCGCGGAGCGGCATGAGTTGGAAGTGAAGCTCTTCGGAGGCGGGGATGTGCTGCCGGTTTCTCTCGCCTCGCGCCGGGCGACGGTGGGCGCGCTGAATATCGATGCGGCGCTCGAGGTGGCGGCTCGCGCGGGCTTGCGCGTCGTGGCTTCGAGTCTCGGTGGAATTCGTGGTGTACACATCCAGTTCGATACGCGGAGTGGCGAGGTTCAGTTGCGGCGGCTGGGATGATGGAGGCGCCGACCTGAGGATATTGGGAGTAGCGGGATGAGGGGCAAGAGAGGGGCGCATGAGCACGAGGAAGATTCGCGTTTTAGTTGTGGACGATTCGGCAGTGGTGCGGCAGACGCTTTGCGAGGTTCTTTCGAGCGATCCTGAGATTGAGATCGCGGCGACGGCGGGTGATCCATTTGTGGCCGCCGACCGGATACGGGACGAGATGCCCGATGTGATTACGCTGGATATCGAGATGCCGCGCATGGACGGGCTTACTTTCCTGCAGAAGCTGATGAGTCAGCATCCGATTCCGGTGGTGATTTGTTCGAGCCTTGCAGAGGAGGGAGCGCAGAGCACACTGCGGGCGCTGGAGTACGGGGCAGTAGATATCATTACGAAGCCCAAACTGGGGACCAAGCAGTTTCTGGAGGAGTCGCGGCTGATGCTCTGCGAGGCGGTGAAGGCGGCGGCCGGGGCGCGGTTGCAGCCGCTGCGGGGCTCGTCTGTGGTTCAGCCCAAGCTCACCGCGGATGCAATTCTCGCCGCCGGCACGCGCGCGATGGTGGAGACGACGGAGAAGATCGTGGTGATTGGCGCCTCGACGGGTGGCACAGAGGCGCTGAAGACGGTGCTGGAGGCGCTGCCGCCAGATGTACCGGGCATCGTGATTGTGCAGCATATGCCGGAGTTGTTCACGCGCGCGTTTGCCGAGCGGCTGGACGGTCTGTGCCAGATCAGCGTGAAGGAGGCGCAGACGAACGACTCAGTGCTGCGAGGCCGGGCACTGATTGCACCGGGCAATCATCATCTGCTGGTGAAGCGCAGCGGCGCTCGCTACTGCGTTGAGATCAAGGATGGTCCCCTGGTCTGCCGGCATCGGCCGTCGGTCGATGTCCTGTTCCGCTCGGCGGCGCGCTACGCGGGGCAGAACGCGGTGGGTGTGATTTTGACCGGGATGGGGGACGATGGGGCGCGCGGCATGCTGGAGATGAAGCAGGCGGGAGCGGTGACCATCGCCCAGGACGAGGCGACCTGCGTGGTCTTTGGAATGCCGAAAGAAGCCATCAAGTGTGGGGCAGTGGAGAAAGTGTTGCCGCTGGAGTCGATTGCCGGCGCGATTCTATCCTGCACCCATCGGGATATCTCGTTTTCGCGGTATAAAGCCGCTATGAGGTAGTCCGCGCAGTAACACCGGTGAACGGTTCGCCGATTGAGGCAATCCTCATTTCCGTCTGTTTGAATTGGCAGGAACGCCGATGAACTGGTTGAGTCATTGAATTCCACAACCTTCAAACGGGTGGGGGATTTTTCGTGGCTGGGAGTACTCACAATTCTCACTCGGAAGGAACCGCGATGGAGAAGACGATCCTGATCGTAGACGACTCACCTTCGATGGTCATGAGTTTGAAGGCAACGTTGGTGATGAATGGATTTCGTGTGGAGACGGCGGGAGACGGGAAACAGGCTCTCGGCAAGCTGAACTCCGGAGTGAAGCCGGATCTGATTCTGACCGACGTGAACATGCCCAATATGGGGGGACTCGAATTTATTCGGAATGTGCGGGGGCTTGCCGGGTTCCGATTTACTCCGATCCTGACGCTGACCACGGAAACCGACTCAGCCAAGCGCGATGAGGCCAAACGGAATGGAGCTACAGGATGGTTAGTGAAGCCGGTGGATGGTGTGGATCTGATCAAGGTGATCAAGCGGGTGCTGCCAGGGGCTTGATTGCGAGCTCGTCCAGGCTGGCGTAATGGAGAGCGCATGCTGTAGGATGCGAGTGACTTCAAGTTCTCTGCGCAGGAGCCGCCCGTCATGCTCAAGGGTATTTCGCCCATCCTCAGTCCGGAACTGCTCAAACTGCTGTGTGAGATGGGCCACGGCGATGAAATTGTGCTGGCCGATTCGAATTTCCCGGGCGTCTCTGTCGGACGCCGCGTGGCGCGGGCGGATGGTTTGCCGATTGCCACGCTCCTAGCCGCAATCCTTCCGCTGTTCCCCCTCGACACCTACGATCCGCCGCTGATTATGATGCAGGTGGTTCCTGGCGACCCGGTCGATCCGGCGGTGGAGGCGGACTACATTCAGGTGGTGCGGCACTTCAATCCGGCCGCGGCGTCGCCTGTGCGCGTGGAAAGATTCGCGTTTTATGAGCGTGCTCGCGGCGCCTTCGCCGTGCTGATGACAGGCGAAACGCGAGTCTACGGGAATCTGATCTTGAAGAAGGGCGTGATCAAGTAGGCCGCGCGCCGCTTTGCCGAATCAAAATGACCGGCCCGTCCGCACTGAGCGGTCGGGCCGTTTGCCGATGGGGCGCTTACCAGCCGAGAACGTAGGCGAAGATGAGCGGAGCGACGATGGTGGCGTCGGACTCGATGATGTATTTGGGCGTGTCGATGCCGAGCTTGCCCCATGTGATTTTTTCATTGGGCACTGCGCCGGAGTAGGAGCCGTAGCTGGTGGTGGAATCGGAAATCTGGCAGAAGTAGGCCCAGAGCGGAACATGCTCGCGCTGCAGGTCCTGGTGCAGCATGGGGACGACGCAGATGGGGAAGTCTCCGGCGATTCCTCCGGCAATCTGGAAGAATCCAACGGGAGTGGAGCTGGTGGTGTTGGTGTACCACTCTGCGAGCTCGATCATGTATTCGATGCCAGTGCGGACGGTGTGAACCTTCTTGACGTCACCGGAGATGCAGTGGCCGGAGTACATATTACCCAAGGTGGAGTCTTCCCATCCGGGGACGAACATGGGCAGGTTCTTTTCAGCGGCAGCGAGGAGCCAGCTATTCTTTGGGTCGATCTGGTAAGACTCGCGTAATACGCCCGAAAGCAGAAGCTTGTACATGAATTGGTGCGGGAAGTAGCGCTCGGCGGCCTGGTCGGCGCGCACCCACTCTTTAAGGACGGCGCTTTCGATGCGGCGCATGGCCTCCATCTCCGGAATGCAGGTGTCGGTGACGCGGTTCATGTGCCGGTTAAGCAGCTTGACTTCATCCTGGGGCGTGAGGTCGCGGTAGTGGGGCACGCGCTCGTAGAAGTCGTGGGCGACGAGGTTGAAGACGTCTTCCTCCAGGTTGGCGCCGGTGCAAGTGATGGCGTGCACCTTGTCCTGGCGGATCATTTCGGCGAGCGACAGGCCGAGCTCGGCGGTGCTCATGGCGCCGCCCATGGTGAGAAACATTTTGCCGCCGCTCTCGAGAAGATTGATATATCCCTCGGACGCATCGACGAGCGCGGCCGCGTTGAAGTGACGGTAATGATGCTTGATAAATTCCTTGATTGCCAAAGCGGTGCTCCTTACAGCGGGGATGCCATCCTCGAAAATATCATAGTTGTGTTTCGGGAGTTGTGCTGTCAGGGATGCTGTTTGGATGGGGCGTGGGCTGCCGGTGCCGGGGAACGGTGAGCCGCGACTCGTAGAGCAGGCGGATGATGCGGAAGCGATGGCCGCGGAAGGGGTCGAGCAGCTCCATCATGCGTTCGTCGGAGCCTTCCGGTTCGCCGGCGAGTGCGTAGCAGACCAGGTGGGGCAGGTGCAGGTCGCCGGGGATGGCGGCGTCCGGGTCTCCGGCGCCGTAGCCGAGGACGGATTCGGTGGTCCAGGGGCCGATGCCTGGGATACGCAGAAGGTGCTCGCGCAACTGGGAGAAGGTCATGTCTGGACGTAGCGGATGGAACTTGGACTCCTGAGCGAACTTGAGGAGGGCGCGTGTGCGCTTGATGTCGATATCGAGGGCCTCGATTTGGAAGCTGGGGATTTGCGCGAGGGTTTCGTGCGGCGGGAAGGCGCGCAGGCCGAGCGGGGCTTCGGCGCCCCAGCGTTGCGTGATCCTGCGCCAGGCGCGCATGGCGTCGACGGTGCGGATGCGCTGCTGGAGGATAGTGGAGCAGGTGGTTTCGTAGAGCCAGGGGAAGCGCAACAGGCGCAGGCCGGCAAGCTGCCAGTGGAGGCGCTGGATGCCGGTGTCCGGAGTTTGGAAGGTGGTGTAATGGTCTTGTTGGGCGAGGCAGAGCGCGGTCTCTTCGGCTAAGGCTGGTGCGTTGGCGCCAAAGGCGGTTGTTTCCAAGTGGTCGTCGGCGCGGCGGAACTCCAATGCAGAGGGGGAGCCGCGGTAGAAGAAGGCTTTGCGGAAGTGGTGGTGCGACTGTTCCGCTGTGGGGTCGTAGCGGCCGAGGCTTTGCAGGGAGAAGGTTCGGGCGAAGTGGATGGGATGGAGCGGGGCGCGGAAGGTGACCTGATGGCTCAAGGCACCTCCGCGGATGCGGATTGGGATGCCAGGGCGCGACGCCAGTCGCGCAGGCCGAGGATGGCGAGGAGGACGAAAAAGGCGTAGAGGGCGGCGGTGAGGTTGAGGTGCTTGTAGATGTATTCGCCGATGTAGATGAGGTCGACGGCGATCCAGAGGGTCCAGTTGGCGAGGTACTTGCGTGCTTGCCAC
>Ga0302319_10020014_pt1 | contig 12124 bp, 13 predicted proteins | sample Bog_T0_2_FD_203319 | JGI IMG/M metagenome (GOLD analysis project Ga0302319, IMG submission 203319) | Peat permafrost microbial communities from Stordalen Mire near Abisko, Sweden - Bog_T0_2 | ecosystem: Environmental > Terrestrial > Soil > Wetlands > Peat | place: Sweden: Abisko, Stordalen Mire... | reverse complement strand
ACGGCGTGGCCGATCCGGTCAGGAATCGCTCCGGCACGATCGCGATCCGCGGGGTGGGGCTCGGCGCGATGCGGCGCGGCCGTGCGGCCGTCTCCAGATACTGGGTGCCGAAGTAATCCACCACCGGCGGTCGGACCGGCGCCTTGACGGTGCGGCTTGTGTTCAACGCCTGCCGGATTTCCTCGAACATCCGGATCCATTGCAGCGGCGGCGTGGCGATATCCGTCAGCCAGGTGAATGGGCGGCCGGCAAGTCGTTCTTCATGCGCACCGATCCGGCAAGCCGCGATCGCCACCCCCGCCTCGATTGCCGCGCTGAGTGTGTAGCTGAAGGTCTCCGGCCAGACCGCAGGAAACCAGATCACGTGCGGCGCCACCTGTTCGATCAGGCCGGGAAGATCGGCATCGTCGTAGCGGCCGGTCACGCTGATCCGCTGCAGCGCAGCGGGGGAGAAATCGCCATCGGTATGGCCGATCAGATGCAGCTCGGTCGTTTCGATATCGAGCAGTTCTGCCACCCGGGCCAGCGATCGGCCGCCCTTGTGATCGACCTGCGTGCCAAGCACCGCGATCCGAAGTTTTCCTGATCTGGGCGCTGCGATCCGCAGCGGCCAGCGTCCCGGTTGCACCCCGTCATACGGCGCAAAGACCGTGTTCCCGGTGATCCCCAACCGTCCCAGACGCCGCACCACATCGTCGCTCGGGCATAACACGCGGGCAGCCTCTTTGAGCGACCAGGCCTGTTCGGCGCGCCACGTCACGATATCCCGCGCGCCGTTGGTGCTGCGGTGGGCGATACAGGCATTACAGGCGTTGATGTCCGGCAATCCGCAATACAAGCTGTGGCGCCACGGCAGCAGATTGATCTGCGGACAGACCGAATAATAGTCGTGCGGCGACATGTCGAACGGCACATCGAGCCGGCGGATCAAGGCGCGAACATCCAGCTCCATGCCCAGCAGGCTGTGGATATGCACCCGCGTCACCGCCATCGTTTGCAACAGCAGGACGAGATCATCCAGCCGCTCCGCCGGCAGCGTCAACGCGGGATGGCCTGGAAGGGACGGGACCGACAGCGCCACACCGCGACTGGTTGATTCCAGCAGCAGAAACCTTGCCCGCTCGTTCAGATGATGAACCAGGCTGTCGATATGCCGCCGGATGCCGCCGCCCAGATCATGCGTGACCATCAGGATCACCGGCAGCTTCGATTGCCGGAGCAAGGCGGCCGTGACCGCGAACCGGAACGGCACCGCCTCGCCCAGGTTCACATAACGCATGATGACACCGATATAATCGGGATATCGTTCCAGGATCAATTGCATCGCCCGTTGCGACAACGTCCGCGCCCGGTCACCGAAACTGACCGATCCCTGATGATAGACCAGCACATCGCAGGCCAGGCGGTGCTTCCAGCCGAGGTCGGTTGCGCGCAGGCAGAAATCATTCTCCTCGCCGTAGCCGAAACTGAAACGGTCCGCGTCGAATTCGCCGACCTGCTGCAGCGCCGCGCGGCGGATATACATGCAGAAACCGTGCGTGGTCGGCACATCCACCGAACGGCCGGCGTTCACGGTCCGGCAGGTTGCGTCCAGCGCGGCGACCCCCATCCCGAACGCCAGCGGACTTTCGCCGTCATGCGGGTAGCCGCAGATTGTCGCGTTGTTGGAAAACGGTGAGACGGTGGCGATCCGCCGCCCCGCATAGGCCTGCGCCGCCAGCCGGCCAAGCCAGCCGGGAGGCACTTCGGTGTCGCTGTTCAGCAGCACCACGTCGTGCGATCCGGCTTCCGCCATGCCGCGATTGACCGAAGCAACGAATCCGACATTGCGTTTGTTGCGCACGAGATGGATCTGCCCGTGGTCCGCCAGAGTCCGGAGCCAGGCCGACAGCTCCGGTTCCGGCGAGCGGTCATCAACGACAATGATTCGCCCCAGCGGTTTGCCGGTATCGGCCAGCACCGATTCGAGGCAGCGGCGCGTCTCCTGCAGCCCCCGGTAGACCGGAATGATCACATCCACCGCGACCCGGCGCGGCAGGGCAGGGCACGGGGCCGTCGACGGCAGAAAGTCCGTTATGACAACTGGCTTTTCTGTCGGATAGCCCAGCGCGTGTCCGGTGTTGATATGATACAGCAACGGATTGGCGGCGGCCTCCGGATGCTGCTGCACATACCAGGCGGCATCGAAATGACGGTTTGGATCGCGCAACTCCGCCGCACCCGTCTGCAAATAATGCAGCAGCGGGTGGATGCCGTCGGCGTACACGTCCGGATAGCGTTGACAGTACCACGCGCCATCGAAAAACCGGTTCGGATCACGGCGTTCGGCCAGCCCGTGGCGGATAAAATGCTGCAACGGCACCAGACCCGCCGCTGCGATGTCGGGATAGCGCGCCTGGTACCAGCCGGCGTCGAACAACCCGCCCAGCGCCCGCATCAGCGCGGCCTCTTGCGGGTGGTTCTTGACCGGCCTCGACCGTTGCTTCGCCATCACGCGAAGCTCACCGGCGACGCGGTCTGGGCGATGCGCTCAGGAACCATAGAACAGCCGGCTGAGAAAGCCGCGTTCGGGTGCCTGACCGCGCGCCGGACGAAATTCCGCCGGGGTGAGCCGGAACCGCTCCGGTCCGTCGCTCATTGCGCTTTCGGTCTCGGCGCGAAATTGCCGGAGTTCAGCGTCATTGCCCCACGGCGCGCGGTAGCCCGGCTCTGCCATCAGCCGGCGCGCCAGATGCAGATTGCGCTGTTCTTCCTCCTCGACATAGTAGCTCTGGCTGCTCACCACGGTCAGGTCACCCTTGATCATGTAGTACAACACGCGTTCGTTGCCATCGACGCGCTCCTCGGTCCCGCCATAGCCGACCCGCACAAGGCGGCGCGTGTGCTCGACGTGTTCATGCCCGTAGCCGCGAAACCGCGGATCGAAATAGCCGCCGAAAGTCAGCGCCGCGCGTGAATAGGCGGCGCACTGGGCGGTGATCATGTGTGACCGGACGGGGTCTTCGACGGTGCCCGCTCCCGAGAGAAAATACTGCTGCATCCAGTCGCCGGCAAAATTGACGTGACCCCAACGCTGCGCCGCCTGAATCCACACCGCTTCCCAGCCGGACCGGTTCGGCATTGTATCGTCTTCCAGCAGGATCACCGTCTCGCATTCCAGCATATGAGACAGCGTGAACAGGGCGCGATTCTTGTTCCAGGCGATCCCCATATTCACCCCGGTCACCACCGGCACCTGCTTGTCGCGCAGCATTGCCAGGGTGCCGTCGGTGGACCCGTCATCGGCGACCACCAGCGCTGCGTTCGGCTGGCGCGTCAGCGCGCGGACCTGATCGATCGTGTCGCTCAGAATCGCCTTGCGGTTATAGGTGACGATCCCAATACCGACCGGAAAAGACATGTTTCACCCTCGGCAATCCAGGGTTGTCCTATACGGCGCGGCCTACGGCCCAACAAGCAACAAAGTGGCGGCACCCAGAACCAGCAGCACGATCGGGTTGATGTCGGTCAGGCTGAACGCCGCCGTGCTGGCGATCGTTACGCCCCACGGCAGCCATCCGTGTTCGGTGCCACGCATCAGCGACAGCCCGCTGGCGAAGGTCAGCCCCACCGCCACCGGCGCCAGCGCCCGCTCCACCACCGCGCGCCACGCCGCCCGCGCCGCCCGGTGCCAGTAGCGGGCGACCACGTGCACTGCGAGGCAGGAGGGCGCGAACATGGCTGCGAAGGACGTCGCCGCGCCCGCCATCCCCGCCGCCTTCAACCCCACCAGCAGCACGATCAGCGAGCCTGGCCCCGGAGCGGCGCGGGAGATCGCGAAACTGTCCAGGAACTCTCGCGCCGTCAGCCAATGATAATGATCCACCGCCGCCCGTTGCATATCCGGGATCACGCCGGCGCCGCCGCCGAATGCCAGCATCGACAGGCCAGCGAACAGGCCGATCAGTTGCAGCAGAACCAGACTCATGCCGGCCGGGTGATCCAGGCCAGCAGCAGGCTGAGCGGCATCATCACCACCAGCACATGCACCAGGGAAAAGCCAAAAATCCCGATCGACACCGTCACGGCGGCGGTCACCCCGATGGGGATCACGCCGCGCAGGTTGCGCCGCGCCAGCCGAACCCCGGTGCCAAGGTTGAGCCCGATCGCCACCGCGCCCATGCCGCCCAGCGCGCCGCTGACCCAGGCGCCGGCCGAACGCCCCTCACTGTGGAAATACAACGTCCCCAGCAGCAACACGATCGCCACCGGCAACGCCGTCAGCCCGCAGAAACAGACCACCGCCCCCGCCACGCCGCGCAGCTGGGTGCCGATGAACACCGCCAGATTGACGTTCGTCGCCCCCGGCACGAGCTGCGACAGCGCATAACCGGACAGAAACTGCTTGTCGTCGAGCCAGCCTTGCTTCTGCACGACCTCCCGCCGCGTCCAGGCCGACAGGCCGCCGCCGACGCTCATCAATCCGATGCTGGCGAAACTGAGGAACAGCGCCGCCAGCGAAGGCGGCTCGATGGCCGGACGATCTCCCATGGGTGCATTCAAGCCGGTCCGGTGTAAGCTGCCCAGAGGGATCGGGGATGGAGGCTTGCCGATGGAGTATCGCGGGTTGGGTCGAAGCGGCCTGAATGTCTCGCCGCTGTGCCTGGGCACGATGATGTTTGGCGGCGCCACCGACGACGCGACCGCCGCCCGCATTGTCGCCAGGGCGAAGGACCAGGGCGTCAATTTCATCGACTCGGCCGACGGCTACAACGGCGGCAAGTCCGAGGAATCGGTCGGTCGGTCGATCCGCGACAACCGGTCCTGGTGGGTGGTCGCGACCAAATGCGCCAACCCGACGGGGCCCCAGGGAAGCCGCGATCCGAATGCGCGCGGTCTGTCCCGGCGGCATGTGTATCACGCCGTGGACGCCAGTCTGCGCCGCCTCGGGGTGGCGGAGATCGATGTGCTTTACCTGCATAAGGAAGATCACCGCACGCCGCTCGCCGAGACCGTGCATGCGCTGGAAGACCTGATCCGGGCGGGAAAAATTCGCTATTTCGGCGTCTCCAACTACCGAAGCTGGCGGGTGGCGGAGCTCTGCCGGCTGTGTGACGAGGCCGGCATCGACCGTCCGGTGGCCAGCCAGCCGCTCTACAATGCGCTGAACCGGGAGGTGGAGACCGAACACCTGCCGGCCTGCGGTTATTTCGGCCTGGGCGTCGTCCCGTACAGCCCGTTGGCTCGGGGGGTGCTGACCGGGAAATACGTCCCGGATGTGCCTCCCCCCGCCGGCACCCGCGCCGGGCGGCAGGATCGGCGGATGCTGGAATCGGAGTGGCGGCCGGAAAGCCTTCACATCGCCCGGGAGATCGCCGAACACGCGCGGGCGAAGGGCATAACGCCCGGACAGTTCGCGATGGCCTGGGTGCTGAACAACCGGTTTGTCACCGCCGCGATCGGCGGGCCGCGGACCGAAGAGCAGTGGGAGGATTACGTTGGCGCGCTGTCCTGCCGGCTCGACGCGGCGGACGAGGCTTTCATCGATCGGCTGGTGTCGCCCGGTCATCCGTCCACGCCGGGCTACAACGACCCGGCCTATCCGATCGAGGGGCGGGTTACGCAGGGATGAGCCTGTTGGGTAAACAGGGGCTTCGAATTTGCCGGATGTCTGGTATAAGCGGGGCAGAGTCCCCGTAGCTCAGCAGGATAGAGCACAAGATTCCTAATCTTGGGGCCGTGCGTTCGAATCGCGCCGGGGACGCCAAAACCTGTTGAAAATACTAGTGTTTTCGTTTCGGTTTATTGGAAACCAGTTTCCCAGTTTCCAATTCAGTTTCCGAAATTCAACCCTTGTCGCGGCGCTTTTGAGCACGAGACTCGAGGGCGACCGCATCCGACAGCCGGACAACCCGCGGACCGCTCTTTTCAGCGGCTTCCCAGGCCTCGATTCCGCCCAGTGCAACTTCGGTCCGGCGCGGCAGATAGGTGTCGATGATGCGCTGGCAATAATCGATCTGGTGACCTGAGACGGCGGCGATCTGGGGCGTCGTGGCGCCTCCTTCGGCCATGCGGACGATGCCAGTGCGCCGCAGGTCCCGGCGCTGACGGTGGCGCTTCGCGATCTCCTCCTTGATTTTTGCCGGCACCCAGCCGTTCGTCTTCAGCTCGTCCGCGAGCTTCCGGTCGGCTATCGCGAGATCGTGGTCCCAGGCGCGGCTGGCGTTCCGGCGGGTCCACTTCAGGCCGTGCGGGCTGGGCACCAGCAGCAGGCTCTTAATCTGCCGGTCCGTCCCCTTCTCCGCGATCGTCACGTCCTCCGCCAGCCGCTGGCGCAACAGCGTTTCGAGGGAGGCGTGTACCGGGATGCCCACCAGCTCGTCGGTCTTGCTTTGTCGGAGCACGACGTAAAGGCGCCCATTTTGCTCGGTGACCTGGTTCAGCGTCATGGCCAGGACATCGGACAGCCGCTGGAGTGTGTAGAGCATCAAGCCGAACATGAGCTGCAGGCGCGGGCGAAACGCCTCGATGTAGCGAGCCTCTTCCTCCCGGCTCCATATCTCGATGCGCGGCTGGACCGGCAGCTTGCCCGGATCCTCTGCAGGGTTCTCGAAGACGAGGCCCTGTTTCTTCGCCCCCTTGAACAGGATCGAGAGCAGAGCCAGCACTTGATTCGCCTTCGATGGCGTCGCCGCCAACTCTTCCTTGATGGCCTGGACCGTGGCCGGCGCGATGGCGCGGATCGGCAGATCGCCGATCGTCGCATCAAGGTAGTCCAGCGTATAGCCGTATGTGTTTCGGGTTCCGGGCTTGCGAGACTTGAACCGCGCCGAGTCGCGGTAGGACTTGATCAACGCCGACATCGTCCCGGGGCGAACCGCGGTGCTTTCGAGGACCTGCTCGCGGCCGATCGCGGCGCCGGTGCGCCGGTCGTAGAGATACGCCCAGGTTGTTCCGTCCTTAAGTTGTTTAACGATCCGTTTCGGTCCGTCTTGTCGCGGTCTTGGCACGGAAGCGGCTCCTGACTTCGTCGTCTGTCACCACCGGCGCGGCGGCCGGCGGCACCTCCAATCCCGCCTCGCGATCGGCCGCCTGGTCAAGTAGAACACGATCCCAGGTCAGCAGAGTCGATTTGGCGCCGCGCCGGCGCGGGAGATGCCACCACCCTGCCGCCACCTCGGCCGCGAACACCGTTTCGGACACGCCGACATAGGCGGCTGCAAGGTCGCGGGTCATGTACCGCGGCCAGTGGGGCAGTTTCTCTCGGACAAGGCGCTTGCCCGTCATCAGACTCCGCCCGTTTCGACGTGCCCGCCGTCGCCGCGTGCGCAAAGATCGTAGGTTTGGCGCGCGGAGTCGCCCCACGCGGCGGCGAGCTTTTCGGCGGACCAGGCAAAGGGGCCGGTGTCAGTCATCGGCCGCGCGGTCGTTCTGCTCGTGGTCCTCGCCGTAGATCGCTTCGACGATCCGGCGGCGCTGGTCCTGCATCCGGCGCTTTGCGTCCTTCAGATCAAGCAGGCCGGCGGCGATTTCCCGCGCGGTTACCGCGATCATGGACCGCGTCTCGGTGACCAGGCGCTCGATGTCGATTTCGCTCGCGGTCATCGGCCTATGTTGGGGCAGGCGACCAACTCGGCGATAGTCGGGGCTATGCGGGTGATGAGCATCTCAGGGCTTCCTCGCATCGGGCCGGGGCGGCTCGTTCGAGCGCATGTTGTCCAGACCAACATTTTCCGTCAAGTGCAATGTTGGTTATCACAACGTTAGTCGAGTTCGCTTCCGCGTTGCTATGATTCCGCCATGAGCGCCGTCCCCTTCGATACCCTGAAACTTGCGGATCGTTTGCAGGCGGGCGTTTTCACTGCCGAACAGGCACACACCTTGGCGTCGGCATCGGCGGAGACGGCTGGGGGCGCTTACCTTGCGACCAGGCAAGACCTTTTGGCGGCGAAGGAGGATCTGAAGCGCGACCTGCGCGAGCTTGAGTAAACCCTGACTATCCGCCTGGGCGGCATGCTTGTCGTGCTAGCGGGGGTGCTGTCGGCGGTGTTCCACTACCTGTGCTAATTCGCTGGCGCCGGGCCGCGGTGTCATTTGGCTGGCGCGGGTATCTGGATCACGATCGGCTGCGGCGGCTCACGGTGGCCCCAGATCAGATTACCAATACCAACGCCGGCACCGATCGCAGCCGCAGTTGCGAGGATGGCGGAGACAAGAAACTTGCGGGTCTCCCACTTCATGTCGGTGCGCAGCTTCTCGATGTTGATGGTCATCTGGTCGATCCTTAGGTCCTGTTCCTCCTGGTCGCGCGTCGTCACCGCCGCTTTGCATCCACCACCACCCGCAGGGCCGACTTCGCCTCGGCGCTTCCAACCGCGCCCTCAGCGATCGGCGGTTCTTCTTTGACGCGACCCGCCGCCCGAAAAGGGGGTTGGCTGGTTCGCTGTAGGACGAGGCGGCGGTGTCGCAGCCGGGGGTTCCTCGGGCATGAAGCTTTGGGCGATCCGAATGAGCGTCTCCCGATCTCTCTGATTCAGAGTCTTATATACAGTCAGAAGGGCGACCTCGGCCTGGTCCTCGGGACCGGCCTCGCCGATCAACCATGCCACCGTCGTCCCGGTCTCAGTCGCCAGGATCGAGAGCTTAGCGAGGGCAAGCCCGCCGTTCCCGCCCTCGACGTTCGTCAGGTGGGCGCGGGACACGCCCACCGCTGCAGCCAATTCGACTTGCGTTAGGCCCGCGGTGATGCGTGCCTGGCGAATCCGCGCGCCGATGGCCTTGAGGTCATCCATGGCAGCATGTTGGTCTAACCAGCGATCCCCGGGGCGTGTTTAGCCAACATTGGGCTTGACGAAATATGTTTGTTATACCAACACTCCACTATGGAGATGTCGGAAATAATCCGCCGGGCCGGTGGCTTGGTTCGGCTCGCAGCCGCCGTGGATCGTCACCACGCGACCATCTGGGGCTGGTCGCGCGTGCCACCAAAGCACGTGAGGGCAGTCGCGGCGGCGACCGGCCTAACTAACCACGATATTCGGCCCGATCTCTGGGATCCGCCTGAGCCGCGGCCCCTAGTCAACGAGACCCCCCAGTCCAAACCCAAGCGAACGGCGCGCGCCTCTTCATCGGACACCCCACAGTCATCGGCCGAGAAGGCCGCATGAGATCGTTGCTACGACTGTGGGGATGCCCAGCGTTCAGGTTCGCCGTGCTTGCCCCGATCATTCCGACTCGGATGATAGTTGCCAACGTTCCTAACTACGCTAGCGCCCCTGTTCTGTCTTCCGACGCGCGGCGGATTCGGCCATGAAAACCGACGAGCAGGCCGCATCCCTGGGGTCTGGGCTTCCGAAGGAGGCTAGATTTCAGATTTCCGTAGCCGATCTGCGGTTCGAATCGGGGCCGCACTGGGCGCGGTTGCTACTCGCGGTCGAACGCGCCGGCATGACCACCAAATTCCAGGCCGGTCTGTTTGGCGCATTCCGGGGCGCCCCGCCATGAGAGTGCCGGGGCCTCATTCATCTCGATTGGCTGGGTATGGAGGTTGCGCCCCGGTGGGGGTTGCGCGCGGTCCGCCGTGTCGGGGGAGCCGGGGTGGCAGTGTCTGTGCTGTTTGGTATTCGGAACCAAAACCGTGAAAGGCGCCTCGGAGGAACTGCAATTCCCCCGAAGCCAATAGCAAAGTAACCAACACATGTATATCATACCAATTCTACCGAGTTTTGCAAGTATCGTCCCGCGGAATTTTCTTCAACCGCGGGTCACAGGCGCGTGCGGTTCCGATTCCGTTCGCGTGTTTTCAGGGAGGTTTTACCTCCCATGGTTGTTTTTCCAAATAGAACACAAGCCATTTTCGAGATTTTCGCAGTGTTGTGACAGTATAGTTGCACCACAGACGCGCGAACGGTGGCTGGGCGTCCATGGCCGCCCCGGGCTCAGGAGGGCGCGATGACGGAACGCGGCATCGCCGATCGGCGCGCGGATGCGCTGTATGCCTGGCTGCTGGCGCAAGAGGCTGTGCTGCCGCCGGACCCGGCGATCGGCCGGGCGATGCCGGAGTTTGGCGACGGCGCGCAGGTGTCGGACGCGTTCCGGCTGCTCGCGCGCCAGGGGCGGATCGAACAGCGTCATGGCTCGCTGCGCTGGATGCACGGTCATCGCATCGTGCGGATCGTCGCCACGGGTGCGGTGCTGCAAACCGCCGGCTGCATGTTGAGGCTGGGCGAGACCGTAGCCGGCGCGGCCGGCCGGAAGCATCGGATCGCGGAGGACACGCTGCGCCGTGTGCTCGGGGTGGTCGAGGCCTGCGCCGACCGTCACCTGTATCTGCCGCGCCCGGCCGGGCTGGGCCGGCGAACCGGCCTGAGCGCCGAAACCGCACGTCGGGCGCTGGCCGCGCTGCACGATGACGGGCGGCTGATTCTGCGCCAGCGCGGCATGCGCCGTGCGGCCGAACTGCCAGACGGGAGGAGAACGCTATGACCGTTTCCGACGACCTGACTGCGCCTTCGGTCGCTGAGGTAGAGAAGGCCGCGGAGGATCGGGCCGCGCTCATGGCGCTGATGCGCGCGATCGACGCGGTGATCCTGACCAACGTCGCGCTGGGGTTCCGGCTTGGGGAGGGACGCCCGGCCTGGACCGAGCCGGTCTCAGTCGGGTTCGTCGCCTATGGGGCGAATGAGACGTTCGACCTCTGGCACACCTGGCGGGCGATCGAGAGGCTGCGGGCGGCGACCGATGCGTGGACCGTGCGACGGCAGGCGGCGTCCGCCGCCGTGATGGTGCGCGGTGAAGCGACAGGGGGGGCAGGGTGATGTCGGCGTCAAACCAAGGACCGATCCCGCGGAACAGAAATCGGAACAATAATTACCCTCGTAAGGGGAGCGACAGGCGATGAGCTGGGCGATGGAACTCTCACCCACCGGGTTTAATGAGCTGCTCACCGACCTGAGCATGATGGACCGCAAGACCGGCATGGCCTTCCTGAAGCTGTGCGGCTACCTGCGGCGCTTCGGTTCGGTCCCGGCGACGGAAAACGCGCTGATCGGCATCCTGGGGGTGACCAGGCGGTTTTTGCGTGACACCTCCTGGCCGCTGCTGCAGGACCGGCTGGAGTCGTCCGAGGACGGCCTGCGCTACGTCGATCCGGAGATCACCCCAGCCCGGGCGCGGCGCGCGGCGCGGGCACCGGACAAGCCGGAGAAATCCCGGCAGCAAAGCGCGGCGGCGACCGCGATGTGGGAGAAGAAGCGGGCAGCCGAGCGCATGCAGGCGGATGCGCTGGCGCATGCGGAGCGCATGCGATCGGATGCGGAAACGCATGTGATTCCAATGCGCGGCGCATCCAAAACGCATGCGGAAAGCGATGCGGACCGCATGCGTGGCGCATCCGATTCCGCATCCGATTCCGCATCCGGCGCATCTGCGTCCTCGCGCGCGCCCTCTCTCTCTCTTTCAGACTCTTCTCTCTCTGAATCTGAACAGAATCAGAGAGATTCTTCTGGTGAGAGAGAGAGCGCGCGCGCGAGCGCGGATGCGCCGGCGCATGCGGAAACCGATGCGAACCGCATGCGCTTTGATGCGCCGGCGCATGCGGAATCGGATGCACCGACGGATGCGACCAGGGATGCGCCGGGGGCTGCGAACGCGTCGCCTGCCAAGGCGCCACGGCGGGCTGATCCACCCGTGCGGCACACCCGGTTACCGGAGGACTGGAAGCCCGGCGCCGACATTCTGGCGATCATCCAGAAAGCCGGACGCGATCCGGAGCCGATCGCTGCGGCGTTCCGGGCCCACTACAAAGCCAACGGCGCCGCCAGGGCGGACTGGGATGCTGCGTTTGCCGGCTGGTGGCTGAGGCAGCCGGCCTTCGACCCGCCGTCGCAGCGGAATCTGCCGCCGATGGCGATCAAGGGCGGCGCGAACGGTGCCTCCCCACCCGCCGACCCTCCGTTGTCGGAGGCTGACAAGGCGCTGGACGTTCGGTTGCGGGCGCCGCAACTGGCCTGGGGCCAGAACCGGGCGGAATGTCCGTTCATGCCGCTGGCCCCGGAGTACAAGGCCGAAGCGACGGGCGCCGCGGCTTACCGGTGGCTGGAATGCTGGGAGGCATGGAACGCGTCTGGCCGCCCGGGCCGCCTCA
>Ga0302319_10020011_pt1 | contig 12124 bp, 11 predicted proteins | sample Bog_T0_2_FD_203319 | JGI IMG/M metagenome (GOLD analysis project Ga0302319, IMG submission 203319) | Peat permafrost microbial communities from Stordalen Mire near Abisko, Sweden - Bog_T0_2 | ecosystem: Environmental > Terrestrial > Soil > Wetlands > Peat | place: Sweden: Abisko, Stordalen Mire... | reverse complement strand
CCAATGCCAAGGAGAGCTGCGGCTGCGGCAAGTCGTTCAACTAGGACGCGATGGCCTCGTGGAGGGCCACGATCCCGAACGTCATGGGCTTTGCGGTGACCCCGGAGAAGCCCGCGGCACAAATTTCCACGGAGAGGGCCTCCCGGCCAGGGAAGTCACGGATCGTCTCGTTGAGGTACACGTACGCGGCGCGGTCGCCGCTGATCAGGCCGGCGAGGAAGGGGAGAATGCGGCGAAGGTAAAAAAAGTAGAGGCGGCGCATCCGCGGGTTTGGTTGCGAGAACTCGAGGATGAACAGGCGGCCGCGGGGGCGCAGGACCCGGCGGATCTCGCGGAGCGAGCGGTGCCGGTCGGCCATGTTGCGCAGGCCGAAGGAGATCGTGACGGCGTCGTAGCTCGCGTCCGGCAGGGGGAGGGCCATCCCGTCGCCCGCCTGGAAGCGCAGGTTCGCATAGAGGCCCACCTTGGCGCTTGCCCGCTTTTTCTCGGCCTCGGCCAGCATCGGCTCGCAAAAATCCATCCCGAGGATCCGGGAGTTCCAGGGAAGCTCCCGGCTGAGCGCCAGGGCCGTGTCCCCGCTCCCCGTCGCCAGGTCGAGAACGTCGGTGGGGCCGAGCTGCCTGACCGCGGCCACCAGCTCATTTCGCCACCCGATGTCGGTGCCACCGCTCAGCATGCGGTTGGCGAGATCGTACCGGGAAGCGATGCGCCCGAACATGGACCTTACCGCGATCGGATCGGGCATGGGCGGGGGGGGCTAGAATTCGGGTTGCAAACGGCAGTCATTAAGATTGACGTAATTTGATTTGGGAAAATAGTTTAAGTCTTTCGGTGGAAGCTCTAACAAAAGGAACCTCATGTCTGCAAACCTGACCAAACGAGAAATTGTGCTGGAAATTTACCGCAAGACGGGTTTCCCGCAAAAGCAGATTGTCGATACCGTTCAACAGACACTCGACATCGTTCAGAATGCCCTTGCCGGCGGACGCAATGTTGAATTGCGCAACTTCGGCGTCCTCGAAGTCCAGGTCCGCAAGCAGCGGATCGGCAGAAACCCGAACAAGCCCGAGGCGGAAGTCATCATTCCCGAGAGGGCCGTGATCAAGTTCAAGTCGGGCAAGATCCTGAAGCAACAGCTGAAGAAGCTCGATATCACCAAGCTGACGTGACCCGGGAGGCGGGCCGTTCGTCACGTATCCGGCTCCCATGGCTGCGTTCCAGACCCTGCCCGGCTTCCGCGATTTTTATCCGGAGGACCTGGCGCGCAGGAACCACCTTTTCCGGGTCTGGCGCCAGACGGCGCACGCGTTTGGATTTTCCGAGTACGACGCACCCGTGCTCGAACCCCTCGACCTCTACCGGACGAAGTCCGGCGAGGAAATTGAGGCCCAACTCTTCAGCTTCACCGACAAGGGCGGGCGCGAGGTGGCCCTGCGGCCGGAAATGACCCCGACGGTCTGCCGTCTCGTGGGAGCGAGGGCCAACTCGCTCAGGCGGCCGATCAAGTGGTTCAGCATCGCCGAATTTTACCGCTACGAGAGGATGCAGAGGGGCCGCGGCCGCTGCTTCTCCCAGTTGAACGCCGACATCTTCGGCGAGGCGGGGCCCGAGGCGGAGATCGAGCTGATCGCCCTCCTCGTCCAGTGCCTGTGCGCGTTCGGGCTCACCGACCAGGACTTCACGGTGCGCCTGAGCGACCGGAACCTCTGGTTCTACTACCTGGAGGCCCTCGGTTTCGACGACGCCCGGGCGCGGGCGCTGCTGGTCGCGATCGACAAGCACGAGAAGATCGGCGACAAGGCCTTTCACTCCTACTCGGAAAAATTCGGACCCCTGGAGGAGACGGCGCGGGAGAGGATCCTGGGGTTTCTCTCGATCAAGTCCATCGATGCGCTCCGGCGGGCGGTCGTGCAGGCCGCAGGATTTGCGAAGGAGCCCGCGGCAAGGCTCGAGGCCCGCCTGGGAGACTGGGAGAAGCTGTTGGGAGGCCTCGAGGCCATGGGCCTGGCGGGCTTCGTGACCGTGGACCTCGGCGTGGTCCGCGGCCTCGCCTACTACACGGGGTTCGTCTTCGAGGCGTTTGACAAAAAGGGGGAGCTTCGGGCGCTTGCGGGCGGCGGGCGCTACGACGACCTCGTGGCGAAGCTCGGCGGCCCTGCGCTGCCGGCCGCGGGGTTTGCGATCGGCGACATGACCTTCTCGCTCCTTCTCGAGGAGCGCGGCCTGACGCCCGCGCTCACCCAGGCCCCGGACGTCGTCTGTGTGATTGGCGGGCCCGACGAGAGGAAGGCCGCGTTTGGGGACATCCATGCGCTCCGGGCCGCGGGCTTCCGGGTGGAGTACCCGTTCCGGGACGCAGCGTTCGGAAAGCAGTTCAAGGCGGCGGCGGAGTCCGGGGCCAGGCTTGCCCTGATCTACGGCACCGACGAGCTGGCCAAGGGGGTCGTGCGGATCCGCGACCTTGTGGACCGAAGCGAGCGCGATGTGCCGCGGAGCGAGGTGGCCGCGGCCGTTCGGGATTGCCTCAGCCGCTAGGCTTGGGCGCGAGGTGCCCGGCGGCGACGGCCCTGCCGATCTGTTCGGACATGTAGTCCCAAAGTACCTTGGAGCCCTCGGCGATGTGCGCATTGCGCGCCCGCACCCGGTCCTCGGTCACGCCGTGCCTGGCCCAGGCCGCGCCCTCGGTTTCCAGGTTGAGAAGCATCGGCTGGAAACGGTCCACGGCCGCGGCGAACCGGGACTCCGGCGTTTCGCGCGCCTCGAATTCATCCCAGACCGCGCGAAACCCCGAGGCCTGGTCGGGCGGGAGAAGGCCGAAGATGCGGTCCGCCGCCCGTGCCTCGCGCTCATGCTGGCCCGCCTGGCCGGCCGTGTCGTAGGCGAAGGTGTCGCCGGCGTCGATTTCCACGAGGTCGTGCAGGATGACCATCTTCAGGACCCGCAGGACATCCAGGCCCGGGGCATTCGCGTGCTCGGCGAGGACGAGGACAAGGAGGCAGAGGTGCCACGAATGCTCGGCGTCATTCTCCGGCCTGCGGCTCCGGGTTGTGACCGTCTGCCGGAGGACTTCCTTCAGCCGGTCCGCCTCGATGAGAAAACGAACCTGGGCCTCAAGCCTGGGGGCGGGCATGACCGTGGGGCGCTCAGGGGATCGCGTGGCTCGGGGCCCGGCTTCCCGCGGACAGCCCCCCGCCAAGCCGCCCGATCTGCTTTTCGATCCTCCTGGCGACGACCCACTCGTGGAGGCCCGCCCCGACGAAGAGCGCTCCGATCGCGCCGAGGGTCGTGAGCCAGTTTCCTAGCGGATCGGCAAAGAGCCCCGGGAACTGCAGAAGGACCATCACGACCAGGCTCTGGGTCGCCACGACTACCAGGGAATGCCGGCCAAGAAGCTCCAAGGGTGGCCACGAAAACAGGCGCGGATAGCGCGCCGCGACAATCCCGACCAGGTAGGCCACGCAGCCGAAATCGGTCAGGCGAAGCAGGCCGAGCGCAGGCTTGTTCAGCAGGATGCCGAAAGTCGTCTCGGAGCACGGGTAGGGCCACGCGAGGTGGTTCAGGCCCCAGGTGTAGACTGCGACTGCGGCTGCGACGATCATGAGCGGGACGTTGACCCGCATCCGCACCGATTCCGGGTTGGCCGCGCGACCGTACCCGATCACGAGGCCCAGGACAAAGAGGAACTGCCACCCGAACAGGTTGAAGCTGCCGACATGGAGGGGGTAGAGGGGGGCCCCGTCGATCGGGGGCGCCCACTGCACGGAGAGCCAGAGGGCGGTCGAAAGGCCCAGGACGCGAAGCCTGTGCCCGGCCTCGAGGGAGTTGAGCACCCAGGGGATGAAGAGCACGAACGCGCAGTACATCGGCAGGATGTCGAGGAGGCCCGGCTGGTGCAGGAGTGCCGCCCCGAGGACCGCTGCGAGAACCGGGTGGACGTAAAACAGCTGCGGCGAGGTCGTGGAGCAGAACCCGAAAACGTACTGGCCTAGCTGGACAACGACCAAGCATGCCAGGAACGAGGCGACATGCCAGCCGTAGATCAGGTTCGCGCGGCTGATGGCCACCCTGCGCAGGGCGGCCGGGCCCTCCCTGCGAAGGCGGCGCGTGTACACCCAGCCGGCCAGCATCCCGGAGATGAACATGAAGCCCTCGGCGGAGGAGAAAATACCCAGGGACTGGTCGGTCGCATGGCGCAGGACGCTCGGCAGGTGGTTGCAGGTCATGCAGACCAGAAAGAGGCCGCGCAGCGAATCAAGGCGCAGATCTCGTCCAGGTGCTTGGGCGGCGGAAGCCATTTGACTAAAAGACGCATTTTAGCACGCGAAGTGCCAGTATTTAGCGAGGATTTCCTGTGAAATCCCGCACGAGGCTTGGATGACTCGACTTTTCCTTGCTTGGAACGCCCGTGTTCCCTTCCCTTGAACCCCTTTTCCCCATGAAAGTACTCGTAGCCGACAAGATATCCGCCAAGGGAGTCGCCTGGCTGCGCCAGCAGCCGGGCCTCGAGGTCATTGAAGCCTACGGTTCCTCCCCGGCCAAGCTGCTGGAGCTGGTGAAGGACGTCCATGCAATCGCGGTGCGCTCCGAGACCAAGATCACGGCGGAAGTCCTGGCCGCGGCGCACCAGCTGAAGGTCGTGGGTCGGGCAGGCGTGGGCGTGGACAACGTGGACGTCGAGGCGGCGACCGAGAGGGGCGTCATCGTGATGAACACGCCCTCGGGGAACACGGTCGCGACGGCTGAACTCACCTTTACCCACATACTTTGCGGGGCCCGCCCCGTTCCGCAGGCCGCGGCATCGATGCGCGCAGGCCAGTGGGACCGGAAGAGCTTTTCCGGGCTGGAGCTATTTCGAAAGACGCTGGGCATCATCGGCCTGGGCCGGATTGGCAGCGAGGTTGCGAAGCGCGCCCAGGCCTTCGGGATGCGCGTCCTGGCCTACGACCCCTACCTGGCGCCGAGCCGTGCCAAGGCCATGCAGGTGGAGGGTGCGACCCTCGACGAGGTCCTTGCCCAGGCCGACTACATCACGGTCCACATGCCCCTGACCGACGACACCCGCTACATGGTCAATGCGGCGGCCTTCGCCAAGACGAAGAAGGGTGTCCGCATCTTCAACTGCGCCCGCGGCGGCATCATCGAGGAGGCCGCGCTGATCGCGGCGCTGAAGTCCGGGCAGGTGGGGGCCGCGGGGCTCGACGTGTACGAGGACGAGCCGCTCGCCGCCGACAGCGAGCTGCGCAAGTTTCCGAACGTGACCCTGACGCCCCACCTGGGCGCCTCGACCGCGGAGGCGCAGGACGCCGTCGGCGTCGAGATCGCAGAGCAGATCGCGGGCGTCCTGAACGGAGGGGTCATCCGCAATGCGGTCAACATGCCCTCGATCGACGCCGCGGCCCTGAGCGTTCTCGGGCCGTACCTCGACCTGGGAGCGAAGCTCGGCGCCCTGGTGCAGCAGATCGCCCCCCCGCAGATCGCCTCGCTCCGGATCACGTACTGGGGCAAGATCGTGGACGTCGACTCGGCCTCGGTCACGCGCTCGATCCAGCGCGGGTTCCTGCGCCGCATCAGCGGCGAAGAGGTCAATTTTGTAAACGCCCCGGTCGTGCTCCAGCGCCTCGGCGTCCACGTCGAGATTGTCAAGTCCACCAAGGAAAGCGACTACACCGAGTTGATCCTGGTCGAGGCGACTGCGCCCGAGGGCGAGGTTTTTTCCGCGATGGGAACGCTCTCCGGCAAGAACAACCAGCCTCGGATCGTCGGGATCAACGGACGCGAGGTGGAGGTCGTCGCGGAGGGCAAGCTGCTCGTTCTCGAGAACGTGGACCAGCCCGGCATGGTGGGGACGATCGGGAGCATCCTCGGCCGGGCCGGGGTCAACATCGCGGACATGTCCCTCAGCCGGCTGACCCCGGGCGGCACCGCCTACATGGTCGTGCGCGTGGACACCGAACCCGGCGAGAGCGCCCGGCGCGAGATCAAGGGAAACCCGGCGATCAAACTGGCGAAGTTCGTGCAACTTTGAACACCCTGGGCATCCTCGGCCTGCCCCGCCTCTCGGGCGCGGGCAACCTGGAGCCGCTGCTTCTCGCGGCGGTCGTCCTCGGATATCTTGTGGGTTCGATCCCGTTCGGCTACCTCGTCGCCCGGGCGCACGGCGTGAACATCTTCGAGCAGGGAAGCAGGAGCAGCGGGGCGACAAATGTCCGCCGTGTGATCGGCGGGCATGCGGGGAACACTGTGTTCGCCCTGGACCTGCTCAAGGGGGCGGTCGTGGCGGCATGGCCGCTGGTTTACCTCTGGAGGAACGAAGGACCGGGGGTCACCCCGGACGCGGTGCTCGAGTCGATCGCCGAGGCAAAGCTGCTGGGGGTTGCGGGCGTGGTGGCGGCCGTCGTCGGGCACTCCTTCTCCTGCTTCGCCCGCTTCCGGGGCGGCAAGGGGGTTGCGACCGCGAGCGGCGGTTTCCTCGTGCTGATGCCCGGGGCGCTCCTGGTCGCCGCCGGCGTCTGGACCGCATTCTTCTTCGCGACCCGGTATGTGTCGCTTGCATCGATCGTGGCGGTGACGGCGCTTCCGGTCGCGGCATGGTTCTTCGGCGAGGTTCCCTTCCTGGTCGTCATCACCGGCGCGGTTGCGCTGTTTGTGATCCTGCGCCACCGGGCGAACATCGGGCGGCTGCTCCGGGGAACCGAGAGCCGGTTCGGCAAGGGAACGGGGACCCGGCGATGAAGAGGCCTCCGATCGTGACGCTTGGGATCTGCGGGCTCGGCACCGTGGGGCAGGGGGTGTGGAAGCATCTCCAGAGGTCCCGCGCCGACCTCGCGTCCCGCCTCGGCACCCGGCTGGTTCTGCGGCGGGCGGCGGTCCGCTCCCTGCGGAAGCGCCGCGGCGTGAGCATCCCGCCTTCGCTGCTGACCACGGACGCCCTGTCGATCGCCACCGACCCGGAAATCCAGATTGTGTGCGAGCTGATGGGCGGCACCGGGCTCGCGCGCGAGGTGACGCTGGCCGCGCTCCGGCGGGGCAAGGTCGTTGTCTCGGCGAACAAGGCCCTCATTTGCGCCCACGGGGCGGAAATTTTCGAGACGGCGCGCCGGCATGGCGGGCACTTCCTTTTCGAGGCGAGTGTCGCGGGTGGGATTCCCATCATCAAGGCCCTGCGCGAGGGCCTGGTCGCGAACCGCTTCCCGTGCATCCACGGGATCCTGAACGGGACCTGCAATTACATCCTTTCGCAGATGGCCGCCCTGGGTGCGTCCTATGAGCGCGTGCTCGCCGAGGCCAAGAGGCTCGGGTACGCCGAGGCGGACGAGTCGCTGGACGTGTGCGGGTGGGACACCGCCCACAAGGCCTCCATCCTTGCATGGCTCGCGCACGGGGTCTGGGTGCGGCCGGACCAGATGATCGTCGAGGGAATCGACCGGATCACGCCGGCCGACCTCGCGAACGCCGCCACGCTCGGGTACCGCATCAAGCTTCTGGCAGTCATCCGGCGGGACTTCGAGGGCGGCGAGCTCAGTGTGCGGGTGCACCCCGCGCTCCTGCCTTCGGAAAGCGTCATCGCGGGGGTGGGCGGGGTCTTCAACGCCATTTCGGTGACCGGCGATGTCGTGGGAACAACCCTTTACATCGGCCGCGGTGCGGGCCAGGACGCCACGGCAAGCGCCGTCATCAGCGACATCGTCGACGGGGTCGCCCTCCTTCGGAGCGGCCGGGCAGGGGTTGCGGGGGAGGACTCGGCGCCCGGGCGCGGAACAGCCGGACGATGCCGCCTCGCGCCGCCCGGGCATGTGCGCGGCCGTTACTACGTGAGGCTGACGGTGAAGGACCGGCCGGGCGTCCTAGCCCGCGTGGCCTCGGTCATGGCCCGCCGCCAGGTGAGCATTGCGAGCGTCCTCCAGCACCCGGCCGGACAGCCCGGGGCGGCGGCGCTTGTCCTCACAACCCACGAGAGCAACGAGCAGTCGATCCGCGCGACCCTGCAGGCCCTGCGCCGGCTCGACAGCGTGCTCGGGCCCCCGCTGCTCCTGCGGATCGGCGACTTCGAGGATTGAGCCGGGTCCGTCCCAAGACCGAATTCCATGCTCATTGTCCAAAAGTACGGAGGCACCTCGGTGGGCGATGTGGCGCGCATCAAGAGGGTGGCCGAGCGCATCAAGGCAACCCGCGACCAGGGCCACCAGCTGGTGGTCGTGGTGTCGGCGCGCGCCGGCGTGACGAACGACCTGATCTCGCGCGCAAAGGAGCTCTGCCCAAACCCGAGCGAGCGCGAGATGGACCAGCTCCTTGCCATCGGGGAACAGGAGACGACCGCGCTCACCGCCATGGCGCTCCAGGGGATCGGGATCGACGCCGTCAGCTACACGGGCGCGCAAGCCGGCATCTTCACGGACCAGGTCCACACCAAGGCGAAGATCCGGACGATCAACCCCAAGCCCATCCAGAAGGACCTGAAGGCGGGAAGGATCGTGATCGTCGCCGGATTCCAGGGAATCGACGAGGAGGGGCAGACCACCACGCTGGGCCGCGGGGGCTCCGACCTGACGGGGATCGCGCTTGCGGCCGCGCTTCGCGCGGACAAGTGCGAGATCTACACGGACGTCGATGGAGTCTACACCGCCGACCCCAGGGTCGTGCCATCCGCGAGGAAGCTCGAGGAGATCTCCTACGACGAAATGCTTGAGCTGGCGGCGTCCGGGTCCAAGGTGATGCAGTCCCGCTCGGTCGAGTTTGCCAAGCAGTACGGGGTAATTTTCGAGGTCAGGTCCTCCTTCAACCAAAATCCAGGAACCCTTGTGAAAGAAGAAGTCGCCTACATGGAACAAGTCGTCGTCCGCGGCGTTGCAGCCGACAAGGACCAGGCGAAGGCCGTGATCAGCAACATCATCGACAAGCCGGGATCGGCCGCGCGGGTGTTCCGCGCCCTCGCCGACGCGCACGTGAACGTGGACATGATCGTCCAGAACGTCGGGCGCCAGGGCTTTGCCAACCTCACCTTCACGGTGCCCCAGGCGGACGCGGCCAAGGCGGTGAACGCGCTCAAGCCCGTCCTGGAGAAGATCGGGGGCGAGGTGGCCGTGCACGAGGACATCGCCAAGCTTTCCGTGGTCGGGGTCGGCATGAAGACCCACAGCGGCGTGGCCGCCACGCTCTTCCAGACCCTGGCCGACGCGGGGATCAACATCGAGCTGATCAGCACCTCCGAGATCAAGATCGCAGTGGCCATCGACCGGAAGCGCGCCGACGAGGCCGTGCGCATCGCGCACTCGGCCTTTCGCCTGGACAAGTAGGCGGGGGCGGCCATGCGCTACATCTCGACCCGCGGTCAGACGGCGCCCCATTCCTTTTCCGATGCCGTCGCCGTGGGCCTTGCGCCCGACGGGGGTCTTTTCCTGCCGGAGACGTTTCCGGACCTCAGCGCCGAGCTGGGCCGCTTCGCCTCGCTCAGCTATCCCGAGCTCTGCTTTGAGTTTCTGCGCCGGTTCGCCTCCGACGTTTCGCCCGACACCCTGCGGTCGATTGTCGAGGTCTCCTACAGCAGGTTTTCGAACCCGGAGACGGCGGTGCTGCGTCCCCTCGGCGAAGGCCTCCGCGTGCTCGAGCTCTTTCACGGCCCGACGCTCGCGTTCAAGGATTTTGGGCTCCAGCTCCTCGGATCATTCTATGAGTACCAGTGCCGCGTCCGGCACGAAACGATCAACGCGCTGGGCGCGACCTCGGGTGACACGGGGGCCGCCGCGATCCACGGCCTGCTCGGCAAGCCCGGGACCGCCGTCTTCATTCTCTATCCCGAGGGGCGCATTTCCCCGCTCCAGGAACGCCAGATGGCCTGCACGGGGGCGGACAACATTTTTGCTATGCCGATCGGCGGCACTTTCGACGACGCCCAGGCGATCCTGAAGGAGGTCCTCGGTGACAACGTGTTCCGGGCCCGCCACCGCCTGTCGGCCGTGAACTCGATCAACCTTGTCCGGCTGCTCGCGCAATCCGTGTACTACCTGTACGCGTGGCTGCGGCTCTCGGAGGCGGACCGCGCCAGGGTGGAGTTCGTCGTGCCCACGGGAAACTTCGGCAACGTGCTTTCCGGATGGCTTCTTTCGAAAATGGGCGTCCCCATCGGTTCCTTCCGGGTCGCGACCAACCAGAACGACATCCTCCACCGGTTTTTCACGACCGGCGAGTATCGGGCCGGCTCCGTTCGGCCCAGCTGCGCGCCGTCCATGGACATCCAGGCGGCCTCGAACTTCGAGCGCCTCCTTTATTTTGTCCTGGGGAGGGACGGCCGCCGCGTGGATGCGGCGATGAAGGAGTTCAAGGCGACGGGAGTCTGGGCCCCCGCGGACATCGACAAGTCGGCATTCGCCCAGTTCAGCTCCTCGGCCTGCACCGACTCCGAGATCCCCGGGATCATCCGGCGCGCCTACAACAAGTACGGGATCATCCTGGATCCCCATACCGCCTGCGGCTTCAAGGGATTGAACCCGGACCGGACGAGCATCGTCCTGGCCACGGCGAGCCCGGCGAAGTTTCCGAAGACGATCCGGGCGGCGATCGGCATCGAGGCCACGCACCCCAGCCTGGAGGCGCTCAAGTCGAAGCCGATTGTCAAGTACCCGACCAAGGCAAACGCGGACGCCGTAAAAAAGTTCATCGAGCAGCACGCGGAGCGCTGAACTGCAAGCCGGGGTTCGTCACTTCAGGCGATTCAAAAGGTCCCCGGCCAGGCCGACCAGGAACGTGGTGTCGCCCGGCGCCTTGCGGAGGGCGGCGATGGTTGAGGAGGTGTACTCGCCGGCGATTGCCCTCGCGGCATCGAGCCCATGGATGGCCACATAGGTTGCCTTGCCGGCCCGGGCGTCCTTGCCCGCCGTCTTTCCCAGGGTCGCGCTGTCGGAGGTCGCGTCAAGGATGTCGTCGACGATCTGGAACGCCATCCCGAGGTTCCGGCCGGCGGCGCGCAGGGTTCCCGTCTGGTCTGCGTTCGCGCCGCCGCAATACCCGCCCATGACGACGGCCGCCTCGATCATCGCCGCGGTCTTGTTGCGGTGGATGAATTCCAATTCGGCGGAACTGGCTCCCCTTTCCCTCTCCGCCAGCAAGTCCGCCATCTGGCCCCCGATCAGGCGTCGGCTCGATGCCGCCCCGGACAGCTCCGTGGATAGCGCCAGCGCGAGGGCGGGGGTCGCCGCGTAGTGGCGGGAGAGAAGGGCAAAGGCCTCGGTGAGGAGGGCGTCGCCGGCCAGGAGAGCCGTCGCCTCGTCGAAGGCCCGGTGGGTCGTCGGTCGCCCGCGGCGGAGGTCGTCATTGTCCATGCAGGGAAGGTCGTCATGGACCAGCGAGTACGTGTGGAGGCATTCAACCGCGACCGCGGCCGGCAGGGGATCCACCGCATCGGGGGGCCCGGCGAACAGGTCCGCCGCGGCCAGAACCAGCACCGGCCGGAGCCGCTTCCCTCCGCCCTGCATGGCGTACCGCATTGCCGAGTGAAGGCGGCCCGGCAGCGTGCCAGCTGGCGGGAGCAGGACATCGACTCCGTCCTCGATCCGGGCCAGATAGCTGGAATGCAGGGGCATGGGGAGAGTCCAAAGGCTAACCGCCGGCGTTGAAAGTTCAATCAGCGCGGTAGGGACGGGCGGCCCGCCCGTCCGTGGACTGCGAATGACCCGTTCGAAGAACCCGGCCGGGCGGGCCGCCCGGCCCTACCCCAAAACCCGGCCGCGCGGGCCGCGCGTCCCTGCCTCGCTACCGGTCAAACGGCGTCACCAGATTTCCGGTCCTGCTGGTTCACTAACCGCGGGTCATTACTAAAAGCCTGACACTCGCGGGTTCGGAGACGTAAGGTCACCCCATGCCCACGTACGAATACGCCTGTCAGAAGTGCGGGCATCACTTTGAAAAGTTCCAGACCATGAGCGCGGGCCACCTCAAGAAGTGCCCCAAGTGCGGGAAACCCGGGCTCAAGCGCCTGATCGGGGCCGGCGCCGGGCTCATCTTCAAGGGAACCGGGTTTTACATAACGGATTACAAGAAGACGCAGACGCCTCCGGCGGGTGGGGAGGGGAAACCCGCAGGGGACGGGGGAAAGCCGGCCGACAAGGCCGGCGAGACCAAGGCCCCGGCC
>Ga0302319_10020009_pt1 | contig 12125 bp, 8 predicted proteins | sample Bog_T0_2_FD_203319 | JGI IMG/M metagenome (GOLD analysis project Ga0302319, IMG submission 203319) | Peat permafrost microbial communities from Stordalen Mire near Abisko, Sweden - Bog_T0_2 | ecosystem: Environmental > Terrestrial > Soil > Wetlands > Peat | place: Sweden: Abisko, Stordalen Mire... | reverse complement strand
GCCGTGAGGCTGTATTTCTTGCCCGCCGAGCCGCCGCCGCCCATGGCGCCCATCATGCCTCCCATACCGCCGCCAAAGCCGCCGCCGCCCCCCATGCCGCCACCACCGCCGCCCCGCCCGCCGCCGCCCATCCCGGGAGGTGGCCCGCCGCCCGGTCCTCCCATGCCGCCCATTCCGTTAGGCGTTCCGGATGCGTTTTTTTCGCCCCAGGCCCACGTTCGGCTGATGCGGAGGTTCGCGCTGAACTGCGCGGGACCCTCGCCGTAGTTCACGGGAATGATGGTTTCTCCCGCCGCCGGAACCAGGTCGAAGGTTCCGTATCCGGTTTTCTTGACGTTGGCCGGGTTCGAGGCGGCTGTGGCAAATGCCGGACGGGCGTTGAAGATACCGTCGCCGTTGAACTGGTTGCCGGTCGTGATGTTGAAGGGCGATCCGGAACTCATGGTGATGAATGGCGCGGCGCTGATTCCCCATTTGAGGGTGGCGTTGCCGCCGATGAACGCGCGATGCCGCACGTCGAACTGAGTGCGCCCGTAGTCGAGACTGGTATCGTACTGGTTCATCGGCAGACCCTGCGCGTTGCCGTGCGCGAAGCCCAGCGCGTAATAACCCGAAAGAGTAAAGCGCGGGTTGAAGCGCGTGCTCGCGTTGAAGATTGCCTGCGTCTGCTTATAGAGACCCGATGTTTCGTATTGATAGATGGGGCCGTAGCCCGCGTAGGGGATCGCTCCGTTCGCCATCGGCGCATTGATATCGCGCGTGCGCAGCGTGTGGTTGCCGCGCGAGTTGACCAGGTTAATCGAAAGCGTGCTCTTCCCGGGCAGTGCGCGCTCAACCCCCAGCGCCGCCTGCATCATGTAAGGCGCGCGCGCCGCGGGGTCGATGCGGTAAATGGTCTGCTGCAGCGGGCTGCCGAGCGACGCAGCGGGCGGAACGTTGGGATAATAACCGAGCGGCGCATTCGAGGCGAGCAACTGATAGCTCTGCTGCGTGGACCCGTTGAAGCGCAACGCCTGCAGGACGTTGCCCGAATCGAAGCGGTCGTAGAAAATACCGTAGCCGGATCGGATCACGGTCTTAGAGGGCGCGTTCTTCTTTACTCCCGGAGCCCATGCGATGGCAACGCGCGGCGCCCAGTCGTTGTGGTCGTGAATATTGTCCTGCGTCTCGTAGCGAAGGCCCAGACTGATGGTGAGGTTCGGCCGGAAGCGCCAGTCGTCCTGCACGAACACTCCCAGATCGAACTGGCGCACGCTTGAAACAGCCGCGCCGCGGTTCTGGGTGAACTGCGTGGGGCCGCAGCCCTGCGCTTCGATCATGCCGATCGGCACACCCTGGTTCAGCAGGATCTGGGTCTGGCGGTACAGGTCGAGCGAGGTGGGATTCGTATAGCCCGTAAGGCAGGCCGGTACCCCGTTGAGCGTATTCAGGCTGAAGGAATAACTGCCATTGAAGTTCGAGGTCGACTGGCTCTCGATATCGCCCTGTCTTGCGCGCATACCGCCTTTAATCGTGTGCGCGCCCTGAGTAAGGGTCAGGATGTTCTGAAACTCGTAGCTTGTAGAGTAGCTGTGGTTGGCCACAAAAGGCGAACCGCCCGACGAGAAAGAACTGGCAACATCGATCCCGGGAATCCCCGCATTGCCCAGAGCATTCTGGCTGGCATGGCTGTCGACAAACTGGAATCTTGTCTCATCCACAGCCTTAGTGCCGATGATCATCGTCTCGGTAGCCTGCACGCTGTTGCTCTTTGTCACCGACTGGGTCGTCTGAGTAGGAAGACTGAAACTGCCGACTCCGCCTGTGTTAGACGAATCGAGGTACGTGTAGCGCAGAACCAGCGTATTGTTGTTATTGATCTGGTAGTCAAGACGCGGCGTAATAATTGTGAAGCGGTTAGGCGTCGGATAGGCGCTTACATAGGGCACTTCGTTAAAGCTACTGTCCAGTACCTGAGCTTTAATCAGAGAATTCTCGTCGATCTGGCGCCGATTGAAATCGAACGAGAACGACGTCTTCTTATTAATCGGCCCGCTTACGCTCGCGCCGAGCATTTTCGACGTGTAGCCGGGCTCGGTCGCCAGAAAAGGATTACGGGTATCGAAAATACGGTCGCCGAAGTTGCCGAAGACGTTGCCGTGAAACGAATCGGAACCGGGTTTGGTGAGGATCTCGATACGGCCGAAGCCGGGCCGGTCGAACTCGGACGAAAAAGGATTCGAATTGATCCGGATCTCGCGGATCGAGCTCTTCGGCGGCAACTGCCCGCCGCTGAAGCCGTCGACGAAGAACTGCGCGCCGTTAGGTCCCGCGGCGGGTCCGGCAAGGGCCTGCAGATCGGCCTGTAAATCGTCGGGATCGTCCGGCAGCGCTTCCAGATCTTCGGCCTTCAGCACCAGCGCGCCCACGTTCGAAGACGCATCGACGCTGAGCTGTCCCGCCGCCTGATCGCTGACCGAAACCTGCTGGGCCTCGGTCGCAATCTGCATTGCGATATCGAGCGGTGTAGCCTGGCCCGCGGCCACATTGACCGCTGCCGATGTGAAGGTAACGAAGCCTTTGGAGTCGGCCCGTACAGCATACGCGCCGGGAGGCAACACTACCGTGTACTTGCCCTGCGCATCGGACTTAACGCTTCGTGTGACGCCACTACCGGTGATTTGAATCGAAGCGCCCGGAATCACCGCCGCCGAAGGATCGGTGACGGTTCCGCGAAGGGTGCCCGGGGTCTGAGCGGACGCTGCCGCGAACAGGGATAGGGAAAGAATGAGGCTGAAGTTTATCGATCGGTTACACATGAATCTTATTCCATTGTGTCCGGGAACAGCGCCCGGATACCGTGATTATGTGTAAATTGGCCGAAAGCCGCGAACTGTACCGGTTATTTCGAGAACAGATCTTCCGGCTTCTGCGCGTCGAGAATTCGCAGGCTTGCGGCTTTTGAGTTGTTTGTGATCGAGGCTCGCGAGGCGTTTCCGAATGCGGGGCGAGACGGCGCCGAATCGCTTTTCGATCTGCGTCAGGAGGATTTCCAGTTGTCCTTCGACGCGACCTTGTTCAAGCCCCTGTTCAAGTCCCTGCCGGATGAGCGGGCCGAAAACTTCGTGATCCATAATGCTTAAATGAATGGGCATTTCTCGCCTCTTCTGTTACTTGGCCGCTCAGCCTGCGCAAACCCGCCAGCATCGATAATTCCGTCAGCGCTTCGCGCCGATCGTCCCTCGGCCCGTGCGCGATCCTCTCAAGTACTCTCCGCACCGCACCACGTTCGCTGCCCAACTTCGTCAGAATCGCAATTACATTGTCGCTCAGGTGGGGCTGGCCAGCAACCGCTCACCATCCAGATCGCGCACGTCGACAATGTGACAGCGATACGACAGTCCCTCTTCCGCGATATGATCCTTCATCCTCATTCGCGCAGGGCCCACATACAGCACAATCTGCATCGGCACCCTGCCAAACCGCCGGGCGATGGCGAACAGGTATTCACCCATCCGGAGTTCAAACCCTTCTCGTTCCGGCTCTGGAGTTCGACCTGAATCAGCTTGCCCGCCCGGGCTTTCGCCCAGCCAGATCCACGCGAAGATTATTCACCCGAGGCAATTCGACGTTGAACCACCGCAGCCGCGACGAACCGGTCAGCGCCGCCAGCAACTCGCTGCCAGGCCGCGTGAGGATGCGTTTCAAAGCTACGTCGTACTCGTGCAATACAAGTAGTGGGCGGCAAGCCGGAATGTCTCGCGGCAATTTGCGGATTGGTTAGACTACGAAGGTACCTCTCAAAAATGCCCGCATCCGCCGTTCCCGAAATCGACCTCCGTGCGCGAATAACGGCCACTCTTTCCCGCTCGAACAAGCCGGTTTCGTTCAAAAATCTGACTAAGCTAACAAAGGCGGCAGACGAAGCCCTCCGTGCCGATTTGCAGCAACTCGTCAATGCCGGTCACGCGTATCGATGGCCCGACTATCGGCGATCTCAGTACTTCTGGCACGTCTCGCCCGATGAAAAAGCCCGTGAAGCCGTGTTGGCGGCGGCAGTCCAGGCTCTCTCGAAATCCGAGTTGTGCCGGGCGGCAAAGCGAGGATTGCCGGGATTTTCCTCCGCCGCCCTGGAGGCGATCGTTTCGACCATGGTTGCAGCAAGACGACTCCAGCGAGTGCCCGCATTCACCGGTAGTTCGCGTTTGCTGATTCGGCCCGGCGATCGCGAAGCCTACTTCAAAGCGGCCCGGGCCTTCGTGGAGAAAAAGCTTCGGCTGGCGGGCTTCGATCCGGTCGCCGAATCTCAGCCAAAACCCGACGCCGCTCGGGCCATCCTGGACGCGGTCAAAGCCCTGGAGCCCGTGTTGGGAGTTCCTGTATCGACATTGCGCTTACGAAACCACCTCCCCACACTGACTAAGCCTGAATTCGACGCGGCTGCGCTTGAACTGCGCGCCAGACAGGAAGTCTTCCTCAGCCTGCATGCTGACCCCTATAACCTTACTCAGGAAGACAAAGACCTTTTGATAGACGGCCATGATGGAACCTATTACGTCGCCATTGCCATTCGCTGATTATCCGAATCCTTTCGGGCCGCTGGTGGGGCAGCCGCTCGACGATACCCAGGTGGATATCGTCGATATCAACTCCGAAGCCTTTGAAGCCTGCCGGCGACTCGTCGACGATGTCGCTGCCGGCTTCTCCGCTGCCCTGACTGTCTTCGGCGATACCGGCACCGGCAAGACGCACCTCACAGGAAGAGTTCGCCGCTGGCTCGAACCGCAGCCTGGCAGACTATTCGTTTTTGTCCGCATGGAGACTTCCGCGGCCGGGATCTGGCGCCATCTCAGACGCTCCCTCGCGCTCGCGCTGCTGCGCGCGGATTCGGCCGGCGTCCGCAACATCGACCGGCTCTTCGCGCACCGCAAACCCGAACTGGAACAGATCTCCCATCGCGATTTGAGCATCGTTCTCGAGAACCTCCTCGAAGGCCGTCATGTTCGAGACTCAGCCGCATGGTTGCGCGGCGAAGGGCTGCCCGAAGAGGTTTTGACGTCGCTTCGGTTAACTGCCCCCGGACCCGACGATGAACCCGAAGTCACCGCCCGCCACGTCGTAACCGCGATCTGCGACCTGATTCGCCCAGGGGTTGTGGTCTGGTGCATGGATCAAATCGAAGCTGTGATGAGTTCGCCAACTGACAGGGATGGTCCGCATGCTTTCGGGCAGACGGGTTCGTTCCTTGTGGATCAAACGCGCAATTCAGCCGTGATCTGCTGCGAGCAGATCACCTTCATGCTCATGATGGAACAGATCCTCGATGAAGCAGTCAGATCGAGACTTCTCGGGCGCAGAGCGGCAATCAGGCAACTCACCTGGGAGCAGGCCCAGCGCCTTATCGCCGCGCGTCTCGATACCGTTCTCGACCGTACCGGTCACAGCGGCTGTTGGCCCCTTACCGAATCCAAAATCAAAGCTGTCTTCAAAGACAACGCCGCCCCCGCCCGCCAGGTCATTGCCCGCTGCAAAGACCTTTTCGAAACCTGGCGCACCGGCCAGGCAACCCCGGAAGAGCCTCTCGATACCGTCCTTCAGCGAATGCTGGAAGAGCGTTTCACCTCCAAAGAACCGGCCGAGACCGACGCCATCCTCCGTAATGCAATTCCCCTGCTGACACGGTCCGCCGGACTTCCGAGCGCTTCTCCCGGCAATCGTTCGCCGCTCGACTTCACTATCGATAACGGCCGCCTCGGCGTCGCCATCTGCAACGAACCCAATGCCCGAACCTTCGCCGCTCATCTGAAAAAGGTGGCCGGAGCCTGGAAGCCAGCTGCGAGCCGCCGTCTGTTGTTGCTGCGCGACGCGCGCCTGCCGATCTCGCGCACCGCCAAGGCCAGCCTGCAGCGCATCGCGGAAATTCAGCAGCAGGGCGGACGCCTAGTCACCGTTTCGCAGGAAGCCGTCGACGCTCTGGCCGCCCTTCGCCGCCTGCTCTCCGACGCCGAAAGCGGCGACCTCGCCCACCGCGGAGAACCCATCGCGCCGAACGCCGTCGAGCAGTGGATCGCGGGTCACCTGCCCGACGCTCTCGACCCGCTGCTTTCCGAATTCGGAGCCTCGCGCCCCCCGTCGGCTGGACTCGATGCCGCGCTGGCCGCATTGCTCGCCGAAAAGAAAATCATCAGACTGGAAGATGCTGCGCGCAGCCTGGAGGTGACGCCTGGGGAAATCGAACAGTGTGCCGAACGTGATCCGCGGCAGTTTGGCATTCTGCGCGGCAGCATGGCGGCGCTTTTTCAACCCGTCACCGTCCCTGACGCCCGCTAGAGAAAACCAGTTCATGGCGCAACTCTCCATCTCCGACGTTCGCCGCGAACTGCTTCGAGCCTCTGCCGATTACGCAACCTCCGGATCGCGATCGAGCGCGCTCGCCGGCACTCTGTTTCATGAGGTCCTCGCGGGCTTAATGGGTCCTCACGGCTGGCAATCGGCCCTCGAAGGCGGAGAACTCTCCGACTCCGCGCGACTGGCGAACCATGCCTGGGATCGCTTCCTCGGGCCTCGCATAACTGAGCTGCAGGCAAGCCTTCGAGAGAGCGGCGCCGAAGCTTTGCACCTCTGGGCGGCCGTGCAGTCCGCCTGCCAGTGGCTTTGCCGCCTCCTTACCTCCGCCGAGCAGCGCGGCGTCATTAAATACGACGCTCGCCTCCGAGCCTGGCAAGGCGCCGAGCAACTTTGCCGGCCCGAACTCGAGCTGCAATGGGATGTCAAAGAAACGCACTGGACAGCGCCGGTCCGCGTCTTCGGCGTTGCCGATGCCCTGCTTCGAAACCCGGAAACCGGCCGCTGGTGCATCCTCGAATACAAGCTTGGCCAGCCGCGCCCTGAAGCCGATCTCGCCCAGGCCTGCCTATATCATTCCGCCCTCTCGGCCACCGGACTTTCTCACGGCGAGGGAGCGCTCGCCGTCATCTCGTTTGGCCCGGAACTCAGCGAACGTTTCTGGCAAAGCGCCGAACTCGCCGAAGCGCAGACCGCCCTCAAAGCCCTGATCGGACGCATGGCCAACGTGCTTCCGGATGCGGCCCTCCACCCCGAACCCCCGCTCGACGATTCGCACGTCGAACTCGGCGCGCATGCAGAATTAGGGAAGAAACTGGTGCGCGTCCTCCAGCATTACGGATTGCCGGTCGAATGGAAAGGTGAATTCACCGCCGGACCCTCGTTTCTCCGCTACTTCTTCGTCCCCGGACGACAGGCGCGCATGAAGCAACTCCGCGACCGTGCCGAAGACTTAGGCATGCAGCTTGGCCTCGCGAGCCAACCCATGATCCACAACGCGGGCGGCCGTTTAACCATCGATATCGCAAGGCCCGATCCCCAGGTCGTAACCTTCACTTCGATTCTCAACCAGTTGCAGAAGCCCACTCCACATGGCTGTTCGCGCACCCCGCTCGGCGTAGATCTCAATGGCCGTCTGCAGTTCGTCGATCTCGCATCGCCCAACACGCCGCACCTCCTCGTCGCCGGCACATCCGGCAGCGGCAAGAGCGAATGGCTCCGTTCAGCCATCGCCGGCCTGATGCTTTCAAACACCCCCGACACGTTACGCCTCGTCCTGATCGACCCCAAGCGCATGGCCTTCGCCGAACTCAAAGGCTCGCCTTTCCTGCGCGGCAAAGACGGCCTCGTCTATCCCCCCGAGCACTCCGCTTTCGATGTCCTCGATTCGCTCATCGAAGAGATGGAAAAACGCTACCAGCTATTTGAGAAGCACTTCGCCGGAGATCTGCCCGAGTATCAGTCGAAGACCGGCGAGGTGCTGCCGCGAATCGTCTGCGTCTGCGACGAATACGCCGATCTGCTTGCCGATCGAGCGGCAACGAAGAATGTCGAAGCCGCCATCAGCCGCCTGGGTGCGAAAGCTCGCGCAGCCGGAATTCACCTCATCGTCGCGACCCAGTATCCCGACCGCAAAACCGTCGGCGGAGCCCTCAAAATGAACCTGGCGGGCCGCGTCTGCCTGCGCGTAGCAAATCACCAGCAGTCGAACATGATCGTCAACCAGTCGGGCGCCGAACGCCTACTCGGCAAAGGCGATCTCTTCTTCCTCAGCATCGGCGAACCCGTCCGACTCCAGTCTCCATGGTTATCCGCCGGAGAGCGCGCGAGCATTTTCGGGCAGGCTTCAAACGCCGCCCGCCCGTAATGCGGTAAAAAGGAGTTGTATGTCCGCCGCCGTCCTGCCGCCGCTCCTCGCCCTCGACACTCCGCCCCGCAAGCGGTTCACGCGCGCAGAATTCGAGCAGATCCTCGAAACTGAGGCCTTTTCCGGCAAACGCTTTGAACTCATCGACGGCGACCTCATCGACAAAATGGGTCAAAAACCACCGCACGCAAACTCCATTCGCCGTCTCACCCCGCTGTTAGCCGCATGGTTTGGCCTGGAGAGAATTCAGGTGCAGTCCCCAATTGAGGTCGCCACTCGCGATAGAGAACGGAACTTCCCGGAGCCTGACCTCGCCGTGCTCAAAGAGAATAAGCTCGATTACGACATTCGTCATCCCCGAGGCAACGAATTACTCGTCATCGTCGAAGTCGCCGAATCCTCCCTCTCCCGCGACACCACCACCAAACGTGACCTCTACGCTCGCGCCGGTGTCCCCGAATACTGGGTCCTCGACCTCGAAGCCCGTCGCGTCGTCGTCCACCGAGCCCCCGCCGAAGGCCAATACACCCAAATCTCCGAAATCAACGACACCGAATCCCTAACCTTCGAATCGCATTCCGTCCCCGTCGCCCAACTCCTGCCCTAAACTGTAAGGTGACGAATGTCCGGCCCCGTCCCAGTCCCGCCCGGTCCCAAAACCGGATCCTCGCGCCGCACCATGCGCCTCACCCGCCAGCGCAAAATCCTCCTCGACGTCATCGATAAAACCGGCGAGCACCTCGACGCCGAGCGCCTCTTTCAACTCGCCAAAGAACAGGACCCCAAACTCAACCGCGTCACCGTCTACCGCACTCTCAAACTCCTCAAGGAAGGCGGCATGGTCGACGAGCTCGACCTCATGCACCAAGCTGGCGAACAGCACTTCTACGAAACGCGCCGCAAACAGGAGCATGCCCATGTCATCTGCCTCGGCTGCGGCAAGGTCGAAGAGTTCTTCGGCGAACCCCTGCAGCGCCTCCGCCGCCAGATCGAAACCCACTTCGGATTTGAAATCATCCTCGCCCGCACAGAGGTCGGCGGCTACTGCTCCCACTGCCAGTCGCTCCGCAAACGCGAGCTTGAAGAAGCCGCCGCGGCGACAGCCCCGGCCGCCGCCAAACTGCGTGCCGGCCACTGATGTCACCCGACTCTGCAGCCTCCGATTCCGCGCTCGTCATCGTCGACCCCAACGGCCGCCGCACCCGCGTCCCGCTCCATCCCTTCCCCTTCCGCATCGGCCGCTCGCCCGATAACCACCTCGTCCTTCGCGACAGCCGCATCTCGCGCAACCACGCCCAGATCAATCACGACGACGGCCAGTGTGTCCTGGAAGATCTCAACAGCCGCCACGGCCTCTGGGTCAACGGTGAGCGCATCGTCAAAACCCGCGCGCTCCACCCCTCCGACCGCGTCGAGTTCGGTGTTCCCGATGGCTATCAGCTTCACTTCACCCGCGATGGCGATGAGATCAAAAAGCTCCTCGAGAAACCCGTCAGTTCCGATACCGGCCGCACCGGAACCGCCAATCTCGAAAAGCTCCGCGCCGTTCTCGAAGTCGCCCGCTCCCTGCAAAGCAACTTCTCGGCCGACGATGTTCTCAACAGCGTGGTCGACGCCACCCTCGCCGTCACCGGAGCCGAGCGCGGCTTCCTCCTCCTGTTCGACGAGCATCACGATCTCCAGGTTCGCAGCGCCCGCGCCCGCGGCGGCGCCAATCTCCCGCCCGACGATCTCCGCGTTCCCCGCAAGCTGATCCGCCAGGCGCTCGAAACCCGCCGCGACCTCTTCAGCATGTCCTTCGACCCCATGGCTGCCGACGAGCGCTCCCCCGGCAACACCATCGCCGATCTCGAACTCCGCAGCGTTGCCTGCGTGCCGCTCGTCCGCGTCAGCCTCGGCGGCGGCGCGAAGACGCAAATGGTCAACGCCGCCAGTTCCAGCGCCGGCGTGCTCTACATGGATTCGCGCATCCACGTGGTCGATCTCGCGGGCGGCAATCGCGAACTCCTGCAGACGCTCGCCATCGAAGCCTCTACAGTTCTTGAAAACGCGCGCCTGCTCGAAGAGGAGCGCGCCAAACAGCGCATCGAAGAAGAGCTCGGAGTCGCCCGCCGCATCCAGCAAAGCCTCCTGCCGCGCACGCTGCCGGAGACAGGATGGTTTCGCGTCTGCGGCTCCAGCATGGCTTCCCACGAAGTCGGCGGAGATTATTACGATGTGGTTTCCATCAACCCCGACACATGGTCTCTAGTCATCGCCGATGTAGCAGGCAAAGGAGTCAGCTCAGCTCTCATGGCCAGCTTCCTTCAGGGCGCATTCCTCAACGCGGCCCTCGGCGGCCGTATCGCGGACGTCCTCGGACGCATCAACGAATTCCTCGCCGAGCGCGCCGACCACGGCAAGTACGCCACCGTCTTCTACGCCACGCTCGATTTATCCGGGCGACTGAAATTCTCCAACGCCGGACACTGCGCCCCACTCCTGGTTCGAAAGGGCGGAGCCATCGAAAGCCTGAATACAACGTCGATGCCCGTGGGCATGGTGCCCGGAGCGCCGTTCAGCGAAGAAGAGCGAGTACTTCAACCGGGCGACCGCATCGTGCTCTACACCGATGGCGTAACCGAAGCCCAGACCGCAGCCGAAGAGTTCTTCGGCAAACAGCGACTCCGCGAAGCCGTATCAAAATCGGCAGCCTTAGATTGCGCGGGTATGCACGACGCCATACAGCAGGCGCTGAAGGATTTCACCGGCGGAGCCGAACAATCCGACGATATTACTCTGGTTGTGGCAGAATACAGCGGTACCTGACCACACGATGCTCAAGAGCATAACTCCGAAGAATTTCCTGTCGTTCGGCCCCGATAATCCAGGGATCGAATTGGGACCGCTCAACGTGTTGATAGGGCCGAACGGCTGCGGCAAGTCGAACTTGATTGAGGCTGTCAGCTTCATGCGCGCCGCGCCCAAAGAACTCCGCGATGTAACCCGAAAGGGCGGCGGAACCCAGGAGTGGATCTGGAAGGGTAATCCTGACGTCGCGGCCTCCGTCGATCTGGTGGCCGATCACCCCAGTGAGTTGTGTCATCACGTAGAGTTTCGCGCCAGTGCTCAGGCGTTCTCCCTGGTCAACGAAGTCGTGGTAGGCAAAGACATCGCTGCTAGTGTCTACTACATGTACAACAACGGTTCTCCAGTGATAAGATCGGGTCCACCGGTACTGCGGAAACTCGAGACCACAATCGATCCGAATCGCTCGATTCTGGCGCAGTTACGTGATCCTGTGTCCTATCCCGAACTTGCGTGGCTGGCCGACAGTTATGAAAAGGTTCGCATTTACCGAGAGTGGGCCTTTGGGCGTAGCACAGTCTTTCGCGATCCCCAACGAGCCGACGAATTCAGTAAAGTACTGGAAGAAGACTTCTCCAATCTCGGACTCTTCCTCAATCGCCTCAAAGCGCGTTTCCCGGCCGCTAAGAGATCAATTCTCGAGAAACTTCAAGACCTCTACGCGGGTATTACTGAATTCGAAGTCTTAATTGATGGGGGTACCGTTCAGGTTCGCCTGATAGAAAAAGGCGATTTCTCGATCCCCGCCACGCGCCTCTCCGACGGTACGTTGCGCTATCTCTGTTTGCTTGCCATCCTCTGCGACCCCGAACCGCCGCCCCTGATCTGCATCGAAGAACCCGAACTCGGCCTTCATCCCGACATCCTTCCGAATCTCGCCGACCTGCTGCTTGAAGCCTCGACTCGCACGCAGTTGATCGTCACCACGCACTCCGATATCCTCGTCGATGCAATGACTGAGACGCCCGAGGCAGTAATCGTCTGCTCCAGGGAAAATGGCCAGACAAGCATGGAACGCCTGAACAGAGAGAAACTGAGCCACTGGCTCGATAAATACCGTTTGGGAGAACTCTGGATGAACGGACAG
>Ga0302319_10020008_pt1 | contig 12126 bp, 8 predicted proteins | sample Bog_T0_2_FD_203319 | JGI IMG/M metagenome (GOLD analysis project Ga0302319, IMG submission 203319) | Peat permafrost microbial communities from Stordalen Mire near Abisko, Sweden - Bog_T0_2 | ecosystem: Environmental > Terrestrial > Soil > Wetlands > Peat | place: Sweden: Abisko, Stordalen Mire... | reverse complement strand
GCAATTCTTCTACAAAGCTAAAAAGGGACCCAAGGACATTGTTACTGGCTTAATTGAAGCGGAAACAATTGCTGAAGCTGTAAAGAAACTGACTAATGCCGGCCAAGTGCCTATTGATGTTAAACTTTACTTGAAGGTAGTATTGCCCCAATCTGAAAAGAATTTTAAATTTGAAAGTAAAGTTTCTCCAGTAGCATTGTTTCAATTCACCAGGCAATTAGCTGATTTAACGGAATCCGGGATACCCTTAGCCCGTTGCATGGAACTATTGTCCCGTCAACGTCAGTTCCCCTTAATGGTTGAGGTGATTGAATCAATCTCATTAATGTTACAACAAGGTGGGAGCCTTTCTTTGGCTTTAGCAAAATATCCTAGGATATTTTCACCTTTATATGTTCATACGGTCAAAGCAGCAGAAGCCAGTGGTCAGCTGCCATTGGTCTTAAATCGATTGGCTCAATTCCTGGAATCTGATATGCAGATGCAGTCAAAAGCAAAATCGAGTTTATTGTACCCAGCTATTATTTTTTTAGTGGGTCTTTTAACATTGTTTGTTTTGCTTTCTTTTGTTTTACCACGCTTAACTTTAATGTTCGAAGATTTTGATGCCCAACTTCCCTTACCAACAAGGATCGTTGTTGGCATTAGCCAAATATTTGCACAATTTTGGTGGTTGATGGCGGCTGTTATTACAGGGGCAGTCTTTTGGATTCGTTCCTATATTAAGACTGAAAAGGGAAAGGCAACGATTGATGAGGTATCTTTAAAAATTCCTTTATTAAAATCGTTTATTGAAAATACTCAATTAAGTCGGTTTTCAAGGACGCTTGGAATGCTTTTAGAAAGCGGAGTGCCGATTGTCACGGCTCTTGAGTCGGTGACCTTGGTTGTAGACAACTACGCCCTTCAGGAAGAGGTCAGAAAAATGGCTCTAAGCGTCAAATCAGGAATGAGCTTGACACAGGCAATTAAAGCCAGTGCTTTGTTTCCGGAAATGGCTGTTGATTTGATTGCCGTTGGCCAGGAAAGTGGTAAACTTGAAAAGGGGCTGTATAAGCTGGCAGCTAATTGTGAGCGTTCAAGTCAAGAATTAGCTCAAGCCTTTGTAACCATTTTAGGACCCGCTGTCTTGGTTGTAGTGGTCGGTCTGGTGGGCTTTATGATAGTTGCGATGCTATTACCGATGTTCCAGATGAATATGATTATTAATTAACTTTGTCAAAAGACACTATGGAGGCAACGTCGGGTAGATTGTGTCTTTGCGAGAAGCGCAGCGACGAAGCAATCTGTTAAATGATGGGAGAATTATATGTTTAGAAATTCAATGCGTGGTTTTACTTTAATTGAAATTATGTTGGTCGTCATTATCATAGGAATCCTGGTGGCGATGATTGTTCCTAATATTGCTGGCCGTAGCGAGCAGGCCCGCAAAACAGCGGCACGTACAGATATTGAATCTAATCTTAGCACTGCACTTGATTTATACCGCATGGACATAGGCCAGTATCCTACAACCGAACAGGGATTAAGCGCGCTAATCGCAGAGCCAACGACTTCGCCGATCCCCGCTCAATGGAATGGGCCTTATTTAAAGAAAAAGAAAATTCCTAAAGATCCTTGGGGGCATGATTATGTTTACGTATCACCTGGAACGCATAACCCCGAAAGTTATGATCTCTCTTCCTTGGGGGCAAGTGGGTCTGAAGGCGCAGATAATGTCAACAACTGGGAAACCGAGAGCAAGTAAAGCATTTACCCTTATTGAAATAATGCTGGTTGTCATCATTCTCGGGATCATTTTAGCGATTGCAGCCCCGAGTTTTTCAAGAGGGTATGCCCGGATTCAGTTAAATGAAACGGCTGATGATATATTGATGGTTAGTCGTTGGGCCCAGGCGATGGCGATAGGCCAAGAGCGGATTTATGCCCTGAATTTGGCTCATGATCACCGGTCTTATAATTTAATGCGTTTCAAGAATGACGTTAAAACTGATGATCAGGATGTTTTTGAGCCTGTCAAGGGAACCCTTGGCCGGATGCATAAAATCCCTGATCCTGTTGGACTTGTAACTGACAGTGACCAGATTGAGTTTTATCCCGACGGTACGATAGATCAGGCAAAAATCGAATTATCCCTAGAAGACAAAAAAATAGAATTATCAACAGTTGAAGTCCGTGGCATGATGACGAAAGTAAATAATGAATAAAGGACAAGTATTACTAGAAGCAATATTATCTGTTGTCATTGCCAGCATTTGTTTGACCTTTATTGCCCAATCATTATTGACAAATTTTAGAACAGGTGTGCGTTTTCAGGAAACGGTCAGGTCTTTATTAATTATGGAAAATAGATTAGGCCTTTTATACGCCAGTAATGCTTCAGATGACCAGTTAAATACCTACCCGCAGTATTTAGATAAACCCTATGATAAATTTAAAGTAACCACTAGGACAGACGTTATTAATAATCATCTCAAAAAGATTGGTATCAAATTAAGTTGGCCCACCGGAAAAACGGAAGGCCATTTAGATGTGACTACCATTATCTATAACCCTGATGAATCATAAACATTTTATCAAATTTCTTAGCGGATTTACTCTAGTTGAACTTTTATTAGGTTTGGCTATTTCTGCTATAATCGGTTTATCAGTTTATAATATGTTTTGGTCTGCCATGAAACTGGATGATAAAATGCGGCGGATCCATGATACTTATACGGAAGTGCTAATGGCGGATCAGGCATTGTCCCGTGATTTAGAAAATGCCATCAGCCTAGATATGTCTGGATCTTATCCTGATGCTGTTATTTTTGATGGACAATCCCAGGAGTTTTCGTTTTTGACCCAAACATCAAATGGCATTAAACGTGTGCGCTATTATAGTGGATTGATGGATGGATCGACGGCCAAGTCAATGATTGGGCGGGTTGTTAACCCGTCAAATGAAGGTGAGAATCAATCTAAAGGATCTTTACCTTTTGTTTTTTTATTACGTCAGGAAAGCAGCTTGGCTGATTGGTTAAATGAGACTGACACCCAAACAAGCACCCAAATAGTGGCTTTTGGTTTGAAAAAAGAGAGTTTCAATTGCCAATATGCTGCTTTTGTGAAAGATTTACATGACAGCGGAACCAAGCAAATTGTTTACAAAGATAATTGGGCCGATAAAAAAGGACTGCCAATGTCTGTCAGTTGCAGTTTTGTTTTGTATGATCCTAAAAACCCAAATCTGGGCCAATTATTTAAACGGGATATTTTTTTAGCACCGGTCGCAAGTTACTATAATGAACAATAAAGGGGTTGTTTTAGTGATGGTGTTATGGGTCTTAATGGTTTTAGCCTTGATCGCTTGGGGCTTGAGCAGGCGTTCTTCTTTAGAAGTATCATTATTAGAAACATACCGGGGGAAAATGCGCAGTTATGCTGCGGCGAGGGCTGGGATTAATAACATTCTTGATCTTTTACAACGTTCACCCTCATCAAAAGATACCTTGTATTCTCCAGGGATTAGTTTTGATACAACTAAAAGTCCTGAAGACGTTTTTGGTCGTATCAATACTGGGCAAGATTCGTACGCAATTATCCAATGGCCTGCCCAAAATTTTAATACAGGTGATGATAAAATCCATTTAGTTTATGGGCTTCGTGACGAAGAAGGGAAGATTAATCTTAATGCTATTACTTCTAGCAATTATCAAATCCTCAGCGCTCTTTTGCAGCTCCAAGGCTTGTCGCAATCTGATGGGGACAAATTAGCCATGAATATTGTAAATTTTACAGGATCAAATACACAAGAAGGAAATAATAGTAATGTTTTTATGAACTTAACTGATTCGGTGTTAAAGTCTAAGAATAGGCCCTACGATAATATTTTAGAATTATTAGAAGTTGATGGCATGACACGTGAGATTTTTGATAAGATTAAGGATGATATAACGGTCTATGGGGATAATCAAAGCACTTTAAAGATTAATACGGATGAAGCTAATAATGATGTTATTCAGGCTGTGGCTAATACTGCGAGCCGGCTCAATCCGTCTGTTAATGCGATGGACATTGTTAAGGAAGCTTATACGGTGCGGGATGGTGCTGACGGGGTGTCTTTTACGCCGGATGATGGGGTTACTTCCCTTTCTAGCATCACTGATCCCAACTGGCCTTCAACTTTACAGGAAGGTGTATTTAATTATTATAGGGCAAGGGTGGTTGGTGTTGATGGGGATAGCGGTGCCCGTACAGTATTAGAGGCAGTTATTCATTACACGCAGGGAGCACCAGCGGTGATTGTTTCCTGGCAGAGGGATTAAATGAAATCAAATACAGTATTTCAAATTGGTGAAGGCATTATTAAATTCCTTCAGGTTTCTGATACTAAAAAGAAAATGATCACTGCTGTTGATGTGATCAATACTCATAATCAAACTGATGCTCAAATTAGCCAAATTCTAAGTGATTATGTAAAAAGTCATAAAATAAATTTTGCTGATAGCCGGGTGACGGTTGTTATTCCGCGCTCTCGAGCTATCTTGCGGGTCATGGTTTTTCCTTCCCAGAATGAAAATGAAATTAGATCCATGATAGAATTGCAAGTCGGTGGCCGTATTCCTTATAATATAGAAGATGTTGAAATTGATTTTCAAATTTTAGCTAAAACCGAGGATGGTTATTCCCGTGTTGCTGTCGTCATTATCCCTCAAGACATCGCCATGCATTATTGGAATATTTTCGAAGAAGCCAAAATACCTGTTTCTGGGATGACCATTTCTTCGGTTGGCTTATGGTTGCTCTACCAACAGCAGCCTAACCTGTCAGATAATATTGGCGTCATTTTTGATCTAGATGTTGATCGTAGTGAAATTTGTTTATGTTGTAAAACACATTGGTTAACATCTCGGGAAATCCCTTTTGGATTTGATCAGATCCAAAAAGAAGGATATGTTGAAATATTAAAGCAATGGGAATTGACGCACGCTAACGCTCAAGTAGATAAGTTAACGGCCTCTATAAATACAGTTTATTTGGTGAGTAGCGCAGACAGGTCATATGCGCTTGGTATTGAAATAGCAAAGTTGCAGGAAGATCTAAAGATCCAAGAAGTTAACTTATCTCAAACTTTAAATGTTTCAAAATCAGTGAAATGGCCTAAAGTCATCACTGATGATGGGGTATCCATAGCCGCATTAGCTGGCATTGGCTTTAGCTTGGCGAAACCTCCGATTGACCTAATCCCGAAGGCTGTTCGTCTGGCGAAACAACAGCATATCAATCAGCGTCAATTGATAATTTTAGGAATTTGGGTTGTTGCGGCCCTGATTTCTTTAGGGTTAGCTTTGGGGGTAGGTTATTTTAAGAAAAGTGTTCAATTGGCTCAATTAGACGATCAATTGCATGATGCTAAACTCGAAGCGAATAAGGTCGAAAAGAAATTAGAAAAAATAAATGAAATTGAAGATTTGATCAAACACCGCTTAATATTTACTGATCTAACAAATGAAATTTACCGTTTATTACCAGCTCAGGTGTATTTAGTAAGCATTACAATTAGCGAGGGGAACACTTTATCCCTGCAAGGCATCTCAACAAGTTCTGTTGAAATTAATCAATTCCAGCAAAGCATGGTAGATTCTCATAGTTTTTCAAATGTGAATTTGGATTATGTGAACAAGAGGGTTACTCAAGTAGGCGAAGATGATTATTTCAAAATCACCTGTTCTCTTAAATCTGTGGCAGGTCAAAAATGAAACAGCTTAATGCGCGTGAAAAATTAATATTGTTTTTGACCTTGGGGTTAGTGGTTTTTTTTATTATTTTTGAATTTATCGTCAAACCCATGCATGAGGGGTCTGTGGATATCAATGATCAGCTCCGCGTTGATAGATCGAGCCTTATTAATGCCCGCCACATGCTTGGTCAAAAGGTTATTGTTGATAGCAGATACCAGGATCTTGTTGATTTAGTAGGGGTCGTAGATTCAGAAGAGTCCCAGATGCCGATGATTGTATCAAAAATAGAAACAGCTGCGCGTGAAACCAATATACATATCGCCAATATTCAGCCCCAAAAGCCAATAACCGGTAAAGATACCATGTTTTTGGGGGTAGAGCTCGAAATTGATGGGCAATGGTTGGATATTGTTCGCTTTCTTTTTATGCTTCAACAAAAACCAAATATTTTCTTTATTAACGAACTTAATTTAGAAAAGTATTCTGATATGACAAATTCCTTGCGCGGCCGTATTATTGTTACCCGCTTGTCTTTGATTAATCATTGATCTTATAGCTGTGTCAAATCCAGGTATTTTTTAAAAAAATCATCTAATTTTTAACATTTTTTTACTACAATTATAAGTTGTTGAAAATGTTATATTTATGGATGTTTCATTTTTAATATTTCTTGCCTATCGCTCTTGTTTTTTTAAAAATATGTGTTATATTTGAAGAAAGCGTTTTCCGAGCCTTAGCTTGGCACTGTGGTCGAGCTACATGGGTGGTTATCTTGACTTGATAACCAAATGTAGACTCGACCTTTTTATTTCAGGAAAACTTTTTTAATCAAAAACAACCCTTTTAAATACTAAACAGGAGATTTTATGAGTTTTTATAAATCATGGCCTAAATTTATTTTTATGCTCTTGGGCCTATATATAGGGTATATGGCAATGCCGTATAAGGCCATAGCGCAGGTATACGACTACACGATTACTTCCTCTGCAAGTGCGGGTGGATCTATTTCACCAGCAGGTGTCGAGACAATTAATTACGGAAGTTCTCAAAGCTATACGATTAAGCCAAATAGTGGTTTTGTATTATCCTATGTCAAGATCGATGGAGTGCCACAGGCAAGCACGCAGTTAAATTGGAATCTTTCATATGAATCGGGGAATCATTCAATCAGTGCTTTCTTTGTTCCGAGTACCTACATAATTACAGCTACGTCTGGGGTTGGTGGCTCAATCTCACCATCAGGTGATACAGTAGAAAATTATAATTCTCAACCGACATTCAATTTTTCACCTAATAGCGGCTACGCCGTATCGAGTGTTTCTGTTAATGGCCATCCGCTGGCAGGTCAGCCAACAAGTTATAAATTCAATCCTATGACATCGAATCAATCGATCAGCGTGACATTTATTCAAAATGTTTTTACCTTTATAGCTACGGCAGGGAGTGGGGGTACTATTTCACAATCAGGTACGAATTCAGTTGCAAGAGGCAATTCGATGTACTATACGATCACGCCTAACGTTGGCTATCAGATTGCCAGTGTTACGATCAATGGAGTTCCTCAAAAAATAGCAGGATCTTACGCCTTCACAAATGTAACCCAGGATGAAACAATCAATGTAACATTCACTCCTTACACATACTCTGTTAATGCCACCACAGGACCCAACGGTACTATTACCCCATCAGGCGTAACAACTGTTAATTATGGATCTTCGCAAAACTATAGTGTTATCCCCAACAATGGTTACTCGATAGGGGCAATCGCCGTCAATGGGGTTCAGCTTCTAAATCTTCCTACCCAAGGTTCGTATAATTACACGATTTCCAAAGTTGAAGAAAATGAAACGATCAGTGCGTCCTTTGTTCCGAGCAGTTACGTTATTACTGCTTCAGCAGGTGTGGGCGGGAGCATTTCATCTTCAGGTGCAACTACTGTTAATTACAAAGCTACCCCGAGTTATTCATTTTCTCCTAATAACGGCTATGTCATATCCAGTGTCATTGTCAACGGCCATGCGCTGGCAACCCAGCCGAATAGCTATACTTTTCTCCCTGTGACTGCAAGCCAGTCGATCAGTGTGACTTTCACTCAAATTGCCTTCAGCTTTGCCGCCTCTGCGAACAGCGGCGGTACTATTTCACCATCAGGGACAATCTCGGTTCAAAATACTTCTAATTTTACTTTTTATATTGCACCAGATCTAACCCATGTGATATCCAGTGTATTCATTAATGGTGTTGCTCAAAAGGTGCAAAGTAGTTATTCATTTAATAATTTCACGAAAAATTATACAGTCGCTGTGACATTTGCTCCAGCACAGTACACGATCACAGCAGCGGCAGGTGCCAATGGTACTGTCACACCATTAGGAGCAACGGCAGTTAATTCAGGATCTTCGCAAGGCTATTCAATAATTCCAGACAGTGGTTATTCGATAGGCACTATCACGGTTAACGGAGTGCAGCTCACCAATCTTCCAACTCAAGGTTCCTATAATTATACGATAAGCAATGTACAAGCTAACAAAACAATTAGCGCGACATTCGTACCGAGTACCTACTATATAACAGCTTCAGCAGGGAATTATGGGAGTATTTCACCTGCAGGTAATGTTAAGGTCAATTACGAGTCTTCGCAGAATTTTACAATTTCACCAAACAACGGATATATGATAAGCGGTATCTCGTTTAATGGTAAAGCCCAACCAATCCAGTCATCGATTACAATATCAAATGTCATAGCGAATGGAACGATCAATGCGACCTTTGTTCCGATTCCCAAGGGTGGTAATGCGACCTACACTATTTCAGCATCAACAAGCGGTCATGGGATGATTTCACCGGCAGGGACAACAACAGTTAGTTTTGGCTCTTCTCAAGGCTATAACTTTACGCCAGACAGTGGTTATGTGGTAGGCACTGTCACAGTCGATGGAGCCGTGCGATTACCCACCCCCACAAACTGGAATTTTTCGAATGTGTATTCTAATCATACGATCAATGTGGCATTTGTCCCAGATAATTACGTGATTACGGCCACGGCAGGTGTAGGGGGCAATATTTCTCCTTCAGGTGACACTATAGTGAATTATAATTCCACACCAAACTTTTCGTTTTCACCAAACAGCGGTTATATCATAGCCAGTGTGGTGGTTAATGGTAAAGCATTGCCAAGTCTGCCGACAAACTATACATTCCTTCCTGTGAAAGCAAATCAGACTATCAGTGTGACATTCCAACCAACTTTTACCTTCACAGCCAGTGCCGGCAGCGGGGGAGCTATTTCACCATCAGGCACTATGACAGTTTTAAATTCAACAAATTTTACTTTGTATATCGCTCCTAACTTGGGCAATACGATAGCCAGTGTCCTGGTCAATGGAGTTGCTCAGAAAATACAAAATAGTTATCAATTCTATAATTTTACCAAAAATTATACAGTTGCTGTGACTTTCGCACCTGTTCATTACACGATCACTGCAAGCACAGGTGCCAATGGAACTATCTCACCATTAGGTGCAACTTTAGTTAATTTTGGATCTTCTCAAGGCTACAATATCAACCCGGACAACGGTTATTCAATTGGTGCTGTCTCGATCAACGGGGTTCAACAGCCAAATCTCCCATCTCAGGGCGGGTATAATTATAACTTCAACAATGTGCAAGCCAATAAATCGATCAGCGCATCCTTTGTTCCGAAAAGTTATCTTATAACTGCTTCTGCTGGAGTGGGGGGGAGTATTTCACCGTCAGGTGATACTACGGTTAATTACGAATCCACACCAAACTACAATATAACTCCAAATAACGGCTATGTTATTGCCAATGTCCTGATCAATGGCAAGCCGCTGCCAACTCAGCCGACAAATTATACCTTCCTGCCTGTAACATCGAATCAATCGATCAGTGTGACGTTTACTCAAGAAGTTTTCACCTTTACAGCCTCGGCAGGCAGCGGGGGAAATATTTCACCTTCAGGTACAAGTTCAGCGTCATTAGGAAGTCATGTTGTTTATTGGGTTACGCCCAATGTTGGCTATAAAATTGCCAGTGTCTTGATTAACGGAGTTAATCAGGGAATCACAAATAGCTATTCATTTATAGCATCTAAGAATGTAACAATGAGTGCGTCATTCACTCCTATAACGAATATCATCTCTGCCTCAGCTGGCCCTAATGGTACAATTACACCATTAGGCCAAACGGCAGTTAATTACGGATCTTCACAAAGTTACAATATTAATCCGAACAACGGGTACTCAATAGGTGCTGTATCGATTGGTGGAGTCCAACAAACAAATCTCCCATCGCAAGGTGGGTACAATTATAATTTCAACAATGTGCAGGCCAACAAAACAATTAGTGCCTCGTTCGTACCAAGCAGCTATCTTATCACGGCCACTGCAGGAAATTATGGGACTATTTCACCTGCTGGTGATGTACGGGTTAATTACGAGTCTTCACAAAATTTCTCGATCTCACCAAACAATGGCTTTATTATTAGTAGCATTGTGGTAGATGGTGTTTCGAAGCCAATCCAGTCGTCTTATACAATATCAGATGTGGCATCGAATCAATCGATCAGTGTGACGTTTGCTCCGGGTGCTGTTCAAGGTGATAAGGCAAAGCATGCAGTTGATGCGACGCTAAATCTTCAAGCATCTAACTTATATCAGCTTGCGTTAACAACTATTAGTCAATACCAATTGACTCCTAATAACGCTAATTTAACTACCGCCATTCAGGCGGTGGGGGCGCTTCAATCCTATAATGCTATTATTGTTTCCGCGACTAATACAGCAGGCCTTTACGATAGTGCTCTTAACCAATTAATCCAAACAGTGAGTAGTAATTTAACATCAAATAATAGCAAATCATTCATTCTGCCACCATCGCAAGCGGACGGTAGTTTTGGATCTACCGTTGCCGTAGATGGAGGAAGTGTATTTATATCTGCCCCATCTTTATCTACGAGTGATTTTGGTTCAGTTTATGAATTCAAACAGAATTCATCTAAAACTTGGGTATTAGCCAATCAGATTGTTCCAAATGCTCCTAATCCAGGAGATCATTTTGGCGGTGTTTTTGCTGTCAAAGGGGATACGCTAGCCGTTGGTACAGAACCTGCTAATGGTCAGGCGCAAGTGTATATATTTACGCGTCAAGCATCTGGCATTTGGGCGCAGCAAGATATCCTGGACTTGACTTCGCTCAGTCAATTGCCGGCATACCCGGCTTTTGCAGCCATTCATCAAATTTCCTTGGCTACGTCGATAAATCAATATGGCGGTTATATTGTTGTCGGTCTGCCGGAATATGGCGACTATATGATTTTTGACCAGGCATTTACGTACTCCACAAGCACACAAAAATTGCTCGGTAGTGTGTGGCAATTAGTTCTTGAAGGAAGCTTGACAACTAATAATAAAGCTACGGATGTATCCGTGGCTGCCGACGGTGATTATATCGTGATAGGCTCGCCAACAAATAGCATGATTCGTATTTTGCAAGCCACCTATTCGGTGCCTTCCTCTTCAGGGGTGTATCTTGCTAATTGGTCTGTTGATCCAGGAGTATCGAATGATATACATAGTGCCAATTTTGGGTTTGGCCAATCAGTGGCTATTGATCAAATTCCTGAACCTACTGCAGTTTTAGGGGTAGCAAGTTTACCCGTTATACCTTCAGACACAGTTAATCAAGTCATCTTGGCTATTGGTTCTCCGAAACAGGGGAATGGTCAAGGCGCTGTGTATACGATGGTCAAAGGTAACCCGTCTGCAAAGACCTTCGTTTGGTCTTCACCTAGTCAGTTGAATTTATTGGCACCTTCAAACTATCTAGGGATTGGGTATGTTCTTTCTTTAAATAATAATACTTTGACTATTGGGGCAAATCCGTCAACTTCTGATATCATGGTCTATCAATTGAATGTCCTTAATCAATGGGCTTGGGCTTACACGATAAGCGCTCCTTTAGGAGCGAGCTTAGCCACTGGAAGTGGTACGGTGGCCGTCGGCCAACCGGTTCCTAGCGGCAAAGACGGTACAAATCAGGTTATAGTTGTTGATCCTTGTGCAGTTACTGCTTCTTGTAATTAAAGAGAGTGTGCTTTATTGTAATTTAAATCAAAGCGAAGGATCTTAAGAAATATTAGGGTTCTTCGTTTTGATTTTAATCCAGATTTGGTGTTTTAGTTTTTGACTTAATAGAAACAATTGAAAAAATTGATATACAATTAGGCTATTTATTGTATAATTCAAAATCCGTCGATAAGGATAACAGTTTTTAAAATTGCGCCTGTAGCTCAACTGGAAAAGGCCAAAGTGCTTCGGCTTTGAATAGTTGATGATTATTAGAAAATAGTAAAGATCGTTAAGGCATGTGGAAAGTATCCACA
>Ga0302319_10020007_pt1 | contig 12126 bp, 13 predicted proteins | sample Bog_T0_2_FD_203319 | JGI IMG/M metagenome (GOLD analysis project Ga0302319, IMG submission 203319) | Peat permafrost microbial communities from Stordalen Mire near Abisko, Sweden - Bog_T0_2 | ecosystem: Environmental > Terrestrial > Soil > Wetlands > Peat | place: Sweden: Abisko, Stordalen Mire... | reverse complement strand
TGCAGAGGACAGCGTCGAACTCGCCGCCGGCGGCGCGGTGGAACACCGTGTCCGGCGAGAGGGGGCCGGTCCAGCGGGCAATATCGAGCGCGGCGAGCTGGGCCACGGCGGGGGCGATGACGTGGATCTCTTCCGTGCCGAGGAGGCCATCCTCGCCGGCGTGGGGATTGAGGCCGGCAACGGCGATGCGGGGAACGGCGCCGGAGCGGAGGCGGAGGAATGCGGCGAGGAGGCGGCCGACGCGGACGATGCCGGGGGTGGTAACGGCGGCGGGGACATCAATGATGGGGATGTGCGCGGTAACCAGGGCAACCGTGAGGGCGCCGCCGGTGAGGAGCATGGCGAAATCCGGGGCGCGCCAGCGGTCGGCGAAGAATTCCGTCTGGCCGGGGAATGGGAAGCCCTCCGCCTGCATGCGGGCCTTGTGGATGGGGCCGGTGACCACGGCCGCGATGTCGCCGGAGAGGGCGAGCCGGGCGGCCTGATCGAGGGCGGCGATGGCATTGCGGGCAGTGGCGGGGGTGGGCTTGCCGGGGGTCGCGGCGGCGGGATCGCCGAGGATGCGGAATAGGAACCGGCGATCGAGGAGGGGGGACTCAAGGGCGGCACGGATGACCTCCGGGCCGATGCCGGCGGCGTCGCCGAGGGTGATGCCGATGACGGGGCTTTGTCCGCCGGGTTGAGCCATGGGAAGGAAAACGCCGGGCTCAGGGGGGCGCGCCGGGCGGGTTTAGTAGATTTTGATGAAGGCCTTCTGGCGGAGGCCATCGAGCCATTTCTGCTCGGCGGCCTGGCGCTGTTGCTGGAGAAGCTTGTTCTCGATGTCGTCATGGACCTCGGCCATCGACTTGGTGGTGCCATCCTTCCGCTCCGCGACGTATAGGAGGTAGTAGCTGCCCGCGAGCGGGATGACCTGGCTGACATCGCCCGGCTTGAGGGAAAAGGCGATCTTGGTGAGGCTTTCATTCAGGACCGTGTCGTCGATCCAGCCCCAGTCGCCCTTGTTGGCGGCGCTCGTGGGGTCCTCCGAGTACATCTCGGCGAGCTTGTCGAACTCGGCGCCGCCGAGAACTTTCTGACGGAGTTCCTCGGCCATCTGCTTGCCGGCATCGCCGTTATTCTTGACGACGATCATGAAGAGGTGGACCTGGGCGGGGGTGGAGTAATCCTTGATATTCTTCTCGTAGTACTCCTGGATTTTGGCGGGGGCGACGATCGTCTGGTCGCTCGTGGCATTGCGCTCGCGCATGGCGGAGACAATGAAATTATCGCGGACCATGCTCCTGTAGCGATCCATCGTCATGCCCTGCGCGCTGAGGGTGCGAATGAAAGCGGCGCGATCGCCGCCAAATTGGCTCTTGATCTGTGATTTGACCTGCTCATCAATGGCGTAGTCCGGAATGGAGAACTTGTTTTTGTTGAACTCCTGGATGATCAACTGGTTATCGATGAGCTGCTTGACGGCATCGAGGCGAAGCTCCTGGACCTTTTGCTTAAGTTCATCCCCCTGGTACTGGCCTATGAGGGATTGCTCGCGAGGGCCGACCATGTCGCGGACCTGGGAAAAGGTGATGACCTCCGAGTTGACCACTGCGGCGATGCCGTTGAGGACCTGCTCATTGGAGGCTGTCTGATCCTGGGCGCGGAGACCGGGGCAAGGCGCGATGAGGAGGATCAAAAAGGAGGCGACAAGGGAGCGCAAACGCATGGAAGGAATGAGACTTCGGGCCAAAACCGCCGAAATGTAGATAGGGGAGGAGGGAAGTCAATGCGGGAAAATGCGAAGGGGGAAATTGGGCATTTGAATTTTACTGGAAAGGCCCCGGGGGGGAAGAGGGAGGGGTGACACGCAAAGGGGGAGGAGATTCCGAAGTAAAGGTAAAAGAAGGAGGTGAAAAAATTATGCTATCATGGGCACTTACATTTCTGGTGGTCGCGCTGATTGCGGGACTGCTGGGCTTTGCCGGAATCGCCGGGACTGCGGCTGGAATCGCGAAAATATTGTTTGTCGTGTTTTTGGTGCTGTTCCTGATCTCGCTGCTAATGGGCAGGGGAAGGCCGCCTGTCGCGTAGGCAGGAGTGGCGCGGGCGGAAGGATTTGCGGGGCCGGATCGCGATGATCCGGTCTCGCTCCGTTTCTTTTTTTTGGGGGGGGAATCAGGCGATGACGCGGGCGATCAGGAGGCCGTCGTGGCCTTTTGCGCCTACGGTCTGGAGGACAGTGGTATTGAGGCGTGGGTGGGCGGCGGCTTGGCGGATGAAATCGCGGACGGCGCGGACATTGGGATCGGGATTGGCGGCGTCGGCGATCTGGCCGCGGCGGACTACGTTATCGCCAACGATGACGGCGCCGACCCGGGCAAGCTTGAGAGAGGCGTCGAGGTAGGCTGGGTAGCCCGTTTTATCGGCGTCGATGAAGATGAAATCGAAGGGAGGGAGGTTGCGCCCGTGAAGGTGTGCGAGGGAGTCGAGAGCTGGGCCTTCGAGGAGCTCGACTTTATCCGAGAGGCCGGCGCGGGCGATGTTAGAGCGGGCTACGCGGGCGTGGAGGGGGTCGAGCTCGAGGGTAATGAGTTTGCCACCGGCGGGGAGGGCGCGGGCGAGGTGGATGGTGCTATAGCCGCCTAGCGAGCCGATCTCGAGGATGCGGCGGGCGCCCTGGATTTGGGCCAGGAGGGAGAGGAATTTTCCCTGGAGCGGGGAGACATCGATGGACGGGAGGCCCTCGCGGTGATTGGCGGCGAGGCACTCGTCAAGGGCGATGTCCGGAGGGAGGAGAGTGGCGGCGAGGAAGTCGTCCGCGGCGGACCATGGTTCGGGATTCATGGGGACCAGTGAACAGGGAAATGAGCGGGCGTCAAATACAGGGAAAAGTGAAATAAAAATAGCAATTGAGGGCGGGTCGATATTAGAAGCGTGGAAATCCGGCGCAAATGTTTGACAGGAACCCAGCCGGGTGAGATAGAAAACCTCCGCATTTATGGCCGACGAAGACCCCTCAGAAACCAGCCCGGCAGCCGAAAATCTTTCCATACCGAAGAAGGAGACGGTTCGCATCAACCTCCCGCCCAACCCGGAAGAGACACCGATGGTCAAGCGCGAGACTGTTAGAATCAACACTCCGGGGGCTCCGAAAAAAGAAACCACGAGCATAGGCGGCGCAATGCCGCTGCCGAGCGTGTCCGATCCTTATTCGGCACCCCCTCCTCCCCCTTCCGCCACGCGTCCCCTGATTCCGCCTCCCGCGCCGCCACCCCGTCCGCCATCGGCGCCGGGCATCCCTGGGGCCGCGAGGCCGGGAATGCCGCCAATCGCGCAGAGGCCGGGGATTCCGACATCGGCGGCGCCGAAGGTGGCGAATCCGGAGGTGAAGCCCGTGACGATAAAGGCGTCGCCGAAGAAAGAAACCGCCCGAATCCAGGTTGCCCCCACCATGAAATTACCCCCTCAGCAGACCGTACGGCTCGCTCAGCCGACGCAGAACCTTTCCTCAGCTCCGGCACCCGCGTTGCGCGCGGCGTCAGCGCCGGCGGCAACGGTGGAGGTCGCCTCGACCGGGAATGAAACGGTGGTGAACATCCTGAGCTGGGCCGCGATGGCGTTCGCGCTTGTGGCGGCGGGGCTCAGTTATTGGGCTTACAGTTACCAGCCCTGAGGAACTCCCATTTTGGGGTGGAAATTTGCGTTGTTTCGCAGGCAGGCTGATATTCCCAAGACAAACTTATGACCAGTTCCAAAAATGTTGTTGAGATAACCGAATCGAATTTTGACACCGAAGTGGTGCATGCGGAGGTGCCGGTGCTGGTGGATTTCTGGGCCGAATGGTGCGGACCATGCAAGATGATCGCGCCGGTGCTGGATGAGATCGCGGATGAAAAGGCCGGCGCGGTGAAGGTGGCGAAGGTGAATGTGGATAATAACCAAGGGCTGTCGCAGAAGTTTGGAATCCACGCGATCCCCACGTTGCTGTTTTTCAAGAACGGGACCGTGCAGGAGCAGATCGTGGGCGGGCGGATCAGCAAGCGGGATTTGATCGCGAAGCTTGAGGCGCTCGCATAGATAGCGGGGGTTTTATTCCCCCCCCCGCCCGAATCAAACAAGGTCCCCGGCTCGGTTACACCAGCGTTGCCGGGTCGATGTCGATACCTTCGTACGCGCAAGAAACCGCCGCAGTCTCCGCAAATGACGCGAGAGCATTTTTTCGCATCTCCGGCGGCATGACGCACAGTTGATGCCACACGGTATCCGTATTCGATTGTCTCGCTCCAGCGTGATGCCGCTTCCACGCAAGCAGCGCCAGGGACATCGCCGTAATGCGGTGGCCCAGCATCGACGCGAATGCCGACGTCGCGCAACTCGCCCATGTCTCATCCCAGCTTTCCACCACGAAGTCGCAGAATGCCTCGTAAGCCATGTGCAACCTGGAGTTCGCGCTTCGCATTAATTTCTCCTCCACGCTCGTTTCATTAATCCAGGGGGCTCCCTCAACAACCTTGCTGAAATTTTTGCCGCTACTGTCTTCCTCGCCCGGTTGCGCTGGAAACGACGGAGAATTATCTTCCAACCTGAGCACCTGCTGAAGCAGGTCAATACTCGATAGATCGCTCAACTCCGTGAACATACGGAGATCCTGGTCCGCATATTTTTTCATTTCGTCATGGATCATGGGGTGGCTCCTTCTTTTTTAACAGATTCCTCGTCAACCGAATCCCTCCCAAAACGCCGCCAGCTCTTGATTCCCGGCCAGGGAGCATCCAAGTCCACATTCTGCCCGCGATCATAATTGAAATCGCGATTCGACTGATCATCGTCCAGCGAGTGCCCGAGCAGATTTTCAATTTCCCTGATAGTCATAGACATGGTGGGTTCGACCCACTTTTGGCCCTATTTACGGTTAATCGCATGATTCATTCCGCCCCCTGTAATTACGTGGCTTGACCGAAGAAAAGCCTTATTTCTTTGTCGAAGCAACCTTTTCAAGGCTCTTCCCGGCAACCTGGGGCCTTTGGTCAATTTTTTTTTCGTTCAGGCTTCCTCGGTCATCGCATTACTTCGCCGAGTTGAAACCACCCCATCCAGTCATCGTCACCACACTTCGGTAGCGGCTCCGCGCCGGCGCCCATCCGAGAGAGACGTCCCATATCCTGCCGATACGCCCATAAAAGGCGTGTCATCTTGGTATTGAGGCCCGTCTCTAGAAACTGCTCTAGCCGGCGCGGATCGAGAGCCACGCCTTCAAGGAAGACAGCGCCCGCCCGCGGTGGCTTAGACAGTTCTTTGTCCCCGCCTCCAGTTCCGCGAAGGTCTGCGTAAACCCATCCGGGATGAAAACCGGATCATAGCCGAAGCCTCCCTCCCCAGCCTCCGCCAGCGCAATGCGGCCCTCGACGCACCCCGGGAATGTCGCCAGGACGCAGCCCCCCTCCGCCAGCGCCATCACGCACCGGAAGCGGGCCGTCATCGGCTCCTCCACCGCATGCGGGCGCCCCGCCAGTTCATCCAGAAGCTTCGCCCGGTTTTCCTCGTCCGTCGCCCTGTCCCCCGCATACCGCGCCGAGCGGACCCCCGGCGCCCCATTCAGGATATCCACCTCTAGCCCCGAGTCATCCGCCAGCACCAGGCCATCCAGCGCGCCAGAGGCCGCCAGCGCCTTGATAATCGCATTCTCCTCGAATGTCGCCCCCGTCTCATCAGGCTCCGGCAGCTCGGGACGCCCAGTCAGGTCCTCCACAATCCATTCCCCGCCCAGAATCGCCGCAATCTCCCCCGTCTTATGCCGGTTCCGCGTCGCGGCAGTGACATGCCGCATCATGGCATTCGCAGACATGGAATTTGCCCCGCAGACATGAGTGACGCGGGGCTTGCTGGAATACCCGTGACGATTCGCAGACATGGAATTTGGGCCGCAGACATGGGATATGGGGCCTTAACAGCCCAACGCCAACGACATCCTCATTTGGCCCTTAACAGGCGGACGCCAACGGCGTCCTTCATACCAGCCTGGGGCAACGCCCCAGGTCAAGCCTCTTCCCCCTCGTAAATCCACCCGGCGCCTCCTTCGCCGCCTCCCGGTCCATCCCCACCAGCGACCTCACAAACAGCTCCAGCCCCTCCCTTTCCGCCTGCATCCGCTCCGCGTCTCAAGGGTTTACCCCCGGCGATTATACCCACTTGCCCTTGCGAGCCGGAGCCCGGGATATGCTTTCTCCATAGTTTTTGTCAGTTGATCTGAGATTCCTCGAGGCACATGGAGCGGCCGCAAGCCCTCCTGTCTTTGGCAACGCGCAATTTATCCCAACATGAAAAAACCCCTATTGCCGGAAAGACACCCTGTAAACACAGCCAGGCCATCCACTCCTCCAACCCGGTTGCGAAAGGCGCCCTCCGGCATTCGCGGGCTCGACGAAATCACCGGCGGCGGATTGCCCGCGGGACGGCCCACGCTGGTCTGCGGCGGCGCCGGCTGCGGCAAGACATTGCTGGCCATGGAATTTCTCGTGCGCGGCGCCACCGAGTATGGCGAGCCGGGCGTCTTCATGGCATTCGAGGAAACCGGCGAAGAACTGACCGAAAACGTCGCGTCGCTGGGCTTTGATCTCAAGGCGCTCATCGCGGGCAAGAAACTTCTGCTGGATTACGTTTTCGTGGATCGCAGCGAATTCGAAGAGAATGGCGAATACGATCTCGAAGGGCTTTTTATTCGGCTCGGATACGCGATCGATTCCATCAAGGCCAAACGCGTGGTGCTCGACACAATCGAGGGACTTTTCGCGGGCCTGCCCAACCAGGGGATTGTGCGGGCGGAACTGCGCCGCCTCTTTCGCTGGCTCAAGGAAAAAGGGGTGACCGTCGTCATGACCGGCGAGCGCGGCGAGGGCACGCTCACCCGTTACGGCCTCGAGGAATACGTCTCCGATTGCGTCATCTCGCTGGATCATCGCGTCGTGGACCAGGTCACCACCCGCCGCATCCGCGTCGTAAAATATCGCGGCACCACCCACGGCACCAACGAGTATCCCTTCCTCATCGAAAAGGATGGCATCTCCATCTGGCCCATCACTTCCGTGCAGCTCGATCATAAGGCATCCCACGAGCGAATCCCGACCGGGATCGAGCGGCTCGACACCATGCTGGGTGGCAAGGGATTCTATCGCGGAAGCAGCATTCTGCTCTCCGGCACGGCGGGAACGGGCAAAACCAGCGTGGCGGCTACCTTTGCCGACGCCACCTGCCGGCGGGGTGAGCGATGCCTCTACTTTTCCTTCGAGGAATCCCCGAGCCAAATCATCCGCGACATGGGAACCATCGGGCTGGACCTGCAACCGTGGGTGAATAAAGGGCGGCTGGCGTTGCGCAACGTGCGGTCGTTTTCCCACGGTCTTGAAACGCACCTTGCGCGGAAGATTCAGACGATTACAGAATTTGCGCCGCAAGTGGTGATTATCGATCCGATCTCTGGTCTGGATACGACGGGCACTCCGCTGGAAATCAAAGCCGCCCTGATGCGGCTGCTGGACTGGCTGAAATTGAAGGGAATCACCGTGATGCTCACGGATCTGACAATGGGCGGCACCGGCTTGGAGCGCGCGGACCCGGCAATTTCCTCGCTAGTGGACACCTGGCTGGTCCTGCGCGATTTCGAAACAAACGGCGAGCGCAACCGCGGCCTGCATGTGCTGAAATCGCGCGGCATGGGGCACTCGAACCAGGTGCGCGAATTCATGGTCACAGACAGCGGCATCCGCCTCACCGACGTCTATATCGGTCCGAGCGGAATGCTGACCGGATCAGCTCGTGTCCAGCAGGAAGGGCGTGAGCGGGCGGAGCGCGTGACGGTGACCGAGGAAGCCGAGCGGCAACAACTGGCGCTGGAATGCAAACGCGCCGCCCTCGAAGCGCAGATCGCCGCGCTGCGCGCCGAGTTTTCCGGCGCGGAGGCCGTTTTCACACGGACCGTCAGCAAGGAGAAACAGCGCGGGGTCGTCCTCGCCCTCGACGAGGCGGCGATGGGTCGCAGCCGCAAGGGAGATGCCGTTAAAAGCAACGGAATCCGCGTTCGCCCCAGCCTCACGGGAGGAAAACACTCATGAAAACGCCAGCCGCATCCCCCAAATCCCACAAATCGAAATTGACCGGGCCGACCTCCGGAGCCTGGGAGCTGCGGCTCTACGTCGCCGGGCCCACGCCAAAATCCGTCGCCGCCTTTCGCAATATCGAAAAACTCTGCCAAGAATACCTCGCCGGCCAATACCACATCGAGGTGATCGATCTGACCCAAAACCCCCATTTGGCGCAGAGCGACCAGATTCTCGCGGTGCCGACGCTGGTGAAAAAATCCCCGGTCCCCATCCGCAAGATCATCGGCACCCTGTCAGACAGGGAGCGGGTCCTCGGCGCCCTTGGCCTGCCTCCCCAGGATGCGGACCAATTCGCCCCGCGGAAGGCGGATAATCATGTCTGACCCCCTCCGCTCGCCAGACCACCCCCAGCCCCCGGACGACAAGATGGTCCTCCGTCTCTACGTCGCCGGCAGCACCCCGCGATCAAGCCGCGCGATCACAAATCTGAAGATCATTTGCGAAACCAACTTCAAAGACAGCTACGCGCTTACAGTGATGGATATCTACGCGCGGAACGCCCACGTCATTGAGGACCGCATCACGGTCGCCCCAATGCTCATCCGTAAGTTTCCTCTGCCGGAGTGCAGGCTCTTCGGTGACTTGTCTCAAACGGGGCTTGTCCTCGCCGCCCTCGATTTACCCCAGCCACTCCATGAGCGGTCCAGCTAAAACAGACGCTCAATGGACGCAGGAAGTAGCCGCCTTGCAGACCCGTCTCGACGAGGCCACCGCCACCTTGCGCGCCATACATAGCGGCGAGGTGGATGCCGTGCTGGTCGACGGGGCCGAGGGCGTCCAGATATTCACCCTCAAAGGCGCTGACGAACCCTATCGCGTCCTGATCGAGGAGATGAACGAGGGCGCTGTGACCCTCGCCGCGGATGGCTCCATCCTCTATTGCAATCGCTGCTTCGCCGGGCTCCTCAAGAGGCCAATCGAGGAAATTGTCGGCCTCGCCTTCGCCGCCTTTGTCGCCCCCCCGGAGCGCGCGGTTTTTGCCGCGCTCCTCGTTGCCGCCCGCACCGCCGGCACCGAGGCCAGGGTCACACTTTGCGCCGCGGACTCCAGCCCCGTCCCGCTGCATCTCACCCTCGGTCCGCTCCCCGCCCACTCCGCCGCCGCCATCTGCGTCATCGCCGCGGATATCAGCGAGCGCAAGCGGACGGAGGAGGCATTGAAAGCGAGCGAGCGCGAGCTGGAACAGGCCAGGGCCGCCGCCGCCTTGCGCGAAGGGGCGCAACGCTACAGCTTCCTTGCGGACACCATCCCGCTCATCGTCTGGACCGCCCGGCCGGATGGCCGTGTGGACTACTGCAACAAAGCCTGCCTGGAATACGGCGCAATGACCGCCCAGGAGATGATGGACTCCGGCTGGAGCGGGTTGCTTCATCCGGATGACCTGCAACGCGCCGTCCAGGGTTGGATGCGCTCAGTCGAACTCGGGGAAGACCACGAGATCGAGTACCGCATGAAGCGCGCCGCCGGCGGCGCCTACCGCTGGCTCCTCTGCCGCGCCGTCGCCATGCGCGATGCCCAGGGCCGCATCGTCCAATGGGTCGGCAATTGCGTGGACATCGACGACACCAAGCGCAGCAAGGAAACCCTCCAGGCCGCCAACGACGAATTGGCCCTCCACGTAGCAGAGCGCACCTCGGAGCTCCGCGCCGCGAAGGAAGTCGCCGAGGCGGCCAACACCGCCAAGAGCGAATTCCTCGCCAACATGAGCCACGAGATTCGCACCCCCATGAATGGCATCATCGGCATGACCGACCTCGTCCTCGAAACCGACCTCCTTCCCGACCAGCGCGAATATCTCGGCATGGTGAAAACCTCAGCCCACTCCCTCCTCTGCCTCATCAACGACATCCTCGATTTCTCGAAAATCGAAGCCGGCAAACTCGAACTCGATTGCATCGATTTCAGCCTGCGCGACTGCGTCGGCCTCCTGCTCAAGCCCCTCGGCATTCGCGCCCGCCAAAAGGGCCTCGAGCTTCGCGCCGATATCTCCCAGGACATTCCCGACCATCTCTCGGGCGATCCAATGCGGCTCCGCCAGATATTGGTCAACCTCACCGATAACGCGATCAAGTTCACCAAATGCGGGGAAGTGATTGTGAAGGTGATCCATCAAGCCGCCTCCGCCGGCGAGAGTCACCTCCACTTCTCCATTACAGATACCGGCATCGGCATCCCCGCCGCTAAACAAACCGCCATCTTCGACGCCTTTGCCCAGGCCGACGGATCGACGACCCGCACCTTTGGCGGCACCGGCCTCGGTCTTTCCATCGCCTCCCAACTCATCCAGAAAATGCGCGGCAGGATCTGGGTCGAAAGCAAAGTGGGCGAAGGCGCCACATTCCATTTCACCGCATGCTTCGGCGTGGCCGTCACTGCTCCGGTCGCGCAGCCCGCGAGCTCGCGGCACACGCAATCAGAACTGCGATACGCCATTTCCCTCGGGGACGATGCTCAACGCCGGCGCCCCGCCGCCAATATCGAGCCCGCCCGCTCCAGCCTGCGCATCCTCGTCGCCGAGGACAACGCCATCAATCGCGCCCTCGCCGCCGGCATCCTGGAAAAGCGCGGCCACTCCCTCGTCCACGCCGCGGACGGGCGCGAGGCCGTGCAAGCCGCCGCGCGGGAAGCGTTCGACATCATCTTCATGGACGTGCAAATGCCCGAGATGGAAGGCTTCGAGGCCACCCGTCGCATCCGTGAGGCGGAGCTCGCCACCGGCCGCCACACACCCATCGCCGCAATGACCGCCCACGCCATGGCCGGCGACCGCGAGCGCTGCCTCAGCGCAGGCATGGACGATTACCTCTCCAAGCCCCTCGATAAAGCCGCCCTCCTCGCCCTCCTGGATCGGGTATCCGCAGCCCGGCCCCAAGCCGCGACCCCGCCCGCGTCTCCAGACCCCGCCCCGCATGACTCACACGCCACCGCGTTGCCGATCTTCAACATCGATACCTTCCTCCATCAAATGGATGGCGACGTAGCGCTCACAAGGCGGTTGATCGAGCTCGCACAGGAGTGCATCCCGCGCCTGCTCAATGACATCCGCAACTCCATCGCCCGTCGCAACTCCGCGGACATCGCCTTCGCCTCCCATTCGCTGGTGAGTTGCCTCGGCATATTCGGCGCCCACGCCGTATCCCATCTCTGCCGCGAGCTCGAGACCCAGGCCCATCAACAAAATTATGAACATACCCACTCCACCTTTGCCGCGCTCGAACTCGGAACAACTCATATTCACGCGGCCCTGGCCGCTTTCACTCCCGCCCGAGCCTAGGGCCGGCGGCAACGGCGCCCCCGCCACCAGGATCCTCGTCGCCGAGGACGACATAGTCTCCCGCGAGCTCATCTGCGCCCGCCTGGAAAAATGGGGCTACGACGTCATCCCAACCGCCAACGGCCTGGACGCCATCATGCAGTTGCGCAAGAAAGACGCCCCCTCCCTCGCCATCCTCGACTGGATGATGCCCGGCATGGACGGACTCGAAATCTGCCGCCGCGTCCGCGAGGTCAACCGCGTCCTTTACATCATCCTCCTCAGCGCCCGCGGCAGCCAAAGCAACCTCCTCGAGGGCCTCCGCGCCGGCGCCGACGACTACCTCGTAAAACCCTTCGACAAAGACGAACTTCACGCCCGCATCCTCGTCGGTCTGCGCGTAATGGCCATGCAAACCGCCCTCATCGACCGCGTCCGCGAACTGGAGGTCTCCAACCCCGCGCCCACACTAACCAGGGCCGTTTAGAGCATTTTCTATTTATTTTGACGCAATGATTTGGAAGCGCCGTGCGCTGGTGCGCGGCTTTTCAAGCGCAGCGCCCGTATTGGTTTAATACAGGCCCAGCTTAAAAACCCGCGCAACGCCTCGCGCCGCGACAAAGCATGCGTCAAAATAAATGGAAACTGCTTTGGCATCACTCAAGCACTCACGCCGCCCCCCCCATCGAATTGGCGGAAACAGTATGCCCCGTAAGCGCATGCACGAATCGCAAA
>Ga0302319_10020006_pt1 | contig 12126 bp, 13 predicted proteins | sample Bog_T0_2_FD_203319 | JGI IMG/M metagenome (GOLD analysis project Ga0302319, IMG submission 203319) | Peat permafrost microbial communities from Stordalen Mire near Abisko, Sweden - Bog_T0_2 | ecosystem: Environmental > Terrestrial > Soil > Wetlands > Peat | place: Sweden: Abisko, Stordalen Mire... | reverse complement strand
CTGCACGCGACCGACTGGGTGGTCGGTGGTCCCAAGGGTGCAGCCACGCGCCTCGGGCTGAAACGCAGCACATTACAAGTGCGCATGGAGAAGCTCGGAATACGCAGGGCACGCGCGGCTGGCTAATGCCGACGGGTCGGCACCTCAGACCTAACATTTTGTTGCAAGGGAAGGACTTGGAACTTGGCCAACGAAATGCTTACCAAATTAGGTGGAGGAAGGAGTATTTTTCATGTCTCGAAAGAAGCTTGTCTTCTTGATTGCGGCGGGATTGTTCGCGCTATGCTTGCCGGCGTTCGCGCAAGAGAAGCACTACCTAAGGGAATTAGATCCCACTGGCCTTTGGGTGCCGGTTTTAAGCAGTAGCCTGGCCGGACTTGTTTACGTTCGGTTTAAGAATCGTACGGCCTATCAAATGAGGGGCGCGCCGTCGCGGCTCACTCATTCGAAACAGAGCAATTGAAGAGAGAGAGGAGAGTTTGTTTGTGATCATCCATCGCATCTTGTTTACGAGTGCCGCCTGCTTGTTGTGGGGGGCGCTGTCTTATGGTCAAACGAGCTTCCCCGCGAATGCAGCTCAACCGGGCGTCACTGCGGCAAGCAGCAATACGCAAGCTCCACCAGAGCCAGAGAGTAAGCGCCTCTTCGGGATAGTTCCGAACTACCGCACCTCCGCGAGTTTGGATAATTATCAGCCAATCGGAGCGGGCGAAAAGTTCAAGCTGGCTTCGGAGGACGCGTTTGACCGCGGCACGGTGGCGCTGGCGGCTCTCTTCGGCGCTCAGAGCCAGTTGGCCGACGGGAATCGAGCTTTCGGCCAAGGAGGCGCCGGCTTCGGCCGATATTTCGGCGCGGCGTACGGCGATCTCGTCATCGGAGATTTTATGACGGAGGGCGTATTCCCAACCCTTCTTCACCAGGATCCTCGCTATTTTCGGCGCAGCACCGGCAGCGGGCGATCGCGCCTATTGTACGCAGCACAGCAGATCTTTTGGACCCATCGGGATTCCGGCGGGACCCAGTTCAATTACTCGGAAGTGGTCGGGAATTCAGTGGCCGTGGCGATTTCGAATAGCTATTACGTCGACAACCGTAATGCTGTGGACAACGTGTCGAAACTTGGTACGCAGCTTGGCGTGGATATGGCGGCCAACATCTTGAAGGAGTTCTGGCCGGACTTGCAACGGAAGTTCGCACGCAAACACCACCGAGACTCGTTGGCGAACTAACGTAGGGCATGCGAACCATTCAGTGGACCTGGTTGTTCCTGACGTTGCTGACAAGCCTGCGCGCCGGAACTGTGCAACGTTCAGAATTCGTAATTGGACAGGACTTCTACGCGGCCGGGGAGTTCAAGAAGGCGGCGGCGCATTTTCAATTGGCGGCGAAGGCGAACCCTGGCGACGCCGATTCGTATTTTTGGCTTGGCCGTTCGTACCGCGGGCTGGCGGACATCTCTTTCCCCTTCGCCGGACATGCCGCGTTGCGGGCGCGCTTGTATCTGACGAGGGCCACTGAACTTGCCCCTGACAGGCCAGACTGCCGAAGGGAGCTGTTTAATTTGCTCTTGGATTCCGTAGGCTCATCACGCACCGCCCTTCGGCAGGCAGCGGCGATATTGCAAACCGTCTCGGCGGACGATCCGGACTATGAGTCGATGCATCGACAGTTCAGCGACGCTAGTAAAGACAGCTCCTCCGCGCAAGCTCGACTCGGCAGAGTCCTTTTGGCCTTTCCGCAAGCCGCTTACCGCCTCTCCTGGTTCGGCTCCCGTTCTTTAACTCCCCTCCAATAATTCGTACATCCGGCGGCAAAAGCCAATAGGACGGCACGCAATTCATGCCAATCGTCATGTCTGGATGCGGTGTTCTGTTGTAAACACGAGCCTTGAACGATTGGCAACCGGGATGCACCAAGGAGGAGCATCACCATGCAAATAGCTATAGCAAGTCCAGCGGCGATTGGGAGGCCCAAAAGCACCCAAATGAAATGTGAAACGCGCACGCAATTGCTGAACGACCTGAGCCACGCAGTGGCTGCCTACCATCAAGCCGTTCACGAATTAATCAGTCAAAACGGCTCATCGCCAGCCGCGCTCTTAGAGCAAGTCAGGCAAGTGAAGGCCGAGTGCAGCGCGTCGCGGGAGGCGTTGCTCAAACATGAAGGCGAACATGGCTGCTCGCTGCTGTTGGCAGCGGCACAGGGGGATTAATGCTCCTTTGCTTCCTCCGCTTCGAGTGCCGCCGCGCGGGCAGCCATCAGGCTCTCGGCCGCGTCGGCGCACTGGTTGAGTGCGTTAACCATCGAAGATGAGACGCCGCCCGTTTTACCGTCCAAGGAGATAGAAACCGACCCGTGATTCCACTGCAGAGGACAAGGACGCCGGCCACCGAGCTGGTGTTGATTGATCTCTCGCACAATGTCCGCTTCCTCGCCCGGAAGCGAATCGAAGTCGGTTTGCAGCCGCTGGATGGCCTGGCTAAACTGCACATCCACGCCCGCGCGCGCCGATTTCCCCAGCTTCGGATTCGGATTCTGGCGGGCCGCCGCCGCCACCACTGGCCGGTCTGTCATGGGCGGCATTACCGGAGCCGACACCACTAACGGCGCCGCCGGCGGCCGCCGATACGCATCATAAGACACTTTCCCGATGATCCCCAACATCAACGCCGCGCACAGCCCCAACGCCACCGGCCGAAGCTTGACATTCGGCGTCTTCGTGGAAGTTTCGATGAGGTGTTCGCGAAGCTCCTGAGCCTCTTTCTTTGATTTCTCCGCCTCCGCCTTGACCCGCTGCATTTCCTCAGACAGTTTAAGAAGCTGAGCGCGAGACTCCGCCAGTTGCTTTTCATGCGTCGTGAGCAAGCTTCCGCGACGCACAAACATTTCGCTGTTTTCGTCTTCTACTTCTTCGTCCATGCTCCGCACCTTTCGAGAATTGTCAGTTGGTAACACGAGTCTGCACCCAGCCACAAGACTTATCGGACACACGGACCGTTTGCAATAGATGCCTAGAATGAAAAATACGCTGGCCTAGAGTTCGAGAGCTACTCTGGTCGGTGGCCTGCCGGGATCATGACGCCGACCAAAGCGCCCGCGCAGCACCAAAGCACCCAGCCGCCGAACACTCCGGCCACCGCTGGGGCCATGTTCGGAAACAGGAAGGGGAAGAAAGCGCTCGAAAAGGGATCGAGCAACAACGACGGCAAAGCGAAAGAGACGGCGCCGCGCAGCCATTGGTCCGTTGGCAAGGCACGGCAAAGACGGCGGATGACCCATGCCATGAGCGGGAAACTTGCGAGAAATAGAAAAAGTGTGCCGGCCGTGTCGCCGGGATGCAAAAGGCGTTGCCCGGCGAAGCGCAAGGCAACCGTGGCCCCGAGCCAAACGGCCAAGCCATAGAGGAAAAAGCGAATATTCATGGTATGAACCTGAATTCATGTTCTTATATTCAGATCCAGCTCTACCCCTCAATTTGGCGGTGGAGGACGAAGAAAAGGCGTTTTTTGCGAAACGAGAATATTCGCAGAACGATACTCGCGCTGCGCTGAATTGCCTGGCCCACCATCCGGACGGGCATTCTGTTGTCAACCTCTTTGGCCGGCTGGGCCATCCCAGCGGATGAAATTGGGTGACCCAGGACACACTTCGGGCTTGGCGAGGAAGACTTACGAGTTTCGGTTGTCAAACAACTGGTGGCCAACGCTTCGAACACCTTGCGGCGAAGAGAGATTGGCGCGTACTCGAAAGGTGGCCGATGCGGAACTAAAGTTCCGCGCGGACTCAAGTCCGCCCTCCGCTGAGGTGTAGCAGCGTACTTCGAAAGCATTTTCGAGGCAAACAACTGCCGGCCAAAGCTTCGAACACCTTGCGGCGAAGAGAGATTGGCGCGTACGTCGAAAAGTCTCGACAGGAGTGTCGAGACGGCAGACATGAGTGTCTGCGCCACAAGTGAAGAACTGGCACCTTGCGGCGAGGAAGAATTAGCGCGGCAAAAACTATGTGAGGAAGTGGCGAAAACGGGGAGGTTTTTCCCGGCTAGTCAGGCACCCCCCTTTTTTTGGAAAAAACCTGCCGATTTTCGGGCGAAAAATGATGAGTTTTTCCCGTTTTCCAGTTGCTTGTCGAATTCCAATTATTTTTCATGTGAGAATGCCTTGCGATTTCCAGTTTGCCTGAAGGGGTGAACGGACGGATGCGAGCGGGGGTGGCCCGAGCGTCGCTAAGTGATTGAAGGAAAGGAGGATAGGCGAAGTTCAGATTTTTTCGAAGGTTGTGACCGGCTTCAAGCTAGGGCGTAGTGTTCGATCCAGGAGGCGAAGAGGGGAATAGCGAGAGTGTTTTCGGGTGTGAGCAGGTAACGTTGGTTGAGCCAGCGTTGGGTATGCGGGGTGAGCGTGACGGTTTCGCCGTGCGCGAGATGGGCTAGCTAGCGCGGCGCGGGTTTGGATGGCGTCCACGTCGGCGAGAGATGCAGTTCGGCGCTTCTCGGTGTTTAGGTGGTCGACGAGTAAGTAGCCGAAGATCTGGAGGAGGAACGGCTGGCCGCCGGATCGGTGAAAACTTCAGGCGAGGAGGATGGTGGTTTTGCCCATGCGCCAATCGCCGGTAGCCAAATGCTGCGACGTTCGTCGAAGGCGGCTTCGAGCTGGCGGAGGGTGTTGGCGCGGCCGAAGCAGTGCGAGGCGCGTGGGGTCCAAGGAGTATAAGGATTGGGCTTGTTTGGTAGGGCGTGGTGGAACTTCCAAGTGAGGCGGCCGTTTTTGCTTTCGCTATACAGACTGTTGTCGTCGAACCAGTGGCCGCCTCGGGGAGAGAAGGAACGGAAGCGGACGAGCGCCTCAATGGGGTGGAGTTTGGAATCGAGATCGAGGCGGACGAACTGGCAGGAGTTGCCGTAGGTGTCGGCGAGACCTCCCTCGTAAAGAGAGGCGGCGGTCGGGTTCGATCCATTCGACGACTTCGGTTTCGTGGAGGTGGCCGCGGAGGACGAGATCGGCGTGAGTGGCGAGGAGGCGTTTGGAGGAGCTGGTGTCGGCGAGGTCGGAGAGTGGGTGATGCAGCAAGACGATGCGGAGACCGGGGAGCGCGTCGCCGGAATCGGTGGTGAGGTGAGTGCCGAGTTGATTTTCAGTGAGGAGGAGATGGCCTTTATCGGCATCGTCGCCACAGAGCCAGGCGGTGTTGAGGCCGATAATGTGGACGGGCAAGGGATGGCCGGGGAGTTGGACGCTGACGCGGTAACCGAGGCCGTCAGGGGCAAGAGCGGGGCGTTGCAGTGCGTCTTTGACCCAAGTGCGGTAATTGAGGTGGCGATTGAGAGTGGCACTCTTCCATGCGTCGTCAAAGCCGAAGGGAGGGCGATGGTCAAGGCCGTTCATCCAACGGGAAACGGAAAGGAGATCGCTGGATGCGGTGAGCGACATGCGCATTTTTTCCCAGGCTTGGGGTTCGATGGAGCGGTCGACGTCGTGATTGCCGGGGATGACGAAGAGGCGGTCGGGGTTGAGGTTGAGTTCGGTGAGGAGGGAAGTGAGGAAGGTGGTGGCTTGGTCGAATTCGTCGGGAAGGCCAAAGTTGGCGGCGTCGCCGGTGAAAAAGACGAAGTCGAGTTCGCCTTCTTCGTTGAGGAGGGTTTCGAGATTTCGCTGCCAGGCTTGACCGAGAACGCGGCTGAGACGCCAGGGTTCTTTCTCGCGGGAACCTTTGCAGTGGAGGTCGGAGAGGTGCAGAAATTTGAGGGTGTATTGGCCGAAAGCCATGGGTCAACTTGCAGTCTAGCAACGAATGGGTGAGTCAACGGAGATGTTGTAGATAGCAGAGGTCGTTTGGCCGAATGTGAAGAATGCCTTCCGGGAAATCCGTTGCGAAGAGCGGCAGACCGCTCCTTGCCAGTCGCGGCTCGGTTAGGGGTTTTGCGGTGATTTGAGGGCGAGAGCAATGGTTTGAAGGGAAGGCCGGGCTAGGCTTTGGCGAGTTTGCTGAGGCGTTCGCCGGCGGCGTCGAGGGTTTCCAGTTTCTTGGCGAAGCAAAAGCGGATCAGGTTTTTGCCATGGGTGGGGTCGGCAAAGAAACTCGAGCCTGGGACGGCGCTGACGCCGATGTTTTCCACCAAATGGCGGCACATTGCGACGTCGTCGGCGAAGCCAAACGCGGAGATGTCGCACATCACGTAATAGGCGCCTTTTGGCACGTGACAGCGAAAGCCGATTTTTTCGAGAATGTTCACCAGGTGATCGCGCTTGGCTTGATAGGTCGCGCTCAGGGCGGCGAAATAGCTATCGGGCAGGTTGAGCGCGGTGATGCCGGCGTGCTGGAAAGGCGTAGCGGCGCCCACCGTCAGAAAATCATGCACCTTGCGAATGGAGTTGCTAAGATCGGGCGGTGCAATGACCCAGCCCACGCGCCAGCCCGTGACCGAAAAGGTCTTGCTCAAACTGTTGATGGCCACGGTGCGCTCGCGCAGCGAACCCAACGAAATGGGGGCAATGTGCTTCTCGCCATCGAAAATGATGTGCTCGTAGATTTCGTCGCAAATCACCAGGCAATCGAATTCTTCACACAGTTCGCCTAAGGCTTTTAGTTGGGCGAGGGAAAATACTTTGCCGGTGGGATTGTTGGGCGAGTTAATGATCACCGCCCGGGTGCGCGTATTGAACGCGGCCCGCAGTTCGTCTTTGGCGAAATCCCAATTCGGCGGATGCAAAGGAACATACTGAATCGTCGCTCCGGACAACTGCGAATCGGGCCAATAGTTTTCGTAAAACGGTTCGAAGACAATCACCTCGTCGCCCTGATTGAGAAGGGCTAACAGCGAGGCAATCATCCCCTCGGTGGCGCCGCAGCAGACGGTGACTTCCCGCTCGGGATCGATATCCAGGTTATAGAAACGTTTATACGACTGGCAAATGGCGTCGCGAAACGGCTTGATGCCCCAGGTAATGGGGTACTGATTAAAATCGTCGGCGATGGCTTTTTGCGCGGCGGCTTTCAATTCGGCCGGCGCTGGAAAGTCCGGAAATCCTTGGGCGAGATTGACCGCGCCATGTTGCAGGGCAAGGCGCGTCATTTCGCGAATCACCGATTCCCGAAATTCGCCGATGCGCGCACTCTGGAACCGTCGAAGCGAAGTGGTAGGGGCCATTTTGCCAATTCTATCGTTGTGGCTTCTTACGATGGTGAATCTTGGCGCGGGTTTTCGTGCCTTTCCTGGCAACAGGCTTGGTAGGCGCGGGCTTTGGCTGGTAAGGCGGAATATCGGCGTGGGTGCCGGAGTAAAGCCGCCGGTAGACATCGGCATTGCGCAAAACAATCTGGATGTAACCGCGCGTTTCATGAAAGGGCACGACTTCGGTAAATTCGGCGGGCTCGTGAAAGGGGCCCCAGGTCCGCCAAAGCGCGCTACGGCTTGGGCCGGCGTTGTAAGCGGCTAAGGCAATCTCGGTTTCGCCACCGCTGCTGTTCAAGAGATCCTTGAAAAAATAGGTGCCCAGTTGAATATTGCGAGCGGGCATCAACAAATCGCCCGCGCTGAAGCGCCGGATGCCAAAGTGGCGGGCCAATCCCCTGCCCGTGCTGGGCAGAACTTGCATCAAGCCATACGCTTTAGCGGGCGAAATAGCGAGTGGATTGAACTCCGATTCCTGGCGAATGAGCGCGGCGACCAGAAACGGATCCAAGGCCTGATCGCGGCTGTATTGTTCAATGTAGCTGCGGTAGGGATACGGAAACGCCAAGCGCCAGAATTCCAACGGCGCTTGATCAAGCGGCATATACAGATAACCAGGCGCGAACGTCTTGATGTAGCGCAAAGCTTCGTCGGGCGCGCCGTGCCCCGATGCGAACTTGGCCAGTTCATAGGCATACACATTGGTTTGGCCTTCTTCGTTGCGCGAACCATATTTCAGTTCGTCTTCCGCCATGTCGTGCATGCCGCTGGCCAGCAACAATTGCGCGCGCGCTACGCGCTTTTTTACCAGCGGCCCGCCGATGAAGCTCGGAAATTGCGGACGGGCCGGCCAGGCAATGGCCTGTAAAGCGGCGAGCGTGGTTGGGTCGGCTTTGAGTACGCTCAGTTCGGGAGACTTGATGCGCGCCTGTGCGAGAGTGGCGAAATAACTATTCGGCAGATGATCGGTGAGCACGTCGTAATAGGCGCGCGCCTCCGCTAACTGATTCTTCCTTTCCGCCAGCCTTCCTAAGAAGTACAGGCCGTCTGAGGTATCACTGGCGGCAGGATAGGTCTTGACGAAATTCAGCAGCAAATCGGCTGCATCACTATCGTCGGTATGAAAAGCGTCAAAGGCGGCACGCCAGGCGCACCAGGCCGCTTGAGCATCCTTGGCAAAGCCGGCGGCACACGCCCGATAGAGCGGTACATAAGTAGCAGCATCGTTTTCCACGCGCGCCTGATCGGCGACATGAATCAAAGCATCCAGCCGCCATTCCGACGTAGAATGACTGTGCGCCAATTCCTCCAGATACGCCTTGACATCCGATTTCTTATCCAAATGCCGCGCGCAACGCACCAGATAGTCCTGCCGTTCGGCATCGGCGTCGGAATCGTCCACTTGCAGCGACTTGAGATATTCGAAGGCATCGGAAACCTTGCCCGCATGGAAATCGGCCTCGCCGATACGAACGCGAGCCTGATCGCGCTGCACGCCGGTCAACTGCGGAATGGCCGCATAGAGTTCGGTTTTTGCATCGGAAGTGCGGCGCGCCTCCAGCAGCTTTTCTGCCCGGCCCAGCATGGCGGCGGGCATTACCGGAGGGTAACCATCGGCCAACCTGCTCTTCAAATCGGCTAAGGCGGTGGCGGATTCGGGCGCCTCTTTCGAGTTCGGATAGTTGTAATAGACGCGTTGAAAATATTCGGCGGCCTGCGGCAGATCATTATTGGCCAACAAGCAGCGGGCCAGCAAAAACATAGCTTGCGGCTGTGGAATCTTGGCGAAATATTTCTTCGCCAGATCAAACGCCTGCTTGGGATTGCCTTCGTCCAAATACGCCGAAACGCCCACTGCGGCGGCTGGACCCGTCATCGGCGACAACAGTTGCTGATCGAAAACTTGGGTGACTGATTTGATAGCTTCCGGGTAATTCTTGAGCTGGTATTCGGCTTGGGCGCGATAATACTGCGCATAGTCGTTCAACTGTGGCACCTTCGCGGCGGCAATGTTCGCCTGTGCCAACGCAGCGGTTGGATTGTTGAGATCGAGATATTGCTTGGCCAAGGAGATGCTGGCTGCGGGGCCACTGGCTTGCGGACCGGCGGGTTTAGGGGGCTTTTTCTTGCCTTTGCGAACCGGGCGGCGCTTCTTCTTGGCGCTCGAAGCCACAGCGGCCGCTCCATGCATTTCGAGTCCGCCCCCTGCCACCAGCAGTAACAACGCTAGCGCGAGCCCAATTTTTCCTAACTTATGACAACTCACCCGGATAATCCGCTCCCAATTTCGTACTGTCGCCTCCCAAGAGAGAACCAACCAGTTCCCTATGAAAATAATCGGCCATGGAAGGCAAAATCATGAACCGCTGTCGATAAGTCTCGCGAGCTTTGTCGATTTCTCTAGCGAGCACAACATAAAGATCGCCTCGCTCCAGGGCTGCCCGGCAAGCGGCCGGCTTTTGCAATTGCATTTCCGCTACGGTGACGCGGGCGAAACGGGCTGCCTGCGAATGCAAAGCGCGATGCTCGGCGGCCATATTCGCCCAGGGGGCCAGCTTGCGGGGTTCGGGGCTGGGTTTTTCCGGCTTAGGCGTAACCGTAAGACTGGAGACAGGCGCGGCGGCGATCTGAGCATGCATGCCGCTATTGGCGTGCCGCTCCAGCGCGCTGGCCGCCATGTTTGCCACCAATTCCAACGGATCGAGTTCCGCCTCTTCCGCGCCGGCAAACAAAATCGCCGCCACGCGCGGGCCATTCATGATCGGAAAAAGGTGGGCCAAGAGTCCCGGGCTGCTTAGAGCCGAGCCCACTTCGCCATTTGTCCGCAAAGCGGTAACCGTTTCTTTCGAACGCAAGACCGCGTCAAAGGCCGCCGCGTTGCGCACTTCCAACCTCAAATCTTCGGCCAATTCCAAGTTCAGCGAACCGCGCAATTGCAAGGCTTCCCCTTGTACCGCAAAAAGCGCTAATTGACGCGCGTGATTCGCGACGCCTTCCATGACCAGGCGCACCCAATCGGCCTCTTTTTCGTATTGCCGGAAACGCCGCAAAAGCCGATTCATCTCATGCGCAAGCTGCCAGCGCGCCGACTGTGCCGATTGCGCGCACGCCGCATTGAACTCGCGGCGGAGTTCATCCCATTCGGGTTCCGTCTTAGGCAGGGGCGTCATTTCTGGGCGATTTTTTCTCCGGCTGCCGCCGCCGGCGAAGCTCCAGCGGGGGGCGGCGCAAGAATACCGACAATGTGCAATTGTTTGTCGCCGTTGCCGAGATCAAAAATCAGTTGGCCATCACTGTTGCTCAACGCTTCTCCATTCCAATCTTCGTTGTGTTGCAAGGCTTGCACCTTCGAAAGATGCAGTTTGGGCCAACCGCTTTCAAAGGAAAGCTCAAACGCCGCCGACACTTTTTCAAAATCCTCATTCAACGAAAGGCTCAGATCCGTGCCCCAACACTTGCCAACCACGTGCAAGCTCCGCAAGCTATCGGCGCCAGTGCCTGAGCTTTCCAACTCGCCTTCGGCGTTGATGGTTCCCCCGCCCCAGTGATAGCCGCCAACGGCGCCCTTAAAGCGGGCGGAAGGCGCACGCGCCGCCATATCAACCGTGCCGGAACCGTGCAAAGACCCGTCGGGCATGCGAAGGTCTAAACCGGCAATCTGCAGATTTGCGCCTTGCCAAACGAAATGCGCGCTCAACGGCCCCAGATCGGTTTTGTTCATGCGAAAGCGCGCGACCGCCAGATCGCCTTCCAGATTACGCGCCAACATCCAATCGGGAATCGATCGTTTGGTAAAGGGGAGCCGCGCCAGCAATCCAGGCTCGCGCCAGGCGGGCTCCAAGGCCGCCGCCATTTCTTCAAAATCGGCCTCCGGCAGTTCCAAATGAAGGCGCTCCTGGCGCTTGGCACTGGCGCTGTAACGATAGGCGCCTTGCACCGCATGCTGCTCCACTTCAGCCGAAAAATGAGTCAGGTCGAAATTCTCCGGATCGAAAACCACGTGCCCCTGCGCGCGTTTCAGTGGCAGCGCAACGCCGGGAACCGCGAGGATGGCATTGGTGAACTGAAACTGGCCCGACCAGCCGGCAGAGGCGCCTTGGCTCTTCGTTGTTTCGGCGTTGCCGAGCGTATTGTCGTAGCGCAGTTCGCCCGTGGCCGTCCCTTCTTTTTCGCCTTTCTCGCCATTGCCGCCGCTAAAAGCCGCCAGCGCGGGCGGTGTGCCAAACCAAGCCTGCGCCGTGCTCTTCAAAGTTTCAATCGCGACATCGTTGACGGTAATGGCGGCGGCCAAATGCTGTTGATTCCAGTCATAATCGCCGCCCACCATGAGCGTGCCGCCACCAGTGGCCTGCAAGGTGGCGGGTTCCAAATGCAATCCCTCGGGCAGAATTTTCAGCTCCGCGCCGCTGGCACTAATCGGGGCAATACCGGCTACCTTTGCCACCACGTCGTGAATTGAAACCGCACCGCCAAAGCCAGTGTTATTGGAATAGCCCACGGCGCCGTCAATGGCGCCCGTCAAAGCGACTCCGGCGGGCACGCCGAACCCCATGCGCCGAGCCAGCGGCAGCAAAGACTCGACGGGCGCCTTGTTCAGCGAGGTCAGAAGCGTCCAGGCGGGCTTGGTCAGAAAATCGTTCACCTCTACCCGCAGCGCCAAGGGAACCGATTCGCCGGCGCGCGGCGGCAGTGTTGCCAGATCGAGGCGATGCGCCACTAAATCAATGGCGCCGCCGTAAGGAACGCGCCAATCGTCACCGGTGGATGGCAAGAGATCCCAGCGGTGCACATCGCGCAAACGCAGATCGCCGGTGATTTTCAAAGCGGAGAGAGGACCGGCGATCTGCGCGCGCGAACTGATGGTGCCGTGAACGCCGACATCCTGGCCTTCAATTAAAGTGGTGAGCTCGCTCAAATCGCTGGGGAGCAGGGAAACGTCGGCCTCCAATTGATTGGCC
>Ga0302319_10020004_pt1 | contig 12126 bp, 10 predicted proteins | sample Bog_T0_2_FD_203319 | JGI IMG/M metagenome (GOLD analysis project Ga0302319, IMG submission 203319) | Peat permafrost microbial communities from Stordalen Mire near Abisko, Sweden - Bog_T0_2 | ecosystem: Environmental > Terrestrial > Soil > Wetlands > Peat | place: Sweden: Abisko, Stordalen Mire... | reverse complement strand
TCGGTCAACCGGATCACCTGAGACTGGTGTCCGCCTCAGACGTATTCACTCCAACGGGCCGCACAAAAATAGGCGTGATCTGGGACCTGGCGGTCAGAAAGATCGACGACAAAACGTGCGAGTTCACCAATAGCGTGCAAAGCTGTGCCACTCCCGAATTGATGGACTTCCTTGGCAAACAAGGAATCCCGTTGGAAGTCTTCCGAAGTGCGCGTAAACCGATTTCAGAGGCCCACAATCGGCAGGAGACGCCGATGTTCGCAAAAAGTATCGAGCGCCACGCGCTACGACAAGTCGAGAGTGAGCGGAGGAAACATGCCACATCTCACCTATGAGAAGGAGATCACCGGGCTTGTCGTGATCGATCCTTATAACGACTTCATTTCCGAGGGCGGCAAAATATGGGATCGCATAAAAGGAGTGGCGGAAGCTAACCAGTGCGTTCCTCACATGCGGCAGATTCTTGAAGCGGCGCGAAATACCGGTATCCGGGTTTTCTATGCGATGCATCGGCGATATCGTCCTGGCGACTACGAGACCTGGAAGTACATAGCGCCGATTCAGAAGGCAGCATGGTCGCGCAAATCGTTCGAATACGGTACATGGGGCGGCGAGATCCGGGCCGGGTTCGAACCTCACGCGGGCGATGTGGTGGCCTCGGAGCATTGGTGTTCTAGCGGATTCGCCAACACGGATCTGGATTTGCAGCTGAAGAAACACGGCCTTCACAAACTGATCGTCATGGGACTGATCGCGCACACCTGTGTGGAGGCCACGGTTCGTTATGCCGCCGAACTCGGCTATGACGTCACGGTGGCGAAAGACGCGACCGCGAGCTACTCCGACGAGCATATGCACGCGGCTCTCGAAGTCAATCTCCCCAACTACGCCAGCGCCATTGTGACCACCGATGAAATCCTCGGTAGACTCGCTTCCCCTGCCGGAGCGGAAGTCGCCGCGAAGGCTTGATCTGCGATTGAAACGCGATCAGACATTTGGGTTGGCCCCAGTCAACAACAATTGACCAGATTTCGACTCCCATCATCTGCGCCGGAGTTGATCTGCACGACCAACTCCCAGGCCCCTGGGGGAAGTGTCGGACCGTGCTCTGGACGAGTGACGCGCCACGGAAAAAGCTCCGATCCGGTGGCGCGGGCGCAAGCCTCATTTTAGGTTATCCGAGTAACGGCGAAGGGAAGAGTATCCGGCTCGAGGTTCACGTGCTCTTCGCTTCCCTGTCGCGCTCAAACCTCACACGCCCGAGATACAGCGCTGTGGGGGATACCACTTCCCAAAAGCCATCTTCGCCGCAAAATCTGGTCGCCCAACCCAGTTCAAAAAAACGCCCCCAACCCCCTAATTTCCCAACAACTTACAACCCTTCCTCAAAAATCCACCCCCTCCCCAAATCCCAGTCACAACTCGAGAAAATATTTTTGAAATCTTCTATCTCATTTCCTATCAGCCTATTAACCTGTGGAAATCCTGTTGATCGCAAATAGATATAGTTCGTTTTGCCGGGGTGGTTATGCTACTTTTTACTCAGGTCCGCCAGAGTGTCACCTCTGCTGCGGGCCTTTTTGTTTGTCGCTCCACTCACAAAAGCTATTCCATCTCAGGAGATTCCATTTATGTCTACCAGCCCGGCCCAAAAGGTCACCGTTGTTCTCAAACCCGTCAAAACCGCCTTCACCGGCCAAATCATGCTTCTCACGCCGGAAGACGCCGTCGAGTACGAAAAACTCAGCAACATGTTCGTCGAATACCATAAACCGGCAGAATACGAGGAAGAACTCCTCGTCCAATCCATCATCGATCTCGAATGGCGCTGCCGCCAAATCGCCGCTACCGAACAGGGCCTCCTGGCCCTCGGCCGCATCGAATTAGCTGACACCACACCCGGCCATCTCTTACCGGCCGCCGCCTATCTCAAATACAAACGCGAGATCAAAGACCTCAGCCTGCAGGAACACCGCCTGCACCGCTACCGCGAAGCCGATCTGAAAAAACTGCAAGCCCTCCAAGCGTTTCGCAAGGAAGCCGAAATGCTCCGCCGCAAAATGGAGGAAGCTCGCGTCAAACAGCAACAGCAGCAGCAACCTCCTCAACCCCAAGCAGCCGCCGCCTCCGCGCCCGCATCGCAACCCATCCACCGAGCCACGGTTGAGCCGCTACGCTGAAACATCCCGCGCAACGATTCTGTTAACCCTCTAGAGCTCCGGCGCGCCTCACCCGCCCGCCAAACCGTAACCCGAACCTGAACAAGTATGATCCGCGCCGCCCCTTCCTCGCCGCAACGTGTTCGAATGGTCGGCCCCAGTTGTTTGCCTCGAAAATGCTTTTCGTAGGGCGGCCATTCTTGGCAGCAAGGCGGCTTTCTAGCCGCCTCCTTCGAGGTAAGCGCCGATCTCTCTTCGCCGTAAGGTGTTCGAAGCGTCGGCCCACGGTTGTTTGAAAACTTAATATCGCAACTCTTCCGCCACGCCCGTCGTGTCTCCTGGGCCGCCCATTTTCATCCGCAGGGATGGCCCAGTGGGCCAAAGAGGTTGACAATCGAATATTCTCCCGGCGGTCGGGGACACCATTGGGTACACCACACATGTGTTCGCGTACCAAAGAAAAGGGCGGCACTCCCGCCCATACTTGTACCAAGGGGGGACATTGTGGGCTCCCGTCAACTCAAGTCTCGAACGCCGAATCACATGTGGCAACGGTGTCCCCCTTTTCGTGCCCAGGCCCAGACGTGCGTCCTCACCGCCCCGTCACATTGGCTTCGTTTTTTCAACTCCGTTCAGAGTCGCGCAAGCCGGCAAACGAACGACTCGCCCCGTGCCGTGTCATCTCAAACCCGTCACCCCGAGATGTCTACGCCACAGGGCTCACTCGCGTGAGCCCGCAGCGATTCTTCCCTCAAGTGAAATCAGCTTAATATGCGGTTTAAACGCCGCTACTCCACTTGACGTTGCGGAGTTAAGGGCGTTTACGCAAAAATTCGCGGGCAAATATCGCCGCTTTTTCCCTAGAATAACCGCCTGTGTGTTCAGCCAAATCCAGCAGTGAGGTTAGTTCCGTTTTCCTCAAACCAAGGGGCAACTTCCAACGGAGACACTGTAGCTAGCCAAGCTGGCACTCATTGGATAGGTTAGCCATCTATCACTCTGCACCCGCCTCCGCACCGCCATCCATACCCATCTGCGAGAGCCGGTAGCGCAATGCATTGCGGGTCAAGCCCAGCATGCGCGCTGCCTGGCTCTTGTTGCCGTTGGCGCGCCGCATCGCTTCCTTAATCATCATTTGCTCCCAGTGCTCTAGGGTCTCGCCTTCGGGAAGAAGAGGCTGAGTTTGCGATGACGCCGCGGCGGTACTCACGCTGCGTGCCGCTTCAATCCGCATGTCAGACGCTTGTAAAGTTTCGCCGCTCGCCAAAACCAAGCTGCGCTCAATCGTGTTCTCTAACTCACGTACATTGCCGGGCCACGAATACTCCAACAACCGATCCATCGCCCCTGGGCTAATGTCTTTGGCCCGCGAACCCAAATCCTTACTCAACTTCTGTACAAAATGGAGCGCCAGAAACGGAATATCTTCGCGCCTTTGCCGCAGCGGAGGAATACTAATCGGCACCACGTTCAGACGGTAGTACAAGTCCTCGCGAAAACGACCTTCTTCCAGGGCCGCGCGCAAATCTACGTTTGTCGCGGCGATCACGCGGACATCTACATTGCGCGTCAGATTCGAACCTAACCGTTCAAACTGCCGTTCCTGCAAGATGCGCAGCAGCTTCACTTGAATATTGCCGGGCACGTCTCCGATCTCATCAAGAAACGCAGTCCCCTGGTCGGCTTGCTCAAATTTGCCGGGCTTGCTTACGCTCGCGCCGGTGAACGCACCCTTTTCGTAGCCGAACAATTCGCTTTCCATCAAGTTCTCGGGCAGCGCCGTGCAATTGATCTTCACAAACGCATGCCGGGCACGCGGCGAATGATGATGAATAGCGCGCGCGATCATATCCTTGCCCACTCCGCTCTCGCCAGCCAACAGCACCGTGGCCCGCGTAGGGGCAACTCGTTCTACCGTTTGAAAGATATCGCGCATCGCCGCACTACGCCCGATGATGTTGTCGAATTGGTAGCGCCCATCCAACTCATTGCGCATGCGCCGGTTCTCGTCGCGCAGTGCCTGCACCGCCATCACTTTTTCGACGACAGCGGCTAAATGGTCTAACGAAAACGGCTTCTGCAAGAAGTCGGCCGCACCCAACTTCATCGCTTCCACGGCGGTCTCCACCGAACCGTGGGCGGTTATAACAAGCACGGCCGCTGCTGCGCCGCGTCCTTGCATCTGCTTGATAAACTGAATACCGTCCATACCCGGCATACGTAAATCGGTCATCACCAAATCGGCCGCCGCCACCAGCGGCAACGCCTGCTCGGCGCTCGCAGCGCCATCTACTTCATAGCCAAGCGACTCCAGATGCAACTGCACCACGCGCCGCAGCTTCTCTTCATCTTCAACCACCAAAACTCGTCCCGCTGGCATGTTTCCTTCAACTTTAGTACTTTAATGAATATGAGCACACAACGCAAAACCAAGTATGGCTTGCCTACCACGGTTGTTGAGCCCGATATCGATCAAAAAGTCTCAAAAGACAATGATCAGAGCCCGGACGACCCTCGTATTCGGTGCCCACATTGTGATTGGTCGCCGAGACCGGACAGCCGCTGGCAATGTGTTTGTAAACATCATTGGAATACCTTCGATACAGGCGGCATTTGCCCTTCCTGCCTGTTCCAGTGGACTAGCACCCAGTGCCTCTCCTGTTTAGTCTTTTCCGCCCATTCCGCCTGGTACACCCACCCAGCCGAGTAGCAGTTAGCGATTCAGCGGCAACACAATTTCAAACTTGGCGCCCTTGTTCTCTTCGCTCGAGACATCAATACGCCCTTGATGTTCGTCGATAATTTTGGCGACAATCGGCAGTCCCAAACCCACGCCTTGCTGCTTTGTCGTAAAGAACGGATTGAAGATGCTCTCCAGGTTTTGGGCCGGAATGCCAACCCCTTGGTCAGTCACACGGAGCTTAACGTCGTGGATACCGCGCTCTATGAGAATGTCCACCTCCGTCCCAGCGGGACTCGCTTGAATCGCGTTCTGCACCAGATTCGCCAACGCCACAGTGAGTAAGTCTTTATCAAAAGAAAATCGGCAGCCGCCGGCAGGCTTCCCGGCAACCACTCGAACTTGCCTTTGCTTGGCCAGTTCCGCTTGCTGCCGCACAACATCATCCACCACGGCATTCAAATCCGCTTCAGCCGGATGAATTTGCAACGGTCGCGCAAAATTTAGAAAGCTCGAGATCAGATTGTTCATCCGGTTTACTTCGCTGCCGATATAACCGGCCATCTCTTCACGCACTTCGGGCCTTTGTTCCAGCGTCTCTTTGGTCAACATTTCCGCCGAGGCTTTGATGGTGCCTAGCGGATTTCTCAACTCATGCGCCAAGCCGGCTGTCAATTGCCCCATCGCCGCCAACCGCTCGCTGCGCCGCAACGAAACCTGTGCTTCGCGCAAATTCTTGTTTGATTCGGCCAACTGCGCCACGGTTTCCTCGGTACGCGCCATTTGCAAACGCTTGGCGCGTGCTTGCTCATAAACCAAAAACGCCACCATCATGAAGAATGCCACCCGTAACGACATGATGCTGATCTGATTGGGTGGCAGTTGGTAGCTAGTGTAATCGTAAAAAAAGGGCAGCAGAAATCCAAAATAGCCTAGCCCGACAATCGCTGTCACGGCCACCACTGTGCCCAATTCGAAAGTCGTGGCCGCCGACACTACGGGCAGCAGGAAGATCTGATAGTAGAAACTATCGGCTCCGTGCGAAAACCCAACCACCAGGTAACTGAGCAACATTTTGAGGACGAGTGAGATGATTTGCCCGCGGCGAGTGCTGAAGATTTTCAGTCTCGGCTCAATGATTAGAAAGGCGCCGATGATCGGCAAAATGATATTCAGGTCGTAATTGCGTTCAGGTGGACTGCCAATCAAGATGGCTACGAACAGCAGCCAGGCAAAGTCGCCTATCTGAAAGAAATTGCGCAAACGTCGCATATGGCCCCTTTCCTCGGCATCCTAAGCGTATATGACAGAATAAAAGAACCCCCTGGTAGTCCATGAGTAACCCCAATCTTGATAGCCTTTTGCCCACTGAAACAGCGGGCGCAACCGAAGATTCGTCATTCGCAGACATTCTTTCTAATTTTGAGCGTGAGCATTCAGAGAGCCCGGGAGAGACTCTCACGGGCACTATCGTCTCCGTTGGCCCCGAGACTATTCTGATCGATATTGGCCGTAAAACCGAAGGGTCCATGACCCTAGCCAAATGGAAAGAGACGCAGATTGATGATCCGAAAGTGGGCGCCACGCTGCCCGTTACAGTCGGCGGCCGCGATGAAGAAGGCTATTACCAACTGTCGACGATGAAAGTCGAGCGGCCCAAAGATTGGTCGGGCCTGCAAGCGGCTTTTAGCGAAAAAAAGAACATCGCCGGCACCGTAGTCGAGCAAGTCAAAGGCGGATTTCGGATTGATATTGGCGTCCGGGCGTTCATGCCGGCGTCGCGTAGCGGCGTGCGCGAAGCCGATGAGATGCCCAAACTCGTAGGCCAGGAAATTCAATGCCGTATCACCAAGCTAGATACGGAGAAAGAAGACGTGGTTGTCGATCGCCGCGTCGTCATGGAAGAAGAGAACGCCGTCCGTCGCGAGCAGGCATTCTCGGAGTTGAAAGAGGGAGCAGTCATCAAAGCGCGCGTTCGCTCATTGATGGACTTTGGCGCGTTCCTCGAAGTTTCGCCGGGCGTGGACGGCCTCTTGCATGTGGTTGACATGTCTTATGCGCGCGTCGGCAAAGCTTCCGATGTGGTCAAAGTTGACGATGAACTGGAAGTAAAAATTCTCAAGATCGACCCAAGTTCGAAAAGGATCGCTTTAGGTCTTAAGCAACTGCAAGAAGATCCCTGGATAGTGGCGGCACGCACGTTCAAAGTAGGGGACCGTGTGACCGGAACGGTTTCGCGCCTTGCCGATTTCGGCGCATTTGTCGAACTCTTGCCCGGCGTGGATGGCTTGATTCACCTGTCGGAATTGTCATGGGACAAGAAGGTTCGCAAGCCCGCTGACCTGCTCAAAGTGGGCGAGCGTGTCGAGGCCGTCATTCTACAAGTCAATCCCACCGATCGCCGCATTGGCCTCGGCTACAAGCAAGTGCTGGGCGATCCATGGGTGGAGGTGCCGAAAAAATATCCAGTGGGTTCCACCTTCGAAGGCCCCATCACCAATCTCACGCAGTTTGGCGCTTTCGTGGATATGGGCGACGGCATCGAAGGCATGATCCACATTTCGGATATCACCAACGAAAAGCGCCTGGATCATCCAAAGGATAAAGTCGCCAAAGGGCAAACGGTGAAGGCGCTGGTGCTCGAAATCGATAAAGAACGCCGGCGCGTCCGGCTTGGGATGAAGCAACTGGAGCCAACCACGGTTGACCACTACATCGCTGAACACAAGACCGGTGAAAAAGTGAGCGGCCGTTTGATGGAGCTACAAGGCAGCCGCGCCAAAGTTGAGTTAGGTGAAGGCGTAGTGGCCATCTGCCAGATGAAGCCGAAAGAAGAAAAGACGGCGCCAGCGCTACAACCGGCAAAATCTTCGGATGTGGGCTCCTTGAGCGCCATGCTTGCCGCGAAATGGAAGCAGGGTGGCGCTTCGGAAAGTTCACAGGACAGCGTCAAAACCGGCCAAATCCTCAGCTTCAAGATCGCTAATCTCGATTCCGCTAAACGCTTGATTGAATTAGAGTTAGCCTAGCTTCGTTACCAAATCTGAGTTGGTACGTCTATTATGGTGTGGAAGCGAGAGCTGGTTTTGTCGACAATATAGCCGTGCAGGGCGCTACGTTGGAACGTACCACGGAAGCTGATCTGGTGCGTGCCGCCCAGCGGGGTGATGCGGGTGCTTTCGACGAGTTGGTGCGGGTGCACGATCACCAGGTTCTGCGCATGGCGTACAACCTGCTTCGCTCGGAAGAAGACGCGCGCGACATCTATCAGGAAGCGTTCCTGCGGGTCCATCGCAATCTGCCTAAGTTCCGTTTCGATAGCAGTTTTTCAACCTGGCTGTATCGGATTGTCGCTAATCTCTGCCTTGATCATCTCCGCAAACGTAAAGTTCGCCACGAAGAGTCTGCCAGTTTTAAAAGTGAATCAGGCGAAGTGGACCGGCTGCAATTCATCCCCGAAGAGCGGGCCGATGTAGATCCGCAACGCCGCTTTCAGAGCGCCGAAGTGAACTCGCGCATCCAGGACGTGCTGGCCGAATTGACACCGCGCGAGCGCGTGGTTTTTGAGATGCGCCACTATCAGGGCATGCGGCTGCGCGCCATAGGCCAAGCACTCGGCGTGACCGAAGAAGCGGCTAAGAACTGTCTCTTCCGCGCGACGCACAAAATGCGCGCTGCCTTGGGAGACTTCGCATGAACTGCCAGGACGCGCAGTCATCCCTGTCGCTGTATCTGTATGGCGAATTGGATTTCGCGCAAGAGGAAGAAATCGAAGTCCATCTGGAGCAGTGCGCCGCCTGCCAATTGAGTCTCACGCGAGAAAAACAATGGCACACACAGACGAACGCGCAGGCCCTGGAACCACCACAGGATCTGTTAGCCGAATGCCGCCGGCAGCTTCGCCCCGCTTTGGCGCGCGAGACGTCGAGTGAGCCCGCTGTTGTTCGCAGTTGGTGGCGCTGGGGCAAGCCTTTTGATATTTCCTTCAACCGCTGGTCAGCGCAAGTCGCATTGGCGTCTTTGCTGGTGGGCTTGGGTTTTTTCTCTGCTCGCTTGCTCGATCACGGCTCGCTGCACGGCTCGCTACAACTGTCCAACTCTAATGAGATGGGCATGCTGAATTCACCCAACACGCTGGTGCGCGATATTCAAACCGGCAGTTCCGGCGAAGTGAGAATCATCATCGAACAGCAAAGCGAAATCTCCGGGCGAATGGACGATCCTACTATTCGCAGACTGTTGCTCGCCGGCGCTCGCGAACCTGAGCCTGACGTGCGCTTCTATGCCATGCAACTGTTGAATCAGCAAAGCGTCACGGATCAGGCAGGGGATCTCCGTGAGGTCTTGTTCGATGCGGTGCGCAATGATCCGAATCCAGCCGTACGCATGGAGGCAGTTGACGGCTTGCGACGCTACTCCAGCGATCCGGCGGCGCTCGAAATGATCAAGTTCGTCGTGGAACACGACGATAATCAGGGCGTTCGTTACCAAGCCATCAATATTCTCGTACCTCCGGACCGTGCCGTACCCATGACGCCTGCCGTCACGCAGACGATCCAAGAGGTGCTGCTGTCCGCGCCGAGCGACGATTACGTTCGCGGACGCTGTTCACAGGCGTTGCAAGAAGCCAAGGTAGCCGTCATTTACTAGTACGCGAAGAATCCGTACCTTTTTTCAACTAACACGTCCAACGTTATGAAAAGGCTTACTATGCATTCTTGGTTTACGATTCCCGTGCTGGCCGTCTGCTTGCTGGTTTGCGTGCCCTCAGCGCCTGCGCAATTCAACTCGTTCGTGGAGAATTCTTCGGGTAGCAGTATCGGCGTGGTTGTGCAGGATATCGATGCTGATCACGCGGCTGCGCTCAAACTTGGCTCAATCACCGGCGTTGAAGTGGTCACGGCAGTAGCGGGAAGCCCTGCCGAGCAAGCGGGGATTCGGCCCGGCGATGTGTTGCTTTCTTATAACGGCGAGAGTATTGTAGGCGGCAAGCAACTCGGACGGCTGGTATCGGAAACACCTGTTGGCCGCAAGATAAAAATTGAATATTTGCGCAATGGAAAAGTAGTGACTGTCACAGCTATTACTGCGGTCCGGCAACATGGAATGCTGCCGCCTGATATCGATTTTGGCAATGCCCCTAGCGATATGTTGCTTGCCGACTCATTTCCGACCCCGCGATTCTTGTGGACCAACCGGCAATTAGGCATTGAATGCGAAGCTTTCGATGCCCATAGTTCCCAACTGGCGGAGTTCTTTGGAGTGAAACACGGCGTGCTCGTGCGCGCTGTTATGAAAGACTCGGCGGCGGGGAAGGCAGGTTTGCGCGCCGGAGATGTCATTACTGAGATTGGGGGCCACGTAATCGCGGACCCAAGAGAAATTACCCACTATCTCCGCCAGGAACAGCGTCTGTCGAAACCGTTTTCGTTGGAAGTCATGCGCGAGCGCAAGGCAGCGAGTTTAAAGGTCACGCTGGCGGCCGATTCCCAGGAATAAACTAGCTCTTTTGCGAAGGCCAGCGTTTCTGCATGTACGACCGCAGCCGCAGAATCGCTTGCGATTTCAATTGTGAAATTCGCGATTCGTGTAGATCTACGATTTTCGCGATCTCTCGCAACGTCATCTCTTCGTAATAATAAAGGCTCAGAACTGTGCGCTCCAACGGCGGCATTTTCTCAATCGCTTCAGCCAACAATTGCTCGAGCGCGGCACGCTCGACAATTTGAGACGGCCAGTGTTCGTCGGTATCGGCAAGATACCGTAGCAAGTCGCAGCCCTCTTCTTCCGTACCGGCATTCTCAAGGCTGCCGAGAGTGAGTCCGCGAATTTCCGTGAGCCAATTCTGATATTCCGAAACAGCCAAACCGAGATGCGCCGCGATTTCTTCTTCCGCAGGTGTACGGTGGTGTTCTTGTTCGAGCGTAGAGATGGCCGCCTCAATCTGCTTCGAGCGTTTGCGCTGCTGCCGCGGCGCCCAATCTAGTCCCCGCAAACTGTCAAGAATCGCGCCGCGAATTTTGTATTCGGCATAGGTCTTCAGCTTAACGTCGTGACTAGCGTCGTAGCGGTCAATGGCAGCAATCAAACCGACTACTCCGGTAGAGATTAGGTCATCTAAGCTCACCGAGACCGGCAACCGTTCATGGATTCGTCTCGCAATCAACTTCACTTGCGGAAGATGCTCCAAAATCAATTGCTCCCGCAACTGCGGGCTCACTGGCGGTGCACTACCGCTAGTGGTGCGGCTCTCTGTGTCTGGGGTTGTCATTCCCTGCTCATTCCATTCTTATCGGGCGCTCGCAATTGTTCCCTCCAACATTCGGTCTGCATTTCTTTCGACATTTTGTAGCGGGTTCTTCACCCTTCGTCGCAATATTTCCCACCTGCTTAGAGCCGAGGGCGCAAGGCTGGCACCGTATGCGGTCTTGCTTGTCGCGCTTAGTCTGCGCTAAGATCGTCGTAGGGTAGAAGAAACAGAAATGTCTGACAATGACCGTGAAGCCCGAGTTGCTGAACTTCGGCGTTTAGTCGAAGCTGGTGAATACCAGATAGACCCGCAGGAAGTTGCCGCCAGTATTATCCGTAAGTCAGAAAAACCTGCCGTCGCTGAGCCTAAGCCTATATCTAAGTCGGCCAATACATCAGATTAGTCCGGATAGTAATACAGTGTTATTGCAGCGCCTTCAATAACTCTTTCCTGACCGGCCAGCTCCCGAACAGCCGCGCATTCCCGACCTGAAACGACCCCGCCGTCAGCAATCCAGTCAGATCGGCGGGGTTCGGGCTTTGATTCTCGCGCGCCAATTCCAGCCGCAACATCCGGGTCTGCAACTGCAATTGCTTGCACGTTGTATCGGCGCTCGGCGCATTCGGAAATGCCGCTTCCAGTTGCACGGTAAACGCCTCGTCACTATGCTCGGCACGTCCGGCGGAGAGCAAAACCGATTCGGCCGGTTGCAGCACAATCGCAAAAATCTGCAAAGGCCTTGGCAAGCCCGTTGGATCTTTCATTAAAGACGGGGAGACGCGCAACCAAACGGGATCGCCCACCGGCAACTCCTGCAGACGCCGTCCGGGAGGCCGCAAAATGTCGGCGCCGCTTTCACTTTGGCTGATGGCCAACGCCGCAGTATCCGATTGAATGCGTACAAAGTTCACCCAGCGGTGCGGTTTCGTCCCCGGTGCGCGGCACGCATCATCCTGGCAGGCGCCGCCATGTGCTAGCGCAAATTGCCGCAACTTCGGCCAATCGAAGCGCCCGCGCAGCACGAAAAAAGTCTCATT
>Ga0302319_10020003_pt1 | contig 12127 bp, 12 predicted proteins | sample Bog_T0_2_FD_203319 | JGI IMG/M metagenome (GOLD analysis project Ga0302319, IMG submission 203319) | Peat permafrost microbial communities from Stordalen Mire near Abisko, Sweden - Bog_T0_2 | ecosystem: Environmental > Terrestrial > Soil > Wetlands > Peat | place: Sweden: Abisko, Stordalen Mire... | reverse complement strand
GGTCTTCGACTGGGTCCAAGCTGATTATTAATAAGGTATTCAAGGGCCTCTTACAGGCCGAACAGGAAGCCCTCGGTGTGGAGGCTCAAAAGCGTACGGCTCTGAACAGGGATAATTATTACTTCACTCTGGTCGGATACGACAGTAAGCCCTCCGGCTCAATGTATGTCCTCGACGTGATGCCGAGAACGAAGGGACGGTTTCTATATCGCGGCCGAATCTGGGTGGAGGCTGAGGACTTTGCTGTAACCCGGTTAGAGGCCCAGCCTGCCAAGAATCCTTCGTTCTGGACGAAGCACAGCAAAATCGACGAAGTATACCTGAAAGTGGGGGACTTCTGGCTCCCTGCACGCAACCATAGCGTCACCAGCATCCGGTTTGGGGGAAGCGCAGTATTAACGATTCAATACCAAGACTATAAAATCACGAGTGCGGATGCGGTTTCCAACCTGCGATGAAATTGGCTGGGTTGGGTATCGTACGCGAACCTTACATCCCACGGTCATTCGGCATTCAGCCCGAGATGGAATAGCTTGGCACGCGTGGATTGGCAGTCTATATGAAGAATGCCATGAATTCCCAGGCCCTCGGCGATCTGAACGAACATCGGGGTATTGTCGATAAAGACAGCGCACGCGGGCCGCACCTGAGCTATATCTAAAGCAAGCCTGAAAATATCCGCGTCGGGCTTGCGAATGTGAACGAAGCAAGAGGATATGAAGCAGTCGGCCAACCTGTCCAGCTTGAACCGCTCGATCCGATATGCATTCAGCTCACGCGCTTCATTGCTGACGATCGCTATCTTCAACCCCAGATTCAACTTGAGTTGAGAGACAAGCTCGATCATTTCCGGGAAGGCCTTCGACTGCGCGAACATGTAGCGCCGAAACTGATTGCGCGTGAAGGTCCGCTTTTGGTGGAACACAACCAGGCTCAAATACTCGTCCAGCGTGATCTTGCCCTCCTCGAAGATTTCGAACGTGAGGCAATGGCGCTCCTCCATCTCGGCCCACTCCAGTTTGAAGTTCTTCGCCGCCCGTCTGCGCGCCAGGTGATCCCACCCATCGGTCAGAAGGACACCGCCTATATCCAGGAATACGCATGTGATCCCAGTTGCCTTCTTCATCTGCTTTCCTTCCGCCAGCCCATTCGAATGGGTATTCTTCGAGTTCTCAATTCCTCAATGGCCTCCTGTTTATACCTTTGCCTCCGGCGCGTCGGCGACTGCCTCTGCCGATAACTGTTCCGGCAAGTCGAGGCGGGCCACACCAATGCGATTGTCGGCCATCCCGTAATAGACGTCGAAGCGATCCGGTGTACCAAGGTCGTCGCGCCGGTCGATGCCGGTCGGGAATACGACATTGGCGACCGTCCCATCGCGTTCCTGTGGAAGCATCGGTGTCAACACTGGCTGAGCCGAACGATAACGAATCAATCGCGGATGCTGCTTTGAGAGCACCATCACTCCGGCCGAGTAGCACAGCGGATGATCTCCACCTGCGCCGGGAACTTCGCTCACGCCGTGATAAACGATGAGCCAGCCGTGCTTCGTCAAGATCGGGGGAGTCCCTGCGCCGATCTTGAGCCTCTCCCAGGGGGACACCGGAGTTGCCAATCGATGATGAGATGTAAACTGGCCCAGGCGATCCGGCGACTCGCTCATCAGAACAGGCGGACAGTAGGAGATCCAAATGCTCTCGTGATTCAAGTCCACTTGCCGGGATCCAGGCTGGCACGCAGTCTCCTCGGGCCGAGTGCCGGGAAAGAGCGGACGATGAAGCATTCCCAATTCCAGTTGTCCCGCTGAGTTTGGGATCCCGACCGGAAACAGACTCGCATCCTTATCGTCGACGTCCGCCAGTTCGATGCCGTGCCAATGAGCGTAGGTTGCGAGCCCGAGACGTTTCCAATGGAAAAGATCCTCTGACTCTGCCATCGCGATTCTTGGTCCCCGTGGCGAAAATGCCGCGTAAGTCATGATGTAGCGCTTGAGCGGTTCCACGAAAGTGACGCGAGGATCTTCGCAGCCTCCCCCGCCGTCGGGGCGCCGCTCATAATCGGCCTCAGGCTCCAGCGCGATGCCAAGGCGCTCTACACCCATCGGATCGCCGGCTTGATTGAACCGCACGCGCGCTATCCCGATCCGCGAATAATTTCCCTTCGCGACCAACCTCGGGAAGAGATACAGTTCGCCATCAGGGCCTCGAACGACTCCCGGATTGAGAACCCCTTCCACTTCCTGGGGATTACCCGGATCGGGCTCCATGATCATGCCGAGGCGTTGCAACCTACAACCGCTCATCGAATCTCCTCGCCTGCTTGCTCCATCTGCCAGGCTCACTTATCGCCAAGGCAAGCAAGGATAGTCTTGATGACCACGTTGGTATCATCTGGCCCTTTTACAGGGATCGACACAACACCCGCTTGTTCCGCCGGATAATCGTTCCCGCCTGGGAATAATGCATCTCCGATGTACACCATCTCTTTCAATGAAAGGTGGAGAGTATCCTTCAGCTTTCCTATGCCGTAGGCCTTGTCAATGCCGGGCCTGGTCACATCAATTGAGGTTGCGCCGCCCATACGGACGGAGAACTCCGGGATAAGGGTTTTCAGGATCGCTGTGATCTTCTTCCGTTTGGCGAAATCGGGATCCCATTTTTCCTTTTCCGCCAGGGGAGCTTGCTGACCTAAAGCGGAGAATGTCACCTGGCTTCCCCGATCCTCAATTACCTTTCCCCAAACCTTGCCGGCGTGAAAACCTGCCTCTCTCGCCGCCTTATCCAGGGAGTCTATGATCTTCTTTCTCTGCTCCGCCGTAAGATCCTCTGAATAAAGTTCCGTCCACTTCCCGTTGTATTGAAAGAATTTTGTTCCACAAGTTGGAAGCAGGAACAAGTTCGCGAGGAGACTGTCCTGGGGAAGATCGGTGAGAAGCTGCTTTTCAAACTGCGCCCACGCTCCTCCAGAGATCACTGCCACTTTGATGATGTCTAACAGGTCGTGCAGCAGCGCCGCAGTCTGTGGAGCAAGAGACGACTTGCTGGGTGCGAGTGTACCGTCCAAATCGAACACGATGAGCTTTTTCATTCATCCCCCGGTTTTGCGATCCTGTTGCACAGATGATTGCTTCGACCATCAAGGGATGGCAATTTCCAGAAGGGTTATCTCTCCGCTCGGTTGAAACGCGCACTCTCCGGCCTCCGCCGGCAAGAGCCAAACATCACCCTTGTCTACTGCGTAGGGGGTTCCTTCGTGCGTTACCTTGCCTGAGCCCTTAATGCAAACCAATATGCGCGGCTCTGCCGTGGCTCCGACGGTGAATAGGTCTTGCCCAAGGACTCGCCACAACAGGAAGGCATGGCAATCAAAGAGTCTCTCGCGCTCAACAGGTTCGGTAGTCTCCACGCGGGGCGCGACCAGGCCACTGCCGCTCACTCCGAACTCGATGCAGGAAAAAGCCTGATCCACCTGGAGCGGCCTCGGCTCCTTGGTCTCCGGATCGATATGGCCCCAATCGTAAAGTCGAAATGTCGTATCGCTATTTTGCTGAACCTCGAAAACCACAACATCGTCGCCCAGAGTGTGAACCGTCCCCGCAGGGATGAATACTGCATCACCAGGCTTCGGGACAATGCTCAAAAGGTGGTCCGCAATTGTACCGTCGTTAAGAGACTGCCGCAGACTGCCGGCAGTTGTGCCTGGTCTCAGGCCGGCATAGATATGGCTCCCTTTCTCAGCTTCAACCACAACCCACGCTTCGGTTTTTGCCGTATCGCCGGCAGGAATCAGCTCTGGGTGCGCGCCACTGGGATGTACCTGAACAGAAAGCATCTCGTGCACGTCCAGAAACTTGAGCAGCAATGGGAAGCGGCTGAAGCGCGAAGACAGCTTGCCCATCAGCTGTTCTCGGAACTGCTTCATCACTTGCCCAAGCGTCTGGCCCTTCAGCGGTCCATTCGCAACCAGGCTTTGCTGGTCGGTGCGGTCGCTCAGCACCCACGCTTCGCCGATAGGTCCATCGCCCGGAAGCGGCGCGGAGAGCAGGCTGGCCAAGTGGCGGCCGCCCCACAGACGATATTGATAGATTGGGTCGAAACGGAGAGGATACAACTGTGCTTTGCCCATTGCTTGCGGTCCGTCTTTTATCATCGTCAACTCAATTCGATAAGGTGCTACTTCGAGTGCAATGGCTATACCCGCCAGGGTATCGCTACATCGGTACGGTAGGTGAGGCTGGACTCAATTCGCAGCAGGCGCTGGCATCGCAGGTTGCCGATGGCCATTTGGAACCCATGCCAGGTCACCGCTCAGAACGTAGATGGCGAGTGCAGCGCCCATAAGGAGCGCGCCTATCCAGAAGCGCCAGTCACGATGCATACGCTTCCAGTAAGGGCCAGGTTCCGGTTCACCGCTGTCGCCACTGTTTCCTTCATGGTTGTGCTTGCTTCCGGTCATCTCTTCTCCATTGCCGCGTCGTATTCACCGCGGCGTGCCGCCCTGTTGCAGAGCGCCCGATGATACAAGGCCTGCTGTGCGGCCGATACGTTGTCATCCTGCCCCTTCCAAATCTCCAAGGCAGGTTGTTGGATGGCGCGAGCAAATGAGAATGCCAATGCCCACGGCAGCCGTGACTTGAATCTGACATTCATCGCATTCAAACGGGCCGAGGCCAATTCCGCCGGTTGGCCGCCCGACAGGAACGCTATCGCCGGCACAGCAGCGGGGACGGCTCGCAGGAAGCAGTTCACGGTTGCGTCGGCTACCTCGTCCAATGTCGGCTGGCTGCTTGAGGACATTCCGGGAAGCACCATATTGGGCTTCAGGACCATACCTTCCAGAACCACCCTTTGCGCGAACAACTCGCTGAACGCCGTGCGCAGCATTTCGCCGGTGACCTCGCAACACTCTTCCAACGTATGCTCTCCATCCATGACGACCTCAGGTTCTACTACAGGGACAAGACCTTCCTCCTGGCACAGCGCCGCATAGCGAGCCAGAGCATGAGCATTGGCTTCAATGCAGCCCCAACTCGGAAGCCCGCGGCCGATGGCAATCACGGCGCGCCACTTGGCAAAACGGGCGCCCATTTGAAAGTATTCAGCGAGGCGGTCGCGCAATCCGTCCAGGCCTTCTGTGACCTTTTCACCGGGATGGCCGGCCAGTTCTTTGGCGCCTGTGTCCACTTTGATGCCGGGAGTGATACCCGCCTCAATGAGAACTTTGACAAGGGGTGTGCCGTCGTTCTTCTGCTGCCGGATGGTTTCGTCGTAGAGGATTGCGCCGCCTATCGACTCACCCAGCCCTGGAGTGGTCACAATCAGTTCGCGATAAGCTCTTCGAGCTTCGACGGTCTGCGGAATTCCAAGCTTTTCGAAACGCTTGTTACAGGTTCCGTTGCTCTCATCCATCGCAAGCAGGCCCTTGTTATCGGCAAAAAGCAACTTCGCGGTGTCTTTCAGTAATTGCAAATTCATTTGGGCCTGCTTGCTTCCTGTTCAGTTCCGGATTGCTGAGCCTGTCTGCTCAAGGGCATTTCAACTTGTAAAGCTATTGCGGCGGATTTGCCAGCAACTGCTTGAGCGCGTTGATTGCTTTCTGCGCCTCTGCAAGTTGGGCCTCGGCTTGATCCCGCGTCGCCTTCGACATCGGCGCCTGCACTTGAGCTTGTTTCCCCGGCATTGGCCCCGACTGTCCCGGTGCGGTCCCAAACAACGAGCCTAGCGCTTGGTCGAGTGTCGGTTCCATCACGACCTTATCGCCCGTCGCAGCAATCACCCGTTTCAGTTGGGGGAAGTTCGTGCCTTCAGCCTTCAGATACAGAGGAACGACGTAGAGGAATGAGTTCTCGATCGGAATGACGATGAGCTTGCCGCGAATGACTCCCGATCCCTTCTGATCCCAGAGAGTAAGCTGCTGCGAGATGAGCGTGCTCTGGTCGATCATCGCGCTGATTTGGTTCGGTCCAAAGATCAGCTTGTCTTTAGGAAGCTCGTAGAACAGCATCTTCCCGTAGTCCGGGAAGTCGCAACGCGCGGCTAGCCAGGCAATCATGTTGTCCCTCTTCTGCGGCGTAAAGGGAGTCATCATGAGGTACTCAAGCTGCTGGCTGCCGGGAAGCTTCATGAGTATGTAGTACGGCTCCATCGCGGCGACGGCGCCATTGTACTTCTCCTGAGGCGCAACCCATAGATCCTCCCGGTTGTAGAACACCTGCGGATCGGTCATATGGAAGGTCTTATATTCATCCGCCTGTATCCCGAACATGTCTTCCGGATAGCGGAGGTGGCTCTTCAAGTCCGCCGATAGCTCGCTCAGATCTTTGAATACGCCGGGAAATGCGCGGTTATACATCGCCAGCAGTGGATCGTTGGGGTCCATGATGTAGAACGACACCGTGCCGTTATACATATCCACAACAACCTTGACGGAATTGCGGATGTAATTCATCCCCTGGGCGGAACCGCTTGTTTGTACGTTTGAATAGGGGTAGTGATCCGAGACCGTATAGGCGTCCTGGATCCAATATTGCTTCCCTTCGCTCAATACTGCATACGGAACTTGGTCCAGAAGCAGGAAAGGAGCGACTTGGGAGACGCGCTCTTGCACGCCCCTCCAGATCTGAATTCTGCTTTGCGGTCTAAGATACCCAGTCAGCAGAATGTTGATGTCTTTCTGCGTCCATGCAAACAGGAGCCGCTTCCAAATGCTGTCGATTGGTATTCCGCCCGTCCCCTGGTAGCTCGCATAGACGTTTTCATTGCCCTTCGGATAGTCAAACTCCTTGATTCCGGTGTTCACTATCTTGTAACCCGGTGCCACGTTCCCGAAGTAGATCTCGGGTTGCGTAACTGTTAGGCCGTACTGCGATTCGGCAGGCACATTTTCAAGCAGGTACTGCGGCAGGCCACCTCCGGTCGAAGTCGAGACGAAGTTCATCACCAAGCCCTCGCCATGCGTAAACTCAAGATTCTCGTTTACCCAGGTTTGCGCATCCGAGGGCAATTGTGCCGCGAGTTCGCGCGGGGAGAGCATCACCTGATGGAAACCATCCGCCAGATGGTACCGATCGACATTGACGTTATAAAACTCGTAGTAAAGCCGAATCGCCTGGGTCTGCTGATAAGTCTGAAGCAATGGCCGCGTGTCCCAGAGTCGGATGTTCTGGATCGTATCCTCATTCCTTGCGATCACGTCGGGAGTCAGATCGGCGAGAGCCGGATAAGCGGTTTCCTGGATACCGTCCAGCTTATAAGCCCTGCGTGTGTAGTCAATGTAATGGTTCAGATAGGGCGTCTCAAGGCTTAGCTCATTGGGCTTTACCACGAATGTTTGAAAGAGGAATGGCAACGCCTGCACCGCAACCATATACAGAGCTGCGTAAGTCACAAAACCGGCGACCAGCTGCTTCGCTCGCGGGCGGAAATAACCGAATGCCAAAAGTATGCACGCCAGCGCCGAGGTGCCGGTCATCACCCAGAGCGCGACTCTCGTAACGTGCGCTGCAGCATAGCCGGCCCCGTGGACCACGCCGAGGGTCGAGTAGACAAGCTCATAGTGGTCGAGAATGAAGCCCCAACCAAAGTTGGCCACGAGTATGAAGAGCAGCACGATAAAGTGCTGAGCGATACCATCACGCAACGTAATCTTTCCGGTGGACTTGGACTGCCGCATTCCGAACATCGCGCAAACGCTGAGGATCGCGAGGGCCCCGACCGTTAGAACAGTAATGCTTCCCTGCACCATTTCATAGAACGGAAGGCGGAAAACGTAAAACCCCAGGTCGACGCCAAAGAGCGGGTCCGCAACTCCGAACGATCCGCCGTAGCGAAAGCGGAGATACGTGTCCCATTGACCCGAAAGACTAAGCGCAAAGAGCAGCGAGAGGACCACAATGCCCGCATCGATAGCAAATACAAGTACTTTCGGGCTGAGATCGATGTTGATTGTCCTGCTGGCGTCGGCAGGGTGCCTGATTGCCTTGCTGAAGAAGCTGCTTCCCTCCGACATGTCGATGTTCCTGGCAGCGAAGCGGAGATTGATCCATAGATAAAGAATTGAAACGAATAAAGCTACGCCAAAAATGCCCCACTTGACGGACAGAAGGGTCCAGAAGATGCCCGCGTAGTCGAGCTGCCGCATCCAAAGCCACTTTTGGACAAGGCCCAGAACGGTCGACAGAACGACGACAATTGCAATCAGGGCCAGGAAGCCCCACCGCAGCAAAAAGCTGATTGCTGGTGGCAGAATCCTGCGTGGAGTTTCGAGGGGACCTTTTGCTTGGGGTGCGATTTTCTCAACGGCTGTTGCGTGCATGGTATATTCCTCCGCCGGTGCACAAGTTCACGCTTGCCGCGGCTGCGACATCCCGGCTCGGACCGGCATGATCAATGTCTGATGACTAGGCGCAAGGATTCTGTTCAATTTTGACCAGAATCCAATCTTGTTCGTTGTCTAAGATTTCGATGGTAATGAGGTCGGTTCTGGATGAAGACAAGCATTGTTTGCTGGCTCTTGACCTGCAACCGAGGTGCTCGGGATCGGTTCTTAGTCTCCAAGTCAGCTTCTTCCGGATGCCGCTCCACGAGACACATGCGCTGCAACCAATTCGGCAATCCTGGCGGGGAGCGCTGGTAAGCAAAACGCGCATCGGACCAGCTCAAACTCAATCTCTACAGCGAAAAAGGAGAAATTTATGTTGAAACGCTTTCTGATCTTCTCAACACTTGTTCTGTTTGCGGCTCAAGTCGCGGTCGCATCTGACCGTGACGACGATACCACCCGAGCCCGTAGGGCTGCCCAGGTCTTCAAGGAGATTATGAATTCGCCAGATCAGGGCATTCCGCATGATCTGCTGCAATCGGCAAAGTGTATTGCCATCATTCCTGGGGATGTAAAGTTTGCCTTCATCTTTGGGGGTAATTATGGTCGAGGAGTGGCAACCTGTCGCACCTCGAACGGCTGGAGTGCGCCGATGTTCATCGCCATCGACGGTGGGAGCGTGGGATACCAGATTGGGGGCTCTTCAACGGACCTCATCATGCTCTTTATGAACGAGCACGCATTGCATAGCCTTCTCAGCGACAAGTTCAAACTGGGCGCCGACGCTTCCGTGGCGGCGGGACCTGTGGGACGGAAGGCTGCGGCCTCTACGGATTTGAAGCTGAACGCAGAGATCTTGTCGTATTCGCGCAGCAAGGGCATTTTTGCCGGGGTCAGTCTAGACGGCGCTGTCGTTCAGGCTGACAAAAGTGGGGATCAAGCATTGTATGGAGATAACGTGGACAGGCACTACATTCTGGACGGCAAGGTCCCAGTTCCAGATTCGGCCAAACTCCTGATTCACGAACTCGGCGAGTACAGCCGCTAGAACGAGCGGCATCCGAGTTAAGGCTTGGCGTAGATCGCTGGGGCTGTCACCACATCGGCGGTCGCCGCCGTGCAGGCGCGGCCACGCTTATCTTGTAGGCCGCAGGTTTCACTGCGGCCGAACGCCGCAACCGTTCCTTGCGCAAAATGGCTTGTGGCCGAACCCAGAACCTTTGCGCACGATTCAATCTCATCGCGGGGAGCGCAGCGCATTTTCTGGGACTTATGTACAGTCAATTGTGACGCCACGTACAACTCTTCAACCCGCTGACTCATTCAGCTCCAACCGAGAGGTTATGTTCATGGCGTCTTTGCTTGTATTGGTTTTGAATAGTGGCTCTTCTTCCATCAAGTTCTCGGTGTATGAAGCCGGCGACGGCGAACCGCAGAAACTCCACGAGGGATCAGTCGACGGCATCGGCACCGATCAGGGCAAGTTCTGGATCAAGGATGCTGAAGGCAAGAAAGTTGTCGACGAGACCCCAGCCCTGCCTACCAGGGCCGTGGCCTTCAAACTGGTGGCGGATGCGCTGCACTCGAAGGACTTCCCCTCACCGTCGGCCATCGGCCACCGAATGGTTTCGGGCGGCCCTACAGTTCAGACAAACCAGCGCATCACTCCCGCATTGATTGAAGAGATGGAGCGCTACAAGGCCTTCGCACCACTACACACACCCATCGCCATCTACATCATGCGCGAGGCTATCCGGCAGTTTCCCGGCATTCCCAACTTCGTTTGCCTGGACACCTACTTCCATCGCCACATGCCCGAAGTGGTCACCCGTCTGCCCATCCCCGAAGAGTATGCCGCGATGGGTATGCGACACTACGGCGCGCACGGCCTGTCTTACGAGTCAATCGTTTATCAACTGAAACCCACCGTGCCGCAAAAGCTTATAGTCGCTCATCTTGGCAATGGTGCTTCAATCGCGGCGATCCGAGACGGGCGGGGCCTGGACACTTCGATGGGCCTTACGCCGCTTGGTGGCATCATAAGCAGCACACGCACCGGCGATATCGATCCTGGAGTGCTCCTGTTTATCCTGCGCAAAATTGCGGAGACGTCCAAAGACACCACCGAGGCCGCCGACCTGTTGGAGGCCGTAGTCAGCAAGAAAGCTGGCCTCTTCGGCGTGAGCGAACTCTCCAGCGACATGCGCGACCTGCGCGACGCCATCGCGCACGGCAACGCGAAGGCCACGCTTGCCGTAGAGAAGTTTACCTGGACCATTGCCAAGTGGATCGGCGGTTACGTGGCCGAGTTAGGTGGGCTGGACATGCTGGTCTTCACCGGCGGCATCGGAGTGAACGACATCGCCTCCCGTGCCGAGATCTGCGCGGGATTGAACACGCTGGGCATCATACTTGACGCTGCGCGCAACAACATCCAAGGCTCGGGAGTGATTTCGGCAGAAAACTCGCCGGTCACTGTGCGCGTCATTCCTCCGGAAGAGGACCTGATGATCGCCCGCCATGTGGTGCGGCTGCTAGCGTAGTGATTGCCACCAAGTTGTGCTGGTCGACGGCCATGCGGAATCTTGCCCGGTAAACACAACGATTCCTGGATTTCTTTTAGACTGTGGCTGGCTGAATCCAGGGAGACACCCCTACTTCACATTTGCATCCCGCAGGAGCTTGGCCCGCCGTTCCTCGTACTCCTCGCTTGTGATCTCTCCGGCGGCGTATCTCCTTTTCAGGAGCTGCAGGGGCGATTGCATCTCCCGGTAAGTGGATCGGCGCATCGGCATCATGAATGACAAGAAGAGCATCCAAAAGAATATCCAGAAAATCCACCAGATCCAGTGCATTCCACCAAAATAGTAGAACATCCCTTACCCCCCAAAGTGTGCGGTTGATCGTTTCGCGCCTGGTGCCAGTGAGTTAGGAAATGTCTTCACCGGATAGCGCGAGCCTGCTGCCTACACCTCGAATGACGAATTGTCTAACCGCTGACGGCCCCGTCATGGGTTGGAATGCAACGCGAAACCGAGTGAGGAGAATCTACGGCTGGCAACCATGATTTTGCTGTACAAAACTGAACATGATTCGCCATTAAAGTGCCGGCAACCTCAATCTCCTAAGGTGCATTGGGGCTCTGCGATTCTCTTCTGAAGTCTCCCCTTATCCGCCGTCAGCATCGTCGCCTTGGAGGCAATGGAGCAGCTTTGCGGGGACGTATAAGATTGCTCAGCGCCTTCAAATAACCCGTGGAATACTGCATATGCAACAGGCAGAACGTCTCTTCGAAGATGGTGAACACAATGCCCCAGAGCGAATATGACAATGCAGCGGATCTGCATATCTACGCAGCCCACGCCCACACTGCCGCCGCAGCCGCGCACCACCGTGGCGATCACGAAACCGCGGAAGAGCTGAGCTCAAGGGCTCAGGACTACTCGATGGCGGCTTCTGAGAAAACACTTGAGATCGCGAAGCAAATCCACGTCCCTATGAGGGCTTAAATCGCCTTCAATCACAACCTTACGATAATTGGAGACACGTTGAATGGCCGCTCCAAATACCACTTTGAATTCGCAATCAAACCGTCTCATGCGTTCTGAAGCGCGGCGCCCGGTGTTCGGAGCCGATTCAACATCCTCCCTTCAACTGGCGCCTCGACCGCAACGACCGGTCAGGATAGCGGTGATTGGGAATCACCTTCCGAGGCAGTGTGGAATTGCAACCTTCACCACAGATCTGTGCGACGCGATCGCTGCCGAATACCGGGCAGCCCAACTTTCGGTGGTAGCAGTCAACGACG
>Ga0302319_10020002_pt1 | contig 12128 bp, 11 predicted proteins | sample Bog_T0_2_FD_203319 | JGI IMG/M metagenome (GOLD analysis project Ga0302319, IMG submission 203319) | Peat permafrost microbial communities from Stordalen Mire near Abisko, Sweden - Bog_T0_2 | ecosystem: Environmental > Terrestrial > Soil > Wetlands > Peat | place: Sweden: Abisko, Stordalen Mire... | reverse complement strand
CTGCCGCGCCTTGTCGATCGACAGCAGAGTCTCATACTCCCCAAGCTGCGCGGTGATCGGCACGTTCGGGAAAAACGCCTCCATCAACGACCGGCTGGTCTGCCGCATCACCGTATCGGCCGCGGCGATGGTAAACGCCTCCGCCCCCGGCACCTCCGCCTCGATCCCCAGCCGGCACGCCTGCGCCACGTCGCGGCTGTCCACCCAGCCCCACAGATTCCACTGCCGCGACGCCGGATCGTCCCAGAACGACGGAATCCGCGCGTAATCCGGTTCCTCGAATATATTGGAGATGCGCAGGCCGACGAACCGCGTCGCCGGGTTCCAGCGGTGCATCTGCCGCGCCATCTCCTCGCACAGGGATTTCGCCAGCGCATACCCGGTTTCCGGCGCCAGAGGATGGTCTTCGGTGATCGGCGCGAAAACCGGCGGCGTGCGGGTCAGCGGCAGCCCGTAGGTCGTTTCGCTGGACGCCCAGACCACCCGCCTCAGCCCCAGCAAGGTCGCCGCGTTGAAGACATTGTATGTGGACATCAGATTGTTGCGGAACACCACCGCATCCGGCGTCAGCCCCGGCGCCGGGATCGCCGCCAGATGGATCACCGCATCGGTCGCCCCGAACCCGTCGCGCCGCCGGTCGATGGTGCCCGCCGCCGGCCGCAGCACGTCGATCGCCTGCCCCAGATCGTTCAAATCCGCTTTGATGAAATGACACAACGGGTCCGCCGGCGGCACGACATCGACGTTCACCACTGCATAGCCGTGATCCAGCAGTTCGCGGATCACCGCCCGCCCCGCCTTCCCGCTGCCACCGGTGACGACCACACTTGGCATTCTCACTTCCTCCTCACCGCCAATCCAGCCGCACAATGTAAGCGAGCCGCCGGCGCCTGTCTCCTCAGCCCCGCCTCTGCTATCCTCCCCGGCAAAAGGAGAACGTCCATGATCGATCCTGCCCAAGACCGAGTTCTCATCACCGGCGCCGCCGGCGCCATCGGCACCGCCCTGCGCAACGGAATGCGCGAGAACTGGCGCCACCTCCGCCTGACCGACATCCTCCCGATCCCCAACCTCACCAACAACGAGGAAGCTATCGTCGCCGACATCTCCGACCGGTCCGCGCTCGAAACCATGATGCAGGGCGTTCGCGCCGTCGTGCATCTGGCCGGCGTGCTGGGCAATTACGACCTGGAGGAATTATTCCGGGTCAACGCCCGCGGCCTGTTCGACGTGTTCGAAACCGCCCGCCTCGCCGGCGTCCCGCGTATCGTGTTCGCCAGCAGCAACCACGCCTTCGGCTGCTACCCGATCAGCGAACCGGTTTCGCCAGCATTGCCGCCGCGGCCCGACAGCCTGTACGGCACCTTCAAGGTCTGGGGTGAGACCATGTTGCGCAACTACTACGACCGGCACGGCATCCGGTCGGTTTCATTGCGCATCGGCACCTACCGCAGCGAACCGATCGACCAGCGCTCGCTGGCCACCTGGCTCAGCCCCGCCGATGTCGCCCAACTGGTGGACCTGTCGCTGCGCCATCCCGATCCCGGCTGCCTCGTCGTCAACGGCTATTCCGCCAACACCCGACTGAAAACGCATGATCCGAACTGGGCGTTTCTCGGCTATACACCGCGCGACAATGCCGAGGACTACCGCGACAAGCTGCGCGCCCAGGGCGTCGATGTGGACGCGCCCGACCGCGATGCTTGGGAATGGCCCGAACACGGCGGCTCGCACGCCCGTGCGCCGGAACGTCCCGCCCGCCACGCCGCGCACCGTTGATCTGAATCAACGGCCGGTTGCGCCGTTAATGCTATCGTCCACCGGCGCAACAATGAACCACGGTGCACGATGCTGACCCGCCGGACGGCCCTGACAGGGATCGCTGCCACCATCATTCTGCTCACCCCGCCCGCACCGGTACGGGCCCAGCCCGGCCCGCAGGCCGTTACTTTTGTGCAAGTCACCAGCGGCCAGTTGGTCACGATCGTCAACAGCGCCGACTCGCCTCAGGAAAAGCGCCGCCGCCTGCGTCAGGTGGTCGATGCCACCGTCGACGTGGACGACATCGCCCGCTTCTGCCTCGGCCGCTTCTGGCGCATCGCCACCGATGATCAGCAGGCCCAGTACATGGCGCTGTTCCACGACCTGCTGGTGACCAACATCGCCAGCCACCTCGGCGAGTATCAGGGGGTGCGCGTCACCATGGGGCTGGCACGCACCAGCACCGACACCGAGATCGTCATCACCACCGTCGAACGGCCGAAAAATCCCGCCACCCAGGTGGACTGGGTCGTCAGCACGTCATCTGGGAACCCGAAAATCGTCGATCTGCTGGCCGAAGGCACCAGTTTGCGCCTCACCCAGAGCAGTGACTTCACCGCCTACCTGGCGCGCCACCAGTACAACATCCACGAACTGATTGAAGGCATGCGCCAGTTGATCGCCCAAAATCCCTGACCCGGCAATCCCTGACCCGGCAATCCCTGACCCGGCAATCCCTGACCTGGCCCGATCGCCGCACCCACCAGTTCACGCCGCCGCAACCGCCAGTCTGACCAGCCCTGGCAGCGACTTCTGTCCCGTCTTGCGCATCAGCGACGCGCGGTGATTCTCCACCGTCCGCTGGCTGATGCCCAGATCCGCGGCGATATTCTTGTTCGGGTGACCGTCGAGGATAAACCCCATGATCTGACGCTCCCGCGGAGTCAGCCCGGCGAAATGCGTCGCCGCGGCCTCCCGCCATGCCGCCGCCGCGCGCATCAACTCGTCCCGCTCATGGACCAACCGGCAGCCCGCACACCGATTATCCCGCTCGTCGTCGCAGAACGTGATCTCCTGTGGCAGGGGAAGCGAAAATCCGATTTCATTTGATACGATGCTCATGATTTTGCCCCGTCCTTTGACTTCGCAACTTGATTGTCGCGCTGTCTGGCCGGCGCGGCTGTACAAAACGGCACATAACGCCTGCGCCGAGTGTGAACCCGCAAACCCGCCCGCAAGGCTGGCGTCAGCGCCGGCCCGGCCGGCAGCCCGCCGGCGATCACGCACAAGTTATGACGGCGGCTCCACGGTGTTCGGTGCGTCGTGCAGCAAAACGCTGAGTAACGAACTGTGCACCTCGATATGACCGTTGTAAGTGATGAAGCCCAGCCGGCGGAAATTGTTCATGAACCGGCTCACCCGCGACCGGGTCGTGCCGATCATCTCGGCAAGGGTTTCCTGGCTGATCTTCGCCACGATCGGCTCCGGCCGCCCTTCCTTGCCGAAATTCGCCAGCAGCAGCAGCACCCGCGCAAGCCGCTTTTCGGTCGAGTTGAACAGTTGATCGACCAGGTCTTCTTCGATCCGGGCATTGCGCACCAGAATATGCGCCAGGAACATGTTGGAAAACCCGACATCTTCCGCCAGACGCCGCTGCAACTCGGCTTTCTCCAGCCGCATCAACACGCAGTCGGTTAGCGCCACCGCCGTTGACAGACGTTTCGGCTGCCCGATCAGGCATCGCTCGCCGATGAATTCATCCGCCCCCAGCAACGCGATGACGGCTTCCTTGCCGTGCCGGGACACCACGGTGACCTTGACCCTTCCCTCGGTGATATAGAACACCGCGTCCGCCGCATCGCCTTGCACGAAAACCGGCGTGTCCTTTTCATAGCGCAGCGTCGTCCGTCCCTTCGCCGCGCCATCGAATAGCACCCGCGGATCGAACCGCGTCGATCGTGCCGGGGCAGATTGTTGACCAGGTCTGCTCATAGCCGAGTCCTCGCAACAAATTCCGGCGAAAATCAGCCGCCGGAACACGCAAATTTGTACTTCAACTGACGTTATGGGCCAGGATGGCTTCGATCATCCGCACCCATCAAGGGCGAAATGTGATGTGTGATAAACGGCATGCCTGATAACCACCGCCATAAGAACGTCATCTTGCCAAGCCCGCTGGCGCCGCTGTGCAATCAGACCCATGCCTCGGTTGTCCGTCAGCAGCGCCCCATCAGGCGTTGACACTGGCGCCAAGGCACAGTTTTGCAAGGCAGCTGAAGGGGATGCTCGGTCGCTGGCGCTCGCGACCGATTGGATCATCGGCGGCGTTTTCCGCATGGTCAATGCACTCGGTCATGGACGACATGATCGTTGGCGAATGGACCGCCAAGCGCCGGGTCGAGGACCAGGTCGTCGCCGAGGACGAGCCGGCGACGCGCAAACCGCCGTGCTTGACCCCAGGCGCCATGCCCTCAGTCCGCCCTGAAAATAGAAGGCTGCCGCGCACCCCGCCACCGCGCCGCAATCCTCAACAAGCGCCCGCCGATTGCCCGCAGACCCCACGAGCCGGGTTCGGCTCTCGAATACCACCAGCCCGCAGCGCTGACCGGTATGCGGCTGCGCGCGAAATCAATAAACTACCGGCCGCCCGCGTTCGACGCAAAGTCGATGACCTCGGGCGCCCGGAATAAGGCGTTCCACAGGATGCGCAGCCAATGGGGCCTGAATGGCCTGAACTTCTTCACCGCCGCCGTTCAGGCCGGGTTCGGCCCGTTCATCGCCGTCTGGCTGGCGCAGAACGGCTGGACGCTGGAGGCGCTGGGTCTCGCCCTCAGCATCGGCACCCTCGCCGCCCTGATCGGCCAGGTGCCCGGCGGCCTGCTGGTGGACCACATCCACGGCAAGCGCTTCGCGACACTGGGCGCCCTGCTCGCCCTCGGCGCCAGCGCCCTGCTGCTCTGCCTGATGCCCACCCAACCGCTGGTCTGGGGCGCCGAGATCGCCCACGGCCTGGCAAGTTGCGTCATGACCCCCGCCATCGCCGCCCTCACCCTCGCGGTCTGCGGCCACGCCAGCTTCAGCGAGCGGCTCGGCCAGAACACCCGCTACGCCTCCCTCGGCAACGCCGCATCCGCCGCCCTCCTCGGCCTCGCCGCCTCGACCTTCTCGGAGCAGGCCGTCTTCCTGGTCACCGCCGCGCTGGTGATCCCGGCCGTCTCCGCCGTTTTCATGATCAGCACCGAGGACTGTGTCGATCCCCAGACCGACCACCCGGCACTGCTGCACCCCAGCGATCGCGAACATCCGCCCTGGAAAATCTTCGCCGACCCGGTCCTGCACGTCTTCGCCTTCGCCTGCGTGCTGTTCCAGCTTGCCAATGCCGCCCTGCTGCCGGTGGCGCTGACCGGCCTGACCCACAAGGGCGGGGCGCCTGGCTTCGTCGTCTCCGCCAGCATCGTGGTGCCGCAGCTCATCACCGCGATCATCGCCCCCTGGGCCGGCGGGCTGGCGCAACGGATCGGCCGCCGCCCGGTGCTGGCCCTCGGCTTTGCCGCCGTGCCGCTGCGCGCCCTGCTGTTCGCGGTGGTCCCGGGCGCCCTGCCGCTGACCGTGTTCCAGGCGCTGGACGGAGTCAGCGCCGCGGTGTTCGGCCTGATGCTGCCGCTGATCGCCGCCGATCTCACCCGAAACACCGGCTACCTCAACCTCGCCATCGGCTCGCTGGGCCTGGCGTCGGGGATCGGCGCCACCATCAGCACGGTAGCGGCCGGCTGGATCGGCGACCGCTTCGGCGACACGACGACGTTCCTGTTCCTCGCCGCCGCCGGCGCCGCATCTGTGCTGCTGCTCTGGCTGGCCATGCCGGAAACCCGCCCGCATCGCCCCCGCAACACAGGCACGGCCACCCAGCCGGCCTGACGCGATGGTCTGGATGTTCGGTGCGCCGCCCCCCGCTCCTCACCCTTGCCAGTTCGCCCCAACCGATGCCTGATGCCGCCCCGAACCAAGTCGCAAAGGGGGAAATCATGGACCAGGCGGAAGCAAAACACCTTTTCGAACCCACAGGCGATTTCCAGTGCCTGCATGAGTTCATCCCCGCCGCCCGCGCCAAACTCTCCGACCACATCTGGGGCTACCTCGTCGGCGCCGCGGAAACCGAGACCACGCTCCGCCGCAACCGCCTCGCCCTCGATTCCCTCGCCCTCCGCCCCCGCGTCTGCGTCGACGTATCCAAGGTCGAGCTTGGCACCACCCTGTTCGGCCGCCGCCTCCGCCTGCCGGTGATCCTGGCCCCGGTCGGCTCGCTGGAATCCTTCCACCCCGGCGGCGCCGCCACCGCGGGACGCGCCGCCTCAGCGTTCGGGGTGCCGATCATGGTCAGTTCGGTAACCCATCCGGGACTGGAGGAAGCCGCCGCCGCCGCCACCGGCCCGAAAATCTTCCAGCTTTATGTCCGCGGCGACACCGCCTGGATCGATGACGTGGTCGCGCGCGCCGTTGACGCCGGCTACGACGCCTTCGCCATCACCGTCGACACCGCCGCCTATTCCCGCCGCGAGCGCGACATCACCGGCCGCTTCGTCAAGCCCTGGCGCGCCGTCGCCACCGGCCAGAGCTACCAGGCCAGCTTCAGCTGGGACAACGTCAAGCACTTCAAGGACAAGCACAGCATCCCGCTGATCCTCAAAGGCATCGCCACCGCCGAAGATGCCGCTTTGTGCTGCGAGCACGGCGTGGACGGCGTCTACATCTCCAACCACGGCGGCCGGCAGCTCGATTACGGCCGCGGGGCGATCGACGTGCTGCCGGAGGTCATGCAGGCCGTCCGCGGCCGCGCCAAAATCATCATCGACGGCAGCATCTGCCGCGGCACCGACATCGTGAAGGCGATCGCGCTCGGCGCCGACGCCGTCGCGATGGGCCGCATGTACTGCTACGCGCTCGCCGCCGATGCCGAAGCCGGCGTGCTGAAGATGCTGGAACTGCTGGAACACGAGTTCGGCGTCGCCATGGCGCTGTCCGGCGCCCGCAGCCTCGCCGAACTGCATCCCGGCTACGTCTTCCGCAACGCCCCGCCGGTCACGCCACCGCATGCCCACAGCGCCTTCCCGCTGCTGCAGACCACGCCGGAATACCGGGGGTAGCCCGCCTCCGTCACACCAGGGCGGCGCGCAGCAACGGAATCACCCGCTCCCCGAACAGCGCATAGCTGCGCCGCATCGCCTCCGGCGTCGTCCCGCGGCCGAAATTGGCCAGGAAATGCCCGGCGCCGACCGCGCGGCACTGCACGATGATCTGTTCGGCCACGCTTTCCGGCGCCCCGGCGATGAACTCCTCCTCACCCACCGAGAAATTGTGCGCCGGCCCGGGTGCGTCGGGCAGCGGATGGTCCGTCACCCGCGGATCACGCGCCAGCACCGCCCGCAGCGCCTCGGCCGCCCGGCGAGAAGCGGCACGCGCCGCACCCTCGTCCGCATCGATCGAGACCGTCCGGCGGATCGCCAACTGGTCCGGTCCGGCCGGTCCCCCGCAGCGTTCGGCTTCCTCACGGAACGCATCGAAGATGTGCCGGACGCGCTCGACCGGATGGAAGCCGGTGCAAATCTTCGTCCCGCGCTGCGCCGAGCGGCGGGCCGATTCCGAACTCACCACCGTGGTCCAGCGCGGCGGCGAGGGACGCTGAAACGGCCGCGGCACCAGCCGCAGATTCTCGATCTGCCAGTACTTGCCGTGATGATTGACCACGCCGTCGCGCAGCCCCGCATCCAGGATCGCCTGCGCCTCCGCATTCCGCGCGCTGGCCTCGGGAACATCCAGGCCGATCAGCGCCATCTCCTGCGGAATGCCGCTGGAGGTGCCGATCTCCAGCCGCCCGCCGGTCAGGTGATCGAGCATCCCGATTTCTTCGACCACGCGCCAGGGCTGATAGTACGGCAACACGAGGCCCATTACCCCAAGCCGCAGCGTGCGCGTGCGTTGCGCCAGGGCGGCGATCAGCAGATTCGGCGACGGGCTGTAGCCCGGCCCGAAATGATGCTCGCTGAAGAAGATGCCCTCAAAACCGAGCGGTTCGGCGCCCTGCCAGAGCTCGAGGCAGGCGGTGAAATGCGCCGCCGCCACCTCCGGCGCGGCATCCTGCGCCGGATTGCCGGGGGCATGGAAAAACTCGAAGATCCACGGCCTGATCGCAGACCCTCCCGCCTGTCCCATATTCGCTCACTCCCTTTGCTGGAACTACCCGTGTGGCCAGGCGTCTTGTCAAGCGCCGCCGGTCCCGCCCCCGCATCCCCACAGCACCTTTGAACATCCCCTTGCCCGCGATATGCTGGAACCCCCGCGACACGCCGGCGAAAGGCGGCATCCCCCGATCACACAATCGAGCACGTCACTGGCCCGGTGCCCTCCAACCGATGCAACTGTGCCATGATCCTGACGTTAACTGCCGGCTTTTGACCGATCCCCGAGAGGCCCCATGGCACGCACATCCGCTCGCACCGCACCCCGCAACCCGCTCGCCATCGATCCCGACCACGAGCAGCGCGTCCGCGAGCGCGCCTATCACCTGTGGGAATCCGAGGGCAAACCGCACGGCCGCGACGTCGAATACTGGGAGCGTGCGCGTGAACTTATCGGCATGGAGGAAAGCGCCGGCAGCGGCCTGCTGCCCAATCCGCTGACCACCCCCAACGCCCCCCGCGAAACCGGCATCGAGGAAGCCGATATCCAGGAAAACCTCGGCGAGTTTCCCGGCCGCCTGACCGATCAGGGCGAGGTCAAAACCACCCCCGCGCCCCGCAAACGCGCCCCCGCCAAACGCAAGAAACCGGCATAAAGCCGCGACCCCAACCACCCCGGCGCGAATAAATACTTTTTCACGCGTTTCGCCGCTTTCATGCCACACCCGCGGCGCATCTTCCGTCCCAGCAGAGGTCGAGGACACCCCGGTCCTCGCAGGGACAGACACAGATGCGCTTTTTCAAAATCTACGGGCGCGTGCTCGGCCTGCTCGGTCGTGACATCCGTATTGCGGGCTTTCTGGCTTTTGCCAATTTGATGGTCGCCGGTTTGCAGTTTCTCGATCCCGTCCTGTTCGGCCGCGTCGTCAACCTGCTCGGCCAGTCCGACAAACTGCCGCACGACCAGTTGTGGCACACCGCCGCCATCCTGCTCGGCGTCTGGGTCGCCGTCGGCATCGGCGGCATTGTCAGTAATATCGTGGTCGCTTTGCAGACCGAACGACTGGCCCACCGCCACCGCATCAAGTCCATGGGCCGCTACTTCCAGCACGTCCTCGCCCTGCCGCTGTCGTTCCACGGCGGCACCCATTCCGGCCGCCTGATCAAGGGCATGCTCTCCGGCACCGACGGCTTGTTCGCCACCTGGCTGGTGTTCTTCCGCGACCAGCTTTCCACCATCCTCTCGGTTGCCGTCCTGCTGCCGATGACCCTGCTGATCAACTGGCGCCTCGGCCTCGTGCTGATCGCCCTGGTCGCCATCTTCCTAAGCTTCACCGCCGTCGTGGTGAAAAAGACCGAGACGGCGCAGCGCCGCGTCGAGAGCCTGAACTCCTCGCTCGCCGGCACCGCCCAGGATGCCATCAGCAACGTCATGGTCGTGCAGGCCTTCACCCGCCTGTCGGCCGAGGCGCACCTGTTCAGCGACATCGCCGACCAGGTGATCCGCCACCAGTTCCCGGTGCTGAACTGGTGGGCGCTGGTCAACGTCATGACCCGCGCCTCCAGCACGCTCGCAATCATCACCATCGTGGTGGTCGGCACCTGGCTGCACGTGAACGGCCTCGCCACGGTGGGTGAGATCGTCACCTTCATGGGCTTTGCCATGCTGCTCATCGGCCGCCTGGAAACCGCCGCCTCCTTCGTCTCCTCGCTGTTCTTCAAGCTGCCGGCGCTGCAAGACTTCTTCGCCATCATGGACGAGCGTAGCTCCGTGCCGGAAAAGGAAGACGCCCGCGTGCTGTGGGCGCCGCGCGGCGAAGTCCGCTTCGAGGACGTTTCCTTCGCCTACCCCGCCAAAGGCACCGGCACCACCGTGCTCAGCGACATCAGCTTCCGCGCCAAACCGGGCACCTCCGTCGCCCTGGTCGGCCAGACCGGCGCCGGCAAGTCCACCGCCATGACACTGCTGCAACGACTTTGGGACCCGACCGCCGGCCGCATCACCATCGACGGGCAGGACCTGCGCGACATCACCCTGGACAGTCTGCGCGCCAGTATCGGCGTCGTGTTCCAGGAAAGCCTGCTGTTCAACCGCTCGATCAAGGACAACCTGCTGGTCGGCAAGCCCGGCGCCACCAATGACGAAATCGAGCAGGCCTGCCGCATGGCCGACGCGCACGAGTTCATCATCCGCCAGCAGAACGGCTACGACACCATGATCGGTGAGCGTGGCACCACGCTTTCCGGCGGCCAGCGCCAGCGCCTTGCCATCGCGCGGGCGCTGCTGAAGAACCCGCCGATCCTGATCCTTGACGAGGCGACCAGCGCGCTGGACGCCGCCACCGAAGCAAAGGTCTCCAAGGCACTGAAAACACTGATGGCCGGCCGCACCACCTTCATCATCGCCCACCGCCTGTCCACCGTGCGCGACGCCGATGAAATTCTCGTGTTCGACAACGGGCGTATCGTCGAGCAGGGCAGTTTCGACTCGTTGCTTGCCCGCCAGGGCCGCTTCGCCGCCCTCGTGGAGACCCAGCTCGCCCCCGCTTCCCCCCTGGCGGTGGCGGCAGAGTGATCAAAGGTCAATAATGTGTGACAGCGTCCGGTGTGCAACGATGCCAACATCCATGACGTTACACATGTCTTCGGAAATGGAGCCCCGTCATGCTGAGACTGGCCTTGTTCTTCCTCGTCGTTTCGATCGTGGCGGCGATATTCGGCTTCGGCGGCGTCGCCGCCGCATCGGCTGATATCGCTCGCATCCTGTTCTTCGTCGCGATTGTCATCTTCGTCGTGCTGCTGGTGGCGGGCCTGATGGCAGGTAGTTCACTGTGGTAGCAGCAAATGCTGCACTGCACGGCTAAGACGGCAAGACGAACAGTTGCAAGGCGGGACCCGGATCGCGCATACTTCCTCTTTCGTAGGGCGTGGGTGCGTGATCCGGCCTGTTCCAGGGTCTCGATGCAGTCTTCGGCTTGACCGTACCCCGACTGAAACATGAAAGGGGCCGGGACAATGAGCACAGTCGCTGCGATTCTGAAACATAAGGGCTACCAGGTCTCGACCGTCGGCCCCACCGCGCACGTGTCCGACGTCGTCGCGGTGCTCGCCGAACGCCGCATCGGCGCCGTGCTGGTGATGGACACGGCCGAGGTGATGCTCGGCATCGTCAGCGAGCGCGACATCGTCCGCGCCCTCGCCGCCAACGGCGCCAAGACCCTCGACATGACCGCCGGCCAGTTGATGACCCGCGCGGTGCAGGTCGCCCGGCCGGACACATCGGTCGATCAGGCGATGCAGATGATGACCTCCGGCCGCTTCCGTCATCTGCCCGTCGTCGATCACGACACGCTGATCGGCCTGATCAGCATCGGCGACGTCGTCAAGGCCCGCATCGTCCACCAGGATGCCGTGGTGGAAAGCCTTACCGCCTACGTCTCCGGTTCGGTCTGACACCGCCGGCCCTGTGCGGCGCCGGCGTGCGGCTCAGTGTCATTCGACGTTTGCTTCGATCCCCCGAACGTCGCGAACCAGCGCCGGACGTTCGGACGCATCGGCCGGACTTGGGTTGCCGGCATTGCGGTCGCCGGCCGGAGCGACCGATGCCGACACGTAGCACGACCGCGACGAACAGGTAACGCAACGCCCAACGTTGGGCCGGCACGTCGCACCATCGTCATGGCCCGGCTTGTCCGGGCCACCCGCAGGGGCAGGCAACGGCTTGGGTGCAATGGCCCTGCTCCCATCACCGTCGATGCTCTATCAAGCGCGTTCGCCGGCAGCTGGGTGCGCTCGTTCCAGACCAGCGTCGAGACCGCGTTCGTTCCGCTCATGTGACGTCAGCCGACACGCGCCTGATCAACCGCCCCGCGTTCTCAGCGCGGCACGTAAATCCGCCCGTCGAACAGCCGTCGCGCCGTCCGGTAGAACGCGCCGCTGTGCGCCGTCCACACCCCCGACGCATCGCGACTGACATCGGCCCCCACCGTCAGGATCCCCGACGGCATCCCCAGCCGGATGGCATCCCCCGGCTCCGCCTGCAACGCCTCATGCACCAGCGTCCCGCTGATCCGCGCCGCCACCGAGATGCACAGTGACGACGTCACCGGCAGCGCCCGGTGCGGCTGCCCGTTCGAGATCATCCGCGCCGTCAGATCCACATCCGCCGCGCGCACCGTCTCCCCCGCCAGC
>Ga0302319_10020000_pt1 | contig 12129 bp, 11 predicted proteins | sample Bog_T0_2_FD_203319 | JGI IMG/M metagenome (GOLD analysis project Ga0302319, IMG submission 203319) | Peat permafrost microbial communities from Stordalen Mire near Abisko, Sweden - Bog_T0_2 | ecosystem: Environmental > Terrestrial > Soil > Wetlands > Peat | place: Sweden: Abisko, Stordalen Mire... | reverse complement strand
AAAAAGCTCCGCCAGTGCGTGCCCGTCAGCGACCGCAGCAGGCAAAACACCAGCAACGTGTTGGCAAGATGCAACGCCAGATTCGTCACGTGCGGCCCCAACGGCCCCGTTCCGTAGAAAGTTGCGTCCAGCATCAATGACATCCACGTGAGCGGAATCCAATTGCCAGTGAGACCAGTGGTAAATGCCCAACGCAGGTTTCCCGCGCTAATGCCCGTCAGCACATGGTGATTCTTGAAGAAATAGTCGGAGTCATCGTAATTGATGAAGCCATTATTCCAGACTCCCCAATAGGCAAAAAAAGTGAGCAGAACCAAAATCAGACCGGGATAAACCCGCCGCCATTGCAAACATGCAACGTTCTTGCCGGGTTGCTCAATCGCTGTCTTCATCAACCATTGTTTACACCACAAACTCCAATTCCTGCCGATGCGGAATCAAGCCCATCTCGTACCCCCGCCCCAGGAAACGCCGGATCGATTCCCGGCCTTTTTCCCCGTAGTCCAGCGTCCAATGGTTCACATACATCCCTACAAACTTGTCCGCCAAATCCTGCCCCATATCCCGCGCATATTGCAATGCATGCTGCACCGCCTCCGGTCGATGATCCAAACTGAACTGGATGCTCGCCGTCAAAACATCCGAAATCTGCCGCCGTGTCCCCGGATCGAATCTTTTATGAATGACGTTGCCACCCAGCGGCAGGGGCAATCCGTCATTTTCCTTCCCCCACCAGATCCCCAAATCCTCGCACACCGCCAATCCTTCCTTCTCATACGTTAGCTGCCCCTCGTGTATAATCAGCCCCACGTCCGCGCGGCCGCTGCGCACCGCCTGAAAAATCTGATCGAAGGGAACCACGATGTATTTGAATTCGCTCGCCGGTTTCCCCAGCCATAATTGCAGCGCCAGAAAAGCGCTCGTCATCGTGCCCGGCACTGCAATCGTCTTCGTGGCCACCTCCGCGCGGGAAAATTTTTGTTTCGCCACCAGCATCGGCCCGTAGCCATCCCCCATGCTCGCCCCGCTTGGCAGCAGCGCATACTTGTCGCTTACATACGCATAGGCATGAATGCTCACCGCCGAAATGTCCAGCTCCCCGCGCGTGGCGCGCTCGTTGAGCGTCTGAATGTCCTGCAGTATATGCTGAAATTCATATCCCGGCGACGAAACCAATCCTTTCGCCAACCCGTAAAACATAAAAGCGTCGTCCGGGTCGGGGGAATGGCCTAGCGTCAAGGTCACTTTTTGCATCCGCAAAAGTTAAACCACGCCGGTGTGACTGTCACGACGAGAACCGTGAAAAATCCGCCCTTCCTCCCGGCAGCAGCCCCCGCTTTAAGACCATTTGAATCCGCGGAAAATTTAGGTAAAAATACCGCGTGCAGAATCCACTATTGCTGTTCCCCGCATCATTGCTCGTCACCGAGCAGACCATCGACATTTCCGGCTTTACCGATCAACAGAAAACATTCTATCTGAATCTCTTTTGGAAAACGGTGGCTATTTTCAATGATTCGAACAAATCGCGCGTCATCATTGGCATCGCCGGCCCTACCGGCGCCGGAAAATCCGTGGTGGCCGTCTTGTTCCAGGAACTCGCCAAACAAGCCTCCCTTCCTTTCGCCTTCGACTCCATCACCATTGATGCTTACCATTTTCCCAACAGCTTCCTGTATTCCCATTTTTCCGGGGGCGCCCCCCTAAAACAGGTCAAAGGCCGCTTCGACACCTATGACGTCCCTGCCTTAATTAAAGATCTTCAAGCTTTCGTCGCCGGAAAAACGGTTTCCTTCCCGGCCTACTCCCGGAAATTGCATGACCCCGTAAGCAACAGCATCTTGGTCCAGGCCAACGCGACTTTGCTCATCGTTGAAGGACTGTGGCTGCTCAGTGAAGTCGGCGGATGGGATCAGGTGCGGCCCTTGCTGGATTATTCCTATTTCATTGATTCGGACAAGGAACGAACCCGCCCAGCCGTCATTAAAAGACATATGACGGGAGGTAGAACTTTTGAGGATGCGTCGATATATTACGAAGCCGTGGATGCCAAGAACTCGAATTTGACGCTTCAGACCCGGCACTATGCCAGCGAAGTGATTCCGCCCTATTATTTAATCTAACGATCGTGGCACCGGATAGAGCACACGCACGCGTCAGATCAACCCAGCCGCAGCCGCCGGCGACCTCCTTTGGTTCACACCAGCTAAAACTGCGGGCAAATAGTTCAGACGCGTGCGTTGTGTTCCTCCGTGCAGACAACCAACATCGTCCGCTGCGAAAAACGGCAGTAGACGGATCACAGTCCGCCCACTGCCGCCGGGTTCCCCACCCAAACTAATCCAAAACAACAACAACACAGAACTAACAACCTGAACTAATCTTAGCAAGGCCCATGCCGACTTGAAAAGTTTCCCTAAACCTCCAAAATCCCCGCTTTCCGTCGCTTTTCCTCCCCAATTCCACCTCATTCAAGCCGACCGAAGTGTTGCTTTTTTTTCATGCTGCTAAAAATAACGCCCCCTTTCGCCACCCGAGCCGGCATTCGGAAGAATTTTGTCCGGCCGGCCGCCGGAAAACCTTGCTGAATTCTAAAATGACAAACCCTCCCGGCTTTTGCTACGCTGGCGTCCGATGAATTTTATCGCCAATACTTGGGTCGGAGTCTGGTTAATCGGACTCGGGCGTATTTCCGTGCTCGCCTGGGAAGCCATTTCATCCCTGTTCATGCTGAAAGTTTCCTGGCGCAGTTTTATCTATCAGCTTTATTTTATCGGCGTCAAATCCCAGTCCGTCGTCCTCGTCACCGGAGCCTTCACCGGCATGGTCCTCGGCGCCCAGACCTTTTTCCAGTTTCATAAGGTTAAGATGGACACCGCCACCCTCGCCGTCGTCGGTGTTTCCATGTGCAGCGAACTCGGCCCCGTCCTCACTGCCCTGATGGTCGCCGGTCGCGTCGGCGCCGCCACCGCCGCGGAAATCGGCACCATGCGCGTCACCGAACAAATCGATGCCCTCCGCACTCTCGCCACCCATCCTGTCGATTACCTGGTCGTCCCCCGCCTGCTCGCCGCCCATATCGCCCTGCCCATGCTCACCGTGGAATCCATTGTCCTCGGCATCGGCGCCAGCTACCTCGTCGGCGTTTATCTCCTCGGCATTGATCCCACCTATTCCTGGTACAACATGCTCAAATACACCCACGATATCGATGTCGCCATCGGCCTGATCAAGGCCTTCTTCTACGGCGGCATTATCGCCCTCGTTGGCTGCTATAAAGGCATGACTTGCGGCCTCGGGGCCGAAGGCGTCGGCCGGGCCACCACTGAAGCCGTGGTATATTCCTCCATCACCATCCTCATCGCCAATTTCTTCCTGACCCTCGCGCTGGAACAACTCGCCTTGCTCCTATGATCGAAGTGCGTCAGCTCACAAAGAGTTTCGGTTCCCAATCTATCTTGGAAGACATGAGCTTCCAGATCGAGAATGGCGAATCCGCCGCGATCATCGGCCGGAGTGGCGGCGGCAAAAGCGTCCTCCTCAAATTACTCATCGGCTTGTTGCAGCCGGACGCCGGCCAGGTCCTCATCGATGGCGAGAACATCGTTGGCATGAGCGAACGCCAGTTGCTCCGGATTCGCGGAAAATTTGGCATGGTCTTCCAAGGCGCCGCCTTGTTCGACTCCATGACGGTTTCCGAAAACATCTCCTTCGCCCTGAATCGCCTCGGCAAGCTCACCCCGGGCGAAATCAATCGCCGCGTCGCCACCGTCCTCGATGTCGTCGGCCTGCCCGGCATCGAGCGCAAAAAACCCGCCGAATTGTCCGGCGGCATGCGCAAGCGCGTCGGCCTCGCCCGCGCCATCGTCTATGAACCCCAGATCGTCCTGTACGACGAACCCACGACGGGCCTCGATCCCATTGCCTCCGACAGCATCGACCGCCTGATCATCCGCGTTCGCGACCATTTCAAGGTTACCTCCATCGTCGTCACCCACGACATGCGCAGCGCCCGGCGCGTCGGCAACTGCGTCTTCATGTTGCATAATAAACGGCTCCATGCCCGCGGCACCCCCGATGAGATTTTTAACTCACAGGACCCGGTCGTCCGCCAGTTCGTCGATGGCATTGCTGATCCCTCTGAAATCCTATTTTGAACCCATTTGAACCATGGAAAAATCACGTATTGAACTGAAAGTCGGGCTGTTCGCCTTTGTCGCCATTGTGCTCCTCTGTGTTTTGCTGATCTTGTTCAGCAAGAGCACCAGCCTGTTTCGCGGGACCGAGGACATCAATATGACCGCGTCCAACGTGGGCGGACTCAAGGAACGCGCCGCCGTGCTCCTTTCCGGTGTCCAGATCGGCACCGTCTATGCCATCAAACTCGCCGACGATGGCAAAAGTGTCCGCATCGACCTTAAGGTATACAGCGAGTACAAAATCCGCAGCGATGCCCGGTTCGTCATCGAACAGTCCGGCTTTTTGGGCGACCAGTACGTCTCGGTCATTCCCACCGCGAACCAGGGCGACATCCTGACCAACCATTCGGAAGTTGTCTGCGAAGAACCCTTCAACATGCAGGAAGTCGCCCGGTCGGCCTCCGGCTTTATCAAGCGCATTGATGGCACTGCCCAAAAACTGGATGCTTCCGTGACCGCCCTCCGCGCCACCGTGCTGAACCAGGAAACCTTGACAAATTTTTCCATCACCCTCGTCAACTTGCGCAAAGTCTCCCAAAATGCCGTCGGTACCGTGGATAATTTTAATGCCCTGATCGCCACCAATAGCGCCCAGATCGCCATCGCTGTCAGTAATTTGGTCCTTTTCTCAGCCCAATTGACCAATCTGGTCGCCTCCGCCCAAACCATCTTGACGACCAACGGGGATGAAGTGACCGCCTCCACGAAAAACATTGAAATTACCACCGAAAAGGTCAACAGTATCTTAACCGACATTCAGTCCGGCAAGGGACTTGCTGGGACAATATTGGAAAACCAACAATTATCCACTAATGTGCAGGGCATAATCAATAACATCGCCGTCGCCTCGAGTAACTTGGACCGCCTCGGTCTATGGGGCTTTCTCTGGCACCATGAACCCCTGCACACCAACGGGGCTTCCGCCGTGACGCCGCCCAAATAATGACACCGCTTTGGGCCATCCGTCTTTTGTTTCTCTCGATGTGCATGGCGGGTGGCTATGCCATCAGCCAAAGGCCCGAATTCATCGCCGCCCAACATAGCGGCCTTTCCGGTATCTTCATCGGTTTTGGCTTCGGCGGCTTGCTGATCGCCGTCGATGAAATGCTCAAGGGATTCTCCCTTCGTGCCTTTTCTGCTACCACGTTCGGACTGTTGCTGGGTACCGTCATTGCCATGCTCGTCGATCATTCCGGCCTGTTTGAAAACGTTGATGAAAGAACCCGCTGGATGATTCGCCTGTGCCTCTTTCTCTCCTTCGGCTATATCGGCATCATTCTCGCCATCCGCAGTAACAAGGAGGATTTTTCGCTAATTATCCCTTATGTCCGGTTTTCCCCGCAAAACAAACCCGATAACCTCCTCATCCTCGATACCAGCGTCATCGTCGACGGCCGCATTGCCGACCTGATCGATGCCAAATATGTGGAAGGTTTGATCGTCGTTCCCCGCTTTGTCCTCCGTGAGCTCCAGCAAATCGCCGATTCCGGCGATAGCATCAAGCGCTCCCGCGGCCGGCGCGGCTTGGAAATGCTCAACCGCATTCAGCGCAATGGCGAAATCGAAGTCCGCATTCACGATGGTGATTTCCCCGAAGAAAAAGAGGTCGATGCCAAGCTGGTTCGGCTCGCTCGCAACCTGAACGCCAAGTTGTATACGAACGATTACAACCTCGCCAAGGTCGCCGCCCTCCAAAAAGTCCAATACGTCAATCTCCATGAAGTGGCCCGCCTCCTGAAAGTCATCCTCCTGCCCGGCGAAGTGCTCAATCTCAAAATCGTCCGCGAAGGCAAGGATAAAGGCCAGGGCGTCGGCTACCTGCCCGATGGCACCATGGTCATCGTCAATAACGGCTGCGATCACATCGGCCATCACGTGGAAGCCCAGGTCCAAACCCTCCTGCAAACCGGCGCCGGCGTCATCGTCTTTGCCGAAATGCGCGTGCCCCTCGCCGCCTAGTGTGCCTTTACTCTGGGTGGAATGGGCGACTCGCCCGTACTGGAGGGCAACTCGCCCGACAGCCCCAGCCCCGCTATCGCTCCTTAAATCATACCCACATCACCCGCCACATCTCCGGTATGGCTCCGTTTTCCTTTGTCTACCTTATCCGGCCAAATCGACTCAGCGGCCAGTAGCAAAAACCAATCCGCCCCACGATCTCTTTTCCCGGTACAAAACCAAAGAACCGGCTGTCGTCGCTATTCGTTGAATTGTCCCCTAACACAAAATAATCTCCTGCCGGAATGACCACGTTCGTCAGCGGACATGAGAAACAGGGATTCGGCGGTAGATACCCGATCGGGCCCGCTTCATTCGTCAACGAGATCATCCGGTCATTGATATAGAGTTTGCCCCCGCAAATCTGCAAATGTTCACCCGGTTCTCCCGCCACCCGTTTGCAAAAATAAGTCTCAGCCGGCAACGATGGGTTAAATTCCGTATCGAACACAACGATGTCGCCCCGGCGGGGCGCCCGCTTCCAAAAGGTAAACCGTTCCGCAAAAACATTGTCTCCGGACTTCACCGCCGGAGTCATCGATCCGGTCGGAATGTGGAAAGCCACCACCGCCCCCAACCAGCCCACGGCGGCGACGGTAAAGGAAATGACCAAGCCCACCATCAGCGCAATGGCGAACATCCACCTTCGCCAGGTGGTTCTCACCGGCTTCGCCGCCCCGGACGAAAAGGGATCGCCGCTGTTCATAAAAACGGCCAAACACCCCGTGGAGTCACGAGGAGTAAAGTTGCTGGGTTTCGTGCCTATCCAACCCCATTATCGCCCTCCTGTCACGAACAAAAAAACTGTTCCATTACGACTTGCTCACCGCCCATGAACCAAAGTTGGTAGGGCGGCCAGTCCTCTGCACCCCGTCGTAGCTATGCCGATTACCGAAGAAATACTGACGATGGCCGATTGCGGCTCCCTCGCCCCTCAAAGGGGAGAGGGATCAGGGTGAGATTTCCCCGAAACGAAGTTCGCGCATTGAACCCCTGAACCTGATTGAAGTTGCCGCAAAAAGTCATCGGAAATGCCTGGCAATTTCCCAACGCGGCACCCTTCTCCTCTCAACGAGGAGACTATTGCTGCTTGGGAAAGCAGCAATAGGAATTCGGCGGAGCCGGAGGCCCGTTAAGGGCCGAGCGAGCGGGCGCGAGCGAGTCCGCGGCAGGGGGAGGAGTGAGATTATGTAAGTTGTTGATAATAAATAGTCACTTTTGAGGTTCATGGGGACGGGTGAGATCGCGTGCGTCATTGGAAATCGGCGCCCCGCACCCACCCGCAATCATCAACTTTTTGCATTGTTTTTCCACCGCGCTCCGGCTCAATTGAATCGATGCGCCGCCAAACGTTGCTCTGCCTCCTCCTTGCCGGGATCACCCTGGCTCTGTATTGGCCCGCGACGCACTATGACTTGATCTATTTCGATGATCCCATTTTCGTCACCACCACTCCTGAGATCGATAGCGGACTAAACGGGCATAGCTTGATCTTCGCCTTCACCAGCCTGCTCGCCGCCAACTGGCATCCAATCACCAATCTGAGTTTTCTTCTGACCCACCAATTCGCCGCTCCCAGCCCCGGGTTGGAGCACGGGGTCAACGCCGCCTTTCATGCCGCCAATACCGCCCTGCTGTGCCTCCTGTTGTTTCAAATGACCGGCGCCCCCTGGCGGAGCGCCGCCGCCGCTGCCCTCTTCGCCTGGCATCCCCTCCGGGTGGAATCCGTCGCTTGGATCGCCGAACGCAAGGACGTGATGAGTCTGTTTTTCTTTCTCCTTACCCTGCTGGCGTATGTGCGCTACGCGCAAATACTGAACCGCAGCCCGGACGGCGCAAAAAGATTCTTCTACCTGAGTCTGTTTTTATTCGCCCTCGGACTGATGAGCAAATCCATGCTGGTAACCACGCCCTTTGTTCTCTTGCTGCTGGACTTCTGGCCGTTGCACCGCCTAAAAGCTGCCGGAAACCCGGTCACCTCGCCCGCCGACAGCAGCTCTTGGCAGCGCTTGACCTGGGAAAAATGGCCGTTTTTCACACTCACAATCGCGATCAGTGTCCTCACCTACCTCTCCCAACGGCACGGCGCTGCCGTGTCATTCGATCGCATCGATCTCATTGCCCGCGGCGACAATATCGTTTCCAGCTACCTGCGTTATTTGGGAAAGATGGTCTGGCCGCAGGATCTCGCGCTGCTTTACCCGTTCCCAACCTCCGACGGCGCTTGCTTCGCGTTTTGGCCGGACTGGCAGCTCTTTTCCGCGGCGGTCGTCCTCGTGCTCATTTGCGTCTTGTGCGTCCGATTGCGCCGCTCACACCCCTATTTATTGGTCGGTTGGTTTTGGTTTTTGGGAACGATGCTCCCCGTCATCGGCTTGATCCAGGTCGGCGGCCAGGCCATGGCCGATCGCTATACTTACCTGCCGTTGATCGGCCCCACCATCGCCTTGGTCTGGCTGGCGGCGGAATGGGTTAAACCGGCATTCCAAAAAACAGTGCTGCTCCCCGTCACCATCATTATTTTGGCCGCGTGCCTCTGGGCAACGCATCAACAGCTTAAATACTGGCGCGATACCATTACCCTTTTCAACCATACCGTTGATGTCACCGGCGAGAACGCCCTCGCCGAATTGATTCTTGGTGACGGCCTCGATCACGCGGGATTCACCAAAGCGGCCTTGGTGAACTACCGCATCGCCACCACCCTAAATCCCGGCGACAAGGAAAGCTTTCAAGAAATTGCGCGGATAATGACAAAAAAACTGGATTGGAACGCCGCCGCGGACAATTTTCGCACTGTCCTCACCTTGGATCCGAATGAGCCCACCGCCTATGATGGACTCGCCCAGGCACTGATCCAATTGGGCCAGACCGACCAAGCCTTCGCCACCCTGAAACAAGGAATTCAAGTCGCGCCGAATTCGCCCGAACTCCTGAATAATTTCGCCTGGCTGCTCGCGACGTCCAGCCATCCCAACTTGCGCGATGGCCCGCTTGCCGTAAAGCTCGCGGAACAGGCCTGCAAAATGACCCGCCGGCAACAGACGATGATGCTGGGGACCCTGGCCGCGGCCTACGCCGAAGCCGGCCGGTTTGATGACGCGATCGCCACCGCAACGGAAGCCTGCCATCGAGCGGCCGAAAAAAAGGATGACGCGTTGCTGCAGCGCAATCAAGAATTGCTCAATCTTTACCAAAAACAGCTACCTTTTCACGCCCCTGAAAACCTTGTTCCGGCCGGCCAATGAGCTATAATTCCCGCTCGTGACCTCGAGAAAACATGTCTGGCTCGCGTTGCTGTTTCTGACCGTCTTTGCGGTCAGCCGGTGGCCGGGCCTGTTTCCCGCCAACTTCAGCGTGGCCTACGCGTTGGCGTTTTGCGCCGGGGTCTATTTCCAAGGCGCCAGCGCTTGGTGGCTGCCCCTCGGCGCCATGGTGGTCACCGACATCGGCCTGAACTTTTATTATCAATCGGAATACCCGGAATCCCATGTTTGGGACCTCGCCAATTTGTCCAATCTCGCGTTAAATTATCTGGGCTATGTCGTGCTCATTTTTTTGGGTCGCCGCTTCAAATCGCAAAGTGCCTTCCTTCATTTGCTCGCCGGCGGCATCCTGGGAGCCATCCTGTTTTACCTCATCACCAATACCGCTTCCTGGCTCTTTAATCCTTACCACAGCCCGGAATACACCCGGACCTTGCACGGTTGGCTGCTCGCCCTGACACGGGGAATAAACGGCTACCCCCCCACCTGGGAATTCTTCCGCAATACCCTCTTCAGCGGCGGACTGTTCACCGCGCTGTTTGTCGCTGCGGAGAAAACCGCCACCGCCGAATCCCCCGCCGATAAAGTCGCCGGTGCGGTTGAACAGGATGAGCCCAAAGAGCCGTCCGAGGAGGCCATCACGTGAAGATTGGAGTCATTTCTGACACCCACGGGTATCTGGATCCTCAAATCGGAACGATTTTCGCCGGCGTAGAACATATTTTACATGCCGGAGATATCGGCTATGCCTCCCTTATTCTTGAGTTGGAGTTTATCGCCCCGGTCACGGCGGTGTCCGGCAATAACGACGCCGGTATCGGCTATCGTGAAACCGAGATTGTGGAGCTGGCCAAACGGAAATTCATGGTGCATCACATTGTGAACCCGTACGCACCGTCGGAAAACGTGGAAAATCGCCTAAAGAAAGAGCATCCGGCGGTCGTCGTCTTCGGCCACACGCACAAGCCATTTCACGAATCAATCGATGGCGTCTTTTACTTCAATCCCGGTTATGCCGGAAAGCCAAAATTTGGCGCCGCCCGCAGTGTCGCCCTGCTCCATTGTACCGCCAGGGAAATCCGCCCCGAATACGTGGAACTGTAATCGGTAACCATTCAATGGCGATGTGCGTTTACCAAAAGTAATTTTGTCGACCGGGGGGATCGGGCGACCCGCCCGATGTGGTGGGCAACCAGCCCACCAACTCCCAGCCAACCGTTGCTCACCGGATAAAATCATTCGTACCGGAGTGAATCAATCGGATCCAGGTTCGCCGCCTTCCACGCCGGATAGGTCCCAAATATTATCCCCACCAGCGAACAAATTCCCAGCCCGATTCCAACCCAGTCGAAGGGAATGACCGGCGGAAGTTTTAGCAAAATGGAAACCAGGTTGCCGCCCAAAATTCCCAGGATGACCCCGATCACCCCGCCCACTTCACTCAGCACCACCGCTTCGATCAGAAATTGAATCATGACATTGCGCCGCTTCGCTCCAATCGCCCGGCGGATGCCGATTTCGCGGGTCCGTTCCGTCACCGACACCAGCATGATATTCATGATCCCCACACCCGCCGCCAGCAGCGCAATGGAGCTCACGATCGCCACGCCAATCCGCACCGAACGGGTGAAGGATTTAAACTGCTCGATCATGGAGTCATTGGAAACCATTTCAAAATCGTCATCCTGCCCCGGCGGCACTTTCCGAATGATTCGCATCAGCCCGTGCACCTCCTCCATCGTGGCCGCAAAACTGTCGCGATCCTTTGCCTGCACCAATACATTCAAGCTGCGCCCCCAGCGGCCATAACGATTTAATCCCGTTGTCACCGGCATCACCGCGAAGTTATCCTGGTCGCCCCCCAAGGCCCCGCCCTTGGGCGCTAGCACCCCGATAATCGTGTAATGAATGCCGTCGATTTTCAACAGTTCACCAATGGGCGAGCTGTTCGGGAATATATTGGTGGCCAGCGCCGCCCCCAATACGCAGACGCACCGCGCCGCATCCACATCCACATCCGAAATCAACCGTCCATCCGCGAGGTTCCATCCCCGCGCCGCAAAACTTCCCGGGGACTCGCCATAGACTTGCACATCGGGCGCGCTCCGCCGGTAACGGGTCTGCAGTTCACCCGCCCAGAAAACCGATTCCATCCCGATGTTTACCGGTAGCGTCGCCCGATCCTCCAGCCGGTGGACCTGGCTCGCCGTGATATTCTTCCGCCGCCAATATTTTTCCAGGTCGCCCGAGACGCCCCAATACGTTCCGGGCCATTTCCGGATCATGAAGGTCTGATTGCCCAAAGAACTGAGCTGCGTCTCGATATTGCTCTGCATCACCCGCATCGCCGTCATCACGACGATGATCGAGAACACACCCACGAGCACGCCCAACAGTGTAAGGGTCGAACGCAGCTTGTGCGCCGCGATGGCGCCCAAAGCCATCGTAAAACTCTCCCGTAACTCGCCAAATATGGGGAAAAGTATTCTCATGGCCGGGGTGCCTTATTCATTGCGGAGCGCATCCACGGGATTCATCCGCGCCGCCCGCCAGGCGGGCAAAAAGCCGGACAAAATCCCGGTCAGCGCCGATACGAGCAGGGAAACGCCCACCACAAATGGCGACAGAGTGGCCGGCATGATTCTCTGCAGCAACAAGGTGGCCGG
>Ga0302319_10019997_pt1 | contig 12130 bp, 15 predicted proteins | sample Bog_T0_2_FD_203319 | JGI IMG/M metagenome (GOLD analysis project Ga0302319, IMG submission 203319) | Peat permafrost microbial communities from Stordalen Mire near Abisko, Sweden - Bog_T0_2 | ecosystem: Environmental > Terrestrial > Soil > Wetlands > Peat | place: Sweden: Abisko, Stordalen Mire... | reverse complement strand
ATGACTTGGTCGTTTCCTTGGCGGCAACGCGGGGCCCATGAGGTAGAATCCAGGGCACAACCCGCCATTCAACCATTCCAGCCCAAGGGGGAAGCATGTCCTCGCCTCGGATCTACGATTACGTTCCCCACCCGCACATCGAGAACCGGAAGAAGCGGGCACCCAAAACCGCCGACGAAGAGGCCAAGCCCATGGGTGCCATGGGCCGCTTCAACGCCTTCCTGGCGGTCAAGATCACCAACGGCGTGGGCACCATGTGGTGCGCCTACGTTTTCGCCGGCATAGCCCTCATCAGCCTGCCTGAGGCCATCAAGGGCGGGACCTCCCCACTCATCGCCTGGATCGCCCAGACCTTTCTGCAACTGGTCCTGCTGTCCATCATCATCGTCGGCCAGAAGGTCGCGGGAGCCGCTTCGGAAACCCGTGCCATTGACACTTACAAGGACGCGGAGTCCCTGCTCAGCGAGGTCATCCAGATCCAGAAACACCTTCTGGCCCAGGACGCCTGGTTGCAGCAGCTCATCAACTCCTACAACAGCCACGACCCGATCACCCCGCCGCCGGGGAACCGGGAGGATCCCACATGAAGCCCGTCCGCGAAACTACCGGTCGAAGGCGAAAAGGTATCGCCGACGCGGCCACCGCCAAGCTCGGGTTCCAGGGCCAATTCCAGCTCCAGTCCGACACCGACCCGGTCGCCCAGGGGACCTCCAACAACTTCGTGGTCCGCCGCATCCGGTTCATCGCCGGGGGCACGGTCGGTGACCGGATCGAGTGGCTGTTCGACACCGATCAGCCCAAGACCGGGATGGTCGCCAGCAGGTCGGACGGCACCAAGAACCTCGCCGGCATGGTCGTCCAGGATGCGGTGCTGACCTACAAGTTCTGCCCGGGCCTCACCCTGGACAGCGGGATCCTGACCATCGACCCCAGCCACAACGGCCTCACCAGCTCCGCCCGCTATTTCGGCAACGACGCCTTCGCCTACGCCAGCCTCCAGAACACCCCCCTGGGCAATGCCACCAGCCGGGAGGTGGGCCTTTCGGGCCGGGGCCTCCTGGGCCCGCATGTGGAATACCACCTGGCCGTGACCAACGGCCTGCGGGAAAACGGCGCCGACAATGCTTCCACCAACCCCGCCGCGCCCAGTTCGGCCCAGATCGCCGGCAACAACGCCTTCCGGTTGACCGGGCGACTGCAATATGACCTGTTCGACAACGAGGGAGCCGGCTACACCGCTGCCGGGTATTATTTCGGCGCCAAGAAGATCATCAGCTTCGGCCTCGGCTACGACCGCCAGGACTCCTACAAGCAGCTCACCGGGGACGTATTCGTGGATCTGCCGGTGAACGGCGGTGACGTATTCACCTTCGAGGGCAACTACTGGAAGTACGACGGCGGCGCCTGGCTTCCCACCCTGCTCAAGCAGAAGGACTGGAGCCTGCAGGCGGGCTACACCTTCAAGGACACCCATTTCTCGCCCATCATCCGGTTCGAGTCCAGGCGCCTGGACACGCCCGGCTACAGCAAACTTGGCGTTCCCATCACCACCGCCGCCAGTTGGACCACCACCCCGGGCAGCTTCGACGAAGACCGCCAGTGCCTGGGGTTCGCCTACTGGATGAAGAACCAACGGGCCAACCTCAAGGTCTTCTACAACAACATTCAGCCGAAGAATCGCGGCGGCAATGGGACCGTAGGCCCGGTGGGGATCGATTCCGGGTACCGCAGCTACCACCAGATCACCGCCCAGCTCCAGGTCCTGGCCTGGTAGAGCGATTCCCCAGCGCAGCCATGCCAAGACCCTGGAACCCGGCAACGGCCGGGTTCCAGGGTCTTGGCATGGCTGATGCTAAGTAATTCATATTTATACTTTTGTGATAACCTTTCCGTTCCACTTGGATAGGACTTCTGGGGCCCTCATGTCAGAGCTGCAACTCTCGGTATTTTCCGAAATTGATCGATTGAAGCAGGTGGTGATCCACAAGCCCGGCCCGGAAGTGGACTTCATGGTTCCCGATATGATGGAGGAACTGCTCTTCGACGACATCCTGTGCGGGGATCTGGCGCGCAAGGAATACGGCGTCTTCCGTCAGGTGCTGGAGCGGGTGGCCGAGGAAGTTCTGGACGTCCAGGATCTTTTCACCGAAGCCCTGGCCGAGGAGGGGGTGAAGCTGGCCTTCATCGAGGATTTCCGTCGATTGGTGGAGATGTCCGACGCGTCCTGCGACCTCCTGCGGGACCTGCCCCCCGATGGCGTGGCCAGGGGCCTCATCGCCGGGATCCCCTGGGATGACGAGCTCCAGCACGGCAATTGGCAGAAGAAGTCCTTCGATTACCGGCTGCGTCCGATCCCCAACCTCCTGTTCATGCGCGACCCCGCGGCGGTGGTGGGGCACGGCTACAACATCAATTTCATGGCCACCTGGGCCCGGGAGCGGGAGCCCCTGATCCTCAGCTATGTGTTCCGCCACCACCCCCGGCTGCGCCACCTGAAGGAGTCCGATCGGCTGTTCGACCAGATCACGCCCCTGCTCAAGGGCCAGATCCGGATGCCCCAGAGCCTGGAGGGCGGGGATACCCTGGTGCTCTCCGATCGGGTGCTGGTCGTGGGCTGCAGCGAGCGCACCTCGGTGGACGCGATCCACATGCTGGCGGAAAGCCTGCGGCAGGCCCACCGCCTCGGCGACAGCACCTTCGAGACCCTGTTCATGGTCCTGATGCCCAAGATCCGCAGCGCCATGCATCTGGATACCGTATTCACCCGGATCAACCATGACGAGTGCCTGATCTATCCGCCCTTCTTCACCGACCGGAGCCGGGAACTGCTCAACGTCATCAAGTTCGACCTGCGCCACGACGAACTGCGCACGGTCATGGAGCCCAACCTGCTGTCAGCGCTTCAGTCCGCGGGGATCAGCCTGAAGCCGATCCTCTGCGGCGGCAGGAACCCCATCCTGCAGCAGCGGGAGCAATGGACCGACGGCGCCAACGCCTTCGCCCTGGCCCCGGGGGTCATCATGCTGTATAGCCGCAACCTGGCCACCGCCCATGAACTCGCTGCGGCCGGCTACCGGATCCTGGACGCCGGAACCCTCATCCAGGACGCCACCATCAATCTCCTGGACGGCAGCAAGTACGCCATCCTCCTGGACAGTGCGGAACTGAGCCGGGCCCGGGGCGGGCCCCGGTGCATGACCATGCCCCTGTCCCGCTTTTCACCGGGTCGCTGAGGCGCGGTGCTCCAGCCGGCCCCTGAACCCGGCCGGCACGGGTCGTATCGCCTGTTCCTGATAGTCGAAGAAGACGATCCCGGTCTTGGCCCGGGCCAACTCGGTCCCGTCGGCCCGGGTCAGCAGGTAGAACAGATCGCAACCGACCCGTCCGAACTCGCCCACGGCGACCGCCACGGTCAAGGCGTCGCCCAACTGGCCCTGGGCCTTGTAGATGATGGCGCAATCGGCCATGAGGATGCCCACGCCTTCCACATCCAGTTCGCTGTAGCCCAGGGCCGCGAGGAAGCGCACCCGGGCCTCGTGGATCAAGCCCAGCAGAGCGTCATTGCCCAGGTGGTTGCCGTAGTTCAGGTCGGTCACCCGCACCGTGAGGGTGGTCCGGAAGGTGAATTCGGTGGGCAGTTCGAGTTTGATGCGGGCCATGGGATTCCTGGGCAAGGGTGGTCAGGTAATGATAAGTCATGCTCTCATTGCTATTCGACGCAAGCATCGATATTCATGCACTAGGCCATGATTGACGAAATTCGGATGGAGTGCATATGCTTATAATATGGACGTCCGACCCTGCCGCGCAACCTCGGTCCGCTGGAAAGGCGTGACCTGATCCGGATCGAAGAGGGCGCGGACCGCCGAACCCGGACCGTCGCCCTGACCGGCACCGGCGAGGCGCTGCTCCAGGAGGCCATGCCCCATTGGCTGAAACTCCAGGATCGCCTGGTGGCGGCCATGGGGGCGGATCGGGCCGGGCAACTGCTCAACAACCTGCGCGAATTGGCCAAGGCCGGGAACTGGTCTTCCAGCCTGGGCAATCCAAGGGCCTGGACGCCACCTTCCACTTCGACTTCACCGGCGCGGACCCCTGCCAGGCCACGGTCATCATTCGCGGGGAACGGGTCAAGGTGAGCCCGGGACTGGAAGGGCGGCCGGATCTGGTGGTCAGCGCCGACGGTCCCACCTGGGTGGCCTACCTGTCGGGACAGGTCCGGCTGTTTCCCGCCCTTCTGCGCCGGCGGAGCCGGATCAAGGGTCCCTTCAGGACCTTGAGGGCCTTTTCCCGCTGTTTCCCGGGGTGAAAGGTTTTCCGGAGCCGTTGAAAAAATTTACTCATGAAAAACTTCAACCATCCGATACCTGTGCTAGGGACGGGAGCCTAGCCCGCCCTCCGCTGCAGGAGGAAGCCATGTGCTTGAATCCGGGTGAATATCCAACAGTCTGAGGCCAGCAACCGGGACCGAAATAGACTGCCAGCTCATGAAACCAGAGCGTCAATGCCCGCATAGGGGCATTGCCGGCAAAAGGGTCTTTCGGCCCCGTACCGGGTGCCACGGGTCATAACGATAAGAAATTGAGACTTCAGCGTTTCCAGACCTCACATCGCAATCTGGAGCCCGTCATGTCCAAATCTTTCGGTTACAAGTTACCAGGCTATTTCATGGAATACGGGCCGGTCGTCGCGGCCAGCGAACAGGATGCGCGCGCCCAGATCCGGCACCGGCTCGGCTTGGGCCGGCTGCCCTGGGGAGTCCAGGTGTGGGATCTCAGCGAGCGGCCCCTGGCCCAGTGGCGCGTGGGGGAAGCATCCTGAATGGTTATTGACGTCTAGCCTTCCAGGCGATAGGTTAATTTTACCATCGCCTGAAAGGCCCGCCATGAAATATAACCAGTTCGGACGCACCGGGTTGTTCGTATCGGAAATCTGCCTTGGCACCATGACCTTCGGCGGCAACGGCAATGCCGGCATGTGGAAGGCCATCGGCCAGCTTGGCCAGGCCGAAGTGGACGGGATCGTGGGCCGGGCCTTGGCGGCCGGGGTGAATTTCTTCGATACCGCCGACGTCTATTCCTTTGGCCAATCCGAGCGACTGCTCGGTCAGGCCTTCAAGAATCTCGGGGTGGTCCGCAAGGACGTCATCATCGCCACCAAGGTGTTCGGTGAAATGGGCCCAGGCCCCAACGACCGGGGCGCGTCCCGCGGCCATATCATGGACTCGGTCCTGGGCAGCCTGGAGCGGCTGCAGACCGATCACATCGACCTCTACCAGATCCACGGCAACGACAGCGTCACCCCCATTGAGGAGACCCTTCGGGCCCTGGATGATCTGACCCGCCAGGGGCTGGTGCGCCACGTGGGGGTATCCAACTGGGCGGCCTGGAGGATCGCCAAGGCGCTGGGGATCAGCGAAGCCAAGGGCTACGCCCGGTTCGAGACCCTGCAGGCCTACTACTCCATCGCCGGCCGGGACCTGGAGCGCGAACTGGTGCCCATGCTCACCGAAGAGAAGCTGGGGCTGATGGTCTGGTCGCCCCTGGCGGGAGGCCTGCTGTCGGGCAAATTCGGCCCCGGAGCCACCGCCGAAGCGGGCGCCCGGCGCACCAACTTCGATTTCCCGCCGGTGGCCCAGGACCGGGCCTGGGCCTGCGTGGCGGCCATGCGCGAGATCGCCGAGGCCCACGGGGCATCGGTCGCCCGGGTCGCCTTGGCCTGGCTGCTGGCGAAGCCCCATGTCATGAGCGTGATCATCGGCGCCAAGAGCGCGCAGCAACTGGATGACAATCTGGCCGCGGCCGAGCTGGTTCTGAGCCCTGGAGAACTGGCCCTGCTGGACGAAGTCAGCGCCCTGCCGGCCGAATACCCGGGCTGGATGTTGGAACGCCAGGGCGGCGCCCGCCGGCCCAAGGCCACAGTCCCCTCGGGCCGCGGTTGAGGGCCAGCGCACGGGTCCGCACGTTCCACTGCAAATCGCTGAAACTCGAAAACCGTATCGTCATGGCCGCCATGACCCGGACCGTTTTCCCTGGCCAGGATCTCACTGGGGGAGCCGATCCCGGGAAAGGCCGAGGGATTTACAGGTCTGAAGCACCTTGAGGATGGCCTCGGCCGAGCGGTCGATGTCCTGGTCGGTGGTGGCCCAGTTGCTGATCGCGATCCGCATGGCAGCCAACCCGTGCCAGGTGGTCCCGCCCAGCCAGCAGGTGCCTTCCTGCTGCACACCGGCGATCACGGCCCTGGTCAGGGCCTCGGAATCTCCGGACGGGTCCTCGAACCTGACCAGCACCTGGTTCAGCACCACCTCGTTGAGGATCCGCACGGCGGGGTCCAGGGCGAGGCGGCTGGCCATGCGCCGGGCCTGGCCGCAATTGCGCTCCACCAATTGGCGCAGGCCGTCCCGGCCCAGGGTGCGCAGCGCCGCGTAGACCGGTACAGCCCTGGCGCGCCTGGATTCCTCCGGAACAAATTCGTGGGGATCGCGCTCGTGGCTGTCCGAAACGATGTAAGCGGCCGCCAGGGACATGGCCGCCCGGTGGGCTTCGGGGTGGCGGCAGAACACGATGCCGCAATCATAGGGGACATTCAGCCATTTGTGCCCATCGGTGGCGATGGAGTCCGCCCCTTCCATGCCTGCGCCAAGACCCGCCAGCAGTGGACTGGTGCGTGCCCACAGCCCGAAGGCGCCATCCACGTGCAGCCAGGCTCCCCGGGCCCGGCTGAGCGCCGCGATTTCGGCGATGGGGTCGAACGCGCCGGTATTCACGTTCCCGGCCTGGGCGCAGACGATGCAGGGTCCCGTGCTCTCACCCAGCATCCGGGCCAGTTCCGAGCCGCGCATGCGCCCCTGGGCATCGGTGGGGACCCGCCGGGCGCGCGCGGCGCCCAGTCCCAGCAGGCGGAGGGCCATGGCAATGGTGTAATGGGCTTCTTCGGACACCAGGACGTCGATGGCCGGCGCTCCGCCCAGGCCGTCGGCCTCCACATCCCACCCTGCCCTGCGCAAAACCTCGTGCCGGGCTGCCGCCAGGGCCGTGAAGCTCGCCATCTGACAGCCGGTGACGAACCCCACCCCGCCGTGTTCGGGCAGCGCCAGGAGCTCCCGCATCCATCCCGCGGTGATCTCCTCCACCACGGAGACCAGGGGAGACATGGCGTAGACGGCGCTATTCTGATCCCAGGCCGAGACCAGCCAATCCGCGCCGGTGGCGACCGGAAGGCTGCCCCCGATCACGAAGCCGAAGTAGCGCGGCCCCTGGGAGGCGATGGTGCCCTGCTCCGCCGCTGCCGCCAGTGCGTCCAGCACCGCCGCCGGGTCGGTCCCCGCCGCCCCCAGCGGACCGCCCAGGGCCCTGCGCAGGTCAGCGCCGGTGATCGTAGCGCCCACGGGGCGATCGGCCACCGCTTCGAGGTAGGCCTGGCCATGCTGGGCCGCACGGGCCAGCACGGTTTTCCGGTCGTCCATTGCCATGGTTTCCTCCGCAATTCGCTCAAGCAGGTGGATGGCGCCCCGAATCCAGGATAGAAGACCCGGGGCCTTCAGCAGGAACACCCAGAAAAGGATAAAGGGGTTCCAAAGATGAATATGGCAAGGGCCGCAGACACAAGCTAGCCTGTTCTCATCAAACCATTCATTACGCCCTTCGCCTCCCCCGTATCCTGATGGGTCAGGATTTAATTCAGCGGGCGGTTCTCCAAGGAAAGGAGCAACAACAATCCGTAAATCCAAAATGGGTGATTGCGTTGATCAGCGCGAGGGCGCACCGACATAACTGGCATCCCCAAAAGCCAGGATCGGATAGAAAATAAAGCCCAGTAGCAATAGTCCGATGCCAAACGCGGCGCCATGGCCGAACGCCTTGGCCAGGTCTACGCAAAGGATCACCGCGAAGACCATGTTGACGAGCGGAATGAGCAGGAGGAACAACCACCACCAGGGTCGGTCCACGATCTCGAGCATGACGATGAGGTTGTAGATGGGGATGAGGCAGGCCCATCCGGGCTTGCCCGCCTTCTCGAAGACCTTCCAAGCGGAGATGATCATCAGCACGAAAAAGGCAAAGGGGATAAAGCCAAGCACGATAATTCTCCACTTCGAGACCGGACCATTGAATGAATCGGGGACAGGGATTGGTGGAAGGCGACCTTAGCCTAGGAGTGAAACGTTCATCAGTCAAGGCAAATACCTCCCCCAGGATCCGGGCCTCCCTTCCTCTCTTCTCCACGAATTCAGATTTGGGGAAAGAGAAGCTGAAGCGCAAGTCCGAGTGGGTCCATCAGCACGTTGAGATTTTGCGAAAGCCACGGAGTGAAATGAGTGGCTTCTCAGCTCCAGACAGAGTTGAGGGGAACGGGATAGATGGTTCCGAATTCCATCTTGTGCTCCAAGCAAAGAAGAAGTGCTTTCAACTCATGTTGATGATTGAAAGTAGCCTACACCTCACCTTTGAACGATTGGCCAATGAATTTGAACCAGGATTGGCGACCTTGAGTTTGTCTTACCTACAGGCGCACCATTTCCCCAGGCTTCATGCGGACCATCCTTGAGCGGCCTACCACTTCGGGATCGAGTTTTGTGCATGGCCAATCCTCCCTCTCCCATTTGAGGCTTGCCCGGCGGAGTGGATGCCCTGCTCCTCCCCGGTTGCGGCGGTTTCGAACCGAGGGGACCCAAAGTTCGGATTTCAGTGCACAATGCTGAAGTTATTCGGGACCGCCGGAAACACCCGAAGGAGCCAAAATGGACACCCATGACTTCCAAGTCCAAAGGGTCAGTTTTACAACCCAGAAACCTTTCCACGAGGTCGTCTCAAGGATTGATGAAGTGATCGGACATCCTGATCCAGCATCCCTGCGAAACGATACCGCGAGGGCTGAAACCTATCTCGAGCTGAGTGAAGTCATTCACAGGCAGTTGGGGTCTTCAGGTTTGATGGAATTCGCCCGATTCGACCTTGGCGACATACTACGAAAACAGCCTTCGAGCCATACCGGGCAATGCCTGCGTCTAGTCGTGGGAAACCCCCTCATCATGCGCAAGATGGTCGAGCGAGTGGCAGATGCGGGCTCCTATGCGCCGGTGACGATCCTAATTGATGAACGCCCTGATGGGGTCCATGTGTCCTATGACCGAATGGCCAGCTTCCTGGACACTTACCAGGAATCCGAAGCTTTAGCGACCGCCCGGGAACTTGATGCGAAGGTGGAAGCCTTGATGCTGGCGGCCGTGAAATAAGGATCAACGGGTCCAAAGGGTTCAGGTCGACTAGCTTTCAATTCCGGGCGCTTTGGGCTGGGTCTTATCCCTCGATGGGAACCATGCGACAGATTTCAGCCGGGTAGCTGCAATGTTCTGAATTGAACCTGCGATTACGAGGCGGTGGAGACGGGAGAAAAGGCTTTCACGACCTCATACATGCCAGGTTCAAAGGTAGCTATCGCAAGCGCTTGTTGGAGATATGGGGCCGGAGTGGGATCACTGCGCATCGCCAGGTAGTCTCCCTCACTGCGCCATTGGGCATACATGGTGACCTTAGTCCCGTCGAAGCTGCGATGCAGGCTAGCGGAAATGAAACCCGCTGCGTACCGTACGGAATCTTCGGTCGCCCTGGTGAGCAACTCGACCAGTTCCTTCTGCCTTCCAGGTTCAACGGAAAATACGTTTATCAGGATGACGGGGTTGTCGTTCATGTACAGGGCTCCTTGGTCGTCAGCGAGTGGCATCAGGGCTCAGAAGGATTTTACCTGGACTATGCCAATAATCCTGCAGGGGCATTTGGGCGTCCGCCGCTCGCGAAAGCCGGTAGGTAGTTCGCGGCAATGGTGATGCGGAGCCGCCCCGAGCCGATGCGGGAAATGAGTCCCCCAATCACCGCGCTGTCTGCCCGGGCGAAGACGGCCCTGACGCTGGGCCCTATGTAGATGGGGAACTGAACGCGTTTTTGCATTACCTTTTCACTAAAGGCCCTTGGAGGATCCCGAGCACTCGATGGCAACCTGTTGAGCCTCCAACCATTTCAGGCGCCGGTAAAAGCCTTCATTGCGACCGGCCTGGGTGACGCACTGGGGAATGACATCCCTGGAGCCACCCGTCGACGAGATGAGGATAGGAGTCAGGGAAAGATAGAAAATCGATGCGATGCGAATAAGAAATATTAATCGTATTGAGTTTCGCCCCAAGGACAGCCCGAAGGCATCTCCTTGACCCACGAAACGCCCACTCTCGGGATTGACCAAGGTTGGCATGGAAATGATCGACAGGATAAAACGCATCTCAACGGTCTCCATTTCCAAAATAGGTCCGCAGGGATGAGTTGCCATTGCTTTAACAACATTGTTACAGGTTTTAAAATTTATTATTTCCCTTGACGCAATCGTCAGACCATCCATCCATTCAGATCACCTCTTCCGGCAAATCCCCAAGCCTTCCCGAATGAGGTGACCAACCCAGGCATCCAAGGTGCGATTGAAACCGCAGTCACCCGATATCCGGGATCCTCCTCCCTTGATGAAGCCCGAGTTGCGCACGGAAATTCGCGCAAAATTTCTCAATGAGTTGGTGCAGGGAACTGGACCCGGTCAGGCATATCCGGATCGGTACATCCCCTTACCGGCGCATCTTACCCAATGATTTCACTCGGACCAACCTGGGGCGTGGCAATTAATCCTGGCTAGACTTCTGTGCATGGTCGGCCCCGTCAATCGTTCACGCCTTCGTACCGCCTGGGTGGCAGTGTTGGTCGATGGCCTACAGTTGATCACTTCACCCGCAGAAATGACTGGGCCCATGGCATGGGTAATTGAGGCTGGGGTGGATCATGCCATCGCCAGCCAGCGGGGCATGTTGGTCAAGATCGGTAGCATCCTGAAATTCGCCAGGGAACGTTGCCTGCACAACATCCCCTTCGATCTCCCACAGATCACCGTTCCCAAGAAGCCCAAGGCGATCCTGCATGAGGATGAGATCGAGACCTTCTTCGGTCACCTGGACAAGATCGCCAACCTGCACCAGCAAGTGATGGTCCGGGCTATGTATCTGCTCGGGCTCCGCCGGTTCGAGGCCTCTGAGTTGCGCTGGGACCGGTACGATGAGCGAGCGAGAACCTATACCGTTGTGGGCAAGGGTGGCAAGGTTGAAACGTTGCCGGTGGTCGAGGAGATGGCCGAATGGTTTTCAAAACGCCCCAGACTGGGCGAGTGCAATTACTCCATCACCCCAGGTTCAAGCGGATAGTTTTGACCAAGTAAATTATGGACGACGCCTTACTCCACCTTGGGTCGGTATCCTTGGCGGCGGTGAATCAAATTCCGGTGGTAGTGGCGCAGGGGGACAGTGTTGACAAACCCTGATTGGAAATTCAAATCGGAAACGTTCGAACCTTCCCAGGTGACCTTCATGATGGTGATTCCATTCCTTGGTGTTTTTCTGGGGAATGTTATAGAGATGGTCCGAACATAACCGTCATCAAGCACGACCCACGAACTTCCATCATCAGCGGTTGGATCGAAATGTACAGGTAGAGTAGGAATCCGGTCCCTCCATTTCTTCACGAAGTCAAGGAAGTAGGATTCATTCGCGTATTTGGCCTCAATGAGGGCAGTTGTATGGAAGAGATCCAAGGAACCGGTATCCGTCTTGATGAGTTCAGTCATTCGACGAATTTGATTCCACTCAGGGAGATTGGTAGCCTCCATGGTCGTGAAAGGTCCGGACATTGGGATTACGAGTTGGGTACGATGTCGCGGAAAGCGGTTGTCGCCGCCACCCATGAGAAGCTGGCCGAAATTTAAACATACGAATGCAAACGTCCAAACCTTGCGAATCCCCATGTTGAACTCCGAGTTTGTATCTTGGCTGGCAATTGGTGAACGGTTCTGGAAATTGAAAGGCCCATGACATAAAAGGTTTAGCTGCAATTCAAATTAAGCAGCGCCTTCAAGGTTGAGCCTTTTCAACTTCCAAATGACATCCATGTTCCTTCCAAGGTTGTCAAACCCCTCGTGGAATCCGGGCCCCCTTCCCCATCTTGAACCATCCAACGGGGTTCGGCCCTGGTATCCGTCAAATCTCTCCCCAATCTCTCGTGTGTTTCCGGCAACCCTGCTTGAAATGAGCCAAGGCCTTCCA
>Ga0302319_10019996_pt1 | contig 12130 bp, 8 predicted proteins | sample Bog_T0_2_FD_203319 | JGI IMG/M metagenome (GOLD analysis project Ga0302319, IMG submission 203319) | Peat permafrost microbial communities from Stordalen Mire near Abisko, Sweden - Bog_T0_2 | ecosystem: Environmental > Terrestrial > Soil > Wetlands > Peat | place: Sweden: Abisko, Stordalen Mire... | reverse complement strand
TCGAAACTTTCTATAACCGGACCAGACTGCATTCCAGTCTTGCCTATTCCAGCCCCGTTACCTTTGAATCTAAACTCAAACTAAATCACCCCTGCACTACTGTCCGATGAATTGGGGCAACCTCATCCTGACCCCTTCGATCACTTTAGCCTTTGAGTTTTCCTCCGCGAAGCGCCTCCCCATTTTTATCCTTTAGCCTTCATACTTTATACTTTCTTGCCCGCATCCGCGCGAGTCAGAAATCTGTGGAAATCTGTGTCAATCTGTGGATATTTTCTATACATCTCCCCCCAAACCGTCCCCTTTTTATCCTTCATTACCCTCCGCGTCCTTCGCGTCTCTGCGGGAGCCAAAAACTCTTCATCCTGTACGGCAAAACGCATTTCCCCCTTTTTCCGCGGAATTTCTTCCCCGTTTTATACTTTATCCTTAATACCTTATACTTCTCTTCCGCCCCGGCTATTCAGCCATTGCCAACCCTTACCAACCGTCAGCTATCCCGCATCCCGGCCATCAACCCACCGCCGCCGAATCCGCCTCCACCATCATTTTTGCCACATCCGGCATTTTGAAAGTCGCCTGCCACCCCAGGATTTTTTTCGCCTTCGCCGGGTCGCCCCGGCTCACCGCAATATCCGTCGGCCTGAAAAACGCCTGGTCGATTTCCACATGCTCATGCCACTCCAGCCCGTGCGACTTGAACACCGCATCCACAAAATCCTCCAGACGGTGCGACTCCCCCGTCGCAATCAAAAAGTCATGCGGCTCCTCCTGCTGCAGCATCCGGTACATCGCCACCACATACTCCGGCGCCCACCCCCAGTCGCGGATGATCGATATATTTCCCAGTCGTAATTTCTCCTTCGAGCCCCGCGCAATCCGCCCTGCCGCCGCCACGATCTTTTGTGTTACAAACCGCTCTGGCCGCAGTGGCGATTCGTGATTCAACAGGATCCCCGAGCACGCAAATAAATTGTAAGCCTCCCGGTAATTCGACAGCGCAAAAAACGCCGCCGCCTTCGCCACCGCATAGGGACTCCTCGGCCGGAACGGGCTCTCCTCATTCGCCGGCGTCCCCCCCGTATCGCCGAAGCTCTCGCTCGATCCCGCGTTATACAACCGCGTCTTCGCCCCGATGAACCGCAGCGCCTCCAGCAGGTTCAGCGTCCCGAGCGTGATGCTCTCAAACGACTCCATCGGCTGCTCGAACGACAACCCCACCGACGTCTGCCCCGCCAGGTTGTAGATCTCATCCGGCTCGAACCGCGTGATCACCTGCACCACGCTGCGAAAATCATTCAGCGCCATCGATTCCATCCGCACAGCGTCACGAATCCCCAGCCGCGCCAGGTTCCGCATCGTGGACATCTGCGCATCCCGCGAAGTCCCGCACACCACGTAATCCTTGGACAGCAGCAGCTTCGCGAGGTAGGCGCCATCCTGCCCGGTGATCCCGCATATGAGGGCTTTTTTCATGTAGCGGGATGATTGCTTCAATCGCAGCCCTTCTTCAAGCTTCTTCAACTTCGCAGCCGTAGTGAATTGCAGACCTCCGCCGTTGAATCGTGAAATTCCCTGCTTGTCTTTCGCGAGTGGATTGCGCTTTACTCTGTCAAACAAACCATCTCCCAAACCACTACAACTTATGCGTAAATATCTTGCTGAATTCTTTGGAACATCGTGGCTCGTCTTTGGCGGCTGCGGAAGCGCGGTGCTTGCCGCAAAGTTCATCGCCACGGAAGGCACCGCGCCGATTAGTCTGATCAATCTGGGCATCGGGTTCGTGGGCGTGGCACTCGCCTTCGGCCTGACCGTGCTGACGATGGCCTACGCCATCGGCCACATCTCCGGTTGCCATTTAAACCCTGCCGTCTCCATCGGATTGTTTGTAGGCGGGCGTTTCCGCGGCGCGGATCTTGCGCCTTACATCGTTGCCCAGGTGCTGGGCGGCATTGCGGGCGCGACGGTGCTTTATGTGATCGCCAGCGGCCAGAGCGGTTTCTCGACTGCCGGTGGTTTTGCATCAAATGGGTATGCAGAACATTCGCCGGGGCACTATTCGGCGCAGGCCGCCTTTGTTTCGGAAACCGTGCTCACCTTCTTTTTCCTGCTGATTATCCTTGGAGCCACCGACAAGCGCGCACCGCAGGGTTTTGCGCCGATCGCAATTGGCCTCGGGCTGACGCTGATCCATCTGATCGGCATTCCCGTCACGAACCTCTCCGTCAACCCCGCACGCAGCACCGGGCCAGCGCTGTTCGTGGGTGGCTGGGCGCTGCAGCAGCTCTGGATGTTCTGGGTCGCGCCTATCATCGGGGCGATTCTTGCCGGCTTGATTTATCCCGCCATCGCAGGCAGGGACGACAAGTAAGGCCGGCGGGCTGCATCAACCCGGTTGAGAATGCGGACTGCGTGGCGAAGAAACGCTTCGCCGTGTAGCGTGAGCTTTGCTGAATCGCCGCAAACCGAATTCTATTTGTGGCAAAGAAATCCAAGAGATCGAACTCAGTCAGCAGTTGACCATCGGCACAGTCGTGCTTAACACTTATATCCCGTCTACAAATCCCATAAAACCGACCTCAGGAGAATACCCATGACAACCGAAGCAAAGTGCCCATTCAATCACGGTGCCCCCAGCGGAACGACCAACCGCGACTGGTGGCCGAAACAATTGAAACTCGAGCTGCTGCACCAGCATTCCTCCAAGTCCGATCCCATGGGCGGAGACTTCAATTATGCGGAAGAATTCAAGAGCCTCGACCTTGCGGCGGTGAAGAAGGATCTCGCGGCGTTGATGACCGATTCACAGGACTGGTGGCCTGCCGACTTTGGCCATTATGGCCCACTGTTCATCCGCATGGCGTGGCACAGTGCCGGCACCTACCGCACCGGAGATGGCCGCGGCGGCGGCGGCAGGGGCCAGCAACGCTTCGCCCCGCTCAACAGCTGGCCGGATAACGTGAGCCTGGACAAGGCGCGCCGCCTTCTCTGGCCCATCAAGCAGAAGTATGGCCGCAAGATTTCCTGGGCCGACCTGATGATCCTCACGGGCAATGTCGCCTTGGAATCGATGGGCTTCAAGACATTCGGTTTCGCAGGCGGACGCAAGGACTCCTGGGAGCCGGACCAGGACGTCTATTGGGGCCGGGAGACCACCTGGCTGGGAGGCGATTTGCGCTACGCGCACGGCTCAGAGGGCATCGAGAAGGATACCGCAGTGCTCGTAGGCGACGAAAAGGCGGATGGTGACATGCACAGCCGCAACCTAGAGAATCCGCTGGCCGCGGTGCAGATGGGTCTGATCTACGTCAACCCCGAAGGCCCGGATGGCAATCCCGACCCGATCGCGTCAGCGAGGGACATTCGCGACACCTTCGGCCGCATGGCGATGAACGACGAGGAGACGGTGGCGCTCATCGCCGGTGGCCATAGCTTCGGCAAGACCCATGGCGCGGGCCCGGCGTCCAACGTGACGCATGAGCCGGAAGCGGCCGGCCTCGAGGAGCAGGGCTTCGGCTGGAAAAACAGCTTCGGCACCGGCAAAGGCGCTGATACGATCACCAGCGGCCTGGAAGTCACCTGGACCACTACGCCCACGCAGTGGAGCAACAACTTTTTCCAGAATCTGTTCGGCTACGAATGGGAACTCACAAAGAGTCCCGCAGGCGCGCAACAATGGACGCCGAAAAATGGCGCCGGCGCAGGCACCGTGCCACATGCGCACGACAAAACCAAGCGGATCGCGCCTTCGATGCTGACCACGGACCTAGCCCTGCGGTTCGACCCTGCTTACGAAAAAATCTCGCGACGTTTCCTTGAGTACCCCGACCAGTTCGCCGATGCATTCGCGCGCGCCTGGTTCAAGCTCACGCACCGCGACATGGGACCGCGTGGTCGCTATCTCGGCCCGGACGTTCCCGCAGAGGAACTCCTCTGGCAGGATCCCATTCCCGCGGTGAATCACCCGTTGATCGATGCACAGGACATCGCCTCCCTGAAGGGGAAGATCCTGGCTTCCGGCCTGTCCGTCGCGGAACTGGTTTCCACCGCCTGGGCGTCGGCATCCACGTTCCGTGGCTCCGACATGCGAGGCGGGGCAAATGGCGCCCGCATTCGTCTGGCTCCGCAGAAATTCTGGTCGGTGAACCAGTCAGTCGGCAAGGTGCTGGGGAAATTGGAGGAGATCCAGAGTGCGTTCAACGCTGCACAGGCCGGCGGCAGGAAAGTCTCGCTGGCCGACCTGATCGTTCTTGCCGGTGGCGCCGGGATCGAGAAAGCGGCGAAAGCCGCCGGTCACGAGGTTACGGTTCCCTTCACGCCAGGACGCATGGATGCCGCGCAGGAGCAGACCGACGTCGAATCCTTCGGCGTGCTCGAACCGATCGCGGACGGCTTCCGCAATTACGTAAAGAGCAAGTACTCCGTACCGGCCGAGGCGCTGTTGATTGACAAAGCGCAACTGCTGACCCTGACCGCGCCCGAAATGACGGTGCTCGTAGGCGGCATGCGCGTTCTGAAGACCAACTTCGGAGGGGTGGAGCATGGTGTCTTCACCAAGCGGCCGGAGACGCTGACAAACGACTTCTTCAAGAACCTTCTCGACATGGCTACGGAATGGAAGCCGGTCTCGGAAAAAGCAGACCTGTTCGAAGGTCGCGACCGCAAGACGGGCGAGCTCAAGTGGACCGGCACGCGTGTCGATCTTGTCTTCGGCTCACACGCCCAGCTCCGTGCCCTGGCGGAAGTATTCGGGAGTGCCGACTCTGAAGAGAAGTTCATCCACGACTTTGTCGCAGCATGGGGCAAGGTGATGAATCTTGATCGTTTCGACCTTGCGTGAACTCTGGAAGCTTTGGGTTTCGTGTGCTAATTTATTCAACAGGAACGAGTTAAGAACGATTCCTTGGGGCGAGTAGGGATAAGTGGTTTGACCATCGAAATTTCGGACTTTTTTTCCCCTTTTTAAGGTTCCGCTCTTGCGCCGGAGGCCTCGTTCCGTTTGTATTGTCTGTTAGCAAACGTCGCGGGCTTTTTTGTCCACGGATTGAATCAGAAACGCGCCGCGGACGGCACACCAGAAATCGAAATTTAAAGCCATGACCCCAGACACCATTGATACCAGCGCGGAAACCGCCGCCGCGCACGCCGCCCTGGAGTTTTCCACCAGTGAGGAAGGCGACGTGATCATCCACAAGCTCGGCAACAAAACCTTCCGCCTCGACAAGACAAAGGCCCGCGCGCGCCTCGCCGCCAAGAGCGTGATCAACGGCCACCGCAGTGCCGAGCTGAACGTCCTGCCGCTCAAGTACCACGAGGCTTACCGCATCTACAAACAGATGAAGGCAAACCACTGGGAACCCGACGTCATCGACATGACGAAGGACTGCTCGCAGTGGAATAGCGACACGCTTTCCGCCAAGGAACGCTGGATCATCGAGATGGGCGTCGGCTACTTCTCCGCAGCCGAGGGTATCGTCGGCGATTCCGTGCTCCACGTGATCGAGGACAACCTCACCGCCGCCGAGCTCAAGCATGCCTCCCTGCGCCAGATCGCCGAGGAATCGATCCACATGGACTCGCTCCTCCACATCATCGGCAGCCTCAACATCGATCTCGACGAGGTCACCGCAAAATTCCAGGACATCCCAAGCATCCGCCGGAAAAACGCCTTCATCACGCGCCACATGCCCGAGTTGAAGATGGGCATCGACCTTACGCAGACAGTCAACAAGCAGAAGTTCGCGAAGGCCCTCTTCGGCATCACGCAGGTCATGGAAGGCACACAGTTCTACGCGCTCTTCGCCATGATCCTCTCCCTGCACCGGCAGAACAAGATGACCGGCATCGGCCAGATGTTCCAATACACCCTGCGCGACGAGTCGAACCACATCGCCCTCGGCCGCTACATCCTCCTGGAGCTTTTTTCCGAAAACCCCGATATCTGGACCCCGGAATTCCGCGACGACCTGATCGAGTTCATGCGCGAGGGCGTGGAATTGGAAAAAGAGTTCGTCCGCGACTGCCTGCCGGAGGATTGCGTCGGTATGACACAGCAGGATTTCCTGAATTACGTGGACTTTAATGCTGACCGCCGCCTCACCAGCCTCGGCCTCCCCGCGCTTTCCGGCGTGAAGACAAACCCCTTTGCATGGCTCGATGAAGTGATCTTCCTGCGCAAGGAAAAGAATTTCTTCGAGACCCGCGTCACAGAGTACCAGACCGGCGGCAGCATGAAGAACTCAAGCGAAGAAGACCTCGTTTAAGCACCGTGGGCATTCATTCCGACAAATGGATCCGCCGCATGGCTCAGGAGCATCGGATGATCGAGCCTTTCGAGGATAAACTGGTGCGCAATGCGGGCGACAAGCCCGTCATCAGCTACGGATTGTCGAGCTACGGCTACGACCTCCGCGTGGCCGGCGAATTCAAGGTCTTCACGAACGTTTACAACGCCGTCGTGGATCCCAAGGCCTTCGACGACCGCGCCTTTGTAAACATCCAGGGCGACTCCTGCCTGGTTCCGCCAAATTCCTTCGCCCTCGCCCGCAGCGTGGAATATTTCCGCATCCCGCGAGATGTGCTTGCCCTCTGCGTCGGCAAGAGCACATACGCCCGCTGCGGCATCATCGTGAACGTCACCCCCTTCGAGCCGGAATGGGAGGGCCACGTCACCCTGGAAATTTCAAACACCACGCCGCTCCCCGCGCGTATCCACGCGGGCGAGGGGCTCGCACAGGTGCTTTTCGTTGCCGCAGTCGAGCCGTGCGAGGTGAGTTATGCCGACCGCGGTGGCAAGTATCAGGCCCAGCGCGGCATCACGGTTCCGCGGATTTGATCTTGTGTACCTTTCGCATGGAAACTATGCTGCGTTCAGTTCTTTTTGCATCACCGGGCCATAGCCCGGAATCACGATCAAGTGCCCTCGGTCACGGCCGGGGGAGAATAGGGAACCGGGTGAAAATCCCGGGCGGTTGCGCCGCTGTATCGGACGACGAAGCCCCCATGAAAGCCACTGTCTCCCCCGGGATGGTAAGGCGGGGGCGAAGGATGACTCCGGAGCCAGAAGACCTGCTTGCTCGTGCTCATCAAGTCCGGCATCGCTTTGTCATCAAAGCGCACCGGCAGTCGTCGCGCCTGTCGACGGTGATGGGGACGTCGCATGGCTGGTGCCATTCCGGCGGCCTCGCAACAATGAATATTTGCGGACGAGGCAGCCGCTCAAGAAAGACACACCCCACCATGACGCAGACGAATCTCAGAACCCGCAAAATCGAACTCCTATGAATACCATCAGCACCCAGGGATTCACACTTAGCAATGAGCTGACCATCACGATTGGCGATCTTCCCCAGGTCATCCGTCGCGATGCGGCTGGCGATGTCTCGGGCAAGCCCCGCGTCGTGCCATGGATCGGCCATAAAATCACTCGCGCCGTCGCCGCTGCGTGCTTTGCTGTGGGGGAAGAGGAAACCATAGGGAAACAGGTGCAGGCTGAAGTGGAATTCCGCCTTCGCCGCGAACGTCCGGTATTTGTGCATATCGAGCAATTGCAGGACATGGTGGAGAATACCCTCATCGAAATCGGTCACGCAAAAATCGCGCTGGCCTATGGCAAATATCGCGCTCGCCGCGCAGCCGAACGCGAACTCGTGACCCTGCCACCGGAGGAATCCGGCCTTCAACTCGAACTTGCCACGCGGGAGCAACTCTCGGATATCCGTTCCCGCATTTCATTCGCAAAAATCGGGCTTGAACCCGGCCTCAGCGACGACGATCTGCTCGCGCGCCTTCTGCGCAGCACGTCGATCAATCTCACCCCGGAGGAACGCCGTGACACCATCGTGCTGAACGCGAAATCGCTCCTCGACCTCGATGCCACCGGGCGTTTCCTGGCGGCGCGCGTCCTTCTCAGTTACATCTACGAGGAGACATTGCCATGGAAGGTTTCCGATGGTCCCCAGGCCCTGAAGGAAGCCCACCGCAAGGCATTCCTCGCCTTCATTCCACAGGGCATCGAATTGCGCCGGCTCGATGCGCGACTGGCCGAATTCGACCTGAAAAAAATCGCCGACGCACTCGATCCCTTCGCGGATCTGCAGTTCGACTTCATCGGCGTCCAGACCCTTTACGACCGTTATCTCATCCACACCCACGACACCGTGACCGGGCGCAAACGCAGGCTCGAGGCGCCGCAGATTTTCTGGATGCGCGTCGCCATGGGGCTTTCGCTGCTGGAAGCGGAACGCGAGACGCGTTCCATCGAATTCTACGGCATCTACAAAATGCGCCGCGGCTGCTCCTCCACGCCCACGCTGTTCAATTCCGGCACACAATGCCCCCAGCTCTCGAGCTGCTACCTCCTTACCTGCGGCGACAGCATCGAGGACATCACCGAAACCTGGCGCCGCTTTTCGCACCTTTCGAAATGGGCGGGCGGTCTCGGCTGCTCGTGGACTTCCATCCGCGGCGCGGGCGCGCACATCCACGGCACGAATGGCGAAAGCTCCGGCGTAATTCCATTCTTGAAAGTCAGCAACGACATCGCCATCGCCGTGAACCAGGGCGGCAAACGTCCCGGCGCGCTTTGCAGCTATCTTGAGCTCTGGCACTCGGACATCGAGGACTTCCTCGACCTGCGCAAGGAGACGGGCGACGACCGCCGCCGCACGCATAACATGAACACAGCCCACTGGATTCCCGACTTGTTCATGAAGCGGCTGAAATTGATCTCCGAGGGCGTCCTGCCCAAGGATGCGACCTGGACGCTTTTCCGCACCAACGAAACGCCCGATCTGCCGGAAATTTACGGCAGTGCGTTTGAAAAGCGCTACGAATATTACGAGCAACAGGTTGGCGAGGGCAAACTCTGGGGCCGCAAGGTCCGCGTCCTCGCGCTCTGGAAAAAGATGCTCGAGATGCTCTTCGAGACCGGCCACCCATGGATCACATGGAAGGATCCAGCGAATGTCCGCAACCCGCAGGACCACATGGGCGTCATCCATAATTCGAATCTCTGCACCGAGATCGAGCTGAACACCAGCCGCGACGAAGTGGCAGTGTGCAACCTCGCCTCCGTGAATCTCTCCGCGCATTTGCGCGAGGATGGGTCGCTCGACCACGACAAGCTGCGCGGCACCGTCACGGTGCTCATGCGCATGCTCGACAACGTGATCGACATCAATTTCTACCCCGTCGACGCCGCCGCAAACTCCAACCAGAAGCACCGCCCGGTGGGGCTCGGGGTGATGGGCTTGCAGGATGCGCTCTACGACAAACGCGTGCCGTTCGATTCCGCGGAAGCCGTGGCATTCAACGACGAGGCGCTCGAAGCCGTCGCCTACTACGCCTACAGCGCGAGTTGCGATCTCGCCGCGGAGCGGGGCACTTACAAGACCTACGAGGGATCAAAATGGCAGCGCGGTCTTATGCCGCTCGACACCCTCAACCTGCTGGAGCAGGAGCGCGGCGTGCCGATCCTCGTCGATCGCACCTCCCGTATGCCGTGGAGTGAACTGCGCGACCGCATCGCAAAGAGCGGCATGCGTAATTCCAACTGCATGGCGATCGCTCCCACCGCGACCATTTCCAACATCCTCGGCTGCACCCCGTGCATCGAGCCGACCTACAAGCACATCCACACCAAGTCGAACCTGAGCGGCGAGTTCATCCGCACGAACGACCACCTCCTGCGCGACCTGCAATCGGTTGGCCTGTGGGACGAGGAGATGCTTGCCGATTTGAAATATTTCGATGGCAGCGTGCAACTCATCGACCGCATCCCGGCGGAAATGAAGCGCCTCTACAAAACCGCCTTCGAGATCGAGCCTACATGGATTCTCCAGTGCGCCGCCGCCCGCCAGAAATGGATCGACCAGGCCCAGAGCACGAATCTCTGGCTCGCCCAGGCCGACGCCCGCGCCGCCAGCTTCATGTACCGCGAGGCATGGGAACGCGGCCTGAAGACCACCTACTACTTGCGCACCATCAACAAGAGCGCCATCGACAACGCCAACCGCGACCGCCGCCCCGTTGCCGAGAAAATCGAGTTCACCGAAGTCGAAAAAGCCGCCTGCTCGCTGGAAGCAATGCGGAACGGTGGGATTTGCGAAGCATGCCAGTAGGAAAGAAGACCGATTAAGTGGATTTTGATTTTTCTCTGGCAAATATCGTTGGAGGAAATTTTAACGGAACCATTCCTTTGTGATTACAACCCGCCGGCATTTCTTGGCGTTCCTCCTCGCCGCGACTTTCATCTATGTTGTGCCGCTGCACGCGGCGGATCCCACCTCGATGCAATCGATCCGTTTCTTTGGCCGCTGGGACCTGCGCGCGCCGGATCGCGCTATCACCGTGAACAGCGGCAGCTATTTGCTCGCGCAATTTTCCGGAAGCTCGATCAGCGCCCGCTTTGACATCGCACTCAACCAGCCGCCGCTGCCCATTCTTACATGGCGCATCGATAATGGAGAGTGGCAGTATGCCGAGGTCGCCCCGGAGTTGAAACTCGCTGAAGGGCTGGCTGCGGGGCCACACACGCTACGGCTCATGGTGCGCGGACTTGACGAACACCAGAGCCGCTGGAAGCAGCCACTCGTGGCAAGCGTCACTTTTCTCGGTCTCGACCTGCCGGCAGGCGGCCAGATTCTCAAGTCCCTTGCGGAGTGGGATAATCCGAAGCTGAAGATCGAATTTCTCGGCGACAGCATCACTGAGGGCGTGCTGGTCGGCGGGCCGCACGGATTTGAAAAAACTCCGGGAGCCTGGGGCTCCAATGCGCTCGATTCCTGGGTGGGCCAGACCGCGCTGGCGCTAGGGGCGATGTGGCGGCAGGTGGGCTTTGGAGCCACGGGCATCAACCACGGTGGCAATGGCGGGGCGATTGCCGCGCAGGATTCCTTCAATTTCTTTTACGACGGATGCCCGCGTGATGACTGGCAGCCCGATCTCGTGGTGATCAACCAAGGGACAAATAATGCCATGGATAACAGCGCAAAGTATCTTCCTCTCTACGGGAAATATCTGGCCACGATCCGCGCGGCGTATCCCAAGGCAAAAATCGCCGCTGTCCGTCCCTTCTCCGGCGCGCAGGCCGACGCAATCAAGGTCGCGGTGGATGCAGCCAGGGCCGCGGGCGACCAGGAAATCTACTACATTGATACCACCGGGTGGTATTTGGGGGCGCTCCATCCCGCCGCCAGGGACTGTGCCGCAATCACGGCAAAACTTACCGACGCCTTGAAGACCACGGTTCTCAATGCGAAGCCGTAGGGTTTGCTGGCACGGGGAGCGCATCTTTCCGGCTTGCTTCCAAAGACATGCTGGGGTATTCCGGCATCTCACTATGAAATACATCGTCGCTTTGGTTGCGTTACTTTTTACTGTCACTTCTTTTGCCGATGACGCCGCCCCGGCGGTCAGCGCGCGCCAGGCGCTGGACGCCGCCGAGAAGAACATGAACGATCGCGGCTTGGGCAAGGAACTCTTTATCGAATCCGTGACCTTGAAGAAGGATGCGGCGTTCAGCGCGGAACCAGCCTATTGGTTCATCAAATGGTCCCACCCAATCCCTGCGACTGATCCGCACAAAATCGAGATCGGCATCAAGGTGCGAATGGATGGCACGACCACACGCCTCGTGAAGGGCCGGAACGAGCCTTAAAGCGCATCGCGCTTTTAAATGCTACCTGCCGCCGAGGGGGAGGATCATTCCGAAGAGTATGGATATGCGGCTTTAAAACAGACCCTTTCCAACCATCAGATATCGGAGCTCGATAGAAATTACAGAGAGGATACTATTTTTCTGCAAAATAAATTACATAAAACTAACAATTGTCTTGCTTTTGTAACGGTTTTTTAGCAATATTGAGCAATGACAGACCGTGTTATCGAGTCACCGAAGGCGCGCTCTTTGTGTGCATGACGTTGTTCATGCCCAACATATTTTACCAAACGAACCCAATTATGCTTCCAGACAGATCATATGTTTCGATGATAAGCCCGGGTACCGGTACGGCCAGGTCAAGGCAAGTCCTTAAAAGTCCGGCATAATTTTCCCAAAAGTGATCGCGAAAATCCTTAAACTTTGATGTCCAAACCATTTTTCATCACCACAGCCATTGATTACACAAAT
>Ga0302319_10019995_pt1 | contig 12130 bp, 9 predicted proteins | sample Bog_T0_2_FD_203319 | JGI IMG/M metagenome (GOLD analysis project Ga0302319, IMG submission 203319) | Peat permafrost microbial communities from Stordalen Mire near Abisko, Sweden - Bog_T0_2 | ecosystem: Environmental > Terrestrial > Soil > Wetlands > Peat | place: Sweden: Abisko, Stordalen Mire... | reverse complement strand
GAGCTGGTGGGCTCGTCCAGCACCAGCACCCGGCAGTCGAGCGCGACGGCGCGGGCGATTTCCACGAGTTGCTGCTGGGCGATGGAGAGGCGGCGCACCTGCGTGGTCGGCGAGATTTCCGCGAGGCCGACCTCGGCCAGCGCCGCCGCGGCGCGGCGTTTCATTTCCGGCCAGTTCACCAGCGGGCCGCGCGTGGGCTCAATGCCGAGCAGAATGTTTTCCGTCACCGACAAATGCGGCGCGAGCGCGAGTTCCTGGTAGATCATCGCCACGCCCGACTCGCGCGCGTGCAGGGGGTTACCGGGGACGTAATCCGCGCCATCGAGCAACATTTTGCCCTCGTCCGGCGGAATGGCGCCGGAGAGAATTTTCATCAAGGTGGATTTGCCCGCGCCGTTTTCCCCGACGAGCGCCATGACTTCGCCGGGCACGACGGTCAGCTCCACGCCGCGCAAGGCCTTCGTGGCGCCGAAGCTGCGGCGCACACCGCGCATTTCAAGGCGGGGGAGGGTGCCCATAAGCGGATATGTTTTGGGGAAAGGTTTTTTGTTTAACGCCCGCCCTCACCCCGGCGCTCTCTGGCGGGAAGAGGGAGAAGTTGTTCCCGTCCCTTGGCGATTTACCGGCGCTCGATTCACCAAGGTTCATGGGTTCAGCACGCAAAGCGGAATTATGCATGGCGTCCGGTTAAATCAATATCACGAAACATAATGACGGCCGGCTTGAAAATTCTTTCACAGTCCCACCAGCTTCCGCACTTCGGGGTCGTTGGCAATGGCATCCTTGGTCACGAGCACGGTGCCGGTGTCCACTCGTTTGGGAACGGGTTCTTTTTTCACCACTTTGTAGAGCGTCTGGACGGCGAGGTAGCCCATCTTTTCGGGGTTCTGCGCGACGAGCGCGTCAATCTTGCCCGCCTGCAAATCCTCGACGAGTTTTTTTGAGGTGTCAAAACCAACAAATTTGACGTTCACCTTGATGCCGCCCTTCTGCAAATCTTCCAGCGCCGAGGCCACGCCGATGGTGGAATACAGGTTCGCGGCAAAAATGCCGTCGAGGTCGAGCGCGCCGTCCTTGATGAATTTCTCAAGCGTGTTCGCGGCGGCGGTTTTGCAGCCTTCAATGGTGCCCGTGTCGGGATACGGATCGGCGGCGACGGTATAACCCGCGGCTTTGGCAGTTTCAATAAATCCCGCCGCCCGCGCCTCGGTGCTGCCGGTGCCCTGGACGAATCGCATGCACATGACGTTCGCGCCTTTTTTGTCGCCGATGAGCCGGACCAGCTCGTGGCCGCCGATGACGCCGCCCTGATGATTGTCCGTGGCCACGAAGCTGGATTGGGCGTCGCCGTCCACGGCGGAATCGAAAATTACGACGGGAATTCCCGCGGCAACCGCGTTCTCCACTTCCTTGCGCATGGCCTTCTGGTTGAGCGGCGCGAGCGCAATGCCTTGCACGCCGAGGTTGACCATGTTTTCAATAATTTTGTTTTGCTCGGCAATCTCGGTTTCCGTGACGGTGCCCTCCCATTTCAGCGTGATGCCGAGGTCCTTGGCGGCATGTTGCGCGCCGCGACCGACGGTTTCCCAAAATTCACCGCCGGTGCTTTTTGGGATGGCCGCGAGTGTGAGGGTGTCGGCCGAAAAACCGCTCAGGGACGCAAGCACGAGGCCAGCGATAAGGCTGACGTGCCAGGTCCATTTACGCGTGCGCCCGCCGGCGGGTTCGGTTGCGGTGCGGGAGGATGAAATTGCCAAGGCGGTCATATTGTATTGTCGTGAGAATTTTGATGGAGATAGGTGAATTCAATCCGCCGGTCAAGTTTCAAGTGCGACAGTTTCAAGTGCGGTCGGAGGGTAAAACAAATGTTCGATCACAGGTTTGGTCTTAATACGGGTTCACGTGGCATCGCCAGAAATTGTTATACTCTGCGCTTGCCGGGAAAATTCGAATTGTTGTCTAATCGTCACATGCATTCCCCCGGTAGATCTTCCGGCATAGCAGGCGCCATGCTGGCGCTGCCGCTGGCGATTTCTTTGACGGCATTTTTTCCGGCGTTCGCGGCGGATGACCTCGCGTGGCCGCCCATTTCGGCGCAGGCCCGCCCGTGGGCTTGGTGGTGGTGGCACGGCAGTGCCGTGGACGAGACAAACATTGCGCACGAACTCCAGCGCTTTCATGACGCTGGTCTTGGCGGTGTTCAAATCACCTCGATTTACGGCACCAAGGGTGCGGAGGCGCGCGACATTCCTTATCTGACGCCGCGCTGGCTTGAGATGACGGGCTACACCGTGGACGAAGCCCGCCGGCTGGGCATGGGCGTGGACATGTCACTCGGCTCCGGCTGGTGTTTTGGCGGCCCGACGGTAAGCGACCAAGACGCCAATGCCAGTGTGGTCGCGAAAACGTACCAGGTTTTGCCCGGAAAGGAGATTGACGGCAAATTCGACCGTGACTTGACGCAGGCCTTGATTGCCTATTCAACGACCGGCGAGAAACTGGATCTCACGTCGAATATCCGGCGTGACAGCGGTGTGGAATGGATTGCCCCGGCGATTTCTACTAACCCATGGACGGTCTATGCGGTCACGCAGAAGCCGTCCGGCCAAAAGGTGAAACGTCCCGCCCCCGGCGGCGAAGGCTGGATGCTGAATCCGGCCTATGCGCAGGCCGTGCGCGACTGGCTGCCGTGGTTTGACCAGGCGCTCACCAATTACAGCGGCTCCAAACCTGAGGCCGTGTTTCAGGATTCCTATGAATATCGCACGGACTGGGCGCCGGATTTCTTTGACCAGTTTGAAACACTGCGGGGCTATAAATTGCAAAACGAATTACCCACGCTCTTCGGCGATGCCCTGGATGAACATACCGCGCGCGTAAAATATGATTATCGCCGCACGTTATCCGACATCATGGCGCAGCAATCCGAGCCGGCGTGGATTGACTGGGCGCACCAGCACGGCTTCCAAACGATTTATCAGGCGCACGGTACGCCCGGCAACTGGCTGGACCTGTATGGTGATGCCGACATTCCGGAGACGGAGATGTTTCACAACGACCGGAGCATCCTGATTTCCAAATTTGCCTCTTCCGCCGCGCATACGCAGGGCCATCCGCTGACGGGCGCGGAGACCGGCACCTGGCTCCAGGAACATTTCACCGAGACGCTTGCCGACGTGAAATATCTGGCCGACGACATGTTTCTGGCCGGCATCAACCACATCTATTATCACGGCGCTTGCTATTCACCGGATGACGCCCCGTGGCCGGGCTGGCTGTTTTACGCCTCCACGGAAATGAACCCGCGCAATCCCATCTGGCACGATGTCGGCATGCTGAACGAATACATCGCGCGCTGCCAGTCCGTCCTGCAGGAGGGCAAGCCGGACAATGACATACTTCTCTACTGGCCGGTGGCCGATTTTTGGAGCGATCCCAAGGGCCGGGTGCAGCCGATGGCAGTGGGCAAGACGGAGTGGTTTGAAGGCCAGCCCATTGGCAAGACGGCGCATGAATTGTGGTATCGGGGCTATGCGTTTGACTATGTTTCTGACGCGCAGTTATTGAAGGCAAAAGTCGTGGACAAGAAAATTCAAATGCCGGGTGGCGATTACAAGGTGATCGTTGTGCCGGAATGCAAGTACATGCCGCTGGAGACCTTCAAGCAACTCCTCGCGCTGGCGGAAAAAGGGGCGACGGTGATTTTTGAAAAGCAATTGCCGCTGGATGTTGCGGGCCTTGGAGATTTGGAGGAGCAGAGCTGGTGGTTTCAACGCGAAAAGATGAAACTTGACGGAATTTTCGAAAATCCCATTACCAACACAAACTTTGGCAACGGTTCAATCTTGCTCGACTCGGCAGGAGATTTTTCAGGTTTGCAGCGGGCGGAAACGTTTCGGGAAACCATGGCAGACGCTGGTCTTTCCTTTATCCGCCGATCCTACAATGGTGGCTGGAATTATTTCATCGCCAATCGCAATGAAACCAATTTCGATGACTGGATTTCACTGGCGCGCCCCGCCAACTCCCTGGCCATCCTTGACCCGATGGCCGGCACTGTGGGTGTGGCCGCGTCTCGTGAGAGCGCGGCAAACTTGACCGAAGTTCGTCTCCAGCTTGCCGCCGGTGAGTCCGTAATTCTCCGCGCTTTCGCAGACAAAAAGGTTGAGGGTCCAGCTTGGCCCTATTGGCAGACCAATGGCCAACAAATTGAAATCACAGGAAATTGGAACGTGAAATTCACTGACGGCGGCCCAACGCTGCCGGCGGATTATCAGACTGCCAAGCTCGCCTCGTGGACGACGTTTCCGGACACGAACGCGCAGGCTTTTGCCGGCACGGCGAAATACGAAATCACGTTCGATGCGCCTCCGGAGTGGCACGGGCGTCTCGCCCGTGAGGTTCAGACAAATTCTGCTGAAATAGAAACACACGGGCAGGATGCCCGCGCCACTACTTTTGCCCTTGATCTCGGTGACGTCCGCCAAAGCGCGCGCGTGACGGTGAACGGCAAGGACTATGGCACGCTCATTACGCCGCCGTTCCGCGTGGTCGTTGATAATCTCAAGCCCACGGGCAATGTCCTCGACGTGGAAGTCACCAGCGTGGCCGCCAATCGCATCCGCGATTTGGACCGGCGCGGGGTGAACTGGAAGATTTTCAAGGATATCAACATCGTGGACGTCAATTATCGCCCCTTTAATGCTGCCGACTGGCCGCTCACCGATTGCGGCCTGCTCGGCCCGGTCACGTTGACGGCTGTGAAGCCCAATTGATTCAGGTGGAGCGCGCCCGTCCCCGGGCGCAGCAGCGTTGAAACGGAGAAACCGCCCGAAATTTTCGAGAGTCACCTGTCTGGCGGGCATTGCTGCGGCCCAGGACGGCCGCGCACCGCATTTGAAGATGCGGCTGATGGGCGAAAGCCCGTCGCCTTTTGCGCCAATTAAGTTTACTCGATTAATTCGCGCCGGGCGCCGCCGAGGAGTTGCTCGACGAAGCTCGTGGAATAAACCCCGCGCCGGAAGTTCGGGTCCTGCATGATGGCCTGCTGGAAGGACATGGTGGTCTTGACGCCGGTAATCAGAAACTCGTTCAACGCCCGGTTCATGCGGTCAATCGCCTCGCGCCGGTCCTTGCCGATGACGATGAGCTTGCCAATCATCGAATCGTAATTGGGCGGAATGGTATAGCCGGCGTAAGCGTGGGTTTCCATGCGCACGCCGTGACCGCCTGGCTGATAATACATCGCAATGCGGCCGGGGCTGGGACGAAAATCGTCAAAGGGGTCCTCGGCGTTGATGCGGCATTCGATGGCATGGCCCTTGAAGGTAATTTCGCTTTGCGAATGTTGCAGGGGTTCGCCCATGGCCAGCATGATCTGGTACCGCACGAGGTCAATGCCGGTGACTTCTTCCGTAACGGGATGCTCCACCTGGATGCGCTTGTTGACTTCGAGGAAGTAATAATTGCCGGCGTCGTCCACGATGAATTCCACTGTGCCGGCGTTGGTATAGCGCGCCGCCTCGGCAATGCGCACGGCTGCCTTGCCAATTTTATCGCGCAACTTACGGAACTTGTTTTCGAGCAACGGCGAGGGCGATTCCTCGATCAGCTTCTGGTTGCGGCGTTGAATGGAACAGTCGCGCTCGCCCAGGTGGATGATCTTGCCCTTGTTGTCGCCCAGAATCTGGATTTCAATGTGATGGGGATTCTCGATGAATTTTTCGATATAGACGCCGGAATTGCCAAAAGCCTTTTCCGCCTCGGTGCGCGCCGTGTAATAACCCTTTACCAGCGAAATGTCATTGTGGGCGATCCTCATCCCGCGCCCGCCGCCGCCGGCCACAGCCTTGATCATGACCGGATAACCGATTTTTTTGGCCACGGTCAGGGCGTCTTTTTCGTTCTCAACCGTGCCTTCGGAGCCGGGCGGGGTGTCCACCCCGGCCTTTTTTGCCAGGGCCCGGCTGACGGCCTTGTCCGACAGGGCGTTCATCGCCTGCGGGCTGGGCCCGATGAAGCGGATGTTGCAGCTCTCGCAGACCTCCGCAAAGTGGGCGTTTTCCGAGAGGAATCCATAGCCGGGATGAATTGCATCCACATCCGCCACTTCCGCGGCGCTGATAATGCGGTCAATGCGCAAATAACTCTCCGACGAGGCCGCCTTGCCGATGCAGATCGCCTCATCGGCCATCTGAACGTGCATGGAATTCGCGTCTATTTCTGAATAAACCGCCACCGTGCGGATGTTCAATTCCTTGCAGGCGCGGATGATGCGCACGGCAATTTCCCCGCGGTTGGCGACCAAGATTTTTTCGAACATTTGTTGTCTGGCTTTGCAGCGCTAAAGTGGTGAAACGTCGAAGCGAAATCCCGTCCATCGCTTCAACCTTTCGCGGTTTAGCGGTTTAATTGGGACGCACCTTGAACAGTGGCTGGCCGAACTCGACTGGCTTGCCGTTTTCGACCAGGTTTTGGGTGATGATTCCCTTCACCTCGGACTTGATCTCATTCATGACTTTCATCGCTTCGATGATGCACACCACCGTGTCTGGGCTGACTTCGGAGCCAATCTCCACATAAGCCGATGCTTCCGGGGAAGGCGAGCGATAGAAAGTACCGATCATGGGTGACTTGACGTCAATTTCACCAGTGGCTGCCGGTGCTGCTACCGGGCCCGGGGCCGCGATCGGCATCAATGCTGACGGTACTGACATCGGCGGCGGGCCTTCATCGCTCGGGGCAATCGGCATTCCTCCGCCGTTCCCGCGCTTCAGTCGCAATTTTGAGTCTTTCTCTTCCAGTTCAAACTCCGTGATGGAGTTTTTCTTCATCAAATCAATGATGGCTTTGATGTCTTTTAGTTCCACGAGGCGTTGTCGTTAAAGTTTTGCTAAATTCGAGCCCTTCACACAAATATCGAGGCTGATTGTGGCTCGGGCTTGAGATGGTTTCAAATGTGACCGAAATCTTATTTTTGACTGGCTTCAAGGTCAAGCCATTATTCAAAAAAGTTTATTGTCGGTTTAATGTCAAAAAACCGCCAATTTATCATTTTAGTTAACGTTAACTGCCGCTTCCAATCCTAAAATATAAGAATTTCCGCCGAATCCAGAGATCTGCCCACGGCAAACCGGGGCTATCAGGGACTTATGCCGGAACTCCTCCCGGGCATGAATATTCGAAAGGTGAATTTCAATGGTCGGCACCCCGACCGCTGAGATGGCGTCGCGCAAAGCCAGGCTGGTATGCGTGTAAGCTGCGGCGTTGATGACTATGGCTGCGAACTTGCCCTTGGCTTCTTGGATCCAGTTTACCAGTTCGCCTTCCTGATTGGACTGCCTGAACTCCACTTCCACCTTCAGTTCCTTGGCGCGTGCCCGGACGTTGGCCTCGATGTCTGCCAGGCTCAACCGGCCATAGACTTCCGGTTCACGCGTGCCGAGCAAATTGAGGTTCGGTCCGTTTAAGAACAGGATTTTCATTTTGGTTTGGCCAAGGTATCGGGCGGCGGACTTTTTGTCTATTTGATTATTTTATGCTTTTTTGGCCTTCTGGCGGTCTTGGCAGCCCAAGGACACAGCCCAATAACGTAAAAGCTGTCCAACCAAGCGCCGGGACAAAAAGCCCAAATTCGCCCAGACCCTGTGCGAACCAGCCGAGCAATCCGAGGTAAATGGCGAACGCCATGGCATCCCGCGAGCGCCAAATTTTTTTGCCGGCGGCAACCAAGGCCAGAAGCACCCACGCGCCGTAGGCCAGCCCGCCCGGGACTCCGGAGTCGGAGAACTGTTCCAAATAGTCATTGTGCGCGAGGCGGGCCATTTCTGACTCAGGCGATTTAAGCCGGGCGTATGGACGCTGGAACGTTCCCGGGCCGGTGCCAAAAGCCGGCTGCTCCACCGTGGTCTGGACCGCCGCGCGCCAATAATCGAACCGCGCGCCCGCGCTGGTGGCGCCAGCCTCAAAATAATGGTGAAAGCGCACCGCAAAAACGCCCAAGCCCAACACCAACACCGCTGCGACCGCCGCCAGCTTCAATTTTCTGGGCCAGTCCCGCCGCAGCAACACCAATCCCGCGAGGCCGATGCCGATGAGCCAGCCCAGCTTTGACCCCGTCCAGAAAAACGCCGCGCCGCCCAGGAAGATGGTCACCGCAATCGCCGCCAGCCGCACCAGTGGCCGCAATTTCTTCGTGGCGCCGAAGGCCAGCACCAGCGACACCGGCCAGAGCAGCAGGATGATTTCCGCCAGGGCATTGGGGTAAACCAGCGTGCCCGAGACGCGGCCTTTGGCGAACTTCGCGAGGATCGTCGGGTTCGCCACGTCCAGACCGTTGGTGTTGATGATAATGCCCGAGTCCTTCATTTCCGCGAAGGTGGCCGCCGGGAAATTCGTCCAGCCGGCGCGCTCGCCTTCCACGAGCACCTGGTAATTTGCCGGATATTCAAACAACCGCTGGTCCACCGCCCGCACCAGGCAAAACGTGAAAGCCGCCAGCGCACCGGCCAAAAGCCAGCGCGTGAGTTCTCCGCGGGCAAACAGCAGCGCGCCCAGAAAATAACACGCCACGCAGCCGGAATATTGCCAGAGCGTGTCCGCGGTCAAGTCGGCATCCACTGTCCGGGTGGCGGAAATGAACTGCCAGCCGAGCCAGGCCAAAGGGAGAATCCAGAGCCACTTTGAGGGCAGTCCCGACGTGTCCCGGCGCGGTTTGGTATCCTGAACAATCAGCAGCGCACCCCAGACCGCCAGCGGCACCCAGATCCATTTCACCCAATGCGGCGGCCAGGCGTCGTTTAGAAAATCCGGCAACGTTGCGGGCGGGACGATTTTGTGGTCAAGGATCACCGGATCGCCAAATTTCCAGATGCAGAGGCCCAGAAACAGTCCAAACATCAGCGCGAAGAGCGCATGGATTCTCGCCCCGGCGGGATTGCTTTCAGGTTTCACGTGCCGGTTAGTGTGCCTTCAGGTGGCGGAAAAGGCAATTTGCACCGTCAAACACAAAGCCAAGAAGCGCCCAAATCAGGAACCCGAAACAAGGTCTGCCAATCGGGATGGCAAATCTTGGGCAGTGTGTTCCAAAGTAATTACAGTGGCTGTTGCCCCGTCCCAACGATAGAACAACGCAAACACCGGAAAGCCCGGCACCGCGATGCGGAGAATGTCAGCCAAATCGTAAGATTCAAAACGAGCAGAATGACCTTGTTTCGGATTTTGCAATAAATGCAGAACCAGTCTCCTGAGTCAGTGATTTCCTGTTAAAATAATTGCCGGCGTGTTCCAGTTGATGGGGCAACCAGTTTTGGCTTCGCCAGTTTGGGCCGCCCCTTCAGGGCTCGGAAAATTGGTGCAATTGTACCCAGGGCGTTGCCCTGGGCTGGCATATTTTGGGCCTTCAGCCCGTCGCATTGTAAGCCCGGCATCGCGGGGAATAATGCAGGTTTTTTCCAACTCAGGAGACTAGTTCTTGAGTTGCCCTCGTGAATTTTGACAGCTACTTGTGGCCGTCCGTCGTGAACACCAATTCGGTCCCGATAGTGGCGCACTCGCCGATAAAAGGCGGGATAGACCCGCAGTTTAGCGTCCATCAGCAATTGCTTTCATGTTCTTTTCAAATTGCGTCGGGGTTACCCGCGTAGCACTTTCGGCAAGAGCCTCACGAATACGCTCCTCGAGCCAGAGGGGCGGAGGCCGAAATCGCGCCGCAAATTGGGGCAGTCCGATTCGGAGGGCCTGCCGGATAACGTCAGCTTTGCACAAATCGGAAATCTCAGTGTTTTCCGTGATTTGAGCATCTAGCTCGTCGCTGATATCCATTTTTGGCAAAACTTTCATACACTTTATTAACGTCAAATTGCCACCATTCAATTTTTATTTCATTTTCAAATTTGCAGTTTCAGCAGCCCCACTTCCAGGGCCAGCGCCTCCTGCACATTGGTATGCAGCAGCCGCTGGGTTTGTTCCAGCACCTGCAAATTCTCCCCGGCCTGCCGCGAAGTAATGCGCTTGGCGATTTCATCGGCGCCCGCGATTTGCGGCAGATGCAGCAAGGCCTCGCCGGCGGCCAGCGTATGCAGCCACACATCCCGCAGCCACCATTGCAGCAGCAACAGCACCTCGGCGCGGCGGCGGCGGTATTCCGCCTCAATCGCCGCCGTCAGTTCCGTTTCCCATTTCTCGCGCAAATCCTTCTCGGCGTCGCCGTATTTTTCCAGCGGCGAACGCGCGGACACCACTTCCTCGACCTGCGCCCGGATGGCGCCGAGCCGTTGCAGCAGCGAATCGAGCAGGCGATAACGCCCGAACAAGCTCTTTTGCCCGGCGGCGGCCGCGGAACTGAATTGTTGCAGCCATTGCGCCTGTTCCGGCGCCAGGGCGCGGACGGTGTCGGCGGAGAAGTTTAGCCGCAGGCACCGCGAGAGGATGGTCTCCAGGATCCGCGAGGGCTCTGTGGAAAGCAGAATCAGCACGGATTTCGGCGGCGGCTCCTCCAGCGTTTTCAGAAAGGCATTGGCCGCCTGCTGGTTCAGGCGGTCGGCTCCCACGATTACCGCCACTTTAAACGGGGATTCTGCGGGCTTGAGCTGGATTTCCCGCATCAGCTCGCGCGTCTGGTCAATGGTGATGATGCGCGATTTGGATTCCGGGCGCGCCCAATGGATGTCCGCATGCGTTTCGCCCGAAATTTTTTTGCAGATCAAACATTCATCGCAGCAATCCGTGGCGACGCCGTTGATGGTGACCGGATGCAGGCAATTGAGCGTCTTGGCCAGCGTACGGGCGAGGTCTTCGAGCGCGGCGATGTCATCGCCGGTGAAAAGGTAGGCATGACCCAGCCGTCCGCGCGCCAGCGACCGTTGCAAAAGCTGGACGCCCTGGGATTGCGCTGAAAAATCACGGAAAGCCATGCCCGAGTGTGGCGGAACAAACGGCCGGTTTCAAGAATGGATGAGGCGGTGTGAAATCTGAAAGCCGAGGGCCGAAATCCGAAGGAAATCCGAATCAGCCTCCCCTTGATTGACCTTGATTCAATCCGGAAAACGAGCCGGGTCGGAGACCGGCGCTCCGGATTAATGAGTGCTTCAATCCTCCTCCGCCTGTTCCACTTCGCGCTCGCATCCCAAATCAATCAGCGCGGCGAGCGTCCGGCGGGTGCGATTGACGTCTTCCTGTCCGACACGGGCGAGCAGTTCGGCATCAATTTTTTCCCGCGCGACGGCCTGTGTGGCCGCCGCCGCGCGGCCGCGTTCGGTCAGGGTGACGGTGAGCTTGCGCCGGTCCTCCGCATCCATCGTGCGTTCGAGATAACCGCGCAGCACCAGCGCATCCACCAACTGGCCCGCCGCCTGTTTGGAGACGCGCAATTCCTTGACCAGTTGCCCCAGGGGTATGCCGCCCGCGCCCAGCGCCAGCCCGCCAATCACGTAAAGGCCGTTGCGCGGGATGTCGTCATATCCGGCTTCGGCCAGAGCCTGGCGCATCGCTATTCCGTAGGTCGTGCGTGCGTGCCGAAGCAGGGCGGGCATTACCAGATCTCCGCCTGAAGGTGTTGGTTCATTCATAGTGTCAGCACTATATGGTAAATATTTTGGATAGTCAACTAAATTTACTAAAAAGACGACAAAAAATTAAAATAAACTTGAAAAAAAAACTATGTGATATTTTACGGCCGTTATTACGATCTTTGACATTTGTGAAATTTGAAGTGCGGATGAAGATTTCTGGTGATGCAGGAACTTTTGGCCACTCGCTCTTGGTTAATACGTGCCTGGGGAGTCATGGGAATTGCCCACAATGCGTTGTAAAAAACCGGTTGAAATCCCAATGAATTCAAGAAAAATCGTGCCTAATCGTACCTGATCGTGCGTGGTCGTACCAAGAAGGAGTCCGGCGGCGATTGTTTGCTCCGACTCATTGGCTCGGTGAGGGGAGTGACAAGTTGGGCATGACCACTCAATCATCCTCATCCTCATCCTCATCGTCATCTAAAAACCTTTTTAGAAAAAACGAGGATGACGATGACGAGGACGATGAGCATGATTATTGCAACGCCCGTACAGCCACAGACTCTGGCAAACCGCCTTGTCAGTCACGGGCATTGTGATACTTTACGCGGCCTATGGAA
>Ga0302319_10019994_pt1 | contig 12130 bp, 10 predicted proteins | sample Bog_T0_2_FD_203319 | JGI IMG/M metagenome (GOLD analysis project Ga0302319, IMG submission 203319) | Peat permafrost microbial communities from Stordalen Mire near Abisko, Sweden - Bog_T0_2 | ecosystem: Environmental > Terrestrial > Soil > Wetlands > Peat | place: Sweden: Abisko, Stordalen Mire... | reverse complement strand
CGTACTTGCCCGCAAGGAGGCGCTACAATCGGTTCGGCTGTTAACCGAAGGGTTGTAGGTTCGAATCCTACCTGAGGAGCCAAAATAAACCCCTTGTTTTCAACGCATGTCTTTGACACGTCGCCGTTTGCGCGTCCGAGTCGCGACTGCTGGCGAAATCGCGAATTACCCGTCCTTACCCGAATTTCCTATTCTTTATCCCGCAGGGTACCCCCAGAAGTCCCCCCAGTCGTTCGCCAACACGACGCGAGGGTGGCGCCGGAGGCGCCAGTCTGGCACCTACCGGGCAACCTGCGTCGTCTCGACGCGACGTGGGCCGAACGTGCGCGAAGGGCGCGGTAAGGTCGTTGGGGGACGCATCCGAGTTGGCTGGGCTGCAGAACCTCGGCAAAGCTGCTTAGATAGCTGGCGACCGCGTCATTCTCCTCTGATCACCTGATACATTCTAAGTAAAATTGAACGTCTCTCCCGCCGCAGGAACCAAGTCGTTGACGTCGTTGACGAACGCCACATCGAGACTTCCGTGAAACTCTCCTCTGTCTGTAGACAGAACCTCGTGACGCCGTGGAATCACACTAAAGTGGTATCGATGGTCAAACAGGTGAACCGATGCAGCAGCAAACCGATGACAACGTAAACGCCACAATTCGACGCCTGTTGGGCTTGGTGAAGGATCTGGAGTCCCTGTCGCCGGACCTGTGGAGACAAATCGACCGCCAGAGGGTCACGCGCACTTGGCCCTCATGGTGCTTTGTACCATCCGCCCAACTGGCCAAACTGACCGGTCGGTTCAGCAGTCCTCCCCGTGACGGCGCGGGAACGCAACTCAACGTGCTCACGGCGCTTTGCAGTTGGAGGTTGACGCGCGGCTTGTACATCTTCGATCCGGACTTGTTCGCCGCTGTTTGCCAAACCTCGATTGAAGAAGATCTTCCGACTGCCACTTTACTTCAGTTGCCAGAATGGTGCTTCTATATTTTGACTCCTGGCCTCCTGTTCGAGGGCCGGGATTTGGAGGGGTTCTTAGTCCACTTGGACTGCGATCCCTCTGGTGTTCAGCCTGAGTTGCGACTGCTTCTCGACTTTGGCGATGGCCGCTTATCCTTCACCTTTCCCCTCGATCTCACCCACCCAACACTGTCGAGTAGCCTGAAAGCCTCTCGGGATCGCCTTATCCGGATGCTCCGCGGTATAGCTCAAGCCGCTGACGTGGAGTGCCTAGCCAGCACTGATCTGCTTGAGTACTCATCTCGGATCACGCCTTTGGTGAGTCTGGTCCTATACCTTTGCAGCGCGAATGCCGATATCAGGTCAAAAGCGGATGGGAGTGCAGTGCCAAAGCGACCGTCTCCAAAAAGGACGCGAAATGGCGTCCGCAACTTCCCCGCCCAGCAACCCACGCGGTGGGAGGTGGGGTACCGCATTGGGGAAGCCCTGCGGCGAATGCGCGCGGTATCGAGCGATGGCCAAACCGGCGGCGCTGAGGGTCGATCGAGACTCAGCCCGCACATTCGCAGAGCACACTGGCACGCTTACTGGGTGGGCCCGATGCGGGAAGCTGGGGATCGTCGGTTAACGGTAAAGTGGATTCCTCCGGTTGCTGTCAACGTGTCCACCGAGCTACCCGAGCCTGTCTTACGTCGAGTGAAAGGATCGGTGGGACCCGCGGCCTCGCCGCCTGGGTTTATACCGCGGAAATGACACAAAACGAGTCATCCTCAAGATCGAACGCCATCTCAAAATGGGCTGGTGCACAGGCGATCTCTTAATGAATTTGATCAACACCTTTTGGATTGATCTGCCTGCCCAGAAATGGCCGCCACTCAGAGATCCGGCGCCGGAGCCGTTTCCTTTGCTGTTTCGCAACGAACCGGACAAACGGCGATCCTGACCGATATAGAACTGTATGGAGAGTGTGCCGATTCAGGACCAGGAGATCGTTGGCGAGTTTCTGGTTGAGAGTTACGAGAATCTCTCGCGGCTGGATCAGGAACTCGTCGAGATCGAGAAGCACCCGAAGGACGCGGCGTTGCTAGCCAGCATCTTTCGCACCATTCACACCGTCAAGGGCACCTGCGGCTTCCTCGGGTATTCGACGCTGGAGAAGATTACCCACCAGGCCGAGACCCTCCTGAGTCAGTTGCGCGACGGCCAGCGAGAACTGAATCCACCGCTCATATCCCTGATTCTGGAGACGGTCGACGCCACTCGAAAAGTGCTGGCATCGATTGAAGCGTCCGGGAAGGAGGGTCCCGACCTCTTTCAGGATCTGACCGAACGCCTTCGTCTCAAGGCGCAACTGCCGGCGACCTCCCCAGATCGGTCCGGCCAGGACATATTGCTCGGCGCCACCGCGCAACTACCTAAACTTCTTGCGACTGCCCCTGACAGGAAGCCTGAGGAAAGCGCCGTGAAGTCTTCGGCTGTGGCGGACGCGAACATCCGGGTCGGCGTCGGGTTGCTGGACCAGCTGATGGACCTGGTGAGCGAGCTGGTGCTGACCAGGAATCAGATCCTTCAGTTCAACACCGAGCGCGAGGATCCCGCCCTCAACGCGACCTCCCAGCAGCTGAATCTGATCACCAGCGAGTTGCAGGAAGGCGTCATGAAGACGCGTATGCAACCGATTGCGATGGTGTGGAACCAGTTGCCGCGGGTTGTGCGCGACATGGCAGTGTCCCTCGGTAAACAGATCGAGCTGGAAATGGATGGGGCCGATACCGAACTCGACCGCACCGTCATCGAGGCCATTAAGGATCCCATGGTCCATCTGGTCCGAAACTCGTGCGACCACGGCATCGAACTCCCGGACGTTCGCGTACTGGCTGGCAAGTCTCCGCAAGGCAAGCTGACGCTTCGAGCCCTTCACGAAGGCGGACAAGTCAATATCGAAATCAGCGACGACGGGGCCGGGATCGACATTGCGCGTGTCAAACAAAAAGCCATGGAGAGAGGAATTCTGACTCCGGAACGCGCCGAAAAACTAAGCGACCGCGAAGCGCTGAACCTCATCTTCCTGCCCGGGTTCTCAATGGCAAAGGCCGTGACCAACCTTTCGGGTCGGGGGGTGGGCATGGATGTGGTGAAATCCCACATTGAGAAGATCGGTGGCGTCGTCGACTTGTTCAGCCGGCCCGGCGAAGGCACGACGGTCAAGATCAAGATCCCGCTCACGCTGGCCATCATTCCCGGTTTGGTAATCACGAGCGGCGGCGAACGTTTTGTAATCCCCCAGGTCAGTCTCCTGGAACTGATCCGGCTTGAAGGTGATTCCTCGGAAAAGCGCATTGAGCATATCCAGGGCACACCGGTATACCGACGGCGCGGCAGTCTCCTGCCTGTTGCCTATCTGAACCAGGTGCTCGGGTTGAAATCGGCCGCGTCTGCTGAAGCGGTTAGTATGGTCGTCCTGCAGGCCGAAGACCGGCAGTTCGGGCTGGTGGTGGACGGTATCAATGACACTCAGGAAATCGTGGTGAAACCCCTGGGCAAGCAGTTGAAAGGACTCAGCGTCTACGCTGGCGCAACCATTATGGGCGATGGCCGCGTGGCCCTCATTCTCGACGTGCTCGGCATTGGCCAACGCTCCGGGGTCCTTTCCGAATCCCATCATGAAGCGCGCGCGGCGACGGAACACAGGACGCAGGGGGGAATCGAGCAGCAGCGTTTGCTTCTGTTGCGGGCCGGTTCCTTCGAACGACTGGCGGTTCCGCTGTCCCTCGTTGCCCGGCTCGAGGAGTTTGCTCAGTCGGCCATCGAGCACGCAGGCGGCGGCCAGGTGGTGCAATACCGGAATCGTATCCTCCCTCTGGTGTCCCTCCGGGCGGTGCTGGAACCCGGTGCGCCGGAACAGGACACCGCTCCCGATCCGCTGCAGGTGGTCGTCCTGAACGACGGCGACCGTAGCGTGGGGATGATTGTCGACCAGATCCTGGACATCGCCGAGGATGTCGTCACCGTGCGTCAGAAGTCAAACCGCAAAGGCCTGCTCGGCTCTGGAGTGGTAGGCAAACGAGTAACCGATTTCCTCGATCTCAATCAGGTCATTCAAGCCAGCGAGAGCTGGGTCCAGGGCACGGGCGGAATCGGGAGCGACAAGAGGATTCTCGTCGCAGACTCCTCAGCCTTTTCGCGAGGCCTGATCCGTGCCGGCCTGGACATGGCTGGCTACCAGGTAGTGGAAGCCGGGAATCTGGACGAGGCGATTCGGCAGTTGGAGAAGCAACCATTGAATGCCGTCGTTGCCGGCCTGGATCTTCCCCCAAACGGCACGATCGCGCTGCTCTCGGCTATGCACGGCCGTTCCGATTGGAAGGACATCCCTGTCCTGGCGTTGACCGATTCGTCCGAGCAGATGCAGACGCCGGCGGCCCGCAAGGCGGGGTTTCAGGACTGCCAGTCGAAATTCGACCAAGTCGCCATGCTCGAATCGCTGGCTCGCCTGGCCTCGGTGTTGGCACCCCCCGCGATCGAGCTAGTGCCGGTCGGTGAGGAGAACTAACCGATGGTAGCCACAACCGCAATTCTGAAATCCCAGACCACGCAGGCCGGCAGACAGTTCTGCACATTCTTCGTTGCAGACCTGTTTTTCGGCGTCGATGTCCTCCACGTTCAGGAGGTATTGCGTGTTCAGCAGATTACCCGCGTTCCGCAGGCGCCGGCGGTCGTGGAGGGGCTGATCAACCTGCGCGGGCAGATCGTTACCGCAATCGATATGCGGAGGCGCCTTCAGTTGCCGCCGCGCGACGGCGATCGGACGCCAATGAACATCGTGGTCCGAACTGAGGACGGTGCAGGTAGTCTGCTTGTCGACGAGATCGGAGACGTGCTGGATGTAGATGCGGCTTCGTGGGAGCCGTCGCCGGAGAACCTGGATCCGAATGCGCGAGAGCTCATTCGCGGCGTTTACAAGCTTAAGGACCGGCTGCTGCTGGTTCTCGACACAGAGCGAGCGCTGGACCTGGCTGTTGGGAGGGCACAATGACGCGGGAAAGATCGCTCCCGCGACTGAAAGCTCATGGAACGCCCACGACGAGGCAAGGAGGTTCCGACGATGGCCTTCACCTTCTTCTTTAGAGACCAGCAAGTGTTGGAACGAGTGGTGGAATATGTGCTCCCCATGATTGCGGGCCGCAGCCATCCCCGTGTCTGGGACGCTGGATCGGCCATGGGCCAAGAGCCCTACACGCTGGCAATTATGTTCGCTGCCAGAATGAACCGTTTCGCGTTCAACAACCTCCGCATTGATGCCACCGATGTGGAAAATACCGGCCAATTCTCCCGAATCATCGCGGCCGGCGTGTACGAGGAAGAGGAGTTGTCGCGGCTGCCCGAGGGCATTCTGCAGCAGTACTTCGAACCCACCGACAAGCCCGGATACTATCGCGTGATCGACAACGTTCGGCGCCGGATCGCGTTCCAACAGCACGATCTTCTTTCCTTCCGGGAAATCGGAGAAGGATACTCGCTGGTCCTGTGCAAGAACGTGCTCCTGCATTTCCAACCGCCGCAAAGGATCGAGGTGCTGAGAATGTTCCACCGGGCGCTTGCGCCCCGCGGCCTGCTCGCGACCGAACACACACAGGAGATGCCGGGAGAATTGGCGCCGCTGTTCGAGCGAGTGATTCCCAATGTGCAGCTTTTTCGAAAGCTCGAAGAGGGCGTTCAATGCGTATCCTGACCATGGCAACCAGTCACCAAATCTACACGTGCAAGGTCTATCTGGTGCTCGGCACCTTCAGCCAACTGGAGGACGTCAATACGCTGGTGGACGTGGGACAGGACCCGGTCGTTCTGCAAAGCATTGCCAAGGCCCCCACGGGGATAGGCAAGTGGCCCGTGGAACAGGTGGTGCTGACGCACGACCATTCCGATCACACCGCGCTTCTGCCCCTGATTCGTGAGAAGTTCAACCCCAGGGTGTTGGCGTTTTCACCCAACGTCGCAGGCCCCCATATTCTGCTGCACGACGGGGACACGGTCAAAATGGGCGACGAGAATTTCGAAGTGATCTACACTCCAGGCCACAGCAGCGACTCGGTGTGCCTTTACAACCGCACAGAAGGCGTACTTTTCGTGGGCGACTCCCCGGTCCTGACAGCCTCGGCGACCGGCACTTATGAGCAGGGATTTCTGGAGGCACTGGGTAAGATCTGCGCCCGCGATGTCCGGCAGATTTACTTCGGACACGGCGATCCCGTGACGGAGCGCTGCAACGAGAGACTTCTGGAGTCATACAGGTTGGCTGCCGGAAGCCGATTGAGCTATGGAGAGCAATTGCAGATTCAGGATCGGGCGCCCATGATGGCGCCGTAACCAACAGAAAAATAAGGACTAAAAGACAATGACAAAACAAACAAACGGTCGCGGGCGAGTTACATCCGGCACCGCCATTCTGGATCGCCCGGTACGTGGCGCCGGAAAGACAAAGACGGAGGACCTGCTTCACGAAGAGATTCTTCGAACAGCATCCGCTCTCCAGCAGGGCCGCTTGGCCGAGCGGGCACGGGCCGAGCTTTTCGTGGGGAGCGACCGTGTGATTGTAGACAGCATCAACGGGATGCTGGATTCAGTAGTTAAGCCTCTCAATGTCTCCGCCGAGTACATGGACCGCATCTCGAAAGGTGACATTCCGCCGAAGATTACCGAAACCTATGTCGGCGACTTCAATGAGATCAAGAACAACATCAATGTATGCATCGATTCTGTCGGCCGAATGGTCGGCGATGGCCTGACCCTGACGCAAGCGATGCTGGAAGGCAAACTGGCGGTTCGATCCGATGCGAGCAAGCACGAGGGCGATTTCCGCAAGGTCATCGAAGGCTTCAATCTCGCTCTCGACAACGTCATTAAGCCACTGAACGTCTCCGCCGAGTACGTAGACCGCATCTCGAAGGGCGACATTCCGCCAAGAATCACCGATACCTATACGGGAGACTTCAACGAGATCAAAAACAACCTGAACGTTTGTATCGATTCCATCAGCCGCATGGTCGGCGACGGTTTGAGCCTGACGCAGGCAATGCTGGAAGGCAGACTGGCGGTTCGGTCCGACGCCGCGAAACACGAAGGCGATTTCCGCAAGGTCATCGAAGGCTTCAACCTCGCTCTGGACAATGTCATTAAGCCACTGAACGTCTCCGCCGAGTATGTAGACCGCATCTCGAAGGGCGACATTCCGCCAAGAATCACCGATACCTATACAGGCGACTTCAACGAGATCAAAAACAACCTTAACGTTTGTATCGATTCCATCAGCCGCATGGTCGGCGACGGTTTGAGCCTGACCCAGGCGATGGTGGAAGGCAAACTGGCGGTTCGGTCCGACGCAGCGAAGCACGAAGGCGATTTCCGCAAGGTCATCGAAGGCTTCAACCTGGCCCTGGACAACGTCATTAAGCCGCTCAATGTCACCGCCGAGTACATGGACCGGATCTCTAAGGGCGATATTCCGTCGAAGATCACCGAAGCCTATGTGGGCGACTTCAATGAAATCAAGAACAATCTCAACATCTGTATCGATTCTATCGGCCGGTTGGCCGGCGACGGCCTGAGCCTGACGCAGGAAATGGTGGAAGGCCGGCTGACAGTTCGCAGCGATCCCGCGAAGCACCAGGGCGATTACCGCAAGATCATTGAGGGGATCAACACGATGCTGGACGCCATTCTTCTACCCATCGGGGAAGGCAACCGGGTACTCGCGCTGATACGTGGCGGCAACCTGCGGGAAAGGGTTGAGATTGTGTGCAAGGGCGACCACGAAAAGATGAAGCAGTCGGTCAACGGCGTCCATAGCTGGCTGACCGAGCTGGTCACGTATATAACACTGATCGCCAATGGCGACATGACTGCGTCAACCGCGAAAGCCTCCGATCTGGACCAGATCCACGAGTGGCTCGTTCTTCTGAAAACCAATATTCAACTGCTGGTGACCGATACGAGTTTGCTGGCCAACGCCGCCGCCGAGGGGCGTGTGGCAGTTCGCGCCGAAGCTTCGAAACACAAGGGCGACTATCGCAGGATTATCGAGAGCATCAACAGCACGCTCGATGCGATCGTGGAGCCGCTCCGTGTTACCGCACAGAACGCGACAACTCTGGCCTCTTCTTCGGAAGAACTCACAGCGGTCAGTCAGCAGATGGCCGGCAACGCCGAAGAGACCGCGACACAGGCCAACGTGGTGTCGGCCGCGAGCGAGCAGGTCTCGAAAAATGTGGCCTCCGTCGCTTCAGCCTCCGAAGAGATGCAGGTTTCGATCCGCGAAATCTCAAAAAACGCGAACGATTCGGCACGAGTGGCGAAGAATGCCGTCAGCGTGGCGCACTCGACCAACGAAACCGTGAAGAAGCTTGGGGAGTCCAGCAGCGAGATCGGCAACGTGGTCAAAGTGATTACGTCGATCGCACAACAGACGAACCTGCTGGCGCTCAATGCGACCATCGAAGCGGCGCGCGCCGGCGAAGCCGGAAAAGGTTTTGCGGTGGTAGCCAACGAGGTCAAGGAGCTCGCGAAGCAAACGGCCAAGGCCACCGAGGACATCGGTCAGAAGATCGAGGCGATTCAGGGAGACGCCAAAGGCGCCGTTAAGGCGATTGAGGAGATCGGAACCATAATCAGCCAGATCAACGATATCTCCAACAGCATCGCCTCAGCGGTGGAGGAACAAACGGTGACCACCAATGAGATCGGCAGAAGTGTGGCCGAAGCAGCCAAAGGGGTCGGCGATATCGCCCGCAACATCGGGGGCGTGGCCGTGGCGGCGAAGAATACCACGCAAGGCGCCAACGACACGCAGAAGGCGTCGCAGGAGTTGAGCCAGATGGCGGCTCGGCTCCAGGCGGTGGTTTCGAGATTCACGTTCTGATGGGTCGACAGTTCGCGAGCCCGGCAGACCCCATGATCGAAAGCAGATGAAACGATGGCCATAGCACTGGTAGTGGACGACTCAAAGGCCGTGCGAATGATTCTCGCCCGGACATTGAAGGAACTGGGATATGAGGTACGCGAGGCGGCGAACGGACGGGAGGCTTTAGAGGTGCTCGCAGCCGAGAAGAACGCGGTGAAACTGGCTCTCGTGGACTGGAATATGCCGGAGATCAATGGACTGGAACTGCTCAAGCGGATACGTCTGAACCCGGAATTATCCTCGCTCAGGGTCATCATGGTGACTACCGAGACCGAGTTGGACCAGATGGCCGCGGCACTGGAAGCGGGCGCCAACGAGTATGTGATGAAGCCTTTCACGAAAGACATCCTCCTCGAAAAGCTCGACCTTGTCGGGATCCACCCTTAAAGGACCGGGCACATGGCGGCACTGAACAGACGACTACTGCAACCCGGAGAGCGAATTCGCGTCCTGGTGATCGACGACTCGGTGGTTATCCGGCACCTCGTCACGGATGCCCTCGATCACGATCCGGCGCTGCAAGTGGTGGGGACAGCGTCGAATGGCCTGATTGCACTGCAAAGGATACCCCAGTGGAATCCCGATGTCCTCACTCTTGATATCGAAATGCCGGAGATGAACGGTCTCGAAACATTGCGGCGGGTTCGGCGCGAGTATCCGGGACTGCGAGTCATCATGTTTAGCACTCTCACCGAGCGTGGCGCCGCGATCACGCTGGAAGCGCTCACGCTGGGAGCCGACGACTACGTGGCCAAGGCATCTAACGAAGGTTCGCTGGATCGTTCCATGAAACGCCTCCGCGAAGAACTGGTCCCAAAGATCAAACAGTTTTTCCACTTGCCGGGGGTAAGCAGCGCTGCGGCAGCACAGCCGGAAACACCGCGCTCCCCGGTGAAGTTCAGTCTTGCCGGGGGACGGCCCAAAGTGGTGGTAATCGGAGTATCGACGGGGGGGCCGACCGCGTTGGGCGAAATCCTGCCCGAGCTGCCGGTTACGTTTCCATTACCTGTCCTTGTAGTCCAGCACATGCCGCCACTGTTCACCCGGTTGCTCGCCGAGCGCCTTAACGCCACCTGCAAACTGGCAGTGGAGGAGGCGCACCAGGGCAAGCCTGTGGAACCGGGCAAGATCCTGATTGCGCCCGGAGACTTTCAGTTTAAGGTGACATCCGCAGCCGACGGAGTACACGTTTGTCTGGATCAGTCGGCGCCGGAGAATTCCTGCCGACCCTCGGTGGACGTGCTTTTCACCTCGATCGGGAAGGCATACGGCGGTGCGGTCATCGCTGTCATTCTGACGGGAATGGGGCAGGATGGCTTGCGAGGCACGGAGATTCTCAAAGCTCTGGGAGGGACCGTGATCGCACAGGATGAGGCTTCGAGCGTTGTTTGGGGGATGCCCGGCGCAGTAGTTGCTGCCGGCCTGGCCGACATCGTGCTGCCATTGAATCGAATCGTGCCGGAGATTCAGCGGCTGGCTTACTGAGCCCGTAAAATGCCGATAAAAAGTCCAGTCGCGGAAATCCAGCCGGAAAATTACCGGTTCCTTCAGGATGAAGTCTACGCCAAGACAGGCATCGTGATAGAGGCTGATAAGCATTACCTGTTCGAGAGCCGGCTGGCGCCCATCGTCTACCGGCTTGGCCTCGGGTCGATCAACGATCTGTGCTCGGTCATTCGGGGAGGACGCGATGCGGGGACGATCCGTCAGGTCGTCGAAGCCATGACGACCAATGAAACGTATTTCTTTCGCGATCCGGCCCACTATGAAGCCATCCGCACCGTACTGCTGGCTCAAATGAAGATCGAACGGTGCGACACCAAGAGGCTGCGGTTCTGGTCAGCGGCGGCATCGACCGGACAGGAAGCCTACAGCCTTGCCATGCTGCTGCTCAAGGAAGGGTTCGGGGACTGGAACATTCAAATCCTGGGCACCGATTTCTCTTCGCAGGCAGTCGAACGAGCCCGATCCGGCAAATACCAGCAAATTGAGGTAAACCGCGGTTTGCCGGCGGCCCTGCTGGTAAAGTATTTCACACGTTCCGGCATGGACTGGCAACTGAGCGAGGTTGTGCGGCGGATGGTTCGGTTTGAGACGATCGACCTGCGCGACAGCATGCGCACGCTCGGACCTTTCGACCTCGTGTTCTGCCGCAACGTCCTGATCTATTTCGATGCGGCCACCAGGAGAAAGATATTGAAAGACATCCACACGACTCTCTTCCGAGGCGGCTGGTTGCTGCTGGGCGGCGCCGAGTCCGCGTTCGGGGTCGAGGATCTCTTTGAGAGGCAAGCTATCGGAAGCGCGATCGTCTACATCGCCCGCTGAAAATGACGCTTTATGGTAAAAACCGAATCGAGCCTTGAGATACCACCGGGTGCCCTGGCGCAGGTCGTGGAGTCCGTATTTGAAAATATGCTGAGCCTCGAGGTGGCCGAATGCGGAACTCCCTGGTTCTCCGGCGGAGATCGGCTGACATCCGCCGTCTACTTGACGGGGGCGTGGAACGGAGCGCTGCTGCTGGAGTGCGACCGGAGCCAGGCTTGCACCTTCGCCGGTCGTTTCCTCGGCGTTGATACACCAGACGCAGTGGACGATGTGGTGCGTGACGTTCTGGGCGAACTGGCCAACATGATCGGCGGGAACCTCAAGTGTGTGATGACTCCCGGGATTCATCTTTCGATGCCCACGGTAGTGGATGGGAGCGAGTACTCTCTGCGAATCTGCGGGACCGAGGTGCGCGACCAACTTACCTTCCGGTTCGCCGAGGGTTTTTTCTGGGTCACGGTTCTGGCGACGAGTCTTCGGAGTCGTTAACCGCATTCTTCCAGCCCTGCCGCTTCAATTCCCTTGAAGATTCGCCCGCCCACTCCGGCGCGCTCTATAGTGAGTGATCGCCGTAGCGACATGCTCCTGCGACGCTAGTCTCTTTCATTGCGCCAAAGCTCACCTGGCGCAACGGAGCGATTCTGCGAAAACATCAACGTAGATATCCACGTGGCTGTGAGCGCGATAATGAGACATGAACAGTGCGATTCCTACGCAAGAGCAGATTCAGCTTCGCGCATACCATTTCTGGGAGGACCGGGGGCGGCCACGGGGGACACCGGAGACCGATTGGTTCAGCGCCGAGAAGCAAATGACCGACCCGCAGACCGAGCTCACGCACGTGGCGCGCGAGATCGGGGCGTTTGTCGGAAGCGCGGTCGCTGTGCTCACGGACCT
>Ga0302319_10019993_pt1 | contig 12131 bp, 12 predicted proteins | sample Bog_T0_2_FD_203319 | JGI IMG/M metagenome (GOLD analysis project Ga0302319, IMG submission 203319) | Peat permafrost microbial communities from Stordalen Mire near Abisko, Sweden - Bog_T0_2 | ecosystem: Environmental > Terrestrial > Soil > Wetlands > Peat | place: Sweden: Abisko, Stordalen Mire... | reverse complement strand
GCCCCGCTCAAAACCCCCCCCCCCCCCCCCCCGCCCAGCGGCTCCCACCCCAGTCTCCGTCTCCACCCCCACCTCCCTCACTCAATCTCCTCCCCCACCTCAACCTCACTCCCTCACCAACCTCATTCCCACCCCGCGCCCTCCTTCATTCTTTCGTGTCTTTTCCCCCCATTCATGGTCTAATCCGCCCTTTCCCCTCCATGCCTCTCAAAGTCCTCATCCTCGGCGCCAACGGATTCATCGGCAGCTCCCTCACCCATGCGATCCTCAAGCAGAAGGACTGGGAGGTCTACGGGATGGACGTCGGCGACCACAAGCTGGGCAACTGCCTCGGCAACCCCCGGTTCAAGTTCGTCGAGGGCGACGTCACCATCTCGCGCGAATGGATCGAATACCACGTCAAGAAATGCGACGCGATCATCCCCCTGGTCGCCATCGCCAACCCCGCCCAGTACGTCAAGGACCCGCTGCGCGTCTTCGAGCTCGATTTCGAGGCCAACCTCGCCGTGGTCCGGCAGTGCGCCCGTTACCGCAAGCGGATCATCTTCCCCTCGACCTCCGAAGTCTATGGCATGTGCCCCGACGCCAAGCTTGACGAGGCGACCAGCCCGATGGTCTACGGCCCGATCGAGAAGCAGCGCTGGATCTACGCGGCCTCCAAGCAGCTGCTCGACCGCGTGATCTACGCCTACGGCGTGCGCGACAACGTCGATTACACCCTCTTCCGCCCCTTCAACTGGATCGGCCCCAAGCTCGACAATGTCTTCGAGGCCAAGGAGGGCAGCTCGCGGCTCTTCACCCAGTTCATCAGCAATGTCATCTTCATGAATCCGATCCAGCTGGTGGACGGCGGCCGGCAGAGCCGGTCCTTCACCTTCATCGACGACGGGGTCGACGCGCTCCTGCGGATCATCGAAAACCCGGGCGGCCGCGCCTCGCGCCAGATCTTCAACATCGGCAACCCGAAGAACAACGTCAGTGTCGCGGAACTCGCCCGTTTCATCATCGCCGCCTTCAAGGAATACCCCGAGTACCGCGAGCACGCGGCCAAGGCGAAGGTCGTGGTCGTGCCGTCGAAAAAGTATTTCGGCAAGTATTACCAGGACATCCAGAACCGCGTCCCGGCGATCACCCACATCGGCCGGCAACTCGGCTGGAAGCCGAAGATCGACCTGAAGACCGCGATCAAGCTCACGCTGGACTACCACCTCGCGCACAAGGACTACCAGCTGGAGTGAACGCGCGCGTTGCCCTGAAAGTAGACGTCGACACCGACCGCGGCACGCGGCTCGGCGTGCCCCAGCTCGCGGCCGACTGCCGCGAATTCGGGGCGCCGGCCTGCTTCCTGTTTTCCCTCGGCCCGGACCAGACCGGGCGGGCCATCACCCGCATCTTCCGCCCCGGCTTCTTCCGCAAGGTGAGCCGCACCGGCGTGGTCGGGCTGTACGGCGTCCGTACCCTGCTCAACGGGACGCTGCTCCCGGCGCCGCACATCGGGCGGCGCAATGCCGGCGTGATGCGCGCGGTGCGCGACGCCGGTTTCGAGGTCGGCATCCACAGCCACAACCACTACCGCTGGCAGGATCACCTGCAGCGCATGGACCTGGCGGCGGTGCGCGCCGAGTTCGGCGCCGCCCGCGCCGAATTCCGGCGCATCTTCGGCGCGGACGCGCTCACCGCCGGGGCCGCCGGCTGGCAGAGCAATGCGCACAGCCGGGAGGTGTACGACGAGGCGGGGCTGCTGTACGCCAGTGACACCCGCGGGGCGGCGCCGTTTTTTCCCCGGATCGGCGGCCGCGTCTTTCGCACCCTGGAAATCCCCAGCACCCTGCCGACCTTCGACGAGCTGCTGGGCCGGCCCGAGTTCCCCGAGGACCGGATCGTCCCCGCTTTCCTCTCCCGGCTGCGCTCCGACCGGCCGAATGTCTTCACGCTGCACGCCGAGATCGAGGGCATGGGCAAGCGGGCGCTCTTTCGGGCGCTGCTGGCCGCCTGCCGCCGGGAGGGCGTGGAATTCATCCGGCTGGACGGCCTGGCGCGCGAGCTGCTCGCGAACCCCGGGGCGATTCCGGCCTGCGACCAGGTGATGGCCGCGGTCGACGGGCGGAGCGGACTCGTGGCCTGCCAGGCCGCCTGACGCCCGGTCAGCGCGTGCGCCGGTCGATCCGGCGAAAGAGCTCAACCCCGACGAGGGCGAGGACGAGGTTCGGCACCCAGAGCAGCAGGTCGGGCCGGTATTGGGGGTGCTGGTCGAGCCAGCCGATCGCCACGGTGAGAAAATAGTACCCGAGCGTGAGCAGCACCGCGATGCCGAGGTTGGCGCTGGTCTCGCGGCGCGACATCTTGGCGCCGAGCGGCACGCCGATCAGCGCGAACGTCAGCACGGCGAAGGCGGTGTTGAACTTCTCCTGGATCGTGAACGCCACGTCCATCCGGAGGCGCTCTTGTGCCCCGCGGTCGGCGGCCGGCGGCTGGGCGGCCGCCAGGTCCGCCGCCTTGGCCCGCAGCTCGCCGTAGGTCATCCAACGGAGCTTTTGCCTCACCCCGCCCTGGGTGAAGAGCTTGGCGAGCGGGAGCCGGAGCTCGTCCCACTTCTCCAGCGTGCCGATCGGCCCGGAGGCCGAAAAATCCTCGGGGTTTTTCTCGTTGCGGGTCTCGATCTGCGCCTGGCTCAGCGTCAGGATCACCTCGTCGGTCGCCCGGTCGTACTCGCTGTGGCCCTCGGCGGCGCGCACCATCCGCACGACCCGGCGGTCGCCGTCCAGCTGCCAGAGCCAGAAGTCCCTCAGGGAGTTGCCCTGCCGCTCCCCGACATAGACGACAAAACCGGGGAAGGTGCGGATGAACTTCCGCGGCACGATGAAATTGATCGGGTTGTTGCGCAGGGCGGCGGCAAATTCCGTCTCATACTGGGTCTTGGCCCAGGGCATGGATTGGAAGTTCACCCGGAGCGCGACCGCGGCGCCGAGCGCGCCGAGGATCAGGATGGGGCGCGCCAGCCGGGCCATGCTGATCCCGGCGGCGCGCATCGCGGTGACCTCGTTGTCGGCCGAGCGTGAGCAGGACGCCCGTCAGCACCCCCATGGGCAGCGCGTAGGAGATGACGTACGGGATGGTGAGCAGCGCCAGCCGGGCCGCCTCGGGATAGGAGAGCTGGCCGGCGATGACGTGGCCGACCAGGTCCCGGACGACGTTGCCGACCACCAGGAGGAAGGCGAAGAGCCCGACCGTGGCCGCGCAGACAAAAAACGCGCTTCTGAAGATGTAGCGGTCGAGAAGATTCAAAGGAGTAAGCAGGTATTGCCGCTCGGGCATCTGCTGACAACAAAAACGCGCCCGGGTGCCGGGGCGGACTTGCCTCGGCACTTCCGTGGGACGAACATGTCTGAACCAACTTCATGAATCCTACCGCCCGTCTTTTCCTGTGCGCCGCGCTGGCCCTCGGCGCCCTGCTGCCCCGGCCCCTGGCCGGCCAGGAGACCATGCCGGAGCGCACCCTCCGGCAGATCATCGAACGCCAGAAGACGCTGCTGGCCGAGGCGGCCAAGGAGGGGGCCCAGCTCGACGCGGAGGCTTTCCGCGTGCAGGTGCAGGATCTCTGCCACGATTACGAGATCCTCCTCCACGACAGCCCGAACTTCGCCCCCGCCTGGGCCGACTACGGGTATCTGCTCTCGAAGATGGACATGCCCCGGGAGTCGGTCGCCATCCTGCTCAAGGCCAACCAGCTCGATCCCAACATCCCCATGGTGAAAAACCAGATCGGCAATTACCTGGCCGAGCAGGGCAAGCCCTTGGAGGCGGAAAACTACTTCCGGGCCGCCATCAAGCTCGATCCCGACGAACCGCTTTACCACTACCAGCTGGGGACCCTGCTGCACGAGGCCCGGGACGACTTCATCAAGAGCGGCGATTGGACCCGGCAGCAGATCGACGATGCGTCGCACCAGGCCTTCCAGCGGGCCGCGGAGCTCGCGCCCAGCCGGATCGAATTCGTTTACCGCTATGCGGAATCCTTCTACGATCTCAACCCGCCGGACTGGGACAAGGCGGTGCAGGTCTGGGCCGACCTGGAGAACAAGGAGCCGTCGATGGTCGGGCGCGAACTCATCCGTCTGCAGGCGGCCAACGTGCTGATCAAGCAGGGCAAGTTCGACCCGGCCCGGGTCCTGATCGGGACCGTGACCGACCCGGCCCTGGCCATGCAGAAGCAAAAGCTGGTTGCGCAGCTCCCGGAAACCGCGAACAAGTAGGGGTTTCCCGCCGCGGCATGTCCTTCCTCGACAAACTCGAGCGCTCCTTCGGGCGCTTCGCGATCCCCAATCTCTCGCTCTATCTGATCATCGGGCAGGTGTTCGTCGTGCTGTCCTCGATGGCCGGCCTGCTCAGCGCGGCGAACCTGGTGCTGTTTCCCCGGCTGGTGGAGCTGGGCCAATGGTGGCGGCTGGTGACCTTTCTCATGCAACCGGTGGGGGTGGGGGTGGGCCTGCTCGGCATCGTCTCCCTCGTGTTCGGCTGGTGGATCTTCTATTTCATGGGCAGCGCGCTGGAAGGCTACTGGGGCGCCTTTCGCTTCAATCTCTTCCTGCTCACCGGCTACCTCTTCACGGTGAGCCTGGCGTTCCTGTTCCCGGACTGGCCGGTCAGCTACACCTTCCTGGCGGGCTCGATCTTCCTGGTCTTCACCCACCTCAATCCCGACTTCGAGCTGATCATCTTCTTCATCGTCCCGGTGAAGATCAAGTGGCTGGGCCTGATCGCCTGGGGCTTCTACGTCTACGAATTCATCGCGGGCGTGTGGCCGGTTCGCCTCCAGGTCGGCGCCGCCATTGCCAACCTGGTCCTTTTCTTCGGCCGGGACTCCTGGGCCGCGGCGGGCCGGCGCATGCGCCGGACGAAGCTTGACGCCGGCCGCGCCGCGGCCCGGTCGGCGGCCCCGGAACCGCGCCACCGCTGCCGCGTCTGCGGCAAGACCGACCTGACGAACCCCGAGCTCGACTTCCGCTACTGCTCGAAATGCGCCGATGATGCGTGCTACTGCCCGGAGCACATCTTCAATCACGAGCACGTGCGGAATCCCGATGGGACCGCGCCGCACGGCTGACCCCGACCTGTTCGCCGGGGCCCCCGGCCGCGCCACGCTGGCGACCTGGCTGCGCTACGCGGACACGCTTTACGGCCGGGCGGGGGCTGCGCTCGGCCAGGTGAGCGCCACCGCCCACGACGAGGCGCTCTATCTCCTGCTCCACACGCTGGGGCTGCCGCTGGACAGCCCGGCGGACGTGCTCCGGCGCACCCTGACCGCGGCGGAGGCGGCGGCCTTCCTCGCCGTCCTGCGGCAGCGGCTGGTTGAACGGGTGCCAGCCGCCTACCTCACCCACGAGGCCTGGCTCGGCGGCCACCGCTTTTATGTCGACGAGCGAGTCATCATTCCGCGCAGCTATTTCGTCGAAATCATCCCACGGCTAAGGGAAACCCCTTCCCGCATCGCCGACGTCTGCACCGGCTCCGGCTGCCTGGCGATCCTGCTCGCGCTCGCCTTCCCCCAGGCGAAGGTGGACGCCATCGACCTGTCCCCGGCGGCGCTGGAGGTCGCGAAGATCAACGTCAAGGCTCACGGCCTCGCGCGCCGGCTGAAACTGCACCGCAGCGACGTCTTCGCCGCGGTGCCGGCGGCCAAATACGACCTGATCGTCAGCAACCCGCCCTACGAGCCCAGCGCCGACTGCGACGCGCTCCCGCCGGAATTCCAGCGCGAGCCGCGACTGGCGCTCGATGGCGGCGCCGACGGGCTAGACATCGTCCGCCGGCTCCTGCAGCAGGCCCGTCGCCGGCTCGCGCCCCGCGGGGCGCTGCTCATGGAGGTCGGCGGCCTGCGCGCCCCGATCGACCGCGAGTTCGGCGCCCTCCAGCCGGAGTGGCTCCCCACCGCGGACGGCGCCGACTGCGTTTGTTTGATCCGTGAATCCAGCCTTCGGGAATCGATTTCGAACAGGAAGATCGGGAAGTAGTCACAAATCTCTCCCCGGTCTTCCCGATCTTCCCGTTCAAAATACGGCGCCGCCCGCGCGGGACTACCGCGTCAGATCATACAGCGCGTAGCCGGCGAGCAGGTTGGGCAGGGTGGAGCAGCGCGTCTTCCAGTCGCCGCTCAGGTGGACCCGGCGGGCGACCCGAATCTCCTTGGCCCGGCAGAACTCCTCGAAATCGGCGATCGTCACGGGGTTGGACGGCCGGCTCTCGAACCAGGCGGTCGGATAGACGGCGTTGCGCACCTTGCGCCCGCTCACGAGGGCGGCGAGGCGGTTTTTCCAGAAACCGTGGTTGACGAATCCCACCGTGACCGCGCGGCCGACCCGCAGCCCCTCGGTGATCACGCCGGCCGGATCGACCAGCTCCTGCACGGTGCGGGAGCAGATGACGCGGTCGAAGTGCTGCTCGGCAAAGGCCCGCATGAATCCCGTCATGTCGCCCTGGTAGGCGGACACGCCCCGCTTTACGCAGGCGACGATGTTCGTGAAATCGAGGTCGACCCCGACGGCGGACACCTGCCGGGCCTGGACCAGGTAGTCGAGGAGCTCGCCGCGGCCGCAGCCGAGATCGAGCACGCGGGAATGCGGCTCCACCCAGTCCCCGATGATGCGCATGTCGAAGGTGCGCTTGATGACGGCTTTGGGCATGGCGGGTCAGATGTCGAAGTCGAAGGCAACCGGGTCGCGCTCGAGGAAGCCGCGCACCAGCGCATAGAGCTGCTCGCTCTCGAGCAGGAAGGAGTCGTGGCCGAGGTCGGTCGCAAGCTCGGCGTAGCTGGTGCGCTTGCCGGCGCGCAGCAGCGCGAGCGCGATGGCGCGGTTCTGCTCGAGCGGGAACAGCCAGTCGCTGGTGAAGCCGACGACGAGCGCCTCCGCCTGCACCGGCGCGAACGCCTGCTCCAGCGAGCCGTAGGCGTAGGCGAGGTCGAACTGATCGAGCGCGCGGGTGATGTAGAGGTAGGAGTTGGCGTCGAACCGGTTGATGAAGCTCTGCCCCTGGTGGCGCAGCCAGCTCTCGACCTCGAACTTGAGGTCGAACGCGGCCGAGCCCCCGGCGGTGCCGGCTCCGGGGACCGTCCGCCGCCCGAATTTTCGGTCGAGCGACGCGTCGCTCAGATAGGTGATGTGCGCCATCATGCGCGCAATGGCGAGGCCGACGCGCGGACCGCCGTCGCGCGGATAGGAGCCATGGTGCCACGCCGGATCCTGCATGATGGCCTGGCGGCCCACCTCGTTGAAAGCGATGGCCTGGGCGCTCTCCCGCGTGGTCGTCGCCATCGCGAGGACGCGGCGGACGATGCGGGGGTGCTCGATCGCAAACAGGAGCGCGGTCATTCCGCCCATCGATCCGCCGATCACGGCATACACGCCGGCGATCTCGAGGTGGTCGAGCAGGAGCTTCTGCGAGTCCACCATGTCGCGGATCGAGACCGGGGGAAAATTGATGCCATACGGCTCGCCGGTCGCCGGGTCGGTCGACGACGGCCCGGTCGAGCCCTGGCAGCCGCCCAGGACGTTGGCGCAGATGACGAAGAAACGGCGGGTGTCGACGGCCTTGCCGGGGCCGATCAGGTTGTTCCACCAGCCCGGCTTGCGGTCGGCCGGCGAATGCCAGCCCGCGCAGTGGTGGTCGCCGCTCAGCGCATGGCAGATGACGACGGCATTGTCCCGGGCGGCATTGAGCATGCCATAGGTCTCGTACCGGAGCGTGAAGCCCGGGAGCGTCTGGCCGTTCTTGAAGGTGAACGGGCGGTCGTAGACGAAGTCGTGGGACTGCACGAGGCCGACGTCGCCGGGCGCCAAGTGGCGCGGCGCCGAATCGGCGGGCAGGGGCTCGACATCATCCGTCATGGGATCGCCCAGTAAGCCACCCGCTCCGCCCGAGGCAACATTCTACTCCGACCGGTGGTGTATCATTCTGAAGGAAGGTCGACGCGACGTTCCGTCGCGTCCGGAAGCGGCAGCATGCCGCTTCTACCTTTGGCGGCCCTTCTCGGCCAAAATGACAATCGACCCTCCGACCGCCTGAACGTGGCATGGGCATCCTGCCCATGTTCTCATGATCCACGGGCGTGACGCCCGTGCCACGCCCAATCACTCCTCAACTTCCTCGTTGGAGAATACCTGCTGCACATCGTCGAGCTCGTCCAGCGCCTCGTGCAGTTTGGCCAGCGTCTGGGCCGCGTCCGGATCGCCCACCGGCACGGTGCTCCCGGGAATATAGGCGATCTCCGCGCTCGCGGGCTTGATGCCCTTCTGGTCCAGGGCGTGAGCGACGCGGTCGAAGGCGTGGACGTTGCAGCGCAGCTCGTAGCCGTCCTCGCTCGCGATCACGTCGTCGCCGCCCGCCTCCAGGGCGATCTCCAGCAGGGCGTCCTCGGTCGACTGGTCCCGGCCGATCAGGAACTGGCCGGCGTGGACGAATTGGAAGGCGACCGCGCCCGCGCCGGCGAGGTGGCCGCCAAAGCGCGTGAAGGTCGCCCGCAGGTCGGCGGCGGCGCGATTCTTGTTGTCCGTGGTCACCTTGATGATGAACGCCACGCCGCCCGGGCCGTAGCCCTCATAGGTGATCTCCTCGAAGATCACCCCGGGCAGTTCACCGGTGCCCTTCTTGATCGCACGGTCGATGTTGTCGGCGGGGAGATTGGCCTCGCGCGCCGCCAGGAGCACGGTGCGCAGCCGCGGATTCATCGCGGCGTCGCCGCCGCCGGCCTTCGCCGCGATCGTGATGTCGCGCGACAGCCGCCCAAAGACCTTGCTGCGGCGGGGATCCTTGACCGCCTTGATGCGTTTGACTTTAGCCCACTTGCTATGGCCGGCCATGGCTCACTTTTTCTTCTTCGGCGTGACGTTCGTCATCGGCTTGCTCCCCTTCCCATAAGCCGGCCGCCCCGGGGAGAACCCTCCCCCCGCGCGGGCCCCGCCCGCCGAAGCCCCAGCGGAGGCGGGGTCGCCATCATCCTTCTTCCGGTTGATCACGAGCTGCTGGCCGATGGTGAACAGGCCGTTGACGGTGGAGTAGAGTGAGAGGGAGCAGGAAAAGCCGTAGTAGATGAACATGAACACCAGCGGCATGAATTTCATCATGCGCGCCTGGGAGGAATCCACGGTTGGCTGCGGGGTGACCTGCATCTGCAGGAACGACGTCGCGGTGAACAGGATCGGCAGGATGTTGATCGGATAACCCAGGAAGTGGCCGATGGTGTCGGGCGCGGACAGGTCGTGGGACCAGAGGAAGGGGGCGAAGCGCAGTTCCGCCGTGCTGCGCAGCATGGTGTAGAACCCGAAGAAGAACGGCATCGTGATCAGCATCGGCAGGCAGCCGCCCATTGGGTTCACCTTGTGCTGCTTGAACAGTTCCATCGTCGCGGTCTGCTGCTTCTGGGGGTTGTCCTTGTACTTCTCGCGCAGCAGCTTCAGTTCCGGCTGGATCTTCTGCATGCGGCGGGCCGAGCGCGCCTGCATGAGGGTGAACGGCAGGAAAACGGTCTTCAGGATCAGCGTGGTGCAGATGATCGCCAGGCCCCAGTTGGGCACGAAGGAATGAGTCCAGGTCATCAGCGTGATCAGGATTCCGCTGAAGAAGCTGATGAACCAGCCGCCATAGTGCATGACCTTGTCCTGGTTGGCCTTGAACACGTCCTGGTTCGCCAGCCGATGGTATTCCTTGGGTCCGACGTAGAACTCTCCCGAGAGTTTCGTCTCCCCATGGGGCGCGATCGGGCTGAGGTCAAACTGGGCGTCGCCGGTGATGCCGTACGCATGGAAGTCGGTGTCGGGCAGCCGGGAGAGCAGCTTGACCCGGCGGCTCACCAGCCCGGCGGCGGGCTGGGTCGGGGTCAGGACGCAGGCAAAAAACTGGCTGCTGACGGAGGCCCAGACCAGAGGCCCGTTGACGGAGATTTCCGGGATCGCCGGGTGCGCCCGCAGGCCGAAGATGCCGTTGCTCTCCTGCAACTGCGCGCGCTGGGTGAAGCCCTGGTCGTTGCCGTTGGAGTAGCCGGTCGTGAGATACTGGCCGATATCGGTCGCGTTGAGCGGGGCCGTGGTCCCAAGTGCCACCACCACGCGCAACGGGGCGGTGGCGGTGCCGGCGAGATTCTTGAAGATGGTCTCGTGGTAGATTTGATAGGGATCCGTCGCGCCGACTTTGTTGGGGGACAGCACGTAGCGGCGGGTGACCTGGAGGGTGCCCCCGACCACGGCGCGGAAGACAACCTCGGTGTCGGTCTTGGACACCAGCTCGAAGCGGGTACCGCGATCGAGACCGGGCTGGTCCACGAAGGCGAGCATCGGGTCCTTGTGCAGGTCATTGAAGATGAAGGGATCGGGCCGCCCGAGCGCGGCGGGATACTTCTTGAACGCCACGTCGCGGATCGCGCCGCCAAAATTGGTGAAGCGCACCTCGATGAAATCGTTCTCCAGCCGGGTGACGGTCGCGCCCGTGTGTTCACCCGAGGCGGAGGCGAAGGCCGATTCCGTCCCGCCGCTGGGCAGCGGCCCCACCCCGGCGGCCGCCGTCTGCTGCGCCACCGCCTGGCGGATCACCGCGGGCGAGGTGCTCGGCGGGGCGTACCGCGAGCTGATGTAATAACAAACGAAGGCCGCGATGATCAGGACGATCGCGATGGAGGAATTTTTTTTGTCCACAGGTGGCGGAAAGGAGGAAGGTGGCGGAAAGGAGGAAGTAGGAAGGAGGAGGGGAGTAGCGCCGGCGCTTGCCCGGCGGAGTCCCGCGTTCGGCGGGGCGGAGACGGGTCTCTGCTAGCGGCTGACTTTCAGGCAATAAGGCATGGTCTGGCGCACGGGCCCAGGCACCGGATCCAGACCGCCGGGATGCAGCGGGGTGCATTTTATTACGCGGCGAAAAGCCAGCCAGGACCCGGCCAGCGCCCCATGGGTCCCGATGGCCTCGGCCGCGTAGTGCGAGCAAGCCGGGGTGAACCGGCACCGGCAGCCGGGCCCGAGTGCGACCAGCAGGGCGGGTGAGACGAGATGCTGATAAATCCGGATAAGCGCGACCAATCCGGCGGCCGGCAGGTGCAAGAGAAAGGCTGCCGGCGTCTCCCGCGTCATTTTCGGGCGGCCGCGGCGGTGGCGATCTTGCCGCACGCCTCGATGAATTTCTTTTCCAGTTCCGGGAACTGCCAGCGGTTCACCGCGGCGCGCGCGACCAGCAGGAGGTCGCAACCCCGGGGCAGGCGGCTTTGCTGCAGGCGAAAGAGCTCGCGCAGGCGGCGCTTCACCCGACTGCGCTGGACGGAGGGTCCCACGGCGGCGATGGAAGCGACCACGCCAACCCGGGGGAGGGACTCCGGCTGGGTGCCGGCCGGCAGCCGCCACCAAATCGTGAATGCACCGCAGTCGATACGGTTCCCTTGCTCCCTGGCGGCGCGGATATCGTCCTGACGGCGGAGATGCTGCTCGGAGCGGAAGCGCATGGTTGGACTCGCCCGGGTCGGCTGGTGATCCGCAGCGCAGGCCGCGGACGGATCTTAGACGACGGTCAGGCGCTTGCGGCCCTTGAGTCGGCGGGAGGCGAGCACCTTGCGGCCGCCGCGGGTGGCCATGCGGGCGCGAAAACCGATCTTACGGGCGCGTTTCTTGCGGTGTGGGCGGAAGGTTGGTTGCATGATTATGAGTGGCTAAGAGTCGACCGAAGTGCCGGAATCAGAGGGAAGTGTCAAGGTCGGGGTTTTTGCGGCACTGTCTCAGTTTGAATTGTGTTTCTTGTAAGGGGCACGTTTTGCCGTTTCTGGCGCGGCATCGTCACTCAGCTTCGCAATGTCGGCCATATGACCCGATCGGACCGCCGAATGGAGCACGGTTGCCGCGCTTGACCCCTGCGCCGAGGCGCAGAAGCCTGAGCCGGTGGACTCCCAGGCCAAGCTTTTCGATCTAAGCGGCCGCACCGCGCTGATTACGGGATCAAGTCAGGGCATCGGATTCGCCCTCGCGCGCGGGCTCGTGGGGTTTGGGGCGACCGTGGTGATCAACGGCCGGGACCAGGCAAAACTGGCCCGGGCGGCGAAAACGCTGGGCGGAAAGAAGGCGCGGGTGCATGCCGCGGCATTCGATGTGACCAATGGCGCCGCGGTT
>Ga0302319_10019991_pt1 | contig 12132 bp, 9 predicted proteins | sample Bog_T0_2_FD_203319 | JGI IMG/M metagenome (GOLD analysis project Ga0302319, IMG submission 203319) | Peat permafrost microbial communities from Stordalen Mire near Abisko, Sweden - Bog_T0_2 | ecosystem: Environmental > Terrestrial > Soil > Wetlands > Peat | place: Sweden: Abisko, Stordalen Mire... | reverse complement strand
CGCGGAATGCTCGGCCAGCTTCACCGTTCGCCAGTTTGAGCCGCCCACCGTCAGCTGCACGGCCAACCCGACCACCATCAAGCCGGGCGAAACCAGCACAATCACTTCCATGGGCATGAGCCCGCAGAACCGCCCCTTGACCTACACCTACTCCACTTCGGCCGGAACGATCAACGGATCCGGAACCACGGCTTCGTTCTCTTCCACGGGTGCGCCGACGGGAGCAGTCGAAGTCACGTGCAAGGTGTCGGACGACAAGGATCAGGTGGCCACGGCAACAACCAGCGTCACCATCACCGCTCCTTACGTTCCCCCGGCGCCGCACACCAAGGAACTCTGCGCCATTACCTTCGATAAGGACAAGACCCGTCCGAACCGCGTGGACAACGAAGCCAAGGCTTGCCTTGACCAGGTTGCCCTCGATCTGCAACAGCAATCCGATGCGAAGGCTGTTGTGGTCGGCGAGTCCGATTCCAAGGAAAAGGCCAAAACCGCCAAGGAACAGGCGATCGCCGCGAAGCACAAGCATGCCAAGCCGGTGATCGACGAAGCCGCACAACGTGCCGTCAACACCAAGGAGTACCTGGTCACCGAGAAGGGCATTGATGCTTCCCGCATCAGCGTCGCCACCGGCACCACGGATGGCAAGACGGTGGAAGACTACCTGGTCCCCGCAGGCGCCACCTTCACCGGCGACGTCAACGGAACCACTCCTGTGGATGAAACAGCCGTCAAGCCCATCGTGCGCAAGCCGCTGGGTGAAAAGAAGCACCACCACAAGGCTGCCGCGGCTCAGAAGTAGTGAGGTCGCGCCACAAACCGCATAATCGGACTGTCCGGCATTCCCAAAACGGGAATGCCGGACCCACTGATTGATGAGATGGATACGATCCCCTTCCCTTAAGGCTGACCGGTAAATGGGTCGGCCTTTTTTGATTCTGGAAGATTTCTTTTGGCGTCATGCGGGAGCGCTCTATCCGAGCGTTCCAGGAGCTCTCTGTTTCAATGAGGCGATCCCGGACCTGTGTTCGATCTTCAAGAAAGCTGACGCTTTTCTTGTTGGCTTTTTCCGCATTTTTGTCCCTCCCCACAGCCCGCAAGCTTGCAGCCCAACCTGCCTGGACACCGATTGGACCCGATGGCGGCGATGCACGTGCCTTTGCCGGCGCCCCTGGGCACCTCTATATGGGTACCGTGGACGGCTGGGTCTACGAGTCCGTGAACGTTGGCGCCTCCTGGAGCAGGCTCGTGAAGCTCGGTTCCGGCGAAGACCTCGTCCTGGATAACATCGTCGTCGATGCCTCAGACTCGGCCACGCTGTTTGTCGGCGCGTGGAAGCTGGGCCAGTCCGGCGGTGGCCTGTGGGTCAGTCATGACTCCGGCAGAACCTGGAAGGAATCTGAAGGCCTCCGTGACAAGGCGGTCTTCGCCCTTGTGCAGGCCCCATCCGATCCCAAGATTCTGTTTGCCGGCACGCTGGAAGGCGTTTATCGTTCCAACGATTCGGGCGCCGATTGGGCCCTGATCAGTCCGCCGGGCAGCAAAGAGATTCACGAAGTCGAATCGCTGGCTGTCGACCCCGGAGATCCGGATATCCTCTATGCGGGAACCTGGCATTTGCCCTGGAAGACGACCGACGGGGGAAAGAACTGGAAGAACATCAAGCAGGGCGTGATTGAAGACTCCGATGTGTTTTCCATCATCATCGACTCCGCCAAGCCGGCCACGGTTTTTCTCAGCGCCTGTAGCGGCATCTACAAGAGCGAAAACGCCGGGGAACTGTTTCACAAGATCGCGGGCATTCCTGCCGACGCGCGGCGCACCCGGGTGTTGATGCAGGATCCCCGCAACCACGACGTGGTGTATGCGGGGACCACGCAGGGCCTCTACAAGACCGTCGACGGCGGCAAGAAGTTTACCGCGATGACCGGACCCGAAGTGATCGTGAACGACGTTTTTGTGGACCCGAGCGACTCGGATCATGTGTTGCTCGCCACGGATCGTGGCGGAGTGCAGATCAGCAAAGACGCCGGAGTCACCTTCGCTGCTTCCAACCATGGTTTTTCGCAACGCAAGGTGGAAGCTCTGCTCGTGGATCGAGCCAATCCATCGCACGTTTTTGCCGGCGTCGTCAACGACAAAACCTTTGGCGGCGTGTTTGTCTCCACGAATGGCGGCGAATCGTGGCAACAGATCGGCGCCGGCCTCGACGGCCGGGACGTGTTCGTTCTCAGCCAGGCTCAGGATGGGACGGTTGTGGCGGGAACCAATCACGGCATCTTCGCGTTGACCGATGGTGCGGATGCCGGAACCTCTCCGCATTGGGAGCCACACAACGTCATCTCCAACACCATTGAGAAGCCGGTGACGGAGGTCCACTCCGGAAAACGGATCAACGTGGAAAAAAGGGTGCAGGCGCCGGTGATCGAGCTGGAGAGCCGCGCGCCCGCGCTCGACGTTTCCGGGGACACATGGCTGGCTTCCACGGGGATCGGCTTGCTCACCAGCAAGGACAAGGGCGCCACCTGGCAAGGCGGCCCGGTGGGTGGCGCCGGCGACTATCTCGCGGTGACGGTGCACGGCGCAACCATGGTGGCCGCGCGCGCCGACGCCGTGCTCCTGTCCACCAATTCCGGGTTGAACTGGTTTGCCATGGCAATCCCCTCGGCCCTCACACGCATTCACCGTGTCGCGTTTTCGCCGGATGGCGCCCTCTGGCTGGGTGGGCGCGAAGGCGTCTATTTCACGCGCGATCTGGGCAAGACCTGGTTATGGATCGAACGGCTGCCGCTGCGCGATGTGGACGACCTGTCCTATGATCCGGAGTTGGGCCGGGTGTTGGTGAGTTCAAGGTCCGGCGACCAGATCTTCGCCATCGATCCCAAGACCCTGAGCTGGAAGTGGTGGCAGGCGGGGTATCGCATCGGTCTGGCGCGCAGCGCAGGCAAGCGAGTGCTGGCTGCGTCTCTTTTCGATGGGGTGGTGGTTGAGCCGCAGGCAACGGGAATTGAGTCCGGCCAAAAGTGATGTCCCGTCCGCAGCGCGCCGGTTTTTGCCCGATTTCTGTATCATCTTAATATGCAGACCGAGCTCGCGGAACCCCGCCACCCCGTCGCCTTGCGCACTCACGATCCCCGCCTTGAACCCATCGCCGCCAAGGTGTTGGCAGGTCAGCGGCTCGATTTCGCCGATGGAATCGCGCTGTACGGTTCGTCGGACGTGCTGGCGGTGGGTTGGTTGGCCAATTTCGTGCGCGAGCAAAAGCACGGGGATATCACGTACTTCAACGTCAATCGCCACATCAACCCGACTAACGTGTGTGTGGCCGCCTGCAAGCTGTGCGCCTTTGGCCGCAAGAAGGGCGATCCCGCCGGTTACACCATGGCGCTCGAAGAGGCCTTTCAAACCGCGGCTTCCGGCTATTCCGAAGTGGTTACCGAGTTCCACATCGTCGGCGGCCTGCACCCCGACCTGCCCTTGGAGTACTTCCTCGACCTGGTGGCCGGGCTCAAACTGCGCTTCCCCAAGGTCCACATCAAAGCCTTCACCATGGTCGAAGTCGCCTTTCTGGCGCGGCGGGCCAAACTCACCATCGAGCAGACGCTGATCAAGATGCGCGAGGCGGGTGTCGATTCCATGCCCGGCGGCGGCGCGGAGATCTTCTCAGCGCGCGTGCGCTCCATTATCTGCGACCACAAGATCGACGGAAATGAATGGCTGGACACCGCGCGCCTGGCCCACAAGCTTGGCTTCAAATCAAACGCAACCATGCTCTACGGGCACATCGAGAACGATGAGGATCGGGTGGACCATCTGCTGAAATTGCGCGCCGTCCAAGATGAGACCGGTGGCTTCCAGACATTTATTCCGCTGGCGTTTCATCCCGAGAACACGCCGCTCGATCATCTTCCGGTTACGACGGGACTCACCGACATCCGGCAAATTGCCGTCAGCCGCCTGCTGCTCGACAATTTCCCCCACATCAAGGCCTACTGGCAGATGCTGACGCCGAAGATCGCGCAGATTGCTTTGCGCTTCGGAGCCGACGATCTGGATGGAACAGTGGTCGAAGAAAAGATCTATCATGACGCGGGCGCCACCACGCCGCAAGGCATGACACGCAAGCAGCTATGCCGCTTGATTACCGAGGCCGGGCGGGTTCCCGTGGAACGCGATACGTTGTACCACGCCGTCACACGCACGGAAGACAGCTTCACCGTCGCGGTCTAAACCACGCGCCAGACCCGAGGTGCCAGAAAGGACGAGCGCAATGGATTTTGGTCCTGCCGCAATCTTGGGGCTTTGTGTCGGGTTCATGTGGGGCACGGGCTGCTCGTTGGCGATCCTCTACTCCATTTACCTCGGGGGGTATCGCAAGGCAGTCCAGGATTCGACCCTTCCAGAGAAGTCCAAGCGCTGGCGTGAAACGCTGAAAAAGCTCGAGGAACGCCGCGCCCAGGCCGCTGCCGCTGGACGCAAGTAAGGGCCGCACCCCGAGTACACGCGTCGCCGCTGGAGCGCGACGGGGTGTTCAAGGGGCGCCGCTCGACTCGCAATCCATATGGCCCAGCAGCGGTCTGAAATGCGCTTCCGCGGAACCGGACCTCTCCAACCCTCGGTTAGTGAATGCCCTTGGCATTCAAGTGCGGGCCGTATTTTTTGTCTGAACCCTGAATGTGATTCACCAGCCAATTCTTCAGGAAGTTCATCACTTCCAGCGACAGAATGGCGGAGGCGCCAGCTTTGAACTTCGCCTGTACGTCAAGTACATGCTTGGTCAGCGCGTCGTGTTCCTTCCTGTGCTCGGCGGCAACCGCATAGCCGGTCTTGGTGAACAGAGCCTCTTCATGCCCAAAGTGGATCTTGGTGTAGTCGATTAACCCATCCAGGATGGGGCCAAGCGCATCTTTGCCTCTGCCTGCCGAGACTGCGTCGTAAAGGCGGTTCAGCATATCCACCAGTTTCTTGTGGTCGTCGTCGAGTTGCTTGACGCCCACGCTCATTTTCTCGGTCCATGTCATTAATGACATGGAGTTTTCCTTTCTAGTTGAGATTTGTGGTCAGCCGGGAATTTGTAGTTGGGAGAACTTCTCGGCAATGCCGTGCGCCGCTCCCGCCGTTCGATCCAGAATGGAGGCAATCTGATCCACGCTGCCGGCTGCCTCCTGCGCAAAGCCGGTAACGGTTTGCAGGCAACTGTCGCACTCGTGCACGGATGTGGTCACGATGTCGATGGCGGCCTGGATGGACAAAAAATCGGTAGACGCCGCGGCAACCGAAGCGCTGAGCTCGGCATTGGCCTGACGAACCGCTTGCAGTTCCTGGTTGATTCCCTCTGTAGCTTCGGTGGTTTCCCGGGTGAGAGCCTTCACTTCGCTGGCGACAACCGCGAACCCTCGCCCTGCTTCGCCGGCGCGGGCCGCCTCGATTGTTGCGTTCAACGCGAGGATGTTGGTCCGTTGCGAAATCCTTTCGATCAGTCGAGAAGTGGAAGCGATGGACTCAACCGCGCGCGACAGGTGTTCGATGAGCTGCATGGTGCGTGCAGAGTCCGCAATGGCGCGGGATGCGACCTGTTGCGATTGGGCAGAGCAGTTGGAAGCTTCCTCGATACTGCGCGCCATCTCTCCCATCATGCCGGAGACCATGCGGACGTTCATCGCCACCGTGGTGGCAGTGCTCGAAGCGGATGCCGTGGCCTCTTCGGTTTGGCGCGCATCGCGGATGGCCTCCCCGATGAGGTCGTCGATTCTCCTCGGCGCATGACCCGTCACCAAGGGGCCGGAAGATGCAGGACCGTTCCAATCGGTTGGGAGCGTTTCGTTCACCGCCGTGCCTTTCCCGCAGGCTCGTCAAGGCGTTGCCTCATTTCCAGCGCGGCTCGAATGCACCCAGTGATTTCAAGCCGCCAAGTTACCCGGCAATGCCCGCGGTTTCAGACGCCTGGGGTCTTCAGCAACCGCCTTGAGTATCCGTATCGGCAGGTATCTTCAGGATTCAAGGGCGTTGCAATAAGAATTCCGTGCCTTCGCCGCGGAGGACTCGTTCCAACTCCGGGCGTTGGGAGCAGCCGTCAAGGCCGCACAACTACCCCGCCCTTCATCACGAAGCTAACTCGCTCCATGGCGCCGATGTCCTCCAGAGGATTCCCGGGCACGGCGACCACATCGGCGTAAAAGCCCGGCTTGAGCTGGCCAATCTTGCCTTCCCAGCCGAGCACTCTGGCGCCGTTGATGAGATCGGCCTGCAGGACAGCGAGCGGCTTCATCCCATACTTGACCATCAGTTCGAACTCCCTTCCCTGCGTGCCATGCGGAAATGGGCCCACGTCGGAGCCCACGGCAAAGGGAATCCCCGCTGCCACCTGCTTCTTGAATTCGGCAACTTTGTAGGCCAACAAAGCCTTCTCGCGCGCCGCGCGGGCGGGCGAGTCTGCGTGGTCCCCGAAGTACTCAAAAATGGTAAACGTGGGCACGGCAGGAATTTTTTTCTCAATCATGATGCGCATGGTTTCGTCGCTCAGTTGCGTGGCGTGGTCGATGGAGGTCACGCCCGCCTGCGCCGCATACAGCGTTCCCGGCTCGCCCATCGCGTGCACGCCGACACTGATCCCGAGGCGATGTGCCTCCGCAACTGCGGCGGTGAGTTGGGCAGCGGTGTACTGGTACGGAGTGTGCAGAACGCCGTCGATCATTTCGTCGGGGCCAGTCTCGTAGATCTTGGCGAAGTCCGAGCCCTCTTTGTGCTGCGCGCGCATCACTTCGATGATCTGCTCGGCGGAGTTGGCGTAATCGGCGTTGGAGAGCACGTGCTGGGCGGGGTTGTAGCCGGCCGCGTCCTCATGACCGCCCAGAATGTCGATGGCGTTCCCGCTGATGCGCATGCGCGGGCCGGGGATCAGCCCCCGGTCAATGGCCATGGCGACGGCCGTGTCGGCACTGCCGGCGCCCTCAGTGCCCATATCGCGCTCGGCGGTAAAGCCGGCGAGTAAGTCGGCCTTTGCCGCCTGTTCAGCAAGAATCACGCGCCACGGCACCGACTCCTCCACGGTCTGCAGGTCTTCCGCGCCCGGATGCAAAAAGAGGTGCACATGGGCGTCAATCAGGCCGGGCAGCAGCGTGACGTCGCCGAGGTCAATGACCTTCGCGCCCTGCGGACGATCCACCGACGACGCCACGGCGCGAATGCGGTCGCCTTCCACCAGGATCTCGCCCGGCCGCAGCAGCGTTCCCGTTTCGACCTGGAGCAACCGTGCCGCATGCAGCACAACCGCTTGCGGCGCTTCCGCGGCCGAACCCGGCGCCGCGCCGATGGAAAGCACCACCAGTACCGAAGCACATCCGCGAAGTGCGCACGTCCGCGCTGCAAGTTGAAAAAGAGGGTGTGAGCATCGCATGGATATGACTATGCCGCACCCGTCTGCGCTTGTCGATGCTTGTTTTAAAGTGCAGTTCCTTTTTGCACGCTCTTGACCGCGGGCATAGCGGGCCATACGATCATCCTGCAGGCTTCCCGTTGGCCAGTGTCAAAGAGGCCCGTCAATTCCAGCGATATCGGGATGGCGCTTCCGTTGAATCGAATTCGAATTCTCAGGCCAATGACCAAGGCGTGAGGCAACGTTGGATCGACGCACTCCATTGAAGTCCCTCTATGCAAACCGTTTACAAGCGCTATAGCGTCATTGCCGGCTTCGCGTTGCTCTTCTTCTTGCTGGTTTTCAATGCCATTGTCACTCGGCGAAATCTGGGTGTGCAGGTGGAAAACCAGGTGGGGATGGCGCATTCCCGTCAGGTCCTCTATGAACTTTCGGAGACCGAGTCGCTTCTGAAGGACGCGGAAACGGGCCAGCGCGGCTTTCTTTTGACCGGGGACTCGCGATACCTGACCCCCTATAACGAATCCGTGGAAGAGGTGATGCCGCAAATCGACGCCTTGGCGAAGGTGACGGTCGATCGTCCCAGTCAGCAGGCGCGGGTTCGGCAAATTCGCAATCTAGCCCAGGAAAAGTTGACCGAGATGGCCGAGACCATTGCGCTTTACAATGGCGGCCGGCCTGACCTTGCCAAGGACCGTGTGTTGTCCCATGCCGGGCTTGGCTACATGGACCAGTTGAGGCTTCTCATCGTCCAAATGGAGGGCGAAGAAGAAGCGCTCGATATCCAACGCACAAATCGTTACCAGGACAGCATCGACAAGACCATCCGCAGCATTTATCTCAGCAGTCTCTTCGCCGTTGTGGGGCTGGCCGTCCTCGCCTTTTATATCTTGCGCGATATCCGCTTGCGGGAGCAGCACGCGGCGGACCTGCGGGCTCGCGAAGAGTGGTTTCGCGTGACTCTCACCAGCATCGGCGATGGCGTGATCGCGACCGATGCGGAGGGCAAGGTCACGTTCTTCAATTCTGTCGCGGAACAGCTTACCGGAAGGCGCCTCGGTGAAGTGCGAGGGAGATTCATTCACGATGTGTTTCCCATCTTCAACGAATTCACGCTTGAGCGTGCCGCGAATCCGGTGGACAAAGTGAGGGAGCGGGGGATTGTTGTGGGCCTGGCGAATCACACCGTCCTGCAGCACGTCGACGGGCGGTTGACACCCATCGAAGACAGTGCGGCCCCCATCCGCGGGGACCGACAGACGCTGTTGGGGGTGGTCCTGGTTTTCCGGGATGTGACCCACGAGCGCAAGTCGGAAGAGGTGTTGCGGAAGACAGAGAAGCTGGCATCGGCCGCCCGGCTCTCCGCCACGGTTGCGCACGAAATCAACAACCCCCTCGCGGCAATCTTCAACCTGGTTTACTTGGCCAAGACCGACCCCGATGCGCCGGAACAGGTGATTCGCCAGCTAAGCCTGGCGGAGCAGGAACTCGAGCGCGTAGCCCACATCACCGGGCAGACACTGGGCTTCTATCGCGACTCCAGCGTGCCCGAGCCCATCCGTCTGGACGCGCTTGTCGAGTCCATTCTCATGCTCTATGCGCACAAACTTGAAGCGAAAAACATCCGGGTGGTGCGGCAGATCGAAGAGTGCCCCCCGCTTGTGGGTGTCCCGGGAGAACTCAAGCAGGCGATCTCAAACCTCGTCTCCAACGCAGCGGATGCCGTGGGGACGGAAGGAACCATCACCCTCCACATGCGCCCCGTCGATGAAGGCGGAGGCGAGGCAATCGAACTGGTCGTTGAAGACGATGGCCCGGGCATCCCCGCCGAGTACACCACGCGTATCTTCGAGCCATTTTTCACCACCAAGCAGGATGTCGGAACCGGGCTCGGGCTTTGGGTGACCAAGGGAATTGTCGATCGCCACGGTGGTAGCCTCATCCTGGGCGCGCCAGCGGGAACCGGGACCCGCAAAGGAGCGGCGTTTACCCTGCGGCTACCCCTCAAATCCGGGGCGCGGGGCGACGCTCCGGCAATCACCGCGGTGTGAGCGTTTTCCGTCTCAAAGGGGCAAAACCCTCAGGCCCTGCGGTTTGTTGATGTTGTAGGGTGAGCCCGGAGCGTGGCTATAGCCGGTGAGGGTGAGGGTGAAAACCCTCAGCTTGCCGATCTTGGATCCGATGGCGTAGAGGTGGTTGGCATTGTCCCAAAAGATCGCGTCCACTTCCGACTTGGTAAAGAGCCCGGAGTAGCGGGAAATCGGGGCCGCGCCGTTGAATCGGAAGATCTGCAGTCCGTTTGTGCCCGCCACCGCCAGCAGCTCGCCGGAGGGAGCCATATTGAGAGTCGTCACGTTGTCCATCGCTACCGTGGGCATGTTGGAAGGCGTGCTGGTGGTGCTCATGCTGCCATCGCTGGCCACCGTGTAAGTTCCAAGTTGGACGCCGGTGACCGGGCTGTTGATTCCATCGAAGGCCTGCATGGCGATGGCGACATGGTTGGTGGGGTCGGCAGCCTGCCCGAGGCCGCAGTAGGAGCCCGTACTCAATGCTGGAAAAGGAACTTCGAAGTTCAGTTGGGTGAGCTTGCCGTTTTTGCTTCGCTTGAACGGCGTGATGCCACCGTCAAAGTGGTAGCAGTCGGTGGTGTACGCGTACTCGTTGTTCCCAATGAAAGTCAACGGGCCCTCAATGAACTCGGTGCTTCCGGCGTCGCCCAGGAACGTGAGTTTGCCATTGCTGTTGTTGATGGAAAACGTCTCGTAGGTGTTATTCGTGCAGTCGTTGCCGAAGTAAGAGACATCGTACAGACTCGCTCCGGTGTGGTCGAGGGTAATGGACTCCGCATTGCCGCAGCCGCCATTGGGCGTGACGACGTTGGTCGAGCCGGCGAAGCGCAGCGCGCCATTCGGCTCAATCGCATACGACTCAATATCCGTTGTGCTCAAGGTCGAACCAAATAGATAGTTCCCGTTCCCGGCAAGATTGCCTACGTCGCCGGCAAAGGGAGACCCGGGGATGGGGGTAAGCTCACCATTGGCAGCTGCGGAAAAGCCGATAATCTCCGCGGTGGAACTGTTCCCGATCATGCTGGAAACATAGATGTAGGCGACACTGGAGGAACCTGCGGGTTTCGTGCTACCGGCCGATACGTCTGTGTCGGGGATTGAAACCTGGGCTCCAGCCGCCACCACGCACAGCGCCGCAGCCATGAATGAAAGAATCGAATTGCGCATGAAATGATTCTCCTCCGCTGATTCGCGATTCTATTCCCATGGCGCGAAGCGCACCAAGAATCCGCCCATAACGAAAGACATAAGCCGGGGAAACCCGCTGCCTGTGTTCGAGTTGCAGCACCCACGGGTTCTGTTTTGGGAAGACTCAAGCTCAGTAAGCCGCAATGCCCGTCAAGTGCTGGCCCAGGATCAACGCGTGGATATCGTGCGTGCCCTCGTAGGTTTTCACCGACTCCAGGTTCATCATGTGGCGCATGATCGGGTAGTCTTCGGTGATCCCATTCGCGCCGAGCACATCCCGCGCCATACGCGCGATTTCCAGCGCCATCCAGACGTTGTTGCGTTTGGCCATGGAGATGTGCTGATGGCCCACCTTGCCGGCGTCCTTCAATCGGCCCACCTGCAGCGAAAGCAACTGGGCTTTGGAGATTTCTGTGGCCATCCACACCAGCTTCTCCTGGATAAGCTGATGGCCGGCAATGGGCTCGCCGCGAAACTGCTTGCGCGTCTTGGCGTATTGCAAAGCCGTGTCGTAGCAGGACATGGCTGCGCCGATGGCTCCCCAACTGATGCCGTAGCGGGCCTGATTGAGGCACATCAGCGGACTCTTCAAGCCGCCCGTTCCCGGCAGCAGATTTGCGGCGGGAACCTGCACATCCTGCATGGACAGGCCGCTGGTGACCGAAGCGCGCAACGACCATTTTCCGTGCACATCGAAGGCCCGGAAACCAGGGCGATCGGTTTCGACCAGAAATCCGCGTACCTGCTCTTTGCCCGTTGGGGAACTCTCGTCTTGTACCTTGGCCCAGATCACGGCGACGTCGGCAATGGAGCCGGAGGTGATCCACATCTTCTCGCCATTGAGAATGTACTCGTCGCCCGCTTTACGGGCGGTGGTGGTCATGCCCCCTGGATTCGAGCCAAATCCCGGCTCGGTCAGCCCAAAACAGCCCAGCTTCTCTCCTTTGGCCAGCGCCGGCAGCCAGGTGTTCTTCTGCCCTTCAGAGCCAAAGGTGTAGATCGGGTACATCACCAGCGCGGATTGTACGCTGACAAAGCTGCGCAAGCCGGAGTCGCCGCGCTCCAGCTCCTGCGTCACCAATCCATACTCGACATTGGACATCCCGGCGCAGCCGTAGCCCTCCAGGTTGGCGCCGAAAAAGCCCAACTCGCCCATGATCGGCACCAGTTCGCGCGGGAAACGCTCTTCGCGGAAGCACTCCTCAATGATGGGAACAATGTGGTCTTCGACGAAGTCGCGCGCCGTGCGGCGGACGAGCAATTCGTCTTCGGAGAAGCTCGCGTCGAGGTTCAGAAAGTCGAAGTTCTGGAATTTGAAGCCCATGATTGCCCCAATCCTTTGGCAGATAGCCCAAAACAGGCAAGGGTAGCAGATGGGAGAGGGATTGGGAAACAAGGACCGAGTGGCTAGAGACTCCGAGGTTTGTAAGCTCTCTTTCGGCGAAAGGCCCCTGGGTGGTGCAAAAAAACCAGAAACAACCGAAGACCGTTATTGCATCT
>Ga0302319_10019990_pt1 | contig 12132 bp, 10 predicted proteins | sample Bog_T0_2_FD_203319 | JGI IMG/M metagenome (GOLD analysis project Ga0302319, IMG submission 203319) | Peat permafrost microbial communities from Stordalen Mire near Abisko, Sweden - Bog_T0_2 | ecosystem: Environmental > Terrestrial > Soil > Wetlands > Peat | place: Sweden: Abisko, Stordalen Mire... | reverse complement strand
GGGGCTACGCTCCGGCCCTGCCAGCAACAACGCCATCTCAGCAAGGAAAGGAGAGAACCAAGTTACAACAACTATCGGGAATTATGGTTGTCGTTGACCGGAAAGAGTAGTTGACGCCAGACAAGCGGGCATGCCGACCCACTCGCCTACGTAGTCGCTGATGGCCTTCTTCCATGGACCAACGACAAGTTCGAGGCAGTATGTTGGGTTGTCGGTAACGCCAGCGCGATACTCGTTTTTGAGGGCAAAGAAGTTTGCGGTGCGGAAACGGTCGAGGAGTTGGCGGGCAGCCTCGGGGCTGACGTGAGAGATGTGCTCTCCCTCAATCGAGACATACCAATTGCCTTTGTAGCTGACTGTACCGTCACCTTGAATATTGACCGAATAACCAGGACAAGAGCCGTAGCAGCCAGAACGTGACAGGCGGATGGAGAAGTTTATCGGTGGATTTGGCTCGGGGAAAGACGAAACGGTCTTCTGCAAGGCTCTCGGTAGGAGACTCACGTCCTCATGGGAAAGAAGTTCAACTGTGTCTTGAACCCAAGCTTCCACGGGGTTGCCGTTGCGAATGAAGGGCACATAAATCACCTTACGGATTGCTTCAATCAGCTCGTTCGAATCGAAGTGGGGGTGAATATAGTCTTCGGTCTGAATGTCCCTGACTTCGAGAACGCGGCCGGCGGCGTCAAGATGGAGCCAGAAGTTGGCGTGGGAAGGCATACCGTGGTCTGTGGTAATGCGAAGGCCTGGGATTGAGCTACGGTGTGTAGCGGTCTCGCGAAGGCCAGCCACTAGGACTCCTGCGGGAGGATGGAAAGGGGCAGGCAAGGATTGCTGCGAATCCGTGAGGGACACGAGGAAAAGTACAAGCGTGAAGAGGAAAGCGGTATTGCGAAAGAAAGGCCGGAATACGGACATGCGGGCGATCATGCGGACAATGATAGAACGAACGGTGGGATAGTCCGAATTTGCCAATTCCCGAAAACTATTCCGAAAATCAACCATCACTTGCGTTCTCCTTCTGTGGGCCCCGGCCATATCACCAGAAACGAAACAGCGTGAGCCGGGTCACCGCATGCTTCCATTCCCTAAACAACTCCAAACGCGCCAGCGATGAAGGACCGATTGGGGAACTCTGGGTGCTAAAGCCAATTAGAGCCCTTACTCGTCGTGTCGCAACTTGAGAGTTAGTTGGTGCTGCTTCGCAAATTCCTGAACACGTTCTATGAGAGCGCCGACTTGGCCACGTGCCTCAGGTTGGTGCTCCGGATGAAAACTGAGCACGGTGCCGGGCGGGAACTCGGCCAGCTTCGGCCAGATTTCATCGATGCCCTGGTACTCGTACTGAGCAACATGAGGCCAGTATTCATTGAAACTGAACAGGATGATCTCCAGTTCCGGCCCCTGCTTCCATCGATCCTCAAAGTCCACTACCCGTTTGCGCTGGCCCTCCAGAACCGAGAGCGTCTCCAGCTTCTTTAGCTTCTCCAGATCGGTAATCCATCCGTTACCTTGTGCAATCGCCTCGGTTAGAGTTGTCCCAAGCGCAGCTTCTTCCTGGTTGTCCTGGTGCTCAAGCTCTTCCACCTTTCCGTTCCACTTTTCGTGCCATATGTTCAGACGATTCCACAAGACTGATTCGGCTTCCGCAGTGCCGGCCGCTTTCAAGGCCTCTGCCCCATCTCGGGCAACGAACGGGTCGCCACTCTGCACACGGGAGACGGCAAGTTCCTCGATTTGCTTTGAGGGACCATGTTTGAGAGCGAGGGCTAAAACGCTAGGTTCCAAGAGCGCACAACGACTTGAAGGCTCCAGGCATTTCCTATCGTGATTCGCGAGCGCCTGACTTGCATAGTTGAAGTCGGTTCTGAACAGGTAAGCGAGCAGGAAAGCGTCGATAGTCGAATCGTGCGATTTGGTCAGTTTGGCGTAAACCGTCTTGACTTTGGGCAGAACATTCTCGGTTGCATGACGCTCAACGAGTAAGCTGAATGTCCTCAGTGATGGAGAGTTCGCTTTGGCGGCGCGCTGGAGATTCTTGACTAGAATCTGCTCCATGTCGGGGAGAGGTTCTTCTCCGAAAAGGTGCACTTGGTCGTAGAGCAGGGTCGGCTCTGGACTGGCCATATCCTCTCTAACCAGCTTCCGCGCTAGTTCTGGATCCAAATCCGCAATCAGAGCAAGGTACCGCTCGCCGAATGGGCCTCGTGGAGCGCCATTGAACTTCTGCAGTAGAACTGGAAGCATCTTCTTGCTGCGAATATCAGCCCACCAAAAGTTCAGCAGCGAGTCTTGAGCGCCTGCCGGGAGGTTCAAGAAGACTGACGGTAAGTTCGTCCTTAACTGATCCAGAAAGCCTGCGAACCGTGGTGTATCCAGTGAGCCAGCCTCCGCCGCCTCGACAAGAATTGTCGTCAGTGCCTGGGCATACGATTCACCGTGTCGCTGTGGAAGGCTTTTGGAGAGCCGTGCGAGGTAACGCGTTACATACGGATGGAATTCCGCCTGGCGGTCTTTCGTCTGGTGCTCAATTTGCTCTCTAATCTCGTCAGGCACAGGGGCGAATCGGGACGGAAGATCAGGGAGCGGTTCGGGGTGATCAATCTGAAATGCCAGTGCGGCAAGCAGGTGGACAAACGAAGTGGTGATCGGATGATCTGGCTGGTCCAACTCCTCTTCCATATGCCCGACAATGAACCGGCGATGAGTAGAGCCAAGCAGACCGAATTCCAAATTACCATCCTGGCCATCGCTGAAGCGCCCAAACTGATCGACCATGGCCGCAGTTGCATCTTCGGTATTCAGAATCCTCAATGCATGTGCGCCTCGAAACGACACCTCCCTATCAGACGCTTTCAGATCGGTAGACGCGCGCAAAACTTGCTGGCGCAACCAAGCCTCATCGGCCGCGACGACCTCCAGTTCAACCTCGTTGCTGGTCACTTGAATCGAGGTTCCGAAGTTCCTTTTGGCCCTGTCTTTTATCACGCGACTTGACGTAACGGAGAGCCGATAGTGTCCTGGCTGGTCGAAACGAACCCAATCGGTCAGATCAAGATCAATATTCTGCTCTTCTGCTTCAAGCTGCGGAACTGAGCGAAGTCCGCCTCCCATGAATGAGAACAAACCAGAGCGATAATAAAAATCCAGCGGATCGGACCATCCGTTTTTTGGACTGAGTTGGAATTCGTCGAGGTCCATCCGACCGCTGCGATCATAGGTGGCGAGATCGATGTTGTAGCGCGTCGGGTCGCTTGACGAGAACGAGAGTCGGATCGGAATTGCTTCGCCCATCCGGAATTGTCTCTGGTTGGACCGAAATCGCAACTGGAGTCTGACGGGCGTGGCGGAGCCAGGTTCTTCGGCCTTTGCTAGAGGCAATAATGTCGCCGCGACCACAACCAGGATGTACAAGCTCTTCACTCGCATACAGTTATAGACACCAAAGAATGACCAATTGTTCCCGGCGTTGGCTACCCTGTGTTCTGCGTTGCCAATGTTTCTGGCAAACGCCGCAAGGGTTGGGGGAGAGTCAGCGACGATTCTCCCGAAGCCCAGAAGACGCTACAATTCAGTGGGGGATTTTGCATGTGTTCGGATGAACAGCATGAAGCCGTGAGCGCTGGCCGGCCAGAAATCTGTGACGATTCTGCCTACTTCAACAATTTACTCATCAAGACGGTGATTCCGAGCAATGGCAGCGCGATTGTTGACATCGCACCGGTTGACCAGGAAAGCCAAAGCATCTGGATGATGCTCACGGAAGATGGCCAGCTCCTGCGCCATGATGCACACAGGGGCGAGTCAGAAGTTGTTGGGCGAATCACTCTGCCATCAGAACCTGCTCGTAATCCGTTTGCTGGACACACGCTTGCACGGCGTCTTCATGTTTCTCATGACGGCGAATTCGCCGCAGTCGTAAGCGACTACGGCCAATACGGTCAGGTGATCGACCTTAGATCTGGCAAGATCACCATCAAGTTGGACGGCGGTGACTATGAGCCGGAAACGGTGCCGTTCTCTTTCCGCTTTGCCTCATGGCAAGGACGTGTCGTCTTCATCCATCGTACTGCGTGGAACCGACTCGACGTTTCAGACGCTTCATCCGGGCAACTTCTGATCGAACGCGGTCCAACTGCCTATCAAAATGGCGAACAACGACCGGAGCATTACCTCGATTATTTCCACGGGGCCTTGTATCTGAGCCCCAAAGGAACTCGGATCCTCGACGATGGCTGGGTATGGCACCCGGTTGGTATCCCGGTTGTTTAGAGCGTTGATCAATGGTTGTCGGGAAATGTCTGGGAATCTGAGGACGGCCAGACCAAAAGAGACGTTTGCGCACGCACCTGGTACTGGGACCATGGCGTTGCTTGGCTAAACGAGGAAACGATCGCAATTGGCGGCATCGGCGACGATGATGACAAGATCGTAGACGGAGCTCGCATTTTCGACATCACCTCAACCGGACCTGCCAGCCCTGAGTGGCGGAGCGATTGGAAGTGGGCACGGGAAATCACGGCATTTGCTGGGCCTGCCGGGAGATTCTTCAGCGATGGCAAGTGGCTCTACTCTGCGTCGAAGTCGGGTATGTCGAGGTGGGACTTCAAAACCGGTATTCAGACCGGCCACATTGACCAGTTCAATCCAACCCATCACCATTTGGGCGCGGGGGAACTCGCCCAACTGTCAGAGGATGTCATGGTGCGATGGGTACTTCATCGGAATCGTAATTGAGACACTTGTGCCAAATCTCCATCGAACGCTTGATTTCAACGCGCACACAACCCTTCAACAACTTTCCGTACCAGCGCCGTATCACTGGCCACTCGTCTCCAATGCCGCTTTCGGCCCTCCCGATGGGCACTATCTGGCCCTAGCCAGGGTCGGGGAAGTCTAGCGACCAACCGTTCTCTATTCTCTGATTAGGCGCTGAGCGCGTATTTCCCCGCGATTGCACCATTTGCAGTGACAAAACGGCGGCTTGCCTTTTGCGGCGGGATAGTACCGCCAACCTGTGATGCGCGGCGCTAGATAGGTGCGCGTGATTTCTTGTGCGGTGATCTTCCTCGGAATGACTATTTCTAGTCCCATCGGGTCGTTATGGTCAAGGATCGCGCTAACCGCCTCCGCTGCTGTCATCTCCAGCTTCTCGCCATCGTATTTGCCGACCAAGACCTGGTCTTCGTCAGGGACGTTGAATTGAACACATAGAAGCGTCCTAATCGGCCGCCTCCTGAGCTCTCGTGCCCACTGATGTGTCGTTGTGAAGTTAGGAACAACCGGCATTGCCCAAACGCCCCGGACTCCGGAGCGGCGCTTCGTGGATCGGATACCGTTGCGCAGGATTGCTTGCTCTTTGTTCTTGTCTGCGATGTGAATGAAAGACGCCATTTTTTGTCGCGCTCGCCAGCGGGGCGCTTGCGAAGATTATAGGCGCTGGAAGGGCTGTTGCTAAAACAAGGCTCTCCATCACAACGTTTACGGAAAGGCCTGTCTTTGGCTAATCTTTTGTGTAGCATGCAGACTCCTCAGAACACAAGTTCGCTGGCCCATTCCCAGAAGCTGATCTCGATCGTTCGACGGCCGAGCGAACTCGTCGCTATGGTTGGCGCGACAGATCCTGTCCCCGAACACGGGCCACCGGCGATTCGCGCAATTCCACTCAACCACGTTCACCGCTCCCTTTACGAGGGTGCGCGGCTCTTGGAGGCTTGGCAGCATTTGGCCAAAGCATCCACCGTGAACGAGAACACGCTGTACAACCTGTTGATCGTCCTAATCGAAACAGTCCCTGATCTGTCGAGAGCGAGCAATCAGTTGCTATTGCCGAAGGAGTGGGGAGAGGAAGCCAATCCGGTCCGGGCAACGCAGGCGCATCCGCGCGCATACAAGGGAACAAAGCGCAGGCCTCCCAAAGAGCCGACGCATCGGACAATCGATATTCGCACCTACTTGTGTGACCCCGGAACTGTGCAAAAGGTCGTGTCATCCTTGAGGAAGTGGATGCCCTGCGTGCGGCGCCGGTTGGAACGATCTGGTTATTCGTTGACAAAGATAGAGACGCTAGAACGCGAGCTTTCACTGCCGGATGGAACGCCAAGAATTGGACAAAGAAAGCATTGGACTTTACCTCCGCGGTTCGTAAAGTATCTCTGGTCCTTTGTGCGTTGGGGGTCTTCGCGTGAGCTTTCAGAACTTCTCTCGCTCTATGCTGAACTGGACCTGGAACACGACGACGAGATTCTCGGGGCGATCAGTCTGTTAGTCGCATTCTCCGAAGCGAAAGTTGCTTGTTTGTGGGGCAAGGTCGCCTTGATTCTTCCCGCCGCACGACGCGTATCCTTCGTCTCCGATCTGATCAGCACTGGCGCATGTACGGTCGAACCCGCGCCCAGAATCGCGAGCGATCTTCAGCAAATTCTTGGTCTGGCAGCAGAAGAACAGTTTCCCTTGTGGACAAAGCATTTCTTGATTGGGATACGCAACCGCGCGTCTGTGGAATACCTGATGGCCGGGTACCGTCTGGCGGCCCGCTTCCGTCCAGATTATCGTTTTGAAGAGGTCAAGCAATCCGTTGAATTTCCGGAACAGGCCGTAGAGGAATTGGCTATCAGCCTTGCGGAACGCGATTCCTACTCGGGCTGGCTTCCAATGGCACTATGGCAACGATGTGCGCAATTACCCGGTTTGGCAGAGGTAATACGCGATTCCAAATGGAAGGATTTTGCGTCGGCAGCGAGCAACTACTTCGAGTTTCTTCAAGGAATTGCCTACAACGATCTTTCTGAAAAACGAATGCACAGTAAATGGACCGCGATTCGCCGCCAGATTCCCGCGATCGAAGAAGTGTTGCTATCTCTTCCAGCGACCTTCCAAGCCAAAGCAGTAGTTTGTCTGTCTGATTGGTTCTGTTCGTGGCATGAACCCGCCGAGATCGCGCAGCGTCTCCCTGCGGGACTCCGGCTCCTCCGGCGCTTGTGTGCACCACCGTTCACGACAGACGACGGAGTGTCCAGCGCCTTGTTTTCGTTTCTGGATATCGATGATGAAAAACTGCGCGAACAGTTTCTTATCGCGCCAGACACATGCCTGGAAGCCTTGGAGCACGCCTGCGTCCGCGATAACGATGCTCGATTAATTTCTTGGGGAAGCTACACCCTTAACTGGTGCATGGCCGGATTCGCATCGGAAGCGTTTCAATCCACACCCAAAAAGCTTGCAAAAGTGGCAAGAACCCTTGGCGGTGTGGCCTATCAGCCACGAGCACAAATCCTCAAGCGCTGCTTGGAACATGCGTTCTTTCAGCCCGATCTAAAGGATTTGCCGATTGCCGAACTGTGCGCAAGGATAGAACCCTTTTTGAAGAAGGAATACACAAACCCGATTACCGCCCGGTTGCGCGCTTGGTTGTCGGGTGAAGCTAATCTGACCGCTGCCAGCCTGGAAAGGCATCGGCGCGTTTTTTCCGAGAGACTCATCGAGACGCGTTTAGACCTGATTGAGCAGTCGGTTCTCGAATGGCTTAAGCAAGGATTTCCTGTTCAGAATCCGACAAAAGACGATGAACACGCGCTTCGCCTGCTCGGCTCTCTCGACGACAACCGGAAAGGACTGCGCAAATTTCTCAGGGCCCACTGGTCCGGCGATCATGAGTATCTCTCGCGGCATCCAGAAACAGTCTCCTGGTATCGGAAACACTCCTCCGTTTCTTCCTTCACTTGGGAGCACGGTATCCCTTTCGATTCCGACGGGATTACCCTCCGCATCGAGCGAGACCCGCTTGAGATTTTGAAGCTGGGAACATATGCCGGTTCCTGTCTGGGTATTGGAGGCATCTGCGCCTATTCCTCTGCAGCGGTATTGCTCGATGTCAATAAGCAGGTGCTGTATGCCCGCAACCGGCAAGGCAAGGTAGTGGGAAGGCAACTGTTGGCAATCGACGACGACAACCGGCTGATCTGCTTTCACGTTTATCCGATCTCTTCCTCTAAGACCGTCAAAGCCTTGTTTATCGAGTACGACCGCGACCTTGCCAGTGCTTTGGGGCTTTCCATATACAATCCCGCGGAGGAAGACGAGTCCGGCTACAAGATTAGTTCGATACTATCGGTCTACTGGTGGGATGACGACAGTTGGGACTTCAATTTAGCCGAGTGACGGCCATCCATGACCCAGTCCGTCGCAAACCCGATTGGTTTTCGGGGAAGCTCTGGCCTACTGAAGGATCGACAATACACTTGGACCACCGTTTTGCCGGAAATATGATTTCAAAGCAGGCGGGATTCATCTCAATTTGGCACGGTGCGGTTCGTTACAATGGGTCGGGTCCCATTCTTTTCTCGACCAGTCCCATCGAAGGGTCCCAATAAGTAGGTCCAATCGCAATGCTTATCCAAAACGCGGTCAAAATCGTCCAGTCGGTACCAGACTCCTGGGCGCGGGTGGTGCAGGTTCGCAGGATGCCCGGCAGCCTTGAGATCTGCTTTAGTGTTCACAAGGGAAAACGGGGAAAAAGAGTGGACCAATGGAATATCACCTGCCGAGGGGTTCACGAGGCTATGATCACGGATTGGGATCTCGGTGGCTTGAGTCTCTATCCCAGCACTCACCCGGCCGCACGTCAATATGTCGCGCGATGGGCCGAAATGCGGTGGCCTCGACCATGTGACGAGGCGCAGGCATTCCTTGCACTTCGCCGGGCGCACACCAAGGCAGCAGACGACTGGATTCCATTTGATCGTTATTTGCGGATCGAGACTCCGTGGACCGCGACCTCCTTTCAGCCTTTTTTCGCGCCTATTTCTGGTAGTGATTTCGTGTGTCGCGGTCCAGACTTCTTGATTCGCGCCTACGCAAAGGCGCTCGAAGCAATCGGCGAACGAGTAAAGATAACCTCCCGCCGCGCTCCGAAGTCGGAACCAAAGCGTCCGAAAGTCCTTCACTTTGGCGAATCATACGTTGTCGCAAACACTTTTGCGGCGGAGCGAGCGGCAATCACGGCCGGTTGACCGCTACTCCATCCCTTACCTGGTTTTCGGTGTTGCCAAGGTAGGCTGGCGGTGGCGGCGGGCACGGGGGCAAAAGGTCTTAGTTTATCGTCTGTAGCACTACATACTGCTTACGCATTTCAAATCCTGCTGCCGGCCAGGTTGCAACATACCTCCGCAGGGCTTCGGCGCCTTTATCCCAATCGGTGCCGTTCACTCTGCAGTCGGCTTGAGGATTCCCACGCTCATCGCGCATTGCTAACAGGCGCAAACCGTAGAAGCCGCTGCTTTCGATCAGATCCTTGAACGTCTCGAATGAGTTAGTGAGCAAACAACAGGGACAGAACTCATGGCCTCCGCATTGGCCACCCTGAATTTCCCCTTCGCCCGCAGGCGTCTCTCGCTCCGCTACGACCTGCGGATTTTGGACAAAGTGTGTGACCGGCCCCAGAATGGCTCGGCGAGAATATGCAGGCTTTCCTTCCTTCTCCGGGAATTTCATTTCCAGCGTTGTACAAATCTCAGGCCTCGGCAGTAATGCCTCCAACAGTGCAGTAAGATCGGTCTTTGCCCACTGGTCGAAACCCTTTCGGAATGATTCGTCCAAATTGTTCCCGGTGGAATGCTGATATTCAAAAACGCCTTCAGGCACCAAGGCGGAATGGCTCGTCTGTATTGTGGTCGTCGTTCGAACGCCACCACCGTCCAATGGTTGCACCTCGGTGACTTGCGGAAGCAGAATGAATCCGCTGCTTTCGTGCATGAGCCAGTCTTTTTCACTCTGTTCTAGGTGCCCCTGTTGGCCCAACACTAAAGCCAGGAGGCTGACGAGATTGAAATGCTCAACCCAACTTTTCTCGGCGTTCGTGAAGGCGACTGAACCTGTAAAGCCTTTTCCCGGGTTGGTGGGTAAACGCTTGGGGACTGCACTTTTTGGGAGATTAAGCACTGTCTGAACCTTCCTCAAAAAGAATACAGGAGCACGGCGTAGGCCTCTTTGATGCTGGCTCTGTGACCAGACCTCGAATCGTATTTTGGGAGAGCTGTAACGTAGAATGGCAGCCAAGGCAATTCCAGCCATGCGCAGACATTGGTACTACTTCGCTCTTCTTCTGACTGCAGCGAGCTCCCCCCTTCAGGCCAACTGGGGCAGCACCGCTGGCGGAAGCGTCGCCACAGGCAGCTTCCACGCCTTCGGCACCGCCCAAATCGAGATGCAGCGCGAAGACCTTCGCATTCGCCTTTTTCGCGACCGAGCCAAGGTAGAGATCGATTACGTCTTCCATAACACCGGCCCCGCTGTCGACGTTCGCGCCGGATTTCCAAGCCTTGGCGTCCAACTCGAAGATGTGAAGCACCGTGAGATCGAGAACTACACCATCACTGCGGATGACCGGTCAGTCTCCTTCAGCGCGGAATCCGGCGATCCAGCTCCGTTTAAGCACCTCTACGACGCGAAGTTCCGCGAAATGGGTGAACTCGACGAATATCCACCTGAGAAGCGCCCCGAATTGCTGGAGTGGTTCGTCTCCTCAGTACATTTCGAAGCGGGCCAAAGCAAGCGTGTGCACATCCGTTACGACTCGCTCTACGCATACTGCGGCGGCGGCTACTCAGACGATTCGGACGACTGCGACGATCGGTTCGCCTACGTGCTCTCCACCGCCGCTGCTTGGAAAGGTCCCATCGGATCAGGAACTATCACCATCGAGCCCGTCACCGTTTCTGCATCGCGTCTAATTCTTTCGCCCGCCGGCCGCTTCTTCCGCAAGGGCTCTGGGTTTGTCTGGAGTTTCCGAAACCTGAAGCCCACCCAAGCAGACGACATCGTGGTAAACCTGAATAACCATTTCTCAACCATTGCTGTTTACGAGGAGAACCCCAACCCAGACGCGCAGAATTTGAGCTTCTACACCGCCGAAGGTGGGAAATACTTCTACCTCCATTCCCATTTCGTCCCCCACGGCGAAGCAGCTTCGCCGGAGTTCTCTGCATCGCAGGTTGCTTCCAGCCTTCCCGACACAGCATGGCACACCCCGCATACTCCCGGAATTGGGGATGCCCTCTCTCTCGAGATCACCAAGACCGACCACATAGACCAGGTTGGCATCATCCCCGGCTGCGGCTCCAAGGAACAGGATTGGTTCGGCTCCGCTCGCATCAAAGCGATTGAGGTAATCGTCAACAACAGGTACACCCGCCAGGCCCTCCTTCCCGATGAGTTCACCTTCCCCTGGCCTGAATCGCACAAGGCGTATGAATGGATCGATCTCCCGCCGTACTCTGGAAAGGCCAAAACAATCCGTCTTATCATCCGCAGCGTTTATCCCGGCTCCGCCGACCAAGTCACATGCATCGGCAAGGTTGTGGTTCGCCAATGGTTAAAGACGAGACCTGCCATCAAGAGTGGCATCGATGGTCATGAACTGCCCTGAGGGTTGACTCAGTCGGGCATCGGGGCAGCCGGGTGCCTGCGGCGAGGCAACAGGGATCGTAATGGCCCTGAAACAAGGCAATCTCATCGAGCCAGCGTCCTCGCCTCAGGCGCTTCAGGAAGCCCTGATACGTATTGAGGAGTAATTATTGATGGGGCATTGAGTTCACAACGAAGTACTGTGGAGCAATGACCGTGCTGAGGTCTGAATTGTAGTAGTCGACCAGTTTCGCGGGCGCTGCCTTCGCGCGAATCGAGTAGCGTGGAGTAAACCTGAAGCTGAACTTGTCGCCCTCTGCTGCGGATGACCAGAGGTAAAAGACAATCCGGTCGGGCTGCAACTCGTAGCGGCTGATTGTCCAGGAATCGAGCAGTTTGCCGAGAGAAGCGCGGTCCATATCCGCGCCGGGTGGCAGGCCAACTTCAGCCAGCATCATACCGTAGCCTTCGGACCCGAAGCGCCGCGCGCTCACGGTGCAGTTGATTGCCAGACCAACAATGGCATTCGCTGCGTCGCAGGTGTAGCCAAAGTCCAATCCAAAGCTCTTGCCGGGAACGGTTGTTTCCGTCTTGCCTGCCGCATTTTGTGTCCATGGCACATAGAGCCACGCAGTGATCTGAGCATTGGCAAAAGTCGCGTCGGTGGTTCCCCCAAATTCAAGCGTGTTTGTCCCGCCATGGATCATCGCGGAAAGATCGATGCTGCGG